>WNGK01009885.1_pt1 | contig 13177 bp, 8 predicted proteins | sample 5400601 | NCBI WGS metagenome assembly WNGK01 (sample SAMN13153376, study PRJNA577476) | soil metagenome | isolation source: 60 cm soil or saprolite under Garry oak tree replicate 1 | place: USA:California | collected 2016-06-15 | reverse complement strand
TCCCGGCGGCGCTCCGGCCCGGCGGGCTCCCGTCGCCCGCGCTCGCGTTCGAGCTGTTCCACGCGAGGTCGGACTCGCCGCTCGGGCTCGTCGGCAGCCTGCTGTCGCTGGGCGGGCTGTGGCGGACGGACCTGGCGCCGCCCGGTCGGGACACGCTGGCCTGGGTGCCGGCGTTCGCCATCGTCCTCGTTGTGGCGTCGCTGGGCTGGATGATCCTCCGCCGGAGGTGGCCACCGGGCGCCGCCGCCGGCCTTGGGGTGGCCGCGGTGCTGGGCCTCCTCCTGGCGGTCGGGGTGAGCCTTCCCGGTGTCGGAGGCGCCGTTCGGTGGGCGGGCGTGCACCTCCCGGGTGGCGGCATCCTCCGGGACTCGCAGAAGTTCGTCGCGCCGCTCGGCCTGGCGACGGCGGTCGGGTTCGGGCTGGGCGTCGAACGCCTCCTGGACCGCATGCCGGCGCGGCGGGGGAGAGCGCTCGCGGTCGCGGCGCTCGTCGCGCTTCCGGTGGCGCTGGTGCCGACGCTGGCCTGGGGAGCGGGCGGCCGGCTGTTCACCGCGGAGTACCCGCCCAGTTGGGACCGCGTCCGAACGGTGATGGCGGCCGACCCCGCTCCGGGAGCCGTCCTGGTCCTGCCGTGGCACCTGTACCTGCCGTATGGATGGAACCGGGACCGGGTGGTGATCCAGCCGGCCACCGCGTTCTTCACCCGAGCGGCGGTGGTGAGCGACCGACTCGAAGTGGGCCGCGCCGTCATCCCGCCGGAGGACCCGTGGTCGGCGCTGGCCGACCCGGTCGCGCGCGCTGCGGGGCCGTTGGCCCCTTCGCTGCCGCGGCTGGGCGTTCGCTACGTGCTGTTCATCAAGGAGGCGGACTGGCGCGACGACCTCGGGCGTCTCTCGGGCCTGGCTCGTGTCGTGGATGCGCCGGACCTCGCGCTGTACCGGAGCGGCCCGCCGGCGCGCCTGCCGGCATCCTCGCACCCTCCCGCCTTGCCCGTCGTGGCGGGCGACCTGGTCGCCGCCGGGATCCTCGGATGGGGGCTCGTCCTCGCCGTCGGCCGTTCGCGGTCGGTCCGTCGCCACCGCCCGTCGCGGTGATCCCCTGCGCGGCGGGGCGTCCGCTCTGGTGGCCGAACATCGGTTGATGCTATCGTTGGGCGGCCATGAGCCAGCGGGGAGACGGTGGTCGGGGGACCAAATGGAGCGTGCTCCTGATCCTCCTGATCGGATCGTTCCTGATCTCCATCGCGTTCGCCTACGTGGCCGTGGTCTCCCAGAACCCGCACGCCTCGACGAAGCCGCTGTACGGGCCGGGAGACTTCATCACGTCGAGTCAGTAGTGTCCGGTTCGGGCAACGATGGACACGCTCACGGCTCGATGACGAGCGGGACGGGCTCGAAGACACGCACGGGCGTCGTTCCCCCCGCCAGCTCGCCGATCAGCCGCTCGAACCGCGACCCCGTGGCGTCCCACGAGAAGCCCTGAGCCCGGCGGGCCGCCTCGGAGCCCAGCCGCGACCGCAGCCCTTCGTCGGCCAGGAGCGTTCCGAGCGCGTCGGTGAACGAGCGCGCGTCGTCGACCAGCACGCCGGTGACCCCGTCGATCACGGACTCCTGGAGCCCGCCGACCCGGAACGCGACCGAAGGGGTCCGGCATGACGCCGCCTCCATCACGGCCAGGCCCCAGCCCTCCTTGATGGAGGGCATGGCCAGGACCCACGCCTCCGTGAGGAGCCGCAGCTTCCTCCGTTCGTCGACCCAGCCGGTGAACGTGACCACATCGGCCACGCCGAGTGCCCGTGCATGCTCGGCCAGTCGCGTGTCCCACGGTCCCTGCCCGACGACGGTGACGCGGAGCCCCGGGAAGGCAGGCCGGAGCGCGGCCGCCGCGTCGAGGACGATCTCCACCCGTTTGTGTGGCACCAGGCGGCCGAGCACCGCGATCGTCGGGCTGGGCGCCTCCGGCAGGATCGGCGGCGACACGTCGCTCCCGTTGTGGATCACCTCGATCGTGGCCGGCGCCACACCCAGGGCGATCAGCTCTTGCCTCGTGGACTCCGAGACCGCGGCGTGGCTCGTCCGCCGGTAGAGCCGGGTGGAGAGCCGGGACTCGATCCACCAGCCCACGCGAGCCTGGCGGGCTGAGAAGTTCATGCTCCACTGTTCGCGATGCACGTGATGGACCAGACAGATCACGGGGCGCCGACAGTACAGGGGCGCGAAGAATGGGATCCCGTTCTTCACGTCGATCACGACCTCGTGCCGGCCGAGCCGGCCGAACAGGTGGTACACGAACGCCCATCCGTACACGGTTCGCCAGGACCCGCGGCGGATGAAGCGCACACCCCGCAGGATCTGGGTGGCCGGCGCGTTCGGATGCGCCGAGCAGAACACGGTGACGGGCCGTCCCCCGGCCGCGAGACGTTCGGCCAGGCGCTCGACGTAGACCTCGGACCCCCCGCCCTGGGGGTGGAGGGTGTCGCGCCAGTTGAGGATCAGGACGCCGTCCGACCGCCGCTCCCCGGCCCGGAGGACGGCCGCGGCCGGGAGGGCGATGGCCAGGAACGCGCAGCCCTGGATCACCAGCGAGAAGAGCGCCACCGACGTCGGAGCGTGGGCCATGGTGACGATGGCGACGGTCCCCACGGTGGTCACGGGCAGGATCGTCCACACCCATGCGACCGAGCGGCTCCCCATCAGCAGCTGCGCGGCGACGGTGGCGAAGCCGCCGAGCAGCATCGCCAGCCCGAGGATCCGGAGGGTCCCGACGGTCGCGCCGAACCGCGACCCGTACGCCACGGTCAGCAGCAGGTGCGGCGCCAGCTCGATGATCCCGATCGCCGCCAGGCCGGGCACGAGGGCGAGCACCAGCGTCCGCCGGAACGCCCGGCGGGGCCCTTCGACCGCCGCGCGGCGCAACGCGTAGGCGGCGGCCGGCATCTGCGAGAACAACGCCATCCGGGCGAGCGAGGCCGCGCCGACGTACGGGCCGGCCGCGCCCGTGTTCGCCAGCCGGATGGCGAACACGTCCACGATCTGGGTCAGCCCCAGCGCGAACAGACCCATCAGGGCGATCCACACCTCACGCCCCAGCGCCTGGTTGGTCTCGGCCGCCACCCGGGGGATCGAAACCTCCGTGAGGACCAGGGCCACGAGCATGCCCAGGACCAGCCCGGCGGACGCGCCCTCCAGCCCGAGCCCCATCACGACGAACACCACCGGGAAGGCGAGCCGGGCCACGCCTTCGACCACGAATGAAACACCGACGAAGCCGAACCGCCCCAGGCCGACGAGCGCCCCCCGGTTCCACGCCAACAGCACCAGCACCGCTGCCCCCAGGGCGAACCACCCGGCGGAACGGAGGAACGGGTTCCTGTGTGGCCGCGAGGGAAGCGGTCGTGCAGCGCGGCGAACATCTCGGTGCCGCCGGAGAGGGCGTTGACCGGTCCGATCACGGCGAGCAGCGCGGCGATCAGCAGGCCGAGCGAGCCGAAGGCCGGTGGCTCGAGCATGCGGCCCATCAGCGAGGAGAACGCGAAGTTCAGACCGGCCGCCGCGACCAGCCCGGTGCCGAAGACGAGCGTGCCGACGAGGTCGCTGTTCGACCCAGACCGTCCGCGGCCCAACGCTACCCCTTCTCCATGCCCCGGCGGGGCTCCCCCGAGCAGCGCCGCGAGCCGGCTGGCTCGCGAACGCCGCCATTATTCCGGTTCCCGGCCGATCAAGCCACCCCCGAAAGGCGGGTTTCAGCGGGCGGCCCGGCGGGCCTTCTCGGTCTCGGACGCGAGGTCGGCTTCGACCATCTCCGCGATCAGCTGTTCGAAGGTGACCCGGGGCTCCCAGCCCAGGACGCGTCGGGCCTTCGACGGGTCGGCCACCAGCTCCTCGACGTCGGCGGGACGGAGGAACCGCTCGTCGGCGCGGACGAAGCGCTGCCAGTCCTCGACCCCAGCGCACCGGAAGGCCAGCGCGACCATCTCCCTGACGGAGTGCGTGACACCGGTGCCGATCACGTAGTCGTCGGGCTCGGGCTGCTGGAGCATGAGCCACATGGCGCGGACGTAGTCGCCGGCGAACCCCCAGTCCCGCTTCGAGTCGAGGTTCCCCAGGGCGATCTCGCCCTGCAGTCCGAGCTTGATCCGGGCGACCCCGTTGGTGACCTTCCGCGTGACGAACTCCAGACCGCGACGCGGCGAGTTGTGCGTCACGACGAGCCCCGGTCCCGCCGCGTATCGGCCGGACTCCGTGGCCAGATCGCACATCCACCCTCGATGGGGCACCCGGTCGACGCCGCGAACCTCGTCCTGAGGCCGTCGCAGGTGCGCGCCCTTCCGCCCTGACACCAGTCCCGAACCGAGGTTGATCAGGAAGCTGCGCCCGCCCCCGAGCGTGCCCGGCTGCGAGTACAGGCTGACCCTCCGCGCGAGCGTGGTCCGAGCGAGCCACACGAGCCCCGCGGCGAGGGTGGGCGAGGTCGTTCGGAATGATCTGAACGTGTCGATGCCGTGGCCGGCGCGGAGGCCATCGCCCAGGTTGTAGGCGGACAGGAACGCCAGCTGGAGCTGGGGAGCTGCATTGAGGATCCGTTTCGGGATCCGCTTGTGCCCGTCCCTCGTGTACAGCTCGGGGCGGATCATCCGCAGGTAGGCACCGCCCCCGCGCAGCTCGAGGGTCGGCGTCCTGGTAGGGCCGAACGCCGACATGGCACCCGGTGTCTTCCTCGCGGTCCCCGCCGTGACGCGCTCCCAGCAGGACGCGGCCTCAGCCAGCACGGCTTCGTCCCGGCACGTGATCCTTCCATGCCCTGCGGGATCCACGTAGCCCTCCGCGGCCAGGATGCCCAGCAGCCACGCCTCCTCCTCCGTCATCGTGGTCGCGTAGGTCGCGGGCGGCTGAGCCGCCAGTCTCAGGCGGTCGCCGGCCTCGACCCGGCCCGCCGGCCTCGCGCCCTCTGCCAGGTACAGCTCGTGCTCTTCCGTCGCCTCGACCACGCCGCCCCGGCCGTGTACCAACACTGCGTGCCCCTCGTGCCAGTACGCGGTCCGAGCCGTGCACCGCGACCACGCCTCGCCATCCCATACCTCGATCCCGCCGCCGTCGCTCGAGTACCGTGTGCCGCTGCGTGGGTCGGTGCGGTGCGGGACCACGTCGCCGATGGGGACGACATCCAGGTAGCCGTCCCTCCGGGTCACCACCGGGGTGTGGGCCGGCACGCTCTCGTGGTTGAACAAGATCCCGCTCACGGCGTACAGGCCGTAGGCCTCCCGGTAGTTGACCGTGGTGTGGTGGCCGAAGACCTTCGCCACGCCGTACGGGCTGCGTGGATGGAATGGGGTCATCTCGTTCTGCGGCGACTCACGGACCCGGCCGAACATCTCGCTGGAGGACGCCTGGTAGAACTTGATCGGATTGTCCTGAGTCCCGCCGACCACCCGGATCGCGTCGAGCATCCGCAGCACCCCGACGCCGGTCACGTTCGCCGTCAGCTCGGGCTGCCGGAACGAGAGCGCCACGAAGGAGATGGCGCCCAGGTTGTAGACCTCGTCGGGCTGGGTGTACTCGACGGCCGCGATCAGCGACGGCAGGTCCTGGAGGTCCCCGCCGACCAGCTCGACGTAGGGGAGCGACTCCTGGATCATGTCGCCGCGCGGGTTGGCCTGGCCGGCGACCAGGCCGAACACCTCGTAGTTCTGCTCGTGCAGGAACTCCGAGAGGTACTGACCGTCCTGGCCGGTGATGCCGGTGATCAGGGCCCGGGGCATCCGAACGGTCCCGGCTGTCCTTCGCCCCGCGCCGTCAGGACGAGGAGCGGCTGGCGAGCTCGACGATCAGGCGCTCGTCGATCTGGACCGGCAGCGGGATCTCGCCGCGGTACGGGACCCGGGTCAGCACGCCGGAGACCTCGTCCTTGTCCCGCTGGAGGTAGGGCGGGGGGTCGGCCGTGACCTCGAGGGCCTCCCGGACGGCGAGGAAGTTCTTCGCCGCGGGACTGGCCTGCACGGTCGAGCCTTCGCGCACGCTCGCGCTCGGGACGTTGATCCGCTTGCCGTCCACCCGCATGTGGCCGTGCGACACGAGTTGGCGCGCTTGCGGCATGGTCTGGGCGAAGCCCAACCGGAGCACGACCGAGTCGAGCCGGGTCTCCAGCAGGCGGAGCAGCTCCTCGCCGGTCACGCCCTCGCGGCGGTTCGCCTCGTGGAAGTACCGGCGGAACTGCCGCTCGCCGATCCCGTACATCGCGCGGAGCTTCTGCTTCTCCAGCAGCCGGATGTGGTACTCGGAGAGGCGTCGCCGCGCCTGGCCGTGCTGGCCCGGGGGATAGGGCCGCTTGTTCGACGGGCAGTTCGGCCGCCCGCAGACGGCCTCGCCGACCCGCCGGCAGATCCGGTGCTTCGGTCCGAGCTTCTGCATCGTCGTTCCTTTGTCCCTCGCGCGTGCGTGACCCCGCTGTTTCCGTGCAGGCGGGACCGTCCAGTATCTCAGGTGGGCGGCCGCCCGGCATCCCGCGCCGGCCGCGAACCTGCCCGTTTGGTCGGGGTGCCGGGACTTGAACCCGGGACCTCAGCGTCCCGAACGCTGCGCGCTACCAAACTGCGCCACACCCCGATGGCCGCACGAAGGGCCGGTCCAACAGTGTACGCGTGCGCTAGCATGCCGCCTCATGCGGATCGCCCAGATCGCCCCCCCGTGGATCGCCGTGCCACCCAAGGGCTACGGCGGCACCGAGTGGGTCGTCGCGCTCCTCACCGACGGTCTCGTCGAGCGGGGCCACGACGTCACGCTGTTCGCCTCCGGCGACTCGGAGACGAGGGCGCGCCTCGACGCCGCGTTCCCGGAGGCGCCCGGGTCGACGTTCATCAACTCGATCTGGCACGACACCGTGCACACCCTCCATGCGTACCGGGACCCCGAGGCGTTCGACGTCTACCACGTGCACTCCCCGTTCTCGGCGCTCGCCGTCGGCGCGAACCTCGGCCGGCCGGTGGTCCACACGCTGCACGGGTCGTTCACCGACCAGATGCGGAGGCTGTACGGGTTGGTGGCCGACCGGGTGTCGTTCGTCGCCATCAGCCAGAACCAGCGCTCGAACATGCCCGAGCTGAACTACGCCGGCGTCGTCTACAACGGGATCGACGTCGCAACGTACCCCTTCCGCGGCGCCGCCGAGAAGGAGGACTTCGTACTGTTCCTGGGCCGCACGTGGCCGGAGAAGGGGCCGCTCCGGGCGGCGCTCGCGGCGAAGGCGGCCGCCGTTCGCCTGGTGATGGCCGTGAAGGTGGCCCAGCCGCTGGAGGAGGAGCACTGGCGGAACGACGTCGAGCCGGCGCTCCCGGCGGGCACGACCGTGCTGGGCGAGATCTCGCTCGACGAGAAGATGGACCTGCTGTCGCGGGCCCGCGCCGTGCTGTTCCCGATCGACTGGGACGAACCCTTCGGCCTGGTGATGACCGAGGCGATGGCCTGCGGCACGCCGGTGATCGCCACGCCGCGCGGCTCGGTGCCCGAGGTCGTCACCGACGGGGAGACCGGCTTCGTCGTCCCGGTCGAGGGCTATCCGGAGGGGGCGGCGGACGCCCTTCGGCGGCTGGGCGAGATCGACCCGAAGGCGTGCCGTACCCGCGTCGAGGAACGCTTCAGCAAGGAAGCGATGGTCGCGGGCTACGAGCGGGTCTTCGGGTCGGCGGTCGCCGGCTCGGTGGTCGCCGGGTAGGCGGGACCCTCGACCAGCTCGAGCACGGTCGCTTCGGGCCGGGCCAGGAACCGGAACGGCGCGTATCGGCTCTGCCCCATCCCCGGCGAAACGTGCATCACGGCCGGGGGCAGCCTGACCAGGCCCATGCAGAGCCGGCGCGGCAGGTAGCTGTTCGTGATCAGCGCGCCCACGAACGGCAGCCGGACCTGCCCACCGTGGGTGTGCCCGGCCAGGATCAACCGGTACCCCAGCGCGGCCAACTCCGGCGCCGGGTCGGGCGAGTGGACGAGGGCCAGGCCGAACTCCTCGGGCCGCTGGCGGGGAGCCACCCGCAGGTCCTGCCGGTAGATGTGGGGGTCGTCCAGCCCAAGGACCTCGAACCGGACCCCATCGCTCGACAGCTCGGTCTTCCGGTTCTTCAGGTGCACCCAGCCGTCGGCCTCCAGCAGGCGGATGAGGTCCGGCCCCCGGCCGGGAACACCCTTGCGACGATGCGTCCGGCCGAACAGGTAGACCAGGTAGTTGGGGCGCTGGGCCAGGAAGTAGTCGTTCGACCCCAGGACGAAGTACGAAGCGAGACGCCCCCGCAGCGGCCGGAGCGCGTCCACGACCGTCTCGACCGCGTGGGGCTCGCCGACCAGGTCGCCGGTCAGCACCGCGACGTCCGGCTGCTCCAGGGAGGAGAGGAAGCGGAGCTTCCTCCGCTCTCGCGACCGAAGGTGGAGGTCGGACAGGTGCAGCACCCGGACCGGACCGGACACCTCGGCCGGGAGCAGCGGCAGCCGGTAGACCCGCCGTCGGTACCAGGTCCGTTCGATCAGCACGCCGTAGGCCACGCAGGCCGCGCCGACGACGGCGCCCGCCAGGGCGATGCGGCCGAGCGCGTCGGGTAGGCTTGCCAGGATGGACGGACGCACGGGCCGAGCATACCGATGAGCGCGCTCACGGACCGGCTGTCCGAGGAGATACGGGCCGCCCTGAAGGGCGGCCAGAAGGTCCGGCTGGGCGCCCTCCGCCTGCTCGCGGCGTCGGTCAAGAACCGCGAGGTCGAGCTCCGCCGCGACCTCACGGACGACGAGTTCGCCGAGGTCGCGGTGCGCGAGGTGAAGCGTCGCCGCGAGGCGATCGAGGCCTACGAGGGCGCCGGCCGGCCCGACCGCGCCGCGCTCGAGCGCGAGGAGATGGAGGTGCTCCAGGCGTACGTCCCCGCCGGCCTCTCCGACGACGAGCTCTCCGGGCTGATCGACGAGGGCATCGCCGCAACCGCCGCGAGCGAGCCCGGGGACCTCGGCAAGGTCATGGGGTTCGTGATGGGTCGGGCGAAGGGCCGGGTCGACGGCCGGGCCGTCCAGGAGAAGGTCCGGGAACGCCTCACGCCGGGCGCCTGACGCCCCCGTTCGATCGGAGCCGAGATCAGCGCCGGCGACGGAGCCGCCACAGGGGCAGGAGGCTCGCCGGGAGCAGCCACGGAGCGAGCAACCACACCGTCCCCGCCGCTCCGTGAGGGTCGGCGAGCGGCCCGCTCGGCGTCGGCGTGGGCGTCGGTGTCGGCGTCCCGACGAACTTCCCGACCACGATGGTGACCGTCGAACCCTGCACGGCCTTCGTTCCACCGCCCGGCGCCTGGCTCAGCACGATCCCGTCCTGCGTCTTCTCCGTGACGTCCTGCTTGGTCACCGAGACGGCGAACCCCGCCCCGGTGATGGCCGACTTGGCGGCGCCCTGCTGCTGGCCGACCACGTTCGGCACCACCGACTTCGGGACCTGGCCGTTGCTGACGAAGATCGTCACCGTCGTGCCGAGCGGGGCGTTCGCCCCGCCGGGCGGGTTCTGCTGGAACACCGTTCCCTTCGGCATGGTCGAGGGGCCCGTCTGGACGAACGGGGTGAAGAAGGCCTTCGTCAGGATGGTGACGGCGTCCTGCTGCTGCTTGCCCACGACGTTGGGAACCGAGCCCGACTTCGTCGGGGGCGGCGTGGAGAACTGCTGCACGGGCAGGTCGCGGGTGAGGGCGGTCATAACGTCGTGCCACACGGGCGCCGCCAGGTCGCCGCCGAACCCCCGGAAGCCGTGGACGTCGAGCATCGGCACGCTGCCCCGCGCGTAGCCGACCCAGACCGCGGTGGTCACCTGCGGCACGTACCCCACGAACCAGGCGTTCGTGTAGTTCTGCCCGGTCCCGGTCTTGCCGGCTTCGGGCCGGTAGTCGGCGAGTTGAGCCTTCGTCCCGGTCCCGCCGGAGATGACCCCGCGGAGCAGGTCGGTCTCGGTGGCGGCGACGTCCGGCGGGATGGCCTGGCCGCAGGTGGGGCTCGCCTTGTAGATCGGCTTGCCGGTCCGGCCGAGGATCTTCGAGATCGAATACGGCACGCAGTGCACGCCGCCGTTTGAGAGCGTCGAGTACCCCGACGCCATCTCGAGCGGCGAGACGTTGAACACGCCCAGCGTGATCGAGCAGTACGGGAACAGGTCGCTGGTGATCCCCATGTCGTGCGCCACCGAGACCACGCTGGCCGGGCCGATGAGGTTCACCAACTGGGCGAACACCACGTTGATCGAGTCGGCCGTCGCTTGCCGGAGGGTGGCGAACCCGTTCCCGTTGCCCTCGGAGTTCGAGAGCGTGTACGTGACCCCTCCGCCGCAGTTCGGGATCGTGATCGGCGACCTCGTGCTGAAGACGGCGTTCGGCGAGACGCCTTGCTCCAGGGCCGCGGCCAGCGTGTACGCCTTGAAGGCGCTGCCGGTCTGCCGGCCGCTGACGGCGTAGTTCACGGACGACTGGTGCAGCTTCACGTGCGTGCCGTACGTCTCGTTGCCGTCGACCATGACCTCGATGGCGCCCGTGTTCGAATCGACGGACACCACGGAAGACTGCGGGTCGGTCTTGAGCGGGTAGCGGGACCGGAGCGACGCCCTGGCCACCCTCTGGTACTTCGGCTGGAGCGTGGTGTAGATCCTCAGCCCCCCCTGGTAGAAGAGCTGCGCGCGCTCCGCCGGCGACTTCCCGAACTTCGGGTTGGAGAAGAACTGCTGCCGGATGTAGTCGACCCAGTACGGCTCCGGGCCGTAGGTGTTGGCGGTGCGTCCTGCCGAGGAGAGCCTGATCGGAACGTTCATCGCCCGGTCGTGCTCGACCTGCGTGACGAACCCGTACCGGAGCATGTCGTCCAGCACGTTGTTCCGTCGGTCCAGGGCGCCGGGGCGCAGGGCCTTCTCCACCGGGTTCCACTTCTCGGGTCCTGCGATCATCGCCGCCAGGAGCGAGGCCTGGGCCAGGTTCAGCCTGTCGGGCGTCTTGTTGAAGTAGTACTCGGCCGCCGTGCCGACCCCGTACACGCCGTTGCCCATGTAGATCGTGTTCAGGTACTGGCCGAGGATCTGGTCCTTCGTGTAGGTCTTCTCCAGCCGGATGGCGTCCTGGGCCTCCAGGATCTTGCGTTGGAGGGTCTGCTCCGAGCCCGTCTCCGTGTTCTTCACCAGCTGCTGGGCGATCGTGGAGCCACCCTGGACCACCGAGCCGGCCCGGAGGTTGGCGAACAGCGCTCGGATGATCGAGGTCACGTCGACGGCCCCGTGCTGGTAATAGCCGTGGTCCTCGATGGCGAGCACCGCGTCCTTCGTCACCTGGTTGTACGCGGCGAACGGGAACACCTGCCGGTTCTGGTCGCGGTACACGACGGCCAGCACCGAACCGTCGGCCGCGTAGATCGTCGTCCGCTCGGAGAGCGTCGGGAGCTGCAGGGGCGCGGTGCTCTGGCCGAGGAACTTCGAGTCGACGACCTTCACGGCCGCTCCGGCCGAGCCGAACAGGGGCAGGAGCCCGATCGCCACCAGGCCCGCGCCGCCCCCGATCACCACGGCGAACAGGATCGGCCGCAGCGACGTGAGGATGAGCCGCCGGGCGTTGTGCCGGGCCGGTGCCTGACGGCCGAGGATGACGGTGGCTCGCGATGTGGGGTTCCGGATCATGGGTCGGATGTCCTGCCTCGGGCCCTGAGCTTACCTGCCAGGGGTCGAGAAAGCGGGCACACCGTTCCTCCGATGTTCAACGCACACCGGATCCGAACAGGTGCGCGCCCACCCGCCGCAAGCCGGGGACGTCCAGGACCGGCCCGCTCAGGTCGGGCACGGCGACCAGGGAGACGTCGGGGTGCCCAGCGGCGAAGCCGGCCATGGCCTCGGCCGCTTCCGTCTCCGCCGGCGCTCGTCGGAGCCGGCAGTCGAGCACGGCCGCGGCCGCGCGGTCCTCGAGGCCGCCGCCCGCGAGCTTCGAGGACGCCCGCGCCGCCCGGCCCGGGAGGATCACCCCCGCCGGCCGCCACCGGTTCACCACGACGGGGCCGGCCCGCATCCCGCCCTGGGCCAGCCGGTCGAGGAAGAAGCCGGCCTCTTCCAGGCTGGGTCCGGCCGGCGCCGTCACCACCAGGAACGCGCATCCGTCCGACCGGAGCAGCTCCACGACGCGGCTCGCGCGCTCCTCGAACCCGCCGAACATCCCCTCGAACGCGGCGAGGAACTCGGCCAGGTCGGCGAGGGCCGCCGAGCCCACCAGCCGCCCCGCGGCATGGAGGAACGCCGTCGCCCCGAGCCGGGCAGCCCCCAACGTCAAGCGGCCGGCGCCCATCGACGGCCGGAGCATCCACCGCAGCAGCCGGCCGCCGAGGAAGTCGGTCAGCCGGCCGGGAGCGTCCAGGAACGAGAGCGCGCTCCTCGTGGGGGGCGTGTCGATCACGATGGCGTCGTGCGTCTCCTCCTCGGCCAGCTGATGCAGCTTCTCCATGGCCATGTACTCGTGTGTCCCGCCGAGCGTGTCGGCGATCCGCCGGTAGAACGCGTTCCCCAGGATGCGGTCGCGCCGCTCGCGGCTGCCGGCGAACCGTTCGGCCAGCTCGTCGAAGGTCCGCTTCGTATCGAGCTGCATGGCCTCGAGCGACCGGCCACGGCCGAGGCCCACGCGGGTCCGCTCGCCCGCCGTGGGGGGGAGACGGAGCGCCGTGGCCAGGCGGCGCGCCGGGTCCACGGTGAGCAGGGCCGTTCGACGTCCCGACTCGGCGAGACGGATCGCCACGGCCGCCGACACGGTGGTCTTGCCGACGCCACCCGACCCGCACACCACGACGATCCGGGCGCCGGCCAGCGGCCCGTCGAGCGTGGCCGCGGAGGCCGCCGGAGGGGTCGGCCGAGCCCGCCGTGGCCCGCGCGCTCGACCTCCGGGCGTTCCCCGCGGAGGTCCCGATCCGGTGATCGCCCCGGCCAGCGCCCGGACCCGCTCGCGCGACGAACCGCCCGGCACGTCGGCGAGCTCGAGGAGCGGCGCCTCCGCGGCGAGCTCGCGGATCAGCGACCGTTCGCTCCGGTGACGGGCGTCCGCTTCGTGGCCGTCCTCGATGAGCGCGTCGGCGAGCCCCTCCGGGAGGGCGATCCCCTCTCGAGCGACCCGCTCGGCCAGCCGCGCGGCCGTCAGCCGGCGGGCCGCCCGCGCCACGCC
>WNGK01016938.1_pt1 | contig 13178 bp, 10 predicted proteins | sample 5400601 | NCBI WGS metagenome assembly WNGK01 (sample SAMN13153376, study PRJNA577476) | soil metagenome | isolation source: 60 cm soil or saprolite under Garry oak tree replicate 1 | place: USA:California | collected 2016-06-15 | reverse complement strand
GCCCTCTCACTTTCTCGGCCTTTCGATGGGAGGCTTTATTGGCTTGCGTATCGCCGCCAGGCACCCCGAGCTGCTACGGCCGTTAATCCTGCTGGAGACTTCCGCTGATCCAGAGCCGAGCGAGCATGTTGCAAAGTACCGGCAACTCACGTTCGTTGCTCGCTGGTTTGGACTGGGCCTTGTAGTCGACCGGGTGATGCCCGTCATGTTCGGGCGGACGTTTCTCACCGACCCGGCGCGCGCTCTTGAGCGCCGCGAGTGGCGACGTCGTATGAGCGGAAACCATCGGCTTGGGGTTACACGGGCCACCACTGGCGTCATCACCCGCAAAGGCATAGAGAGCGAGATCGACCGGATTCGAGTTCCGACGCTGATTCTAGTCGGAGACGAGGATGTCGCCGTTCCAGTGGTCCACTCCCAGCGCCTGCATGAGCGGATCGCCGACTCGCGCCTGGAGATCATCCCTCGCGCTGGCCATACGTCGACCGTCGAGGAGCCGACGGCGGTGAACGTCGCCATCACCAACTTTCTTGGCAGTCTCTCCTAGGACCATGAGATTGAAGAACCTAAGATCACCATTTTCACAGCTCAAGACCGCCTTGATCTTCCCCGGAAGCCGTGGGAAGACGACAGAAGCTGCCCTGGTGCGGGCCTACGAGGGCTCGACCATTCTTTCCTGTACGACCAGCAGTGGCTACCGGGTTGGCCTCCTGTTCGGTGCGGGTCAGCCATCCGCTGTAAAACCCACCCCTCCTGCACCTGGAACGTGGTACCTGGTGTACTTTTACGGCAACGGCATGTGCCTGGAGACCTGCAGCTACGAGTTTGCGCAGTTCCGGCAGCTGGGATGCACCGTCCTGATCCCTGAGTATCCGGGATACGGGATGAGTAGCGGCTGGGCGAGCGAGTCTGGATGCTACGAGGCTGCGGACGCAGCCTACCACTACCTCACCGAGACCTTACACGCAAATCCCACCAAGATCGTCGTCGCTGGCTGGTCACTGGGTGCCGCTGTGGCCATCGACCTCGCCGCCCGCACGCAGGTGGCCGGTTTGATCGTGCTCGGTGCGTTCACGAACATCCCTGAGCAAGCCCATGCCATGCTCCCATGGGTTCCCAAGTCGGTCGTCCGTCTCTTCATAAGGGAGCGCTTCGACAATGTGAGCAAGATCCGTCGAGTGACTTGCCCAATCTTCATCGGACATGGGACCCAGGATGAACTCGTGCCCTTTGTCATGGCCGAGCGCCTTGCACAAGTAGCAGGGCCTCGCAGGCCAGTGACATTCCTCCCCATCCAGGGGTGCGGCCATAACGGGATCTTTGAGGCGAGTAGGGGCTCTGTCTGGAGGGCGATCAAGGACTTTTCATCGAACTTGTGGCAAGCAAGCACCCCTACTGAGGAGAGCTCCTGAAGCGACAGCTGGGATAATGCGCGAGTGCGATGACCACGCGACAGACCAGTGTGGTCCCTCGTTCCAGGCGGATCCCTCCCTGACGGCCGACACGAGAATGGCGAGAATTCACGGGGAGCGTCCAGGGGGTAAGCGAGTTTTCATGCACCGCTACCTCCCCCTGGTAGCAGCATCATATACGCCTCCGGGGAGGCAACGCACATCGTTTGGTCAAGAAGGAGCAGCCGATGATGAAAGGGCACACGAAGCACCTGACCGGGCAGGTTCGAGACGCGCTACTCGCTCTGCCAGATACCGTGCTCATGGAGACACTCGCCCGGTGGCTTGACCGTGTCGATGAACGATTATTGGACTGGAGCGACGCATCGATCACCGGTGCCGGTGTCGCCGAGGGAGGTGCAGCGGGGAACGGTTGCACCGCTCTTGACGGAAGCTGATCAGTCGAAACAAACTCCGTTCAGGCAGTTTGCAAGGCGAGAGGTGTCGTCGGTTGCACCTGGCACCCGGCAGACCGCAGCCGCAGCACCAGCTGGGTTGTAGTCGCTATCGCTCGTCACCAGGCAGAAGTGCTCAATCGCGCCACTGTAGAGGATATCCATGGCATCAACCACCAGGGCGATATCCGTCGCATTCTTGCCTGGGGTTGTCCGCCCATGATGCCGTTGTTCGAGACCATAGCGCGGGGCGACCTCTTGCCCGGCGTGCATGGAGGACAGACTCCAGTTTCCATACACGCGCCGAATCATGACATCCCCCAACTTTCCCGCTTCAGCCAGCAGAGACGGTATCGAGACGGAGGCTCTGTTGTCACCATCGATCAAGCGCGCCACCCGTGGACGAGAAGGTTCCATAGAATCTAGACAGCCTTTCCAAACAACATGCAAACGAGGTTCCCGACTCCTGCTTATATTCCTCTGAAAAAGGGAGCTCAGCAACTTTGCGGTTGCAAGAAGGACGTACCTGATAAGGATGCCCGCGGGGCACAGCGCAGGAGCAACCCCTTTTCTGCTAGTACGCTAACTGATAAAGGGCTGTAGCGAGTACGGTCGCGCTACGGGCGGCATCCTCCGGAATGGTATACTCGGCGGCACTATGCGAGCGACCCTCCACACTGGGTACGAACAGCATGGCCGTCGGCAGATGCCGTGCCATCTCCTGGCTATCATGCCCGGCTCCGCTTGGCATCGCTCTCCAGCTGGCCCCACACGTCTCTGCTGCCCGAATGAGCACAGACTGGAGCGCCGGGTCCATGCCGCTGGGCAAGCTATCACTCGTGATCTCGCTTGAAACCGCAAGCCCTCGCTCCTGGGCAATGGTCTCGCAGCGAGCCCGGATGGCAGCCGCCAGGCGTTGCTTGGTCTCCTCTTCGGGATGTCGCAAATCGATCGAAAAGCTCACCTCGTCCGGGATGACATTCACCGCCCCGGGTTTGACCTCCCACTTCCCCAGCGTTACCACGGCTGGCCGCCCTTCCCGCTCAACCAGCCTGGTAATCTCGGTGGCCATCTGTGCCGCTCCCTGCAGTGCATCGCGCCGTTGATCCATCGTCGTGGTTCCGGCATGGTCCGCTCGGCCCTTGACGGTAACCCACTGGTGCTGCAGGCCGGTAATGGCTTGCACAATCCCCAGGTTGATCCGCTCATCAAAGAGGATGCGGCCTTGCTCAATGTGCACTTCGATAAACACATCCAGGTCCTGCCGCGCGGCCTCGCGGTAGCGCTGAGGTGCCAGATCGGCACCACGCATGGCCTCGGAGATAGTCACCCCCTGGTCATCACGTAACTGCCCCAGCTCATCTGCCCGGATCGTGCCCAGCATGCCGCGCGTGCCCCAGTAGTGGGCCGGGAAACGGCTCCCCTCCTCTTCACACAGTGCCGCCACCTCGAGCGACCGCCGTGGCTGCCCTGCCTGCTCAAGTAAGCCCCGCAGCGCCACCAGTCCCGCGAGAATGCCAAGGGCGCCATCGAACTTGCCTCCCAGCGGCACCGTATCGAGGTGAGAGCCGGTGAGGATCGTCCTGCTAACATCTCGGCCACGCAGTCTCCCAAAGAGGTTGCCCACGGCATCTCCTCGTACCTCTAGTCCCGCCGCGCGCATCCATTCAGCCACTTGCCCACGGGCCTGCACCCAGGCAGCGCTGTATACTGGCCGGATAATACCGCCCTCAGCTTGCCAGCCAATGGAACCCAGTGCATCTACGTACTGCTGCAGGACCACGGCGTCGATCTGGATGGGTTGAGCGTGCCTGGCCACAGATGTGCTCCTTTCTGTTCCCTGAAATGGGAATCGAGTTAGTTTTTGATCTCTTTGGACTGTAATTCTTTGAACGCATCTCTTGCCATCCAGCGAGCCGTTTTAGAATCCATGTCGTGGATCTCGTAGGCGCATTCCAGAGCTAATGCGCGAAGGTGGCCATTGCGTTTCCCGATCTGCCGCAAGGCCCAGTTGACGGCTTTTTTCACAAATTTACTCTCATCATCTGCATAGCGCTTGATCAGCGGGAAAAACTGCACGAATGCCCCATCCTGCGCCTGTTTGTCATGGACCGCCAATTCGGCCATCATCACAAAACCTGCCCTCGACACAAACTCTTTCTCCTGCTGACACCGCTCAGTGGCCTTTTGACAGGCATAGGGCGTTTTATCAAACAGGTTCCCGCATACCTGGTCGCAGACATCCCACGCATCGAAATCATTGACCCACTCTTCCATCAGCTCGGCGGAGACGAGTTGAAGCTCAGCAATCATCGAGGCAAGGAATCTGGCCTCATGAATCCCTGAAACCCAAAGGGCTACTGCAAGTACCTGTTTCCTCCCTATTTCTTTCGCCATCTTGCGTAGGGTGGGAATCGAGATGCCCAACGCCTGGGCAGGTCTGATGCCAAACCTGGCCATGCCCTCGACAGCTTGGGAGTTTGCACGCTGTTTCAAGTCGGCGATGATCTGGTCTGCTGTCAGCAAAGCACCCCTACTTTCCTCATAGAAGTGGTCATATATCTCTATTGTATACCATGCCTGCGGCTAATAGCTTTGAGTTGCCTCAGCATCGATCTGCCGAACCAGGCTCCCCATCCAGCAATGTTGTTTAGCCCACAGGAGGGCTTGAGCAGTTAGAATGCGAAGCGACATCGAGATACAATGAGAGGGTCTATTGCTTATGGCAGAAGTGAAAGAGCCATTTTTGCACAAGCATTGAGAAGCAGTGAAGTGGCGATTTCTCAAACCGTAAAAGTGGTTGACCTTGTCTGCCTGTCACGCAGGTATGCTTGAGGATAATCGGACGCGGTTCCGTTCCTTTACTTTCAGCCCGCTCCCCAGCAGCCCCCATGCGTTGATCGCGTATTCGACTCAATCCTCACTCTTTCTTCTTCATGGCATGAGCTCAGGTGGTACCAGGGGTGACCTCAGATCGCGGCTTCGACCCCTTCGATTCCGCCCGGACACCACCTCACCACGGTGCCCTGTGCTGGCGACTTTGATATCCGTTCTAAAACAAGGTGGCACACAGCAACATGAGCAGATTGATCGCCATCTGTCCAATGGGAATGGGAATCCTCCTGGCGCTGATTGTAATCTCTGTGTTCGCTTTGCTAAAATCTATACCAGTGAGATCCGCTTCTCTGAAGTCCACCCCGCTGAAGTCTGTCCCGGTCACCTCCGCGCTTCCCTGAGGTCTGCGCCGCTGAAATCCGCGCCGTTCATTCCCTGAGGTCTGCGCCGCTGAAATCCGCGCCGTTCAGAAGCGCCCCGGCCAGGTTCACCCGGCTCAGGTGTGCTCCTCTGAAGTCCACACCGGAGAAATCGGGCTGGATCGCGTGATGCTCCTGCCTCCATTGGTTCCAGATATCTCTTCCCTGGTGTAGTATCGCAAGCAGATCCTGTTCAGTCATGGTATGTCTGTCCTTTCCTGCTCCAGTTCCAATGTGCCATAATGTAGTGTATCCTGTCTCTTCAAAGTCGATGAACATACGTCTTGTAACGTCCGATTTGCTACCTCGTACGAAAGAAAGAGGGACAAAGCATGAGTCAACAATCTTCAGATGAATCCATTCTGAGCAGCCAGATGGCAGACTGTATTCAGGACTGCTTAAATAGCCACGCCGTCTGCCTGGATACAGCCATGAGCCTGCTCCAAAAAGGCCACACCTATGCCGACCCGATTCGCATTCTGCTCGATTGCTCCGAACTATGCGCAACCAACGCCCATTTCCTGATACGCAACTCGCCGGTGTACGGCTCTGTCCTCCAGGCATGCGCGCAAGTCTGCACCCATTGTGCTGAAGTGTGCGACGAGATAGGCGAAAACGACTGTGCCAATGCCTGTCGTGCCAGCGCGACTTCCTGCGAGCAAATGGCCAAGTTGATACCCTAAAAGGTCATCCTCTGGTTGCATTGATCGCCACACACGGAAGGAATAACTCTATGACTGACTGCGAACAGCTATAAGGAGTATCAAGTTACCCGACAAATGACAGTAGCGCCAAAGTTGTCGCAGTCGAAGGTCACGAAGTAGCACTTGACGCTACCGTTTGCTTTCCAGGCGGTAGCGGTCAGATACCCGACCGTAGTATTATGTCATGGAACGATCGGCAGAATGAGGGTAAAGTGATTGCTATGGACAAGCGCGATGAGGCTGACTGGCACACGCTTGATTGTCTTCCTCCACCCCTGACAACAGAGGTCGCGAGCCAGAGATTGAAGAAGTGCGTATTGTCAAAATAGTGGGTCTGGATTTGCAAGCCGATGGCGGGACCCTTGTGAATCACACAAAAGAAGTCGGCGGCATTAAATTACGAAGACTGAGAATAAAGGCAAGATAAGCAAACGACAAGAGATTCGATCAGTAGACTAACATTACAGAAAGAACCTGACAAAGAGGAGGCTATCCGTGTCAGCAAGAACGAGCGTATTCCGCTCGGTGACAGCAGCAGACCGGGTTGATTATCCAGCGCTGGAACGATCCGTCCAAAAGTGGTGGGGAGAGCACGATGTACTACAGCGATACCTCCATCATAATAACCATAGCGATAAACAGTTCTCATTTCTGGATGGCCCCATTACTGCGAATAACCCAATGGGTGTTCACCATGCTTGGGGAAGGACCTATAAAGACATCTACCAGCGCTACCACACCATGCAGGGATACAAGCAGCACTATCAGAACGGCTTTGACAGTCAGGGCTTATGGGTTGAGGTCGAGGTTGAGAAGGAACTTGGCTTCAAATCCAAGCTCGATATCGAAGCCTTTGGCATCGCTGAATTCGTGGAGAGATGCAAGGAGCGCGTTTTCAAATTTGCAAAGCGCCTGATCGAACAATCGATCCGCCTGGGTTACTGGATGGATTGGGGTAATGACTACTACACACTCTCGGACGAGAATAATTATACCATCTGGTCATTCCTCAAGGAGTGCTTTGAAAGAGGCCTGATCTACAAAGGGCATGACGTGATGACCTGGTGCCCGCGCTGTGCCACCGGCATCTCTAATATGGAAACATTATCGGAAGATTACCAAGAAACCAGCCATCTTAGCCTGTACGTGCGCTTTCCTTTAGAAGATCGGCCAGGAGAATACCTGCTCGTCTGGACTACTACTCCATGGACTCTGGCGGCCAATGTTGCTGCCGCGGTGCATCCAGATTTGCCGTATGTGAAAGCGGCCCAGGACGGGGAGTACTTCTACCTTGCTGAGGCGCTCTTACCTCTATTGAGAGCACTTAAGGGGCGCGACAAGGGAGACTACCATGTGGTGGAAACGTTAAAGGGGAGCGACATGGTGGGCTGGAAGTATCGCGGCCCATTCGACGAACTTCCCGCACAACAGGGTATCGTTCATACGATCATTCCATGGAAAGAAGTGAGCGCCACTGAGGGTACGGGCATCGTGCATATCGCTCCTGGCAGCGGTCGCGAAGACTTCGCCCTCTCGAAGGAATTTAATCTGCCGGTCATTGCACCTGTAGACGAATTTGGTGTCTACCTGGAGGGCTTCGGTTGGCTAACCGGGCAAACGGCCGCTGACGTAGGGCGGCAAATCGCAGAGAACCTCGCCCAAAAAGGGCTGCTCTACCGTACGCAGACCTACAAGCACCGCTATCCGATCTGCTGGCGTTGCAAGACCGAACTGATCTTCCGCCTGGTCGATGAGTGGTATATCTCTATGGGTCAGTTGCGCCATGAAATCATGGATGTTGCGCGCGAAGCCACCTGGATTCCCGCCTTTGGCCTGGAGCGCGAACTGGATTGGTTGCGCAATATGGACGACTGGATGATCTCCAAGAAACGCTACTGGGGACTGGCCTTGCCCATCTACGAATGTCCCCAGTGCGGCACATTCGAGGTCATCGGTAGCAGGCAGGAGTTGAAGGAACGAGCCGTAGAAGGTTGGGAGGAGTTCGAGGGCCACTCGCCTCACCGCCCCTGGGTGGACGCGGTAAAAATCAGGTGTCGACAGTGCGGCAACGAGGTTGCACGCATCAAAGACGTCGGCAACCCGTGGCTGGATGCAGGCATTGTCCCGTTTTCGACGCTTCACTATCGCACAGATCGTAAATACTGGGAACAGTGGTTCCCCGCCGACTTCGTAACCGAGTCGTTCCCAGGCCAGTTTAAAAACTGGTTCTACTCACTGCTGGTGATGAGCACGGTCTTAGAGGGGACGACCCCATTTAAAACGCTCTTTGGCTACGGCACACTTCTGGGTGAAGATGGCACGCCGATGCACAAGTCAAAGGGCAACCTTGTCATCTTTGACGAGGCGGCTGAACGGGTCGGTTCGGATACGATGCGCTGGCTCTTCGCCACCCACGTCCCCGAGCAGAACCTCAACTTCCCCCGCATCGCTACGGACGAGGATATTGAGAGGTCTGTGGAGACGGGCCTTCCCGTACGATTAAGCGAAAAATGGATGCTGGCGCGCAGGGCACTGGACAAGCTCTGGAACGTATACGGTTTCTTTGTGACCTATGCGAACATCGATGCATTCGATCCCACGCACCACCGGTTGCCCGTATCAAGGCGTAGCGAGCTGGATCGCTGGATTCTCTCCGAGTTGCAGCAAACAATCAGGGAAGTTACCAACGGTCTGGAGCGATACGATACCTCGAAGCCAGCAGCAGCACTCCAGGAATTCTTGGAGGACGTATCAAACTGGTACCTGCGCCGCAGCCGCGAACGTTTCTGGAAGACCGGTATGGACAACGACAAAGTGGCAGCATATCTTACATTGTATGAATGCTTGACCACCTTAGTCATGCTGCTCGCCCCCTTCAGGCCATTTACGATGGAAGAGATGTATCAGAACCTGGTGCGCAGCGTCAACGGGGAAGCGGCTTTCAGCGTTCACCTGGGCGATTGGCCAAAGGTGAATGAGGAACTGCTCGACGAAAAGTTGACCAACGAGACGCATCTTGTGATGCGCATTGTTGGTCTTGGTCGTGCAGCCCGCGAGAAGGCGCAGATCAAAGTACGTCAGCCACTCGGCGCAATGTTTGTGCGTGTTGCGGATCAAGATGAGGAAGAGGCCCTGCTTCGTCTCTCCTGGCAGGTACTTGAAGAGTTGAATATAAAGCAACTGCACCTCATGAGTGATGACAGTAATATGCTGGCCTACACGCTGAAGCCACAAGTGAAGGTGCTCGGCCCCAAATATGGCCCATTGGTGCAGAAAATCCTGGCGGCGTTCAAAGCCATGGATGCTTATGGAGCACAAGAAGCAGCGAGGGCGCTGCACGAGACGGGCAAGCTAAATTTCGCTATCGATGGTCACCAAATCGAGCTTACACCCGACGAAATAGAGGTGGTAGCAACCGCTCGTCCTGGCTTCGTGGCTGCTGAGGATCGCGGCTATGTCGTCGCCCTGGAAACGACGATTACACCTGAATTGCGCGAGGAAGCCCTGGTACGCGACCTGACCCACTATGTGCAGGCCATGCGTAAGAGGGCTGGATTCAATATCGAAGACCACATCCAGCTTTCGCTGTACACAGGTGAAGACCTGGCCTCGATACTTCGTCGCCATAAAAAGACGCTGCAGTCAGAGACGCTGGCTGATACCCTGTCGATTGTTGTAGATCAACCGGCGCCATCTCTACCTGATGAAGTATACCGCGAGAAAATCTCACCGCTGGAGCTCAAGAAGTTAGAGAACTACACCCTTGAGGTGATACTGGGCAGATTATAGGCGTTTGGGCTTGAGATTTGCCAGCCTCATCATTGATCTCCCCCGGTTGGGAGACTCAGTCCCTGGACAACGAGGATAGCGAGAATGACACCGAAGGTCAGATAGAACACGGAATGCGCAGTTGAAGAGCCATGATGGCAAGGGCCATTACGGCCACCAGTAACCCAAGGACAAGGATTGTAATGCTAGGGAGAGAGGCATGCAGAAGCATTCTTGGTGGCGCTCATCTACTGGCAAGCTGCGCCCATCTCTGGCTCCAGCCTGAATCCAGCCCGCAGCTTTGGCCCCGCACTGGTCTCCTGGTTCTGGCGCGACCAGTGGATGAATTATCTTGCTTCTCCCATCGGGGCGCTGCTTGCTGTCTTCCTCTTTCGATCGCTGAGCCTGGTGGGCATAAACGATGTGCTGGCCGCCAGGTTGTTCCACGCTCCGCGCTATCGGTGCATCTTCAAGCATGTCAAAGCACCGCAATTGAATATAGATCCGGATGGTCAATTGATCGCACCGTGACAAAGGCATTGTCAACGTGAAAAATTCTCTTGATGAGTTTTCCCACTGACCTCTTATTTCTGGATGTTAGAAAGCCTTTCTTTCGAGAAATTCTGGGCGTACACCCCACTTTCATGGTACATTCAGGAATCTTCACGCTTCAACGAGAGCTACATTGACAATGCCGCTCAAGGTCACCCATCAAGCAACGGGGATCATCAGACCCTCTGCGCTCCACGTCTTTGCACAAGGATGGAAAAATCTGTTTTGTATTGTGTCCCATCCGGTAGCTGTTGAGTAGACCGTGTTCTCATCCCTCAGACCCCGGCTCCGGCTCGCAGGTCACGCACAAGGAGGCCCAGGGAATAGCTTCCAGCCGTTTTTCTGGGATTGGCTGCCCGCAATTGGTACAGATACCATATGTCCCATTATCGATGCGTGCCAGTGCCTGTTGTACTTCGGCGAGCAACGCTTTCTCATTGTCCAGAATAGCTTGATCCACGTCTGTTTCCTGGAGATCCACCGCCTCTTCTTCCGGCTCTACAACGCCGTCGCTGGCCTGGATTGCATCTTCGGGGGGCGCGGGACTTCCAGTCAATGTAGCAATATGCTGCTGAAGTTCAGCCTGCTTCTCTTCAAGTCGCTTTCTCATGACAGTCAGGTCAATTGCCATCTCTTTGTATCCTTTCGTCGCACAGTTCATACGAGAGAGTATTATACCTCTTTTTCCCCTTCGGCGGTCATTTGGTAAAATCGAAGAGCTGTTACATCGCATCGAGATACGCTACAATCAGCTCTTTCACATGCTTAGCCGAAGCTCTGCCCCTGAGCTTTCTCATACTCGCTCCGACCAGGAACATCACCGCGTTCGTTTTTCCCTTGTTATAATCTTCGACCGCTTTCGGATTGCTCGCGATGACTTCTTGAATGATCGACTGTAGCTCAGTCTCGTCGATGCCATCGATGCTCCGGGAAGCTACGATGTCCTTGATCAACTCGGCGGGAACCGTCGTATCAATGTCTATCTTTTTATTCATCACAACGTTGGCGATGGTTTTCGGATCTATGCCATGCTCCTGGCCAACTTTTACGGCCCCCTCAAAGAAGTCGGCGAGGCGTCTTTCACGAGTCAGTCGTTCCGCATCGTACGCAGTGATGTGGTAGCTTTGAATAAAACGCGCTTTTTTCTCATCGGGCAATTCTGGCAGCGCCCTCCGCAATTCATCGATCTCACCCGGTTGCCAGCGGAAAGGTGGAATATCGGGTTCAGGAAAGTACCTGTAGTCCATGGCTTCCTCTTTTGAGCGTTGTCCGAGGGTAATATGTCTTTTTTCGTCCCAACCCCTTGTCTCCTGGACAGGTGTCTCTCCTCGTCCCAGAATACTGCTTTGTCTTTTCAGTTCGTAGTTGATGGCCCTCTCCACGAATGAAAATGAGTTAATATTTTTGACCTCTACTTTGTAATGCGGAAGATTCGTCTCACCTGCTCTGCGTAGAGAAATGTTTGGCTCGAACCGCATTTCACCTTTGTCCGGGTTAGCTGTAGCCACGTTCAGGCTGCGGATAATCTGTTGAAGTTTTTGTAGATATTCTTTGACCCGATCCGCGTTCTCAAAATCTGGTTCGGTGACAATTTCAACAAGCGGAACACCTGAGCGGTTGAAATCTATGAGACTGATAGCCCGAGAATCGAGGTCTTGATGCAGCAGCTTTCCGGTATCCTCCTCCATGTGTACCCTGCGGATGCGAATCTTCTTGTCGTTACTGAGCATGATAGAGCCCCTTTGGGCAAAGGGATGCTGGTATTGGCTGATTTGATAGCCCTTTGGCAAATCGGGATAAAAGTAGTGCTTTCTATCGAACTGCGAGAACGCGGCTATTTCGCAATTGAGGGCGAGGCCGATCAAAATACAACCCTCGATGGCCTTCGCATTTGGCACTGGCAGTGCCCCGGGAAGCCCTAAGCAAATGGGGCAGGTATGTGTGTTTGGCTCCTGGCCAAAGTAATCGCTGCTGCACCGGCAGAACATTTTGGACGCGGTGCTCAGTTCCACGTGAACTTCCAGACCAATTACGGGTTCATACGTTGCCGTTAGTGTATCGTTACTCATAGATTTGGCTTCCTGCTACTCCACTCGGTAACTTGTTCATATTGATTGGCAACAAGCTCTTTAGAAAAACCACAGCAGATACTGATACCTGGCAGCCCAGCGATGCTCGAAGGTTCCAGCAGCGCATCGGAAACCTCGCCGAACATCGGATGGTTTTTACTCGATCCAACAGGCAATGCCGTGGAAGGGCTTGTTGGTCCGATGACCACGTCAACTTCCTCGAATGCTCTTGCGAAATCCTCGACGATGAGCGTTCTTACTTTCTCAGCTTTTGCGTAGTAAGCATCATAGTAGCCTGCCGATAAACTATACGTTCCAAGCATAATTCTTCTCTGCGCCTCTTCGCCGAATGCGTCGCGTCCGAATCCATAGCGAATCCCATCGTAACGCGCTAAATTCGAAGAGACCTCGGAACGCTGTATAATCGTGTAAACGGCAATGGCGTATTGCGGGTCAAACAGCTTGATTCTCTTGACTCTGTGCCCAAGGCGCTCGAATTCACGCAACGCCTTTTGAACTGCAGTGACAATCTCTGGGTCGACCCCTTCGAAGTAGTCGTCCGAAATGCCGATGGTTACGTTCTCACGTTTTTCTTTGAGAAGTTCCCGGTATGGCTTTGTTGGAAGAGGCGATGATGTAGCATCCATCGGGTCATGCCCGGCCAAAACCTCCAGCATGAGCGCGGCGTCTTCGACTGATTTCGTGATCGGGCCAGGACTATCCAGGGATGAGGCCATGGCGATGAGACCATAGCGGCTCACTCTTCCATATGTTGGTTTCAACCCCACGACACCGCACCATCCGGCGGGTTGTCGAATTGATCCGGCGGTTTCAGAACCGACGGCGGATATGGCCTCATCGGCTGCCACACTTACCGCCGCTCCACCGGATGAGCCTCCTGGTAATCTCTCAATGTTCCAGGGGTTGTGGCTGGCACCAAAATCGGATGTCTCGGTTGAGGACCCATGCGCAAATGCATCCATAT
>WNGK01013433.1_pt1 | contig 13178 bp, 7 predicted proteins | sample 5400601 | NCBI WGS metagenome assembly WNGK01 (sample SAMN13153376, study PRJNA577476) | soil metagenome | isolation source: 60 cm soil or saprolite under Garry oak tree replicate 1 | place: USA:California | collected 2016-06-15 | reverse complement strand
GGTCATCGAGCAGCAGGACCACATCGTCAAACAGCGTGCCTTGATTGCCCTTCAGCGCCAGCGCGTAGTCGCCCTTCTGTTCGACGATTTGCTCGGCGATGGCGCGCTGGCAGTTGAGTGCATCGGCGGTCACGATCGTGCCTTTGAGGGTCAGCATCCTGAGCAGCCTGGGCACTGCCGTAATCTCGTTGGACTTGGCATCGGTGGCGATCTGCGCCAACACCAACCGCTGCTCTGAGCCCCAGGCACTGACCATGTGCAAGGCCGACTTGCCGCTGGTACGATCAAACGAACGGCGCAACACCTTGCCGTCGATGGCCACTACACCTTGCAACTGCGCAGAGAACTGCGCCATAAACCGCTGAAACGAATCGCGAAACTGATCCGGATCGAGATTGAGGAACAGGCGGCTGAAGGTGTCGTGACTGGGAAGGCCGTTGGCCAGGGTGAGAAAGCTGCGCAGAAAAGGCTCCTTGGCCTCGGCAAACACGGCCATATCCACCGCACCTTGGCCGCCGCACAGCACGCAGCATAAAGCGATCATTAGCAGTTCGTGAAAGTCATGCAAGGCGGCATTGCCGCAGCGCGGGTCCTCAAGCCCTTCCCAACAGGAACCAAACTGCTCCAGTGTTTCTTTGCTGGACATGAAATCCTCCTGCAAGAAACCTCCGGCCTTCCAATGGCTACCGTAAGTACCAACCGTGGTTCAACTGAATTTCAAATGCGATTGCCCTGCACTTCGTCCCTTCCGCATACCGATCAGTAGTACAGCAGAATTTAGAAATGAAGCACACTTAGCGCGGCAGCACCTAGTGCCAATTGCGAAAATAGATTCGACCAGTCAGAGATGCCGCGCAGCACGGACGGCTTGTAGGTCTTGTCTGGAACCACGATCGTATCACCGGGATACATCCGCAGATTATCAAATCGGTCGCCCCATGGGCCTCCGCTCGTTTCGCGGCTTATGACTTCACCGTCGGAGCGGATGATGAATTCGTGCCTGCGGTCCGCTTCCCGATTTGGGCCACCTGCCAAATGCAGGTATGCCCCAACGCGACGTGAGCGGACATAGAGAAAGGAGTTCTGGTCATAAACCGCCCCGACGACGTTAATGCTGGCCGGAACCGGGGGAACGACAAAGCTGTCTCCGTCTTCCATTGTGATGTCAGGTAGCGCCGAGGTGCTGGTGCTTTCCGCCTTGAATTCCAGGACAATGCGTCCGGTGGCACGAATTTGCCGCAGCCGAGTTAGAAAATCCTGTGTGGCGGATGGGGGCGCTGCTGCGGTTGCCAGGTTGCTGCGCTGAATCTGCATGTCCAGGCTCCGGACGTACTCGTCGATTCTCGCCTGCTGCACCGCCCGAGTTGACTCACGAGCAAACTCAGACCCGTAAAGGTAGGCACTCGGCGTAAACCCGCCAGCCCGTTCGATCAGGTGGCGCAGGGTTTCGCCCGGTTGCACTGTATATGAGCCTGCATGCACAAACTCACCTTCCAGTTTCACCAGCTTGGTCTGCTGTGCAATGGGCACGCGAATATCGGCCTCGGAGAAGATCGAGACCACGTCTCCCGGTTGCAACTCGATGTCTTGCGACAGATCATGGCGTAACACGAGATTGCCCAGATCGAATGGGATGATGGTAGTCTTCAGAGTTTCGGGATCGAGCCGCTCGATTGCGGCATAGTTCCAGTCGACCTCCGGCGCGAGAAGCCGTGTTTCGGTCCGTTGAGGCGGTGCTGCAAACCGATTGGGGCGATTAGCCTCTGAGGCCGCGAGTGAACTGCTGCTGGGGCGTTGTCGCGCGCGCACGTCTTGATCCTGCTGAGATCCAATCTGATCCTGCAGCAGGCCGGTCTGGCCCTGCGGTATTCCAGACTGATCAGTCTGGGATGCATTGTCGTTCCTTTGCAGGGCGTTTCCGTTCAGTGGGTACCCGAGGTCCTCTTGTTGCATGCCAGACTCATTCTGTTGCGACCTGGCTTGGTTTGACGATCCCTGACCGTTCAACGGCCAGAGGGTGACCGGGTGACTCTCCGCAGGTTGGCGGAGATTGGAAAACCCCGGCGTGGGCTCAAACTCGGGGGTGGGCAACCCGAGTTGTGTGCGCCTCCACCAGTAATTCCGCGTAATGAGCGAATCCTTGTCCGGGATCAATTCGCTGACGCGCATCCCCGGATGCCAGGCGAAACGGCCGGCATTGGCGGTGTTCCCCCTCAGGATGACCGTCTTGCGATAGGTGGGCACGATGGAGTAAACACGCACCAGGTCGCCATTAGTTAGGGGAGTCGCCAACCCTGCCTTGTCATAGGCGACTTCCATCGCATGGCGGTCGTGATGTGCTTCAATGCGCTCAATTGATATCCGCGTTTCTGCCGCAAGAGCGGAGACTCCACCCGCATCAGCCAGAAGATCAGTGAGCGTCTCATCGTCTCGCAATTCAAAGATGGCAGAATTAGGCACGCTGCCGGTGATGGCCACTTGTGCGCCGACTGCCGGAATGAAAACGACATCGCCGGCCAATAACTTTACATCTTTTGATTTATCGCCGTTCGTGAGGAGATTATAGAGGTCAAAGTCAGTCACAACAGCATTGCCGCGACGGAGCTGAATATGGCGCAATGAACCTTGGACAGACGGTCCTCCGCTAGCGAAGAGGGCATCTACCAACGTGCTCAGCGAACTGACCGTGTAGACTCCCGGACGTCGCGCGTGTCCTGCTACATACACCTGAATGGCACGAATCTGACCTACATCGACAGTGAGGTCGAAGTTGCGGTAAACGCGCCCTATGGCGCTGCGCAGTTGCGCATTCAGCGCTGAAAATGGCATTCCGGACACGTGCACCGGACCTATCTGGGGGAGATAGACCTCGCCCGAGCGATCGACGGTCACGTTGGCTTGAAAGGCAACCTGTCCCCAAACGCGAATGCGTAACTCATCGCCGGGGCCAATGACAAAGTCGGGTGGGACGGGAGACATATCCAGAGGTGCGAAGGTGGAGGGCACATTCCTGAACAGATCTGCCCCATAGATCGGAAGGATCTGGCTGATCGTCGACGCGACGAACTTTTGGAACTCGGTCAGCGGTTCCAGGGGAAGCCTTATAGGCAGCGATTGATTCCTGCCGGACGACTGCCGCGACATGTTTTCGGTGTCTGAATAGATGCCGGAATTGCGGGGCTGAGTTCCGTACTGTCCCGAGAGGGGTATGCGCAATCGCGAACCCGATTGAGAATTCTCCTGATCGTAATTCTGGCCTGAACACAGTGATGAGTTTGCCGTCAGTGGGTCGGAGCAATCAGCACCGCCGCTTTGAGACGAATCACTCAGCGGCGTCTGCTGGGCGGAGAGCATCGTCGAGGCCGAGAGAATCAGCAGGAGAAATCCAAATTTCGCGACCATAGGATTGAACGATGCGGGTTGGCGCCAGGCAGAACTAGCGCGATGGCCTCTAATATCCCTGTCCTCCAATGATACTGTCATATGGGACGATTTTACCATGAGGTGTGAGGGGAGCATGGTGCGTCGCTTCATCGCCAAACCCTTTCTTAACAGGGCAGATGGCTGGATCGGTACGGCATAGTTCCTACCATTAGGGGAATGTGAATGAACCCTCTCTCATCGGCGGATCGTCATGTTGTACTTAACGGTCGCAAGAAGATTTCCGTTATTCCAACCAAGCCATTCTGCGCGATGCTTAACTCGTCGGAACCAGAAAGTCGAACGGTTAATCTGAACCGTAGAACAATTTCACTCTCTCGACCCAAGGGCCCAAATCTACCGCGCCGGAGTGGGTGTGCGGCTTAGCCGCAGGAGTACGTGATCCAATGCAGTTTCCCAAGGAGCCAATTGCGCTGAGAAGATGGCACACAACTTCGCGCAAGTCAGGACCGAATTATGCGGCCGCTTTGCCGGCGTGGGATAGTCCTTCGAGGCTATGGGGCTGACTTCTGGCTTGCGACCATCTAGCATTCCCTGTGCACGTTTGAAGATTGCTTGAGCGAAGCCGTACCATGTCGTTGATCCTGCACATGTCATGTGGTAGATTCCGGCCCAATCGTCGGTGGGACCGAACTGATTGCCGGTGACGCCATCGACAATGTTTCGCGTGGCATTTGCCAGTTCAATGGAGGTGGTCGGTGCGCCAACCTGATCGTCCACGATATTGAGGCGGTCGCGCTCGCGGCCAAGGCGCAACATGGTCAACAGGAAGTTTTTGCCATGGGGGCCATATACCCAGCTTGTGCGAAAGATCAGATACTTGCCGCCCGTCTGACGGATGGCCTCCTCGCCTGCCAGTTTGCTGGCTCCATAGACATTCAGCGGGTTCGGCCGATCTGTCTCGACCCATGCACCCTGTTTTGAGCCGTCAAAGACATAGTCGGTGGAATAGTGAACAAGCAAAGCATTGAGGCGTGATGCTTCTTCGGCCAGTACACGCGGTGCGTGGGCATTGACGGCCATTGCCAGTTCAGGCTCAGATTCGGCCCGGTCTACGGCTGTATATGCGGCAGCGTTGAGGATGATGTCGGGAGCCATGTTACGCACTGCGTCGCGCACCTGGTGCTCAACCGTGAGGTCAAGGCCCTGACGATCTCTGCAAACGATTTCACCCGTACCGGCGAAACTGCGTTGTAACTCTACGCCCACCTGCCCGGCAGCGCCGACGATGAGGATGCGGCCTAAACTGCTCAAGCGAAAACCTCCGCGTTGCGCAGAGTCGCGCCCTGGCTGTCCTTGTCGGACAGGATGGCGCTCGCCGGCGAAACAGGCCAGGGGATGGAGAGGTCAGGATCATTCCACACGATGGTTCGTTCACCCGCGGGGCAGTAGTAGTCGGTGACTTTGTAGGCCAGTCCGACATCGTCGGTCAAGGCAACGAAGCCATGGCCGAATCCTATGGGGATATACAGCATCTGACCGCTGTCGGCATCGAGTTCTACAGCAATATGGCGAGCAAAGAACGAGGAACTGCGACGGAGATCAACAGCTACATCAAGCACTTTGCCGTGAGTGGCGCGCACCAGCTTCGCTTGAGGCTGAATGATCTGATAGTGAATGCCCCGGACTACATTTATTCTTGAAAACGAACTGTTATCTTGCACCCAGGATGAGGGAAGACTCGCTTCGGTCATACAAGACTGATTCCACGTTTCCATGAAGGCTCCGCGATTGTCACGGTAGATGGTGGGCGTAAGCAGGAGCACACCTGGCAGCGAAGTCTCGGCGATCTTCATTTTTAAGTCATCTCTCCGGCAAAGTAGGGCTCGTTGCGAAGGGCGATCAGGTATTGTCCGTAGCCGCTCTTTCGAATGGGCTGGGCTAAACATTCAAGCTGATCCGCAGTGATGTAGCCCAAGCGAAACGCGATCTCTTCAGGACAAGCGATCTTCAATCCCTGGCGCTGCTGGATGGTCTGAACGAATGACCCCGCCTCAAAAAGCGAATCGTGCGTCCCGGTGTCGAGCCATGCCATGCCGCGGCTCAAAACCTGTACCTTGAGATTGCCGGACTCAAGATAGAGCCTGTTCAAGTCGGTGATCTCGAGTTCTCCGCGCACCGATGGCTTGAGCGATGCTGCCATCTTTACAACTTCATTGTCGTAAAAATACAGCCCGGTGACGGCATAGCGCGATTTTGGAGACTGAGGCTTCTCTTCGATGCTGATGGCATGACCCTGAGTATCAAACTGCACAACGCCGTAGCGCTCCGGATCGTGCACCGGATAGGCGAATACGACAGCGCCATGCTGCAGCGCTGCCGCGTTCTGCAACTGGACGGACAAGGATTGCCCATAGAAGATGTTATCGCCGAGGATCAGAGCACTGGTATCGCCGCCGATGAATTCGCGCCCAATCAGAAAGGCCTGCGCCAGACCATCGGGACTCGGCTGTACCGCATAACTCAAGTTGAGACCCCACTTGGATCCATCGCCCAATAGCTCAGCAAAGCGGCCGATGTCCTGCGGGGTCGAGATGATCAAGATGTCGCGGAGCCCGGAGAGCATCAATGTGCTGAGCGGGTAGTAGACCATCGGCTTGTCGTAGACCGGCAGCAACTGCTTCGAGACGACGTTCGTCACGGGATAGAGGCGGGTTCCGGAACCACCGGCAAGAATGATTCCCTTCACTGTGGGATCCTTTCTTCGTAGTTTTGCCGGATCCAATCCCGATATGCTCCGGTCCTGACGTTTTCGACCCAAGCTGCGTGCTCCAGATACCACGCCACTGTTTTGCGCAGTCCGTCTTCAAACTTCACAGTTGGTTGCCAACCCAGTTCGCGGCTGATCTTGGACGCGTTAATCGCGTATCGACGATCATGTCCGGGGCGGTCCTGGACGAACTGGATCAACTTGCTGCGCGGATCTGCCGCAGAGTCGGGGCGAAGCTCATCCACAAGATTGCAAATCGTAGTCACTACATCAAGGTTCGCGCGTTCGCTGTTACCGCCGATGTTGTACGTCTCGCCCAGTTTGCCTTTTTCGAGCACGGTGCGAATGGCGGAGCAGTGATCTTCAACGAACAGCCAGTCGCGTACGTTGGCGCCGTCTCCATACACGGGGAGGCGCTTGCCTTCGAGTGCATTCAGAATCATGAGAGGAATGAGCTTTTCTGGAAACTGGAATGGTCCGTAATTGTTGGAGCAGTTGGTGGTGAGAACGGGCAATCCGTACGTGTGAAAATAGGCGCGCGCCAGGTGATCGGAGGCGGCCTTGGTTGCGGCATAAGGGCTGTTGGGAGAGTATGGGGTGGTTTCGGAGAATGCTGCGTCTTCCGGGCTCAGGGATCCGTAAACCTCGTCGGTAGAGACATGCAGAAAGCGGAAGGCTTTTTGCTCGTCTGAGTCGAGCGAGGACCAGTAGATTCTTGCCTGCTCAAGCAACGTAAAAGTGCCATGCACGTTTGTGCGAATGAAGGCATCTGGGGCGGCAATGGAACGGTCGACGTGACTCTCGGCGGCGAAATGCACGATGGCCCGCGGCCGGTGCGCGCGCAATAAATTAGCCACCAATTCCGGATCGCAGATGTCGCCCCGCACCATCAAGTGCCGCGAATCGCCCTCGAGAGAAGCAAGATTTGAGGGGTTGCCGGCGTATGTGAGCAGATCAAGGTTGACGACACTGGAACCCGCCTCAACAGATTGCAACACAAAATTGGAGCCGATGAACCCTGCACCGCCAGTAACGAGGATGGGGCAACGAGTCGTTTTCATATTTTAATAAGTCCTTCAAATCGGAGGCAAGACAAGTTCAAAAAAGAGCGCCATATTGCTGAGAATTCCACGGCAGCATCAGCCGAACAGGTACGCAAGCCTCAATTCTTCAGCAGTTCCAGATTGGCTGGGCATAGTAATCGAAGTCAGTTTAGCATTCCGTCGGAGAGACACGTCCGGTTCCGAATTTGGATAGACCCTGGGTCTGACCTCGGAGTCAGACATCGCCTGCCGTTGGACTGGGTCTGGTGTGACCGGTTGAAATAAATGGGCAAACAAAAGGCGAACGGGTTAAAATCGCTCATGAGCTTCCTCCCCGAGCTCGCATGGGCTCACCCCGTCACCGCCGAGTGGTTTATCACCAAATTCGGAACGCCCACCGAACCGCAGGTATCCGGCTGGCCCGGGATTCTTGCGGGCGAATCCACTCTGATCTCCGCTCCGACAGGGTCTGGCAAAACTCTGGCCGCATTTCTTGTGTGCATCGACCAGCTACTGCGGCAATCGATTGCCGGTTCGCTGCCCCCGACTACTCAGATTGTTTATGTCTCGCCTCTGAAGGCGCTCTCGAACGATATTCAGAAGAATCTGGAGGGCCCTCTGGCTGAGATACAGCAGCTCGCCCTGGAGCGCGGATATCTTTCGATGGGAATTCGCACCGGCGTTCGCACCGGCGATACCCTACAGAGCGAGCGCGCGGCCATGCTCAGGAATCCGCCGCACATTCTGGTGACCACTCCCGAGTCGCTGTATATTCTTTTGACCGCCGGCAAGAGTCGCGAACAATTGCGGTGCGTTCAGACGGTGATCGTGGACGAGATTCACGCGATGGCCGATGACAAGCGCGGTGCGCACCTGGCGCTCTCACTCGAGCGGCTCGAGGCGCTGGTTTGCGGCGAGAACAAGCTTTCGACCGGTGCGCTCTTCAGCGGACCGATGCGTCCACCGCAGCGTATTGGGCTCTCTGCGACGCAAAATCCGATCGAGTTAGACTATCTCACGGGATGCCATGCGATGCGCCGGCCGGCGACGATCATTCAAGTCGGTCAACGGCGGAAGATGGATATTGCGATTGAAGTTCCGAGCGAAGAACTCGGCTCGGTTACTTCAACCGCCATGTGGGTAGAAATCTTTGACAAGCTAGCTGCGCACGCTCAAAGTCACAGGTCGACGCTTGTGTTTGTGAACACGCGCCGACTAGTGGAAAAGATATCCTTTGCGCTTGCGGAGCGGCTGGGAGAGGAACACGTTGCTGCACATCATGGTTCGCTCTCTCGAACGCTTCGTCTGGATGCTGAACAGCGTTTGAAGCGTGGCGAGATCAAGATCCTGGTTGCGACAGCCTCGCTTGAACTGGGCATCGATATAGGCGATGTAGATCTTGTTTGCCAGATCGCCAGCACCCGCGCGGTGGCAGTCGCGGTGCAACGCATTGGAAGAGCAGGGCACTGGCGAGGAGCTGTGCCGAAGGGCCGGCTTTTCGCGACGACGCGCGATGACTTACTCGAGCAAGCTGCACTGGTGCGTAAAGTGCGGGCAGGGGAACTTGACCGGCTTGAAATTCCACCGCAGCCCATCGATGTGCTGATGCAACAGGTGGTGGCTGAGTGCGGCGCGGAGTCGTGGGACAAGGCGTCGTTGTTTGAGGTCTTTCGTCGCGCTTATTCTTACCGGAATGTAACTCGAGAGCAGTTTGAAGAAATGGTCACGATCCTGTGCGAGGGAATCGAGTCGAGCCGTGGGCGATATGGCGCCTACCTGATGCACGACGGCATTCACGGCCAGTTGCATGCGCGGCGAGGCGCGCGGATGATCGCTATTTCAAACGGCGGCGCGATTCCGGACACGGCGTTGTTCAACGTAATCCTGCAGCCGGAGGGAGTGCAGATCGCCACGCTGGATGAGCATTTCGCTGTGGATTCAAGCCCCGGCGACGTGATTCTGCTGGGGAATACGAGTTGGCGGGTGGAACGGATCGAAGCCGCCGGGCGAGTACTGGTGGAAGATGCGCATGGAGCGCCACCCACGCTTCCATTTTGGACAGGCGAAGCACCGCAGAGAACTGGTGTGCTGTGTGACGGAGTGAGCGCGTTGCGCGAGGAGATAGCCGCACGAACATCGAGCGTTGCTCCCGGGTATATTTCGCCGGGGCAGCCTGAAGTTTCCGCAGTCATTGCGTGGCTGATGGAAGAGTGCGGGGTTTGCGCATCGGGCGCGCAACAGCTGCTTGCATATATTGTGGCGGGCCGAGCTGTGCTTGGCGCTGTGCCATCCAAGAGCACCATCATCGCGGAGCGATTCTTCGACGAAGGCGGAGGGATGCAACTGATCCTTCATGCGCCATTTGGAGGACGAATCAACAAAGCATGGGGGCTGGCGCTTCGGAAGCGATTTTGCCGAGGATTCAACTTTGAATTGCAGGCAGCAGCAACAGATAACGGCATCAACATATCGCTTGCCGAGCAACACAGTTTCCCTTTGTCGGATGTGTTCCAGTTCCTGACTGAGATCACTGTCAAGGGGCTTCTGGAACAGGCCTCGATCGCTTCGCCCATCTTCAAGACGCGGTGGCGATGGGCCGCGGGGCGGAGCCTTCAACTGCTGCGGACTTCGAAGGGGAAGCGCATCGCTCCGCAAGTGCAGCGTACGCGTTCGGATGACTTAATGGCGAGCGTGTTTCCGCAGGCGGCGGCTTGCTTTGAAACCATCGTGGGCGACATTCAGATTCCAGATCATCCCTTGGTCAGGGAAGTGATGCAGGACGTGCTGCAGGAAGCGATGGACCTTGACGGGCTGCTTGGGGTACTTCGTGGAATTCAGGACGGCAGCATTCTGTGCCTCGCTGTGGATACTCCCGTGCCATCGCAGTTCGCGCACGAGTTGCTGAATGCAAATCCATATGCGTATCTGGATGAGGCGGGGCTGGAGGAACGACGCGCGCGGGCGGTCTCGCTGAAGGGTGGAATTCCTGCGAGTGTGCTGGAGCGCGCCGGCAAGTTGGATCAGCAAGCAATTGACATCGTGAGGAACGAATGCTGGCCTGACATTCGCGACGAACATGAACTGCACGATTTGCTGATGAGCCTTGTTGCGATTCCGTTGACCATGCTGAAGACGGATCGCTGTTATCACTGGGTGGAGTTATATGAGCGATTAGCAAGCACGGGCCGTGCACAGATTGTTGAATGTGGAGGAATGACGTGCTGGATTGCAACGGAACGGCTGGCATATGCGCGGTGCTTGTGGTTTGCAGAAAAGATTGAGGGGATTCTCAAAGAAGACGCATTGAAGAAATGCGTGCAGGGGTGGCTGCAGATTCTGGGCCCTACTACCACCGTCGATTTCGCGACCAGACTTCGCGTCGATCCTGCGCTCGTTTACCAGGCGTTTGTGTCGATGGAGGTTCAGGGCTTGTTGATGCGGGGGAGCTTTGAGAAACCGGCCACTGAGGTGGAACACGAGATCGAATGGTGTGAGCGCCGAATTCTGCAGCGGATTCACCGGCTGACACTTGGGGCGCGACGCAAACAAGTGGAGCCGGTAACGCCCGCCGCGTATATGCGATGGGTGCTTGGCTGGCAGCACCTCGCCCCGCAGACGCAGCGAACGGGAGAAGAGGGTCTGCTCGAAGTTCTCACGCAGTTGGAGGGTTTTGAAGCGCCCGCTATCGAATGGGAGCGGACGCTGTTGCCTGGGCGAGTTGCGAACTATGATCCTCGCTGGCTTGATCGGCTTTGCCTGTCTGGCGCGGTGGGTTGGGGACGCGTTTCACCGCACCCGGCGTGGTCTGCGGGAGATGGATCGGCTCCGCGCAGGGTGATTCCTAGCAACGCGGCGCCGATTACGTTTTATGTTCGCGATTCGGCAGAGTGGCTGGAGCACGCACTTGCGAATCAATGTGTGGAAGAGAGCAACCTTCAACTTGCCTTGAGCGCCGAAGCGCTGCGGGCGCGCGAACTGCTGAAGCAGAGGGGAGCGAGCTTTGCCGAAGACATTCAACGGCTTCTCAATCTGACGCAGCAACAAACCAATGAGGCGCTGTGGGAACTTGCGGCGGCGGGTCTGGCGGCGGCCGACGGGTTCGATCAGCTTCGCGCGATGATAGACCCGGAGCGAAAGCCTGCGGCAGTAGCAGCGTACAGAAAAATGCGCAGTGCCGCGGGACGATGGTCGTTGTTCAGCGCGGAAATTCCAGCTGCCGTCGATGCACTCGAGAAGGCGCGGCGCGAGGATGCGGCGGTGGAGTCTGCGGCGCGCATGCTTCTCGCGCGCTATGGAGTGGTGTTCCGCGATCTAGTGGTGCGCGAGTCGAACATTCCCAAATGGGGCGTTTTGCTGCGGATGTTGCGGAGGCTTGAAGATCGAGGGGAAGTACGCGGCGGGCGTTTCGTGAGCGGCTTTGGCGGGGAGCAATTCGCACTGCCTGAAGTTGTCCAGAGCCTGCGAGAATCGAGGCATCGTGAATCGCAAGAGGAGATCGCTGTTGCCGGTGCTGACCCAATGAACCTGGTCGGTATCGTTGTGCCAGGTGATCGGGTGGCGGCGGTTCCGGGGCGGTCTGCTCTTTACTGCAATGGAATGGTGAAAGCGGAGGAACTCGTCGGCGAAGTGGCACAAAAGCCCGCTGTTGAGCGGCGCCGGGCCGTGGTGCATCCAAGTGTTCCAGCGAGGAGGGCTGGGCCCTTTGAATCACTCCGTTTGTTTTAGGGGTCGACAGAGGGCCTGGGCCAGCAACAAACCGGGGCAGGTACGCGCATCTGTAGCGGCGTTACAGCTCGAAGAAACATTTGCGAGCAGGGGCCTTGGCTGGGTAGGGTATCCTACGAAACGAACGGATGATCCGGAGAACCACTGTGCCAGGAATCGACAGCAATATCCCGCGCATCAACCGCCGCACCTTTCTTGGTGTTGCGTCCGCCACCGTGATTGCAGAGGGGCTTTATCCCGCAGCATCTCTGGCCGCATCCACGCCGGAACCAGTAAAACCCATGGCGGTAGGCCTACTGATCAGCCCCTTCGGTGATCCCGAGGCAAACATCCGGCGCGTGCATGACCTTGGCTTTACGAACTGCTTTCTCTCACTCGACGGATACATTGGCCGATTTACTCGCGACGCGGCCACTCAAATTCAGGACCTGCTCGCGAAGTACCAGGTGACAGCAACAACAGTGGAGGTAGTGGGACCGCCGCCGTTGGAGTGGAACTTCACGCGAGGGCCTTCCACCATTGGGCTCGTGCCTCCAAAGACTCGTGAGGCACGGATCGATGCGCTGCGGCAGGTGTCGGACTTCGCCAAGCTGGTGGGTATTCCGCAGGTGCAAACACATTGCGGTTTCATTCCCGAAGATCCAGCCGACGCGCTCTACCCCGGCTCTGTTGAAGCGATCCGCACGGTGACGCAACACTGCCAGGGTAACGGCCAAAACTTCCTGATGGAAACCGGGCAGGAGACTCCGACGACGATGTCGCGCATGATCCGTGATGTTGGTCTGCCTAATCTCGCTGTGGGACTGGATACGGCGAACCTCATTCTCTATGGCAAGGCGAACCCAGTAGATGCTGTCGATATTCTCGGGCCTCATATTCGCAGCGTGCATGCGAAAGACGGCCGCTGGCCCACCAATCCCAGCGAACTCGGCGAAGAGGTATTGATCGGCAAAGGGCTGGTGGATTTCAAGACAGTGTTCAGCAAGCTTCATCGGCTGGGGTATACGGGCGCGATTACGATTGAGCGCGAAACGTCAGGGCCGCAGCAGATCGAGGATGTTCGCCAGGAGAAGATTTACCTGGAGCGAGTGCTCCGCGAAGTGCTTGCGTAAATCGACACGACGCGTGCAGTCTAGGACCGGACCATCAAATCAGAGGACGCGAGGCAACATGAATCGTCGGGAGTTTCTTCACACCGGATCCGCAGTCGCTTGCGGGATGCTTCTGCTCAAGTCGCGCACGGCATTCGGCTACGATGC
>WNGK01011207.1_pt1 | contig 13184 bp, 12 predicted proteins | sample 5400601 | NCBI WGS metagenome assembly WNGK01 (sample SAMN13153376, study PRJNA577476) | soil metagenome | isolation source: 60 cm soil or saprolite under Garry oak tree replicate 1 | place: USA:California | collected 2016-06-15 | reverse complement strand
GCGGTGTTGAAGCTTCCGGTTGTGTTGCTAAAGAGCGCATCAAGCCCGTCGGCGGTGTTGGCGCTCCCGGTTGTGTTGCTAAAGAGCGCATTAACCCCGCTGGCAGTATCGTTATTGCCCCCTGTGTTGCTAAAGAGTGCTTCAAGACCGGTGGCCGTGTTGGCGCTCCCGGTTGTGTTGCTAAAGAGCGCTTCAAACCCGGTGGCCGTGTTAAAGAAACCGAGAGTGGTGAGGCTGAAGAGCGCATCCGTACCCTCAGCTGTGTTGAATCGGTCATAGCCTCCGTCCGGTGGTGGGCTAACCGCTCGAGCCGCCGGTGAAAGCGCAAGCCATCCGAGGGCAAAGGCGAGCGCGGTGAGAAGACCGCGCCGCAAAGGCGGCCGGCTAATGGAAGTTCTGAGGGTTGGAAGTATGTTGGTTAGTTGGATCGGACTATACATATGGATTTTTCTTTCAGTTGATGATTAATGCTGTGGTGCAAGCGAGCCCTATCGTTCGCGGTTACCCTGCGGGAAGAGGGTGAGGTGGCTTGGCTGGAGTCGCCTAACGGACTTGGCGCGACCGCAGAATTACAAATACGTGGAGAAGGGTCAAGAACTAAATTTCCTGCGATTCACTGCCGACGGTCCGCATCCCTAAGAAATGAGCAGACGGATAAACCATTGTTCGCTGTTTGTCCGCGGACGCGAGCGAATAAATGTCTACGCTGCTTTCGGCCCCCTGCGATCGATTGCTAAAAGCGGCTGTTGGTCTGGCCCCGCAGCTTTATTGATTGTTGTTGACCACTTGCGGTGCAGGTTTCCTCATCCCGACCTGTGCGCTCACCTTCTGCAGACCTGCAGTAAGCGCTTCGATCTGCTGTTGCTGGTGCGTGGCAGTCGCTTGGAAGTCTTTCTTCAGTTGCACGATGGTCGCTTCCTGTTCCCCCACTTTGCGATGTTCTTTAAGGAACTCGTTCAGCAACATCGCATTCACCGCTTCGTAGCGGACGGTGTAAGGCTTGCCATGGTCGTCGCGCGCCACTAAGTCGGGATCGACCTTGGCCACTTGCTCAGCGACAAGTCCGAACTGCGGGATCCCATCAGGGTCAAGCTCGTGCTTGTAGCGGAAAGTCACCGGGTTCAACGCGAGGATTGCCTCGCTGGCCTTGTCCATCGGCTTGATTTCATCTTTGAATCGCTCCGATGAGACGACCGTGCCCAGATGACCGTTGCTGTCGATGATGACCCCAACGCCACCCGCCACCGCTGCCCCGCTAATGCCGGCGATAAATGTGGCGTTCTGATTTGCTACGTTCCCGATGCGAATTGTGTTTGACTCGTCAGTAACACCCGCGTTACCGATGTCGATATTCCTGTTTCCCGTCCTAAGGTTGGTACCGGCTAAGGCACCCAAGGCGATGTTGCCGCTCCCGGTGGTGTTGTGCAGGAGCGCGTTAAACCCGCTGGCCGTGTTTGCCGCGCCGGTTGTGTTGAAAAAGAGCGCACCATGACCGGTCGCCGTGTTCCTTGGACCGGTGATGTTGTGGAAGAGCGCAAAATGGCCGTCCGCCGTGTTGTCGTCGCCGCTTGTGTTGCTGTAGAGCGCAAAATCACCGCTGGCGGTATTGTGGCTGCCAAGTGTGTTGCTAAAGAGCGCAAGAACACCGATGGCCGTGTTGTCGTCGCCTGAAGTGTTGCTCAAGAGCGTTGAATGACCGACAGCCGTGTTGCCGGTGCCGCCTGCGTTGTAATAGAGCGCGTCGGCGCCCACCGCGGTGTTCTCGGTTCCGCCTGTGAGGCTAAACAGCGCATCAGTCCCCTCAGCAGTGTTGTCGCCGGGATAGCCTCCGTCCGGTGGTGGATCAACTGCTTGCGCTGTGGGCGAAAGCGCAAAGCAAGCGAGTACAAAGGGAATGAGAAGGAACGCGCGCAAAGGCGAGCGGTTTATTAAATTTCTTAATGTGAGAGTTGTCGTTTTCATATGCGCAGAGTTTTGAATAAATCTCGGCGAGCTTTCAAGCCAAATCGCCGCAAGCGCGAATCGCCGCTTCAAGTTCCAGAATCGCCGTCAACTTTTCCTCCGCACGCACAATATAGCGCTTCCCGTCGCCACGATGCGCGTCTGCAATCCAGATCGTTCGCCCGTTGGAATCAATCGCTGAGACACAGCCACGCTCCAACCGCTGCCTATGGTCCGGAGAATTTGCAGGCGACACGCCTGCCACTACAGTCAAACGGCTAGGGCGGTTAGCTCAGTGGTAGAGCGTCTCGTTTACACCGAGAGGGTCGGAGGTTCGAACCCTTCACCGCCCATTCTTTCAGCGACGAGTGATAAGTGACGAGTGACTGGTTCTGCAGCAATCATTCAGGAGAGCATTTCCGCGACTGCGGCTTCGACGTGGATCTTCGTCGTATCGAGAAACGGGATGCCGTTGTGATCTGGATCGCGTAGGATCAGCGGCAGCTCCGTGCCGGCGAGAATGACGCCGTCGATGTCACTGGTTGCTTTCATCCGATCGACAATGGCTAGCAAGCCCGCGCGGGTCTCGGCCAGAAATTTGCCGGGCACAAGTTCGCTAAAATATTTATCATGAATGTAATCCTGGTCGCGCGTATCCGGCACGTGCAGTTCGATTCTTTCGCGCTTGAAAACTTTCGGATAAAAATTCGCCTGCATTGTGTAGCGTGTGCCGAACAGGGCGAGCCGCTTCATGTTCTGCGCTTTGGCGGCTGCACATGTCGCTTCGACAATGCTGATCAGTGGAATTGGCGACTTTACTGCAACCTCATCAAACACAATATGAGGCGTGTTCGCAGAGATTATTCCGGCCCGTGCAAGCTGACCGATTCCCTCGAGCAAGTAATCGGCCATGCCGCTCAGGTCGTTTGCTTCCATGAAATCGAGTCCTTTGCGCAGATCAACATTAACAATGACAAACCCCGGATAATGCCCGTCCGTCATGCGTTCGCGATAAAGTGCAATGATTCGCTGGTAGTAGTCGAGTGTGCTCTCCGGCCCTAGTCCGCCAATCATTCCGAGAGTGTACATTTGTTAACACCAATAGACACGAATGAACACGAATCTAATGAAATGACGAAATCCGAATGACGAATGGCTCGCCACATTTGATTGTTGGAACACCGGGCGCAGGGCGTGACGCACCCTACCTATTCGTGCTAATCCGTGTCCATTAGTGGTTATGAGAAACCGATCGGCGCTCCAGTTCGTCCTAATCATCGGCATCGTAAATTTCTTTGCTGATTTTACGTACGAAGGCGCGCGCGGAATTGTCGGACCGTTTCTTGGGTCGTTAGGCGCGAGCGCGGCGATCGTTGGATTCGTCGCAGGTTTGGGCGAGCTACTCGGCTATGGGCTGCGCTCTGTCTCCGGATATTTTGCAGACAAGTCGCATAAACATTGGGCGTTCGCCTTCTTGGGATATGCGATCAACATGCTCGCCGTGCCGGCGTTGGCGCTTACCAGACAATGGCCGCTCGCTGCGACTTTCGTGGTTTCCGAGCGCGTCGGCCGCGGCATTCGCAAACCGAGTGTGGAAGCCATGCTTTCATACGCCGGCAGATCAATTGGCGCCGGCTGGGTATTCGGACTGAACGAAGCACTGGACCAAGCAGGGGCGACAATCGGACCACTAGCTATGGCGCTGGTCCTTTACCTTAATTACGGGTATCAAACGGGTTTTGGTCTCCTGCTTGCTCCAGCCTTGCTGTGTCTCGGGATCTTGGTCCTGGCGCGGCTTCTTCACCCGCGGCCGCACGAATTGGAAGCAGGCGCCGGATACACGCTGGCGACGACTAATCTGACGCGAGCTTACTGGACTTATCTTGTAGCAGGCGCGTTGCTTGCCGCTGGCTTCGCCGATTTCGCGTTGATCGGTTTTCACTTTCAAAAGGCGAACGTCGTGCAGGGAAAGTTGATTCCGGTGTTTTATGCAGTCGCGATGGCAGCCAGTGCGCTTGCGTCCATTCCGTTAGGTCGACTATTTGATAGGTTTGGCCCGAATGTGGCGCCGCTTGATGATTTTTTGGGGAATTGGAATGAGCGCGCAAGGTTCGCTCCTTCAAGCGATGCTTACCGGTGTTATTCCGCCACAGAAACGAAGTACGGCTTTTGGCTTGTTTGATACCGGGTTCGGCGTCGCTTGGTTTCTGGGCAGCGCGATGATGGGATTGCTTTACGACAAATCAGTCGTGGCCGTGGCGTTGTTTTCGACGATTCTGCAGCTTGCCGCAATTCCAGTTATTTTTATCGCCAACAGGCAGCGCTAATTTCCCATGGATCCGTATGCGAAACCAAAAGAGCGAAAAACCGGTGCGCAGCGGCCGAAGATTCGGCATGTGCCGCAGTCTTTGGAACCGCGAACACGGCGAGAGCGTAAGGCGGAGAAGGAAGCCGTAGCTGCGGAGCGACGCGCGATCAAAAAGGCTGCGCGGCGACATTTGAAGGAGCAATTGGTGCGCGAAGTAGAAGGCATGGATTGAAAAAAAAACGGGATCACCCGCCTTCGCCCATAGCTACGGCGTGACGAGCTTCCAGCTACAACGCGTTTACGCTTTGTGTTTCACAAGCAGCCATTAAACTTCACCTCATGCGTGTGACCAAGTCATCTCTAGTCGTTTATGCGTTTGTTGTCTTGTTTTGCATTACCGCTGGAGCGCAATCCCCGAACCGGCGTAAGCCCGATCTTTCGAACAAGGCGTTGATCACAAAATCGACGCCAGGCATCGACAGAAAAGCTTTCAAGAATCAGAGCCTAACCGCGGCAATTGCAACCCTGCTCAAGCTGGCCGACGACTATTACGCGTGGCGGAATGAAAATTATCCGGTTCGCAGCAGCGAGGCCGGACTGCACACATGGGACGATCGGCTGACCGATTATTCGCCTGCCAAGATCGCCGAGCGGGCACAGCATGTGCATTCGCTTTTGGACAACGTGCGCGGGATGAAGACCGACAACCCCGAAATAATCGGGGCTCGCGAAAGCTTTCGGAGCTGGCCCAAGGACCAGCGCATCGATTGGATTCTTTTTCGCGCGCAACTGGAGAATGTCGAGTTCGGCGATCGCGTTCTGAAATTCGAACGCACGAACCCTCAGGTTTACACCGGTGAATGCACGAACGCGATCTTTTCATTGCTCAAGAAGGAATACGACACACCGAGGAAACGCGCGCTCGCCGCTACTGCGCGTCTAAAACAAATGCCTGCACTGTTGACGCAAGGTCTGAGCAATTTGCAAAACCCGGTGAAACTGTATGCGCAGCTGGCGATCCAGTCGGCGCGCTCGATCGATCCCCTTTTGAATAACAGCCTCATGGCGCTCGATGTGGACCTGTCGCCTAACGAGCATGAGGAACTGGTAAAAGCGCGCGATGCGGCGCTCGCAGCTTTGCATGGGTACGCCGACGAACTGGAGAAACGCCTTCCAAAGATGACGGATTTCACGCCAATGGGCGAGGCGAACTACAATTACTATCTCAAGCACGTTTTGCTTTTGCCGCTCAGCGCTTCTGAAGTTGAAATGATTGGACGCGCTGAGCTGGCGCGTTACCGCGCGCTGGAGGCGCTCCTTCCAGATCCGAAACTGGCTGATCCGGATCCCAAGCGTGCATCGAATGTCCCACCCGATCAGGCGTCGTTCTTAAAAGCGTACGAGAGTCGCGAAACGGAGATGATCAACTTCTTAAAGGAACACAATCTGGTGACGCTGCCGGATTACCTTGGCCCGTTTCAAATCCGGCAGTTACCCGACGCGTTTAAGCCCACAAGTCCAGGTGGATTCATGAATCCTCCGGGCGTTTACGACAAAGACCCAACAGGTTTCTTCTTTATTCCGACTTACAATCCGGAGTCGAAAAACTTTTATATTCGAGCTGCCATCGAGGATCCCAGGCCTATCCTTGGGCACGAAGGTATTCCCGGCCATTTTCTCCAGCTCTCGATTGCAAATCACTTGAGCGACGAAATCCGGCGTCAGCATGAGGACACCGTGTTCATCGAAGGCTGGGCGTTGTACGGGGAGGAGATGTTGATGCGGACCGGGCTTTATCCGAACAACTCACCGGCACAAGGACAAATACTGCGCCTGTCGCGCTATCGTGCCGCGCGGATCGGCGTGGACGTGAACCTGCACACCGGCCGCTGGAGTTTTGAGCAAGCAGTCAAATATTTCATGGACGCCGGCGGACTGGATCGCGAAGCAGCCGAAGGCGAAGCTGCCGGCGCAGCATCGAGTCCGACACAAAAGATCAGCTACATCATCGGCAAATGGCAGATCATGAATCTGCTCGGCCGCTACAAAGATCGAGCGGGCGAAAATTTCCGATTGGGTCAATTCCATGATGACCTCATTAAGAATGGCAGTCTGCCGGTTTCGGTGGTCGAATGGATTTTGCTCGACGATTCCGCCTCATTGCAGAAAGCAGCCCAATAACGCGTTCATGAAGCGGCGGCTCTCCTCCGCCAAGGCACTCACAAAGCGCTCTGTGCCGGGGCTGATCGCGCAGGCTCTGCCGGGGTATTTTGCTTGTAGCCACGGGCCTGTGGCCCGTTCATGATTGATTGACACGGAAGACTGCCCACAGGGCGGTGGCTACAGCGGATAGCGGAGATTTTGCGTTAGCGGGAGCGCTTCATGAGCTTGCGCAGCCGATCGCGCGGAAGCGCTTCCACGTAATGATTGTCGCGGCCTGTCATCGAATGATTGTCCACTAACGCATTCACGACCGCTTCTTCAGTGGCTTGCACCACACCTGTGAAAAGCGGATCCATCAAATCATTTGGAATCGTCTCTACGCTGTGTGTGATTTGATTCGGATCGGCGGTGCTCGGGTTCGCAGTTGAAAACGCGACGAATAAATCGCCGGAGCCATTGCCTGAAATTGTTCCCGTGCGCGCAAGGCCCAGCGACACGCGCCGGGCAAGCCGCTTCAATTGGTTAGGCAGCAGAGGAGCATCGGTCGCGACGACAGCGATGCACGAGCCACTCTCCTCTCCGCCAGAGGACGGATCCGCCGAGGCGGACTTGTAAACTTCACCGGGAATTTCTTTGCCTACCGGCACACCCGCGATCATGAGCTGCGAACGCCGGCCGAAGTTCGCCTGTAGAAATACGCCGATAGTGTACGTGCGCGATGTTTTCTGCCGGCCGGGGTCACCGCCCCCGGCTACAGCTACGGAAACGACGCGTGAGGCCGTTCCATTTCCTCCCTTGAATTCATAGCAGATCATTCCAGTGCCGCCGCCGACGCTGCCCTCTTCGATTGCGCCGCCGTGCGCGGCGTCGAGCGCATGAAAGACGTCCTCTGGTTTCACGTGAAATCCGTTGATGTCATTGAGCCAGCCGTCCCACGTTTCCGCCACCACTGGCAAGCTCCACCAGTATCCGGTGGTGTCTGCTGCGCCGTGTTTAATTCGCCAGGCAATCACTGCGTCGCGCGCGACTCCAACGCTGTGCGTGTTGGTAATCACGATCGGGCCTTCGAGGAAGCCACTTTCCTCTACCCACGCTGTGCCGGTCATTTCGCCGTTGCCGTTCAGGCTGAAACAGCCGGCGTAAACCGGGTCGTTGAGCGAATCGTGCCCGCGCGGAATGATTGCAGTAACGCCGGTGCGCACCGGGCCTTTGCCGGTTTCGAGTTTTCCTTCGCCCCTGATCAATGTCGTGTAGCCCACCTCAACACCCGGCACGTCGGTGATCGAGTTCAGTTTCCCAGGCGTACCGTCAAAAGGCACACCGAGATCGCGGGCGCGAACAACTTTGACCTCGCCGAGCTGCTTTACCGGCGGCGGTGATTTAATTGGCTCACGCGCGAAGGAATCGAGCCCGACCATGAGGACGAGCACGAGCATGAAACCGGAAAAGCGATGCGGGTCCATTGCGATCAATCAACTATCAACTACCAACGATCAACTCCGAAGGCTTTCGCGAGTGAACTTTCCCGTTTAGATTAAGCGCGTGAGTTACGAGGTATTCGCCAGAAAATATCGGCCACAAACGTTCGATGATTTGGTCGGTCAGACGCATGTTTCGCACACGCTGAAAAATGCGGTGGCGCAGAACCGGCTTGCCCATGCCTATCTTTTTGTCGGCCCACGCGGGGTTGGCAAGACTTCGACCGCACGGATTTTGGCGAAATCGCTCAACTGCGTTAAAGGCCCGACGATTACGCCATGCGGAGTGTGCGACAACTGCCGCGAGATTGCCGGAGGCAACAGTCTCGATGTGATCGAGATCGACGGCGCCAGCAACAACAGCGTGGAAGATGTGCGCCAACTGCGTGAGAATGTGCGATACGCACCGGCCAAAGGGCGTTACAAAATTTATTTGATCGACGAAGTGCACATGCTTTCGGCGGCGGCGTTTAATGCACTTTTGAAGACGCTGGAAGAACCGCCCGAGCATGTAAAGTTTATCTTCGCTACCACCGAGCCGCAGAAAGTTCTGCCGACCATCATCAGCCGTTGTCAGAGGTTCGATCTGCATCGTATTCCGGCGAACCTTATCGCCGAGCACCTGCAAGTGATTGCAAAGAAAGAGAAGATCACGCTCGAGCCCGCGGCTGCGCACTCAATTGCGCGCGGCGCGGAAGGCGGCCTGCGCGATGCGGAATCGATGCTCGATCAGCTCGTTGCGTTTTGCGGAGAAAAAATTGCCGAGAGCGATGTTCTTAATGTTTTCGGGTTCACCAGCGAACAAACAGTAAGCGATTTAACGCAGCGGATTTTGCGGGGGGAAACACCGGAAGCAATCAATCTCCTGCACGAGCAATGCGAAGCCGGCAAAGACATGATGCGGCTCATGGCTGACCTGATCGCTTATGTGCGGGATCTGCTCGTGTTTAAAGCCAAGCCCGATGCGCTGAACCAGGACGTTGATCCGCAGTTTCAACGATCTTTGGCCGCACACGCTGAACAGATTTCCACTGATCGTTTGCTCGAACTGATCGATCAATTCGCCGCTGCCGAAGCCCGAATGAAATGGGCGCCTAATAAGAAGCTCCATTTCGAAGTTGCGATCATCAGGGCGATCCAGAGTCTCGGACAAGCGACGCTCGATGAGGTGATCGAAAAACTCGGCGAGCTTCGCGACGGCGGTAGGGCGCGACCGCCAGGCGCGCCGTCGGTGCAACCTGTAGCCGGCATCGTCGATGCCGGTCGGCGCGAGAAAGCCGATGCGTCAAAGGCCGCGATCAACGATCCCGGCTACAGCAGAGTGCGCGTCGAAGAGAAGAGCGCCGAAGTCGATCCCGAAAGGATCTGGCAGGACGTTCTTGCGAAAATTCCAGCACAGAAGGGTTTCGTCCGAAACTCAGCGTCAGCAGCCCACGTTCTCGGAATCGAAGGGCGCAATTTTAAGCTCGGTTTCGCGGCTGGCGACAAAGCCATGATGGACATCCTGAGCACACCAGCGAATCGCAAGTTCATTGAGACGCTTTTGCATGAAATCACTGCGAAAGATTGGACCTTGAAACAGAGTGTAGGCGAAGAACTCGCTCCCAGGAATGCAGTAGTCCCGGAGCATTCGATTGGTCATGATTTCAAGAACGAACCGTTAATCCAGGAGGCGATCGAACTGTTCAACGCCCGAGTAAGACCGTGAATGCATGCTTTTGTCATCCTGAGCGGAGCGAAGCGGAGTCGAAGGATCTCGCGGCATTACCCTGAGCTACTGCAGCGGGATGGAAAGCCTGGCCTCGCCCCGAAAGCGTTCGGGGCTGCGTTGCAGCCTCGACTTCGCTCGGAATGACAAAGAACTGACTATGAATCTAAATAAATTGATGAAGCAGGCGCAAAAGATGCAGGAGCAAATGGCCAAGACTCAGGCCGAGCTCGAGGAGAAAACTGTCGAAGTGAGTGCGGGCGGCGGGAAAGTGAAAGTAACAGCAAACGGCACGGGCGACATCATCGCGCTCAAGATCGACAAGGAAGTGGTCGATCCGAACGACGTCGAATTTCTCGAGGAGATGGTTTTGAACGCCGTGAAACAAGCCATTGAACAGGGAAAGGCACTCGCGCAATCCGAGATGACAAAAATTACCGGGGGACTGGGCATCCCGGGGATGCAATAGCAACAAAGCGACTGCTGTAGAGGCATCGCGTCAGCAGCGAGAACGTAGCCGGTTCCCCAATCGCAAAGGTGGAACGCGTTGTCCTCAACGCGTTGGCAAACACTGCGGCTTTGCCGCCTAATATCTGCGCCTGCGGCGAACACGCACCCATCGTCTTCAGAGAAGCCGATCCACCTTCGCCCATCATCCGCTGATTTTGCTCGCGCCGAAGTAAGGTTGTAACTTTTCAGGAACGCGGATGGAGCCATCGGGCTGCTGATAGGTCTCGATGAGCGCCGCGAATAATCTCGGTAACGCCAGGCCCGACCCATTCAACGTGTGGCACAAGCGGGTTTTTCCATCGCGACCTTTGAACCGAAGCTGCATCCGGCGTGCCTGAAAATCTTCAACGTTCGAGCAGCTCGACACCTCGAGAAACGCGTTCTGCCCCGGTGACCAAACTTCAACGTCATACGTTTTTGCAGAGGCAAATCCCAAATCGCCGGTGCAAAGCTCGACCACCCGGTAATGCAACCCAAGCAGTTGCAACACTCGTTCTGCATCGGCAGTGAGCGATTCGAGTTCTTGGTATGATGTTTCCGGTGCGACGATTTTCACCAGTTCCACTTTATCGAATTGATGCACGCGAATGATGCCACGCGTGTCGCGCCCGGCGGCGCCCGCTTCGCGCCTGAAACATGGCGTATAAGCGGTAAATTTTTTCGGGAGATCGCCAACGCTCAGGATCTCCTCACGGTGAAGATTTGTTAACGGTACCTCTGCCGTTGGCACGAGGAAAAGCAGTCCCGGAATCGGATCTGTGTCGATCGCGTACATATCGCTTTCCAACTTTGGCAGCTGCGAAGTGCCAATCATGCAATCGCGTCGGACCAAAGACGGTGGACTAACCTCGAAATAACCATGCTCACGCGTATGTAGATCGAGCATGAAATTGACCAACGCGCGCTCGAGCCTCGCACCTGCGCCGGTAAAACAAATGAAGCCGCTGCCGCTTAGCTTTGCCGCCCAGTCGAGATCGAACAGATTCAGTTTTGTGCCAAGCGCTACGTGATCAAGCGCTTTACCCGCGAGCTCCGGTCTGTTTCCCCACTCGCGAACAATCGTGTTTGCACTCGGATCTTTACCTTCCGGAACGCTCTCATGCGGCAGATTCGGAATTTCCAAAAGTACGCTGCGCTGCTCTTCATCGAGCGCCTGCGTGCGCTGTGTTAACCCGGCGATTTGCTCTCCGATCTTTCGCACTTCCGCTTCAAGTTCTTCGCTCGGTTCCTTGCGCGACCGTCTCGCGCCAATCTCCTTGCTCAAACGATTGCGCTCGGACTGCGAGCGTTGCAGGTCAGTCTCGCTCTTGCGCCGGTCCGAATCGAGTCGCAACAACTCGTCGATTTTGGCCTCGTCGCCGCTGCCGCGCGTTGCCAGACGCTCGCGAACAAAATCCGGTTTTTCGCGAATCAAACGAATGTCGAGCATGGCTCGCAGTGTAGCACATGCGTCCCGCTTGTGTCCGATTCAACTGGCAAGCCGGAAGCTTGCGCTACCTTCCCGCGGGTCGATACTTTTCCACGTGGAAAAGATTGACCTGCTCGCCGTCGCGCTCGGTCTCGCTGCGCTGGCCGGCATTAATCTTTACCTCACTGTTTTTGCCACTGGGCTGGCCATCCATTTCCACTGGATCACATTGGCACAGCAGTATCAGTCCCTCGAAATCCTGGGCGATCCCTGGATCATCAGCGTCGCAGGTGTTCTCTATCTTCTCGAATTTTTCGCCGATAAGATTCCATGGGTGGATTCCATCTGGGACGCGGTGCACACCGTGATTCGCCCGATCGGCGGCGCTTTGCTCGCAATTCAAGTGCTCGGTCATCCGAATCCTGCATTTACAGTCATCGTGGCGTTGCTGGCTGGAGGCACCAGTCTCATTGCGCACACTGCGAAGGCAGCGGCGCGGCTTGTCAGCAACACATCACCGGAACCGTTTTCGAACATCGGGCTAAGTATTGGCGAAGATATCGCTGTGCTGGGCGGATTGGCTCTCGTGCATTTCAATCCCGTTCTTGCATTGATCGTCTTTTTAATCGGGATTGGAGCCTTCTTCTATTTTGCCCCAAAAATTTTGCGCGCGATAAAGACGAAAATCTGGCTGGCCTGGAAAAAATTGAACGGACCAGCGAACCACAAGATGCCGGTGCAATTACCGATCGTCCTGCCAAATCGACTCGCATTTGTTTTCCACCGTGACAATGTCTTGGGTGAAACAATTGCATGGACAGCCCGGTGCATTAGCGGGCGCGGTCGACGAATTCCGGCGAATCTCTTCGGCGCGCTCGTCGCGACAAGAGAAGAACCGCGCAAACTCCTTTTCGTAACTCGCAAGTTTGCGCGCACGATCGATCTCGGAGACGCGTTGGTAGCTCATGAGTCGCGATTTCTGTTCGAGAACCTGGTTATTTCGCCTGCCGCAGCGAAAGGCCAAACGTATTCGTTTATTTTCCCACGCTCCGATGGCGCGGTAGTCGAACAGATTGTTCACGATCTGCATCAACAGCTAAGCGAACCAGTGTTGACAGAACAAGAACAAGGAGCGGCAGTCTAATCGCCATGGGGTAGCGCACGTGTCTCGCGTGTTTTCCAGTGCTGGGGAGCACAGGCTGGCAGCCTGTGCTCCCCAGAATTGGGATACGCGTGCGCTACCCGGATCTTGCGTGACATCCAGCCGCGCGCTTCTCATAATCGTGGCATGAGCACGCTGGCAGAACGCTACGCAGAAATCCGTGAAACTCGGCGGGTTCACGAGCGCGCGCTGTTCGTGTCGCCGCGAATTCCTTCGGAGCTCGAACTCCAAGCGCGTTGGTTTGCGGGAGATTTCGGCAAAGAGTTCGTCAGCACGAATGGCGATAAAATCGACATCACTCAGTTCGGTGTTTGGAACCGTGAAGCCGGCCCCGATTTTCGCGACGCTGCGATTCGCATCAACGCCTGCGAGCCAATTAACGGATGCATCGAGATCGATCTGCTGGATCGCAGCTGGGAAACACATGGCCACGCAATCAATCCAGCCTTTGAAGCGACCGTCCTTCACGTGTTTGTCGAGAGAAGCAATCACGCGTTTTTCACGCG
>WNGK01005968.1_pt1 | contig 13187 bp, 18 predicted proteins | sample 5400601 | NCBI WGS metagenome assembly WNGK01 (sample SAMN13153376, study PRJNA577476) | soil metagenome | isolation source: 60 cm soil or saprolite under Garry oak tree replicate 1 | place: USA:California | collected 2016-06-15 | reverse complement strand
GTTTCCCATCAGCTCTGCGCGGACGCGATCGACAATCGGATAAATCTGCGCACGGATTTCCTCCGATCCGACAATCGCATCCAGCTCTTCCAACAATGATCTCTCTTCTGCCATCATGTCCCGATTTAAGAAAAACAGTTAGTCCTGGCTATCCTTTCTGCAGATCTGACTTCCCTTTTTCCTTGGGTTGCCGCTCTCCTAATTCCGCATTCCACAATTCGCCCCTGTAAAAAAAATCTCGATACGCCGACGGGAACCGCCTGGAAAGCTCAGCCATGATGAAAAAGCTTATCCTCCTTGCACCAGCGATTTGCTGTGTCGTAACCGGGGCGCTCAACGCTCCTCCAGGGAGGTCACAATTTCCAGCTTTCCATACGAAAAAGGTGCTTGGGACGTCCAGTTACTGGCGGGCGCGCGTTCTGGGATCCTGGGCTCTACGGCGACAATCGGCCCCGATTTGACTACGCGCTGCAGAGCCTGCGCTTGGGCTATGTGGTCACGGACCTGACCGGCGGCGGACTGTTCCGCGGCGACCTCGAGTTCCTGGTGGAAGGAATGGGCGGCGAGTTCTTCGAAGGTCCAGCCACCTATCTTATCGGCGGGAACCTTCTCGTCCGCTGGAACTTCGTGCAGGGTCCCAATCCGAAATGGGTGCCCTACATCCAGATGGGTGGCGGCGGTCTTTACCATGATGCCGACACCGACGCTCAAGATATTCTTGGCAGCAACGTTGAAGCGATGGCGGTTGGCGGGCTCGGGCTTCGCTATCACCTCAATGAAAAATGGGCGATCGCAGCGGAGGTCACCTATCGTCACATTTCCAACGCCGGCGCGACGGAACGCAACCGCGGGCTGAATTCGGTCGGCGGCCAGCTCGGCGTAAGCTATTTCTTCTACTGAAATCGGCTACAAGCCTTCTTCCTTTATAACTTCTAATTCTTAATTTCCGGCGTCCTGCCGTGCAGTTCCCGCACCGTCAGCGTCAATCGGTTGTCCACTTTGTCGCACGTTGCTTCGGCTTTGCGATCGCTGCGCTTGAATCTGCGTTCTTTCGACGTGCCAGTCTCGTCGCGTATCCACGTCGCCGTTCGGCCAGTATTGGCCTTTAGGAATTTTGCGATCTCTCTTTCTGACAAGTCGGCGCCATCGACGCGAGAATACCTTTCCAAAACGCTCACGCCATTATCGAAGAGCACGAAGTAAAGATACCGATCCTTGTGATAAAGAGTGCTGACGGTTCCATCATCGCGCAGCTGTCGTCCGATTAGGTTGCCATATGAATCGTCAATTCTGTCACCGCCATCACCCAGATTAGCGCAAACAGAGCTCACGCCCGCCGAAATCGTCAGGAGGAGGACGAAAAATCGCTTCATAAAATAACATGTCATTCGCCGAGTTTCCGAAGGTTCCGTGTGAACGGGAACAGCGCGAGTCAGAATTGACGAGTCTGATGTTTGTCTTTGCCTTCTGCCCGCAGTTTCCTGCTTTCCTGAATTCCTGATTAATGAACCCTAACTCACTCTTAATTCTTCCTTCCTAATTCTCGCTCTCGTCACTCGCCTTGACGTTGAAGATCGATAAGATTAGTGTTTTACGTACCTGAGATCGATCAATGTCTCGCACAACTTTATCTCCCAAATTTCAGGTGGTGATTCCAAAAGACGTTCGGGAAGCGCTTAAACTCGAACCGGGAACCGCATTCAATGTCACCGAAAATCACGGGCACATCCAGTTGTTTCCGATCCGATCCGCCAAACAGATGCGTGGTTTTCTGCGCGGGATTGATAGCTCGGTCCCACGGGAAAAAGATCGCGTGTGAACCTGGTCGATTCCTCAGCGTGGCTGGAATATTTTGCTGACGGCCCAAACGCCGGTTTTTTCGCGCCCGCCATCGAAAAGGCTCGCGATCTGCTCGTGCCCACGATCGTCGTTTTCGAAGTTTACAAGCGGGTGCTCCAGCAAAGGAACGAGCGCGCGGCGCTTGAGGCTATCTCCGTCCTTCAGCACGGGCAGCTCATTGAGCTAACTCCTTCGCTGGCCATTGCCGCCGCCCAGATCAGTCACCACGAAAAACTTCCGATGGCCGATAGCATTATTCTGGCAACGGCACGGGCGCAGAATGCAACTATTTGGACGCAAGACAGCGACTTTGAAGAAATGGACCACGTCAAGTACCGTGCGGCCAAGCGCTAAACAACGCAAGGTTAGAGCGATGAAGGAAGAATGGAGCGACCGGGAGGAGTGACATAGAGCTGTGAGGGTAACAGCGAGCGACAGCGGGAGTGAGCGAGTTTCAATTAAGAAGTTTCTTTCGATTGCTTCAGAATCGAACCTGGAGAATTGACGAGTCTCGATGTTTGTCTTCCCTTTCTGCCCGTAGTTCACTGCTTTCCTGGATTCCCGATTAACGAATCCTCATTCTTTCTTCTAAATTCCTCTGTCTTACTTCTTATTTCTTATTTCGGCTCGCCATCATCCTTTTCCTCCGGTATGCGGAATGCAGTGGCACCAGAATTATCATCGAAAAATAAACCCAACCGCTCCAGGCGATTTCTCGTATCGGCAAAATCAGCGCCAGTATCAGCGAGATGATCCCCACGCTCGCGGGCAGGCTCCATCCCGCGATGTCGTCGCGGGTCATCAATCGTTCCCGTTCGTTCAACCGTAACGGTTCCCGCAATTGCCAGGCCCGCACATTCAGGAGCACGATCTCCAGTGCGATGGCCGTGAATCCGATCGCGAAGGTCGCGAAAAGGGCGCGCGCTTGCGCGTCGCTCCGTAGCCCAAGTGCTCGGCCTACTCGACCATCGCTAAGGAGAAACCACATCGACCCGAAAACCGCTCTCAACGGATAGATATAGATCAGGATCGTGGCCAGCATCGCCCAACTAATAAAAATCGAGACACCATCTTCGAGGCCGTAACGCCGGCTCCATGTCCAATGCCCGCGCCAGAAAATTCCAAGCACGACGATGCTCGCCACGAATGCCGGCACATGTCGGAAAGCGCCCAGGAGTTCCTCGATATTATCCGGGACCTGATTAGCCGCGATCACTAGCATCGAGATCGCGAACGCGAACGCCGCGTCGATAAAAGTTTCCAGCCGCGTCATCTGCATTCCGCGCAACCGAAACCCGCGTAATCGGGGCAAGGAATCCAGATCAGCCGGCACGGCCGATGCAATTTCTTCGTTCCCCTCAGTCATCGCCTTGAAGTCCTATTTCGAAGTCCACAATCCGCGATCGCAATTCTGCGCCCGTTCGTTCATCTGCCGAGAATCCTACGCAACTCAGCGCTACCTCTGTAAGGATTTTCTGACTTTCGTTTTCTACTTTCTTATTTCGATTTTTTATTTTCTTTGTCTCTTCTCATCGAGAAGATCTTGGCTAGATTTCTCTAGATCAGTCGCGCCGCGAAATCGCGGCTGGGCATTACACGACGCAGCAGGCAGAATAGATCGTGGCTGCAGTGCTTCAAATCTGGTCGCCCACATTTTCCAAAGCTTTTGATTCCCTGCCGAAGTCCGTGCGTGAGGCCGTCCAACGCAGGGTGGATGAGATAGGCACGCGTCTCGACAATTTTCTGCACCATCGCCTTCAAGGTCGCTCCGAATTCAAGTTGCGGGTGGCGATTACCGCGTCCTTTACGAATTCGATTTGAACCGAGGTTGCATCTATCTGCATTACGTCGGCATCGACGTCAGATTTACAAGCGGCCCAATTGGTTTCTCCGCTTTCCGCGATCCGCTGCCCACAATTCCTGCTTTCCTGGATTCCTGATTAATGAATCCTAATTCTTAATTCTTACTTTTGAATTCCACCATTAAGAACCTTGCATTTGCAATCGGCGGCACCCTGCCGCTTCTCGCGCTCACGATTTGGGGCTGGGGCGATTGGACAACTTTTTTTTCCAGTCCGGCCCGCACGGGCGTAATCATTTTGGCCTTGGCCGGCGCAATCGCTTACGCGTTTTCCGGAAGCAGCGGTCTCGGAATCGGCCAGCGCGAAGATCCCTCCAGCCGCTGGATTTTCATTCCGTTAATTATCATCGCCATCGTGTTCGCGTGGCTGCCGCCGCATCTCGATCGTCTCGACCGCTGGTCGATCGACGGCGACACTGTCCGTTACCTGGGGCTGATCATCACCGCCATCGGCGGATTTGTCCGCGTCGCCACCGTCTTTGAGCTCGGTCACCGGTTCAGCATCTTCGTCGCATTGCAACCCGATCACCTCCTGCAAACCGACGGCTTTTATCGTTTCGTCCGGCACCCGAGCTATCTCGGAGCGTTACTGGCGATGGCGGGTTGGGCACTTGTCTTTCGGAGCGTCATCGGTCTGTTCTTAACCGCGGCGATGTGCGTGCCCATCATCGCGCGGATCCGTGCCGAAGAACAATTTCTTGTGGGCGAATTCGGCGACCAATACCGCGCCTATCAACAACGCACCCGCTGGCGATTATTGCCCTTCATCTACTGAGATTGCTGCTTGGCTGAAATCTGATTTCCGCCCTCTAGCCTCCCCGCCACGCCGTAGCTTTTCTTCAAAGGCAAATTCCTCCCTTTCCTAATTTTAATTCTTAATTTTTAATTCTCCTCTGACTTCTGACCTCTGATCTCTGACTCGTACCTACTGACGCATTACGTGCACAAAGACGCGTCAGGGGTTGAACGGTTTTCCCGTTCCGAGATGCCGCGAGATCTGCGCTTTGCCATCAATGAGCGCCGGCGTCACTGCCGATGTCAGCGCTACACAGATGCCGGCATCAGGCGGCTCCGGTGGCACCGAACCGAGAAATTGAGGTTGCGTGCGCGGTTTGATCGCCTGCTCGAGATCGTACGCAAAAGCAAGGAGCATTGGTTCTTTCAGAAATCCGCTATACATCCAGAGGCCTGCAGGTTTGCCCTGTGGTGTGAGACCGACTGGAATCGACAGGTTCGGATAACCTGCCACTGCCGGCAGCGATGAGGCAAAGCTGTAGGTGGGCGCGACAATCGCATCCAGCTTGTCGCGTTCCAGCGCAGCGTCGATCCCGTTTGTTCTCGCAAACGTTAAATTGTCCGCTCTCGCACTCAGATACGCCGGATCATTTAGATTCCCGCTGGTCTGCTGCGCGAGCTCGAACACTTCCTGGCCGAAGTACTTCATTTCTTCGGGGCAATGCGCGATGTCGAACGCGATCAAATCGGCCAGCGTATGCATCGAGGTGTTGCTGAGACCGGCGAGATATTGCGCAATCTGCACCTTGAACTCGTACAGCAACACCGTGAATTCATCGTTGTAGAACTTGAAATTCTGCCGGAACGGATTGCCGGTATCAGTCGGGATAAGCTTGGCTCCGAGACTCTGCATCGCGTCCAGACCTTTTCGCGCCACTTTCACCAGGTCGTTTTCACCGCCGTAGGCAAACGAGAAGTAGCGACTGTCGATGCCGATGCGCGCGCCCTGCAACGATCCAAGGTTCAAGAATTGCGTGTAATCGCTCGGCACCGATTGCCCGCTCACGGGACCAAACGGCGATTGCATCACCCCGAGCATGATCGCCACGTCGGTGACGCTCCGGCACATCGGTCCGGCTGTATCCTGACTATGCGCGATCGGAATAATTCCGTCCTGCGAAACCAATCCCACCGTCGGCTTGAGACCAAAGACCAGATTGTTGCCAGAAGGGCAGACCACAGAACCGTCCGTTTCCGTCCCGACGGCGGTCGCACAAAGATTCGCCGCGGGCGCCGCGGCCGACCCGGAGCTCGATCCGCACGGATCGAAGCTGAGCAGATATGGATCGCGCGTGAAACCTTTCTCTGGTCCGCCGCCATCCAGAGCCCCGCCGCGTGCGCTCCAGCCGTTGAAGGGCGCGTTGCCGCGAAAATTTGCCCACTCCGAAAGATTCGCTTTCCCGAGAATCACTGCGCCAGCCGCGCGCAAACGATCCACCACCACCGAGTCCGCCGGAACAGTGCTGCCCACGAGCGCAAGCGAACCGGCTGTCGTCTGCATATTATCGTCGGTCGCGAGGTTGTCCTTCACCAGCACCGGAATGCCATGGAGTGGTCCGCGCAGATGCCCGGAGTCACGCTCGGTATCCAGTTCCGTTGCGATCGCCAATGCGTCAGGATTAGTTTCGATTATGGCATGGAGCAGAGGATTAAGGCTCGCGATCTGATTGAGATAATTAGTCGTCAATTGTTCGCTCGTAAGCGCACCGGAATTCATCAACGCCTGGAGCTCGGGGATAGTCGCCTCGATCCAGCTGGCCGTTATCGCTGATGTCGATCTTGGGGTGAGAGCAGTCAGTCCGCCGGCAAAAAGTGCCGCGCCACCGGCGAGGGTCGTCCCAAGAAATTCCCGCCGACTTACGCCATCATTGTTTGGGTTAGAATTCGTACTTATGTCCTTACTCTTTATGCGGTTGATTTTCATAATCTCTCTGATCTCCAATTTTTTCTTCATCCTTCATTCCTGATCCTTCATCGTCCTCACAGGTGCTTTCGGTGGTATCGCCATGTTTATTTGGACTTTGATCCGCACCAGTCCGGCACCCGCTGGCGATTAGTCCCATTCATCTACTGACGACCCTCCGATCTCTCGTTACTCGCCACTTCCCAATTTTTAATTCTTAATTCCCGGAGTCGATCCGGTTACTATCACGTATCGTGAAAAAGAGACGGTTGGCGAATGTGCCCAAACTGGATGAACTCATTCGCGAGGTTCGAGGACAGAAGATCATGTTGGATTTTGATCTGGCGCGCGTTTACAGCGTCGAAACCAAGTCACTAAACCGCGCCGTTAAACGGAATGCCGACCGATTTCCGAGAGATTTCATGTTTCAAATCTCCGCGGATGAATGGCAAAACTTGAAGTACCAAATTGGTACCTCAAGTTCTGGCCATGGAGGTCGCCGACGCCGACCTTATGCGTTCACTGAGCATGGTGCAATCATGGCAGCTAATGTTTTGAACAGTCGGCGAGCCGTACAGATGAGCGTGTTCGTGGTACGTGCGTTCTTGAAAATGCGAGCATTACTCGGTGACAAACGCGAGTTGGCACAAAAACTCGCCTCACTGGAGAAGGAACTGAAAAAGCGACTCGACGTTCATGAAGCCGTCATCGTGACGATTTTGCAACGTGTGATGGACATAATTGATCCGCCATTAACACCTCAACGGCCAAAACCGCGCATCGGATTCACACCCTGACTTCCGACGTCTAACAACTGTCTTCGGCCCAATTCCCTCCTGTCACGCCGTAGCCATAGCGAAGGCGGATTCTAATTTCTACTTTCTCCTTTTTTCCCGACTGCTCTCCGAGACCCGCGATCCGCATTCTGCAATCCTTCTGCCTTCTTAGTCCCAAACCCCTTCTTCTGCCGCTACGCGCGGCCCGGCGCCACGGATCTTAATGCAAACACGACGGTCAGATCGGTTTTAAACGCGTCGTTCATCGCTTCAATCACAAGCGCGTTTAGACCCGCGCTGACGTTAGCAGCTTGTGCAGCGGTAACATTGTCTTTGTGATTCGTTACGATCTTTTGAATAGCATCAGTCTTTTCCTGAGTTGTCATGAGAGACAGATACGACTCTTGCCCGGCGACGACAACGCCGCCTGCGCTACACACTCGACTCCTGGCGCCTAAAACAGAAAAGCCGCCGAGGCATTCGTGCGCCCCCGGCGGCTTCTCGAATTCTAACTTTTTACTTTCTACTTTCGACTTCTGACTTTCTATGAGCTCATCCCAAGGGAATCGAGTGTCGGCTGGTCGATCGCCGCCGTCGTGGCGAGCCCCTGATCGGCCTGGTAGGCGGTGAGCGCCTGCCGGGTCATCGGCCCGAGTAATCCATCCACTTCGCCCTGGTAATAGCCCATCTGCTGCAGTTCAGCTTGCACGTCCGCGATCACCCGATCCGGCGGCTCAGCGCGTTGACCCACATAGATCGGGCCATCGTAGGCATAATACTGGGCCGAAGAATCATAACCCCAAGCCGGATACCAGTAGCCGTTGTTCCAGTAATAGTAACCGCCGCCGATCAGCTCGACCCGGTTGTAACGCGACCGATACCAACCCTGGTCATGCCAATCCGGATGATACGAGCGGAATACTTCATATTGCGGACCCTGCCAGCGATCGCTTCCTTCAATCCGATAGTTCTGATTGTAAGTGACCGCCGGAACCTGTTGCGGCTTTGGCTGCGCCCGGAAGTTCGCGTGCTGCTGCTTGATCTGCTGCAACTGCTGCGGAGCGGGCTTCTTCGCCGCGGCCGCCGCATTCGCTTGTCCCCTCTGCTGGCCGGTTGCCGATACTGTCGGAGCCGCGCTGGCTCCCGCAGCCGCCGCCGTCGCTGCCGGAGCAGGAGATGTCTTCGCCGCCCCAGCGGGGCCCTTCATCCCTTTTCTCCGCTGCTCAGCCTGCTGTTTCGCGCCGGGCGTAGCACTGGCAGCCGGTTGACCGGAAACATTCGTTCCCGTCTGGGCCGCGGTCTCAGATTTCGCCCGACCCTTCCGGCCTTTTCCTGCACCGGGCTCAGTCGTCGGGCCGCCGGTCGGTTGACCGGAAACATTCGCTCCGGCGCCGGTCGCAGATTCCTGGCCCGCCCGGGTTTTTCGGCCCTTTCCTGCACCGGGCTCATTCGTAGCACCGGGCTGATTCGTCGCGCCGCCTCCCTTCATCGCTCCGGGTTGCTTCCCAGGCCTCTCCTGAGGTTTGGTCGCGTTCGCGCCGGGTTGTGCTTGGGCCGCATGCGTTTTTCCCGCACCTTTGCCTTTTGGTGTCGGCTGTTCGTTTGGCTGCTGCGCCAACGCGGCGCCAGCCAGCGCCAGCGAACAGCCTGTCAGTAAACTAATAAACTTTTTCATAATATAATAATTTTAGTCGTTGAATGTGCGCAATCTATTCAGGCCCTTCCTGTAATTTCCCCCCAGCCGCGTGAGGCAAACGCCTTTTACGCGGCGCGGCATAGATCGCCTAATGGTACATCGTGCAATCGCCGGCATTTGGTTCCCTCGCTCCCATTCCGCATTCCACATTCCGCAATCCGCACTCAGCAATTCTTCGGCCTCTCAACTCTCAACAATCAACCATCCGCTTTTGCTCGCTTTCGCCCTTCATAATTCTTAATTCTTCCTTCAACCTTCTCCCTTCACATCGGGAAAAGCTCGGTTAGTCTCTCCGTCCAATGGCACTTCATCCACTGTTGCCGTTATCTCCTTACGAACCGCTGTTGGCCGATCAGCGTTGGTTCCCGGCTGCCGAGGAACTTCGCCAAACAGCTTATGAAAAGCTCCTGCCGCCTCTGGTGGCGAAGATTCGGCAAGAGGTTCAAGATTGGAGAAACGCTAACTATCAGGGAGCTTCTCCGACATCTCGCGCGCTTCTGCGGTGGTGGTTTGACACAGAGCATTTAACGGAAAGCGCTGACGGCTCCCTGTCGACATTTCGTTACTATTTCGCCCAACGCGAAGCAGTTGAAACCGTCGTTTGGCTTTATGAAGTCCGCCGCGCTCGCGACAAATTCGATATGCTGCGCTTCGACGCATCCGGCGCTGTGTCGACAGGAATGTTCGACGAAGATTGGCCTCGCTATGTTTTGAAAATGGCGACGGGTGCCGGAAAAACGAAGGTCATATCTCTTCTCATCGCTTGGAGTTTCTTCCACAAGTTATATGAACAGGATTCGGCTCTTTCTCGGAATTTCCTGGTCATCGCGCCGAACATCATCGTGCTCGACCGGCTGCGCGCCGACTTCGATGGACTTCGCATATTCTTCAACGATCCGATCCTCCCGGACAACGGCCATGAAGGACACAACTGGCGTGACGACTTTCAACTCACGCTTCACATTCAGGACGACGTGCGGGTAGTGCGCGACACCGGAAATCTTTTTCTCACTAACATCCACCGCGTGTTTCTTGGCGATGTGCACGACCCATCGCTAGAGGACGATGATCTGCGCGACTATTTCCTTGCGCCTTTTGGCCCAAGGCCGGTGGGAAAAACGACCGACACCCGCGCAGATTTGGGGGAAATCATCCGCGAGATCGAGGAACTCGCCGTCTTCAACGACGAGGCTCACCACATTCACAATCCCAAGATGGCTTGGTTTAAGTCGATTCAGGATATTCATCACCGAATGCTGCAAAAGGATCGACGTCTGGCGCTCCAGATTGATGTCACTGCAACGCCTCGCCACGATAACGGCGCGATTTTCGTCCAGACGGTATCTGATTACCCCCTAGTCGAGGCAATCCACCAGAACGTAGTCAAACATCCAGTTCTTCCTGATGCTGCCAGTCGCGCAAAGCTTCATGACCGGACCAGCGCCATCTTCACGGAGAAATACGACGATTATCTCAAACTCGGAATCGAAGAGTGGTGCAATGCGACCCACGATATGTGGAGCGAAAAACCCCAGATCTGTGGCGCTGCCTTGCGGAATTTCCTGCGCAAAAGTAGCCAGGCGCATTGAACTTCCAGACCTTAAGTGCGAAGGCAGCGCAGGCTTTAAGTCCTCACCTAAGAAGAGCTTCTCAAGCGCGATAACGTTCGATCGCCCTATCGAACCCTGCCCCACTTCCCTAGACACACTCAAAGTCTCGGTGCCTCCCGCGGTAAAGCTGGACGCCGCTTCTGGCGCGCGACCAGCGCTAAACCTCGACGACTTGGAAAGCCCGGCCGTTGCTTCGCATCCGTTACGGGTCGCTTGCTACAAAGTTCGTGACCGCGAGGCACGATCACCAGCACGCAAGGCGCGTGCGCTCCCCGGATAAATCCTGTAGCGTCCTCGTGTGAGGCGAACACTTGAGGTGCTCAATGAGCTTGAAACGCAAGGTGTCTTCTCGCGTTATGCGATCGGAGGCGCAATGGCGGCGACGTTCTATACAGAGCCGTTCCTGACATTTGATCTCGATGTCTTTGTCGTTCTGCCCCCGACACCCGGCGGGTTGCTTACTGTCGCTCCGATCTACGAAGCGCTGCGGGCGCGGGGTTACCGCGAAGAAGACGAGTGCGTGCTAATCGAGGGGGTTCCGGTGCAGTTTCTTCCCGCCTATAACACCTTAATTGAGGAAGCGCTTAATGAAGCGCAGGAGATCATATATGAGGACATGCGCACGCGGGTGTTACGGAGCGAACATCTGGTTGCCATCTGTTTGCAAACAGGCCGCGACAAGGATCGCGAGCGCGTTCGGATTCTTCGAGAACAAACAAAGTTGGATCTAAAGTTTCTTGCCGAGGTGCTGAGCCGGCATCAGCTTAAAGAGAAATGGAAGCTTTGGACGGAGTGAGCGCAGAGATAGCCAGAATATTTGCGGCGAAGGAACAACGCCGCCAGGCGCTAGCGCGCCTCCCATTTCCAGAGAAAGTGCGGGCGGTGATCGAACTGCAAAAGATGGCTGCCACCATTCTTCTCGCGCGAGGAAAAGTGGTGCGGCCCTGGAATGTGAGCATCGCGAGCGAAAGGAATTCAAGCGCTTCAAGAGCTTCACCTACGAGGAGCTAACTAGGCGCGACAAACGTTCGATCCCGTCGCACGTGCCCGGCTTCCCTAGACACACTCAAAGTCTCGGTGCCTCCCGCGGTAAAGCTGGCACACTTTGCCAGCGCTAACCTCGACGTCTTGACTCACTCGCTCCCACTCATTCGGCCTCTCGGCCCTGCCCGTCTGGTTCTCCGCTCCCGGCGGATTCAGCTCTGGCTAAAAGACGAGCCTCGAAGACAGCAAGGAATCAGATGTCAGGAGTAGGAAGTCAGAGATCAGCACAAGCAAAGGACCTCTAAGCCGCCCTCGCGGACAGTGCCGTGGCTAGAAGGGCAACTTGAAGCCGCAGGCGCGAATCGCGCACCAGCCGCGCCACGCTTCAAAAGCACTGAATAGCCCAATTAGAATAAAAATTGTCGCCAGCACTCCTGTTTGCGGGATCAAGCAAGCACCGGTAAGGAGGAAAACTGCCGCGATCCCACCGCGGGCGGCGCGGCCTTTGTTGTCGATGTTCGGCTTCATTTAAGAATGATGCGGTTTACGGTTGCGGCAGGAAGATAGATCGTTGCGTCTCGCTTGCCAGCGAACTTAATTTGACTCCTTCGCTGCGCGCTCGATCTCATGCATCGTAGCCTCCTCCGCCAAAGTAGCACTGGGCTACGGCGCGCCACGGCGTGCCAAGAGCGGTTTATGATGCAGGGTTGATGGCCGATTGTTGAGAGACTAAGCACAGGAAAAGATAGATTTTGCAGAGGTCGTTGCTGTATGGCTGCGCAGATGCTTAGGTTTGTTCAACGTTTCCGTGAGCTATGGCCAGACAATTTAAGCCGGTGCGTTTCACTGTGTTGATCGGATTGGCTGCGTTCATCGTGTGTGGCGTGGCGGTATTCTACAGTCATCGCACGGCTCACGGCACAACGGCGGAAGAACGGGCTGCTTATGAACTCGGTGAGAAGGCCGGAGAACAAGCGTCGCGCGGCGCAACGTTGCCGACGGAAGCGGACGTGAACATGACGGCTCAAAAGTATTTCGAGCAGCAGGGGCCGGCTGAACAGCTCCAAAATCCTTCGCGAGCATCCGACCTGCAGGCTTTTAAACAGGCTGTCAAAAAGGGTTACACCGCCGGGTTCAAGAGGACGCATCCGCAGCAGTGAACCGCTCACGCACCGTACGCGCGCCAAGATCGATTTTGCGCCAAATAAACAATTGCGGCTGACACAGCCGCCGCTACAGCGCCCGCCTTCCGGCCTTAGTTCTCCTTCATCTACGCTCTGCCCTATTGCCCGCGGCTCGCCGGTGGGATGATACCGTTCATTCGGAGATATTCGATCAGTTGACCGTAATGGTCGAACGCGTGAGCAGCGGCGAATGTTGCCAGGAACAGGCGAGTGGTCGGTCTGCCACTGCTCGAGCTAATCGGTTGGACAAGGTTCGACGCGTTTAGAGTTGCTACTGCTTTATGGCCAAACGCGAAGGAATCCTTCAGGTACTTAATGATGTCCGCCTTGGCTGTCATATTGTCCGGACCTTTGCCGTCGTTAACCGTGTCGGGGGCTTTTTCGCCGGTGATCGGTGACCAGATCAAGTAGTTCGAGGCGGCAACGTGTTTTAGTTGCTGGCCGAAGGTGCGCACACCTTTGTAGTCGCTGCCGGAAATGTTCAGCTTTTCCGGGGAGAAATCGAACTTGTCCTCCGGCATCGCTTCGGCGGCTTCGAC
>WNGK01005675.1_pt1 | contig 13189 bp, 12 predicted proteins | sample 5400601 | NCBI WGS metagenome assembly WNGK01 (sample SAMN13153376, study PRJNA577476) | soil metagenome | isolation source: 60 cm soil or saprolite under Garry oak tree replicate 1 | place: USA:California | collected 2016-06-15 | reverse complement strand
GTGATGACACTGTCGCGGCGCTTCACCAGCTCGCCGACCACCGGCGCGCCAGGAAGCTCTCCCGCGATGAGCAGGCCACCCGACGTCTGCGCGTCAGCCAGGAGCAGCAGCACATCGTCGGACAGCGCTCCGAAGTCAGCGTGCGGTGCGACCCAGGCTAGATTACGCCGGCTGCCGCCCGGCATGTGGCCGGCGCGCTGCGCCGCGTTGACTCCCTCGATCAGCGGGACGGCGCGATGGTCGATCACGACGGTGACCCCGCTCGCCCTGGCCAGCTTGAAGGCGTGCCCGAGCAGGCCGAATCCGGTGACGTCGGTGGCGCAGCGCACGCCCGCGTCGAGCGCTGCCCGGCTCGCGTCCGCGTTCAGGGTGATCATGACCTCGACCGCCGCCGCGCTGACCTCGCCGGTCGCCTTGTGCATCGCGTTGAGTATGCCGGTGCCGATCGGCTTGGTCAGCGACACCGGCTGCCCTGGCCGACCGGCGTCGATGCGCAGCAGCTTGTCAGGGTCGGCCAGTCCGGTCACCGCCATGCCGTACTTCGGCTCGGGATCATCGATGCTGTGACCGCCCGCGACGTGGCAGCCGGCCTGCCTGGCGACCTCCAGGCCCCCGCCGAGCACCTCGGCGGCGAGGTCCGCGCCGAGCACCTCCCGCGGCCAGCCGAGCAGGTTCAGCGCGACGAGTGGCTCGCCGCCGACCGCGTAGACGTCGGACAGCGCGTTGGCCGCGGCGATCCGGCCGAACGTGCGCGGGTCGTCGACCACGGGCGTGAAGAAGTCCGCAGTCGCCACGACGGCCCTGGTCGGGCTGATCCGAACGACCGCGGCGTCGTCGCCGTGCTCCACTCCGATCAGGACGTCGTCCGGCCTGTGCTCGGGGACAAGCCTCGCCACCGCCTCCTCGAGCTCGCCGGGCGGAATCTTGCACGCGCACCCGCCGCCGCGCGCGTACTGGGTAAGCCTGACTGGCCGCAGAGTCTGCATTGCTGCACTCTAGCCAGGCCGCCTAGCTAGGCCGCCGCCCTTGCGCCATCGCCCGCCGCATGGTGGCATATCGCCCAAGCGCAGCCGCACGACGGAGGAACGCAAGTGACCAGTGCAGTCATCGAACAACGCGAGCAGATCCAGGCGCAGACGGCGGACCTGACACTGTGCAGGCTGCTGCGGGAGACCGCCGAGGACTACGGCGACCTGCCTGCCTACTCCGACCGGGACGGCGACGCGCCCTGGCAGGCAGTGACCTGGCGGCAGTTCCGCGACGAAGTGCTGCGGCTCGCCGCCGGCCTGGTCAGGCTCGGTCTCGAGCCGGGGGACCGGGTCGCCATGATGCTGCCGAACAGGCTCGAGCACGTGCTCGCCGACCAGGCGGTGCTGCACGCCGGCGGGGTTCCCGTCACGTTCTACGCCACGCTCGCGTCCGACCAGATCGGGTACGTGGCCGCCGACTGCGCCGTGCGGATGGCCGTGCTTGACGGGGCGTCCGAGGTCGCCAGGTGGGAGCCGCTCCTCGCCAGCCTCCCCAGCCTGAGCACGGTCATCGTCCGCGACGCCGCCGCCTGCCCGGAGCGGCACCTGAGCTGGGCCGCGTTCAGCTCGCTCAGCGAGGAGGCAAGCGCGTCCGATGCCGCCGCCGAGGTCAGCCGCCGGGTCGACGCGATCCGGTCCGGCGACCCGGTGACGCTGCTGTACACCTCGGGCACGACGGGCAACCCCAAGGGCGTCATCATCACGCACGGCAGCGTGCTGTACGAGTGCAAGACCGCCGAGCAGTCCGGCGCCACGATGAAGCACGTCAGGTGGGTGTCCTACCTGCCGCTTGCCCACATCGCCGAGCGGATGTTCAGCCTCTATCTGGCGATCTACAGCGCGGGCCACAGCTACTTCTGCCACAACGCGGCCGCCGACCTGGTGCGAACCGTCGGCGAGGTGAAGCCGACGGCATTCTTCGGCGTGCCCCGGGTCTGGGAGAAAATCCAGGCAGGCATCCAGGCGCTGCTCACGATGGAGCAGGACGAGGCCAGGAAGGCCGCCGTGGCGGCCGCGATGGAGACCGGCCGCGAGTTCGTGCTGAGCTGCCAGTACGGCAACACGACAGCGGACGACCTCGCCGCCAGGTTCGCCGAGGCCGACGCCGCCGTGCTGACGCCGATCAAGGCCCTGCTCGGCCTCGACGCGGCCGTGAACGTGGTAAGTGCGGCCGCGCCGCTGCCGCCCGACGTCGCGGCGTTCTTTGCCGGGCTCGGCATGAAGATGCTCGACGTCTACGGCATGACAGAGACCACCGGAGCGTTCACCACCAACACACCGACCGCGTTCCGGCTCGGTACGGTCGGCCGGCCGGTGCCCGGCATCGAGGTGAAGATCGCCGACGACGGCGAGATCCTCTGCCGGGGCCCGCTGAACACGCCCGGCTACCTGAACCTGCCCGACCAGACCAGCGCGCTGCTCGACGAGGACGGCTGGCTGCACACCGGCGACATCGGCGCCATCGACGCCGACGGCTTCGTCTCGGTCGTGGACCGCAAGAAGGAGCTGATCATCACCTCGGGCGGGGAAAATGTCTCACCCGCGGCCGTCGAGAGCGCGCTGGTCGCCAACCCGCTGATCGGCCAGGCCCTGGCGTTCGGCGACCGCCGCAAGTTCGTCGTCGCGCTGCTCACGCTGGACGGCGAGGTCGCCCCCGCCTGGGCGAAGGCGCGCGGCATCGAGGCGTCCTCGCTCGCCGAACTGGCCTGCAGCCCGGTCGTCCTCGGGGCCGTCGCGCAGGCGGTTTCCGACGCGAATGAGCACCTGGCCCGGGTGCAGCAGGTCAAGCGGTGGCGGCTGCTGCCGGTGGAGTGGACGGCCGAGAGCGAGGAGCTGACGCCGACCTTCAAGCTCAAGCGCCGGGTCATCCACAACAAGTACGCGGACGTGATCGACTCCCTGTACGCCGAGCTCGACTAACCCCGAGCCTGTTCGATGCGGGTAGGGTCTGGTCCGGAGGCGTCTGGGCACCTGGTGGGCTCCCCGGTCTTCAAAACCGGCGGGCGGCGCTCCGCGTCGCCGGCGGGTTCGATTCCCGTCCGCCTCCGCTACCTGCGCAGACACCTATTGCCCGAGGCCTGGCGGGCCCAGGATGCCCGCGGGCGGCTCAGGAACGGGCTGCGGGAACGTCCGGGGAATATTCGTTCGTGATCATGGCGTCCCCGTCCCCCCACCAGGTTGGCGACCGCCTCTGGTGCCGCCCGGTGTGCAACTCGGTGGTGGCCTGGTCTAGCCAGACGATCCGCTCACCTGCCTTGCTCTTGGGACTGCCCTCGACCACCTGAGGGCCGATCTTCAGGAGGGTCTGCCGCACCTGAAGGCATGCCGACCTCGAAGTTGCAGAACTCACGCAGCGCAGCGAATACCCAGTGCCGACTGGGTGTCCCGAGCGGCCTCGGCCTGGTCCGGACGTCGCCGTCGACATGCACGTACGCACGGCCGTCACCCTGCTGGGCCGCGGCCGGGCCTACATCACCACCGCGGTTCCCGAAGCCGTGACAGCTCACCAGACCTCGGCCATGCCCGACGCAGTAGCCAACTGGCCGCCGAGTACGAGGCCGCCGAGACCCGCGAATCGCGGCTCGCGCACGACGCCGACAAGATCGAGACCCTGCTGCAGGCGATCGAGCATGAGGCTCAGGGCCACGACGCTGCAGCCTGGCGGGAGACATCGCTGGCCGCGCTGCGCACCGACTCCGGGCGTCAGCTCGCGCAGGCCATCGGATCGGCCGATCCGCACGGCTGGTGGTCGGCGTTCGCCGCCTCCTACGGCGAGCTGCGGGCCAGCTCGCGGGGACGCGGGCGGAGGCAGCCCGGCCGGGCGACCGAGTAGCTCGCGGCCGGGCATATTCGTCCCGGACAAGGGAGACGCCCCGCCAGCCGTAGCCAGCGGTGCGCTCAGGAATTCCAGGATCAGCGTCTCCTGGGTCGCCGCAGTTGCTTGTAGTAGCTGAACGGGACCAGCTCCGGTCGAGATCCATGAGCCGACCGCTTTACCCGTCTACCCCGAACTACCTTTCAGGCTGACGGTAACCAGTGCCTGAGCCCAGCACCACTGGCTGACTGTGGATGACGAACACCCCACTCGCACCCAGCGCATCCGCCACCACAGGATCGGCGGCACCTGCGCCGCCGCCGACCTGGATAACGTCACCTTCGCGGGCTACGACCCGACCGTCGCGATCCACGACCTCCAGAGGATCGAGCCACGCGACGAACCCGGAGGGCCATACGAGATGGGCCCTGGTACCACCGGACTCCGCCCAAACGCGGTATATCCCTTCGGCATCAGGCCCGCCTCTGAGCACGCCAACCATCCGAGCAAGAAGCCCAGGCATGCCCGGCCGCCAGCCAGATGTCGGCAGGTCAATCATGCGCCGGGCCTTGCTCATCTTCGTCCGTTCATGCCCGCCAACGCGCGCCTCCTCCACGGCTAGCATCATCCGTCAACATGCTAGGCCGCAACAATCCGGCCGGAACTTTGATCATCGCCGACGGCTGGCCAGACTCGAATCAATCTCCCAGCAGATCTGAGCCGTCATGATGACCCCTTCCGCTCACGCTGGCGAGCCCGTTCAGGTACGCCCGTGCCTGCTGGGCCTTGGGCTGGCCCACCTTCAGCTCCGTGCGGATACGCCGTACTCCGGGCACCTGGCTAAGCCCTGGTGCGAAGATGTCACGATGCTCGCAGCCCTGGACCAGACCTGGATGGATGCAAGCTCGTCATGGTGGGCGAAGGCCAACCGCGCGAAGGAGCATATTGATTCGCTTCACCGCCAGGTCGATGAGTTCCGGGCGTCCGCACCGTACTCGCTGACACCTGAGCCAACGGAGAAGCCTGGCCGCCTGGCCTACCGCCTCAGGTTCTTGAAGCCAGTTCCGGTAGCTATCAGTACGACGATCGGCGACGTGCTGAGCAACCTGCGCGCTGCCTTGGAGAGCCTGGCGTTCGAGGTCGCCGGGCGCAGCCAAGCTGGATCTGTGACCGCCCGCCGGGAGAGGGTGTCAACGTTCCCGATCTGTGAAACACCCCAGGCCCTTGATGACTTCTTCAACAAGGACAGGAAGGACAGGAAAGGCCTGTACGACAAACGGGCACAGGCAGCGTTCCGGTCTGTCCAGCCCTTCACGAATCTCGAAGAGGCTCAGAGGGTCGGCATTGCGCTGGACAAGAGTTTCAGCGAGGAATTCCGCTGGGACAATCTCCAACGCCTCGACACGTTGTGGAACTTCGACAAGCACCGTCGGCTTACTCTGATGACCTGGTGGCCTCATCTCCTGGGAGAGCGCCGGGCCGACGAACCGCCGGGCTTTCCCGGGCGATGGCACGCTCGCGAACGAATCCGTCCTGCTCTACATCGAGGGAGCAGACGAAGGCCAGGGCGACGACCTGCGGCACCAGTTCAACCTCGTGCTGACTGACGACCCGGCGTATTCCGGCAAAGATGACGGAACCACCGACGACGTGGTCCGCCTGCTAGAGCACTGGCACCAGGACATAGTCGGACTGGTTTTCCAGCGGATCTTCACGATCATGTCGCAAGCCGTCGCCACCGCTCAGTCGCCCTCGGCCTAGCCGACTGGCCCCAAGTACCGGGCGTGGGTGCACGCATGCCCCGGCGGCGGGCTGGTGTCGTTGGCGGCGTGACTGCTCAAGACAGCATCACCCGCATCACGAGGTCGCTTCCGCGCCGGTACAGCGTCCAGTGGGCGCCGCCGTCCTGGGTGGTAACCGCCAGCCCGCTGACGTGCTCGCCGTTCTCCAGGTACCACGCGCCGACCGGGTGGATGGTCACGGTCAGCAGCCGGCCGTCGTAAGCGATGATGTCGCCGCAGCGGATCTCGGCGGCCCGCACTGGCTCGGCCGGCGGCATGCCGGGGTCGCGGCCGATCGCCGGCCCGCTGATCCAGCCGCCGATGTCGCGGCGGACGCCGCTCACCGGCCGGCCTCATCTTCCAGATACCCGGCTAGGTGCTGGGGCGAGGCCGCGTTCAGGACCACCTTGTGGTCGTCGTGGCGTCTGGCGCACCAGACCATGCCGCCGACGTAGCAGCGGACCGTCCAGATCTCCCATTCCGGCCATCCGGCCCTAAGGTCACCGAGCGCGTCGTCCGCGCTCGGCCCTGACGGCGGCGAACCTGCCGGGCTAGTGCTGCGCTGCATCGTCTGGCCCTCCGAAGAATCGGGTCGACGGTGACCATAGATGGCCTCGCACCGCGGAGCGGTTGCGCACCGAGGCAGCGACCGCAGGGGCGCACAGTGCGCCCCGTGCCTACAGGGGCAGTCCGATACTGCCGCCCAGGGACCGCGCCCTGCGGCTGATCAGCGGCCCGCCGTGATCCACCGTGTCGGCTGCCATCTGGCGTGCGGTCGGTGAGTAGCGCACCGAGTCCGCGGAGGTATGGTGCGCCTGCTCCAGCCAGTGCAGCGTGGCTGTGTAGTCGCGGCGCTGATGGTAGGACCGGGCGACCTCGATGGCGAGGCGCCCGCGCCGCTCGCGGCTGGGGATAGTGTCCGGGTCGATCTGCTCGGCCTGCGACCGGGCCTCCGCCGACTTCGACAGGTCGGCGTTCAGCGACACCGCGTGGAGTGCGACGTTGGACGGCCCGAACATCGTCCACGGGTGGTGGTAGTGATCCGGCAGGCTCTCGGCGATCTGGCGGGCGCTGTCCCAGTGCCGCCAGGCGTCCCCTTCCCGGCCGGCCCGCGCGCAGGTGGCGGCGGCGTGCAGGCGCATGGCCCCGGCCAGCGCGCGGATCTCGGGGCTGCCGTCTTCGAGGCAGGGTTCCAGCAGCGCTGCGGCGTCTGTGGCCAGCGTGAGAGCACCGTCGGTGTCGCCGGCGGACCGCTGCACCATGCCGAGCGTCCAGGCTGCCCCTGCAAGCGCCTCCGGGGTGTCGGCTTCCTGTGCGGCCAGCATCGCGCGATCGGCCACAGTCCAGGTCAGCTCGGCTTCGCTGGCCCAGACGGTCTCGTGCTGTACCAGCGCGTAGACGTCGGCCAGCAGCGCGTTCGCGGCTCGGCGCTCCTCCCCCGTGCGGGTGCGCGCCGCGATCCGGGCGTCGGTGACCAGCCTGGGCAGGACGCGGCCGACATCGGTGCGGTGCTCGGCGGAGGTGTGCCAGATCCGCCAGGCGTCGGCCGCCCTGTCCGCCAGCCCGCTCATATCCGTCGGCCCGGCCGGGGCCGACAGCATCGGGTCGCGCACCGCCTCGCGGATTGCGGGGATCGCGTCGTGCGGGATGCGGGCGAACGAGGCCACCGGCACCGACGTAGCTCCTCCCAGGTCCATATCAGTACCGGCGAGCACCGCCACGTCGCCGACCGCCAGCGCCTCGACGAGCCTGACCAGCACTGGCAGGCGCGGGGGCAGCCGGCGGCCCTGCTCTATCCCTTTCAGCCAGGATGCGGACATGCCCACCAGCCCGGCGAGCACCGGACGGGTAAGGCCCTTGCGCTCGCGGAGGATCTGGATGCGCTCGCCCGTGCGCTTCCCGGCGAGGTCGTCAAGCATCGGGCCATCCTCGCTGTGTTCCGTTACCTGCTGGCTAGCGTATGCGCACTGCGATGCGCAGGCCAGGGAACAAGCGAGCGCCCCGCCAGCCGTAGCTGGCTGGGCGCTCGTCGTTCATATGTGCCACGGGAATTCCGTCTTGGGGTTCAGGGCGGCATCACCTGACCTCCTGCGGCGTGACCGTTGCTGCGGGCGAGCACATCGAGATACGACCGCACCTCGCGTGCCCGGGGCTGCCCGAGGCGCATCTCACGCTGTACCTGGCGGAGGCTGGGCAGCTCGCGGCGGGCCAGCCCTGCCGCGTACCTCTCGGCTGCCTCCGTCCCGCCCTCAGGCACGCTGTGCCCGTTCGAGATCGCCAGCGGGTCAGGCAGCCTCCGTCCTGGCCTTGCGGGGGATGAAGCTGGCGATTGCCACTGCCGGGGCTTCAGCCAGAGCCTCGGCCGTGACTGACTACTGGCGCACTCAGGTATTGCAACCGTCCGAATGCCGATTTCCTGGGCAAACGTCGCGTATCTCGCCCGACTGATGCAATTCCCGAGGGTTGGCGTAGACGTCCATGGTGAACGCCGACGTCGAGTGCCCGAGGATCGTGGGGACGACCTTCACGGGCTGGCCAGCCGCGATGCCCGCTGCCGGCACGGATATGGTGCGTGCAGGGCCGGCTTAGCGAAGGTAACCTCGCAGGTCGTCAGCCGACATGCCGACGTCCCGTAAGATTGACCGCTGCGTCCCCTTCGGCACGTCCTTGCCCCTGTGAACGGGCACGGTAGTGGCCCGTCCGTCAGGATGCTTCAGCCGGTGGTGGCTGCCGCGCGTGCTGGTCAGGACGAAGCCCGCAGCCTTGAAGTGCCTTGACCAGTTGCGCGCCGGTTATCGCGGGCAGTGGCCCGCTAGGCAACCTCTAGGTCCAGCGAGCGGGCGAGCTGCTCGGGTACCCCGTCCTCGTCAATGACCATCTGGACCGCCTCGCGCAGGTCACCCACGGCCTCATCAGGAGTCTGACCGTTGCCGTTCGCCCCGCCGCTTGACCCGAGCCAGGCGTGCGCGCACCAGATGCCGTCCTCGTCCTGCTCCAGCGTGTAGGGCACATGCAGGATCCTCGGCTGACTGCTCATTATCGTGATCTTCTCCCTGGCGGCTAGCAGCCTGGTAGCCCGTCCTCTGGAGCACGCTTCGGGCTGTGGGCCGCGCCCTGACCTGGCGGCGTCACGGTCGGCGGCCGGTTCTACGATGCTGCCGTGAGAACGGCTGCCACCTGAGCCTGAGCCTGAGCAGAAGCGGGAGCCCGGTCAGCCAATGTACTACGGCTACCAGCACCCCGATGCCGCAGCCAGCGCCGGTCACGGCGTCGGCGGTCATCCTGGCCTAGGCGCCGGGTCAAGCAACTAGCTGCCGGTGGCCGGGGGCTGGCTCGGGCGGTGCCGGCATCGGCACCCGCTTCAAGATAGGTATCCAGGACCCGCTCGCCCAGCTCGGTGGGCGGCGACCAGCTCCGCTCGATGCTGCGAATCGCGGTGCGGCCGACCAGGAGTGGCAGCGCAACGAGGAGCGGCCCATCGTCGCGAATGCTGACGCTCCCCGCAGATGCTCTCGTGGAATGGCAGCGATCGGCGCAGGCGAGGCATGGCTGGCTCGATTCTCTGGCCGCCGACCCGAGCCGAGGCCATGATGATACCCAGGGTCGCCACGAAACCGCACCTGCTGAGCGTGCGGTCGTTCGCCGGGTCGCTGCTGGGCAGGGGGCGCGCCCCCAGCCCAGCGCCCGGGTCTGACCGTCACGGCCGGATGGCTATCGAGCCTGCTGTCGATATCGGCTGCCGACATCGGCGACCACACTGCCGCGCTGGTGTGGTGCGCCGACACTGAACGGCGGGGCCGGGACGCCGGGTACCCGGAACTGCAGGGCTGGGCCGCCCTCACCAGGGCACTAATCGCGCACTACCAAGGTCAGCCGCGCCGCTCCGCCGCCGTTGCCCGCCGGGGGCAGGAAACCGCTCCGCTCGGCACGGTCGCTCACGCCAAGCTCGCGGCGCAAGAGATGCGGTCCCTGGCCAATGCTGGGTGACCCCGCCGGAGTGGCGAAAGCGAGGCGCCGGGCCGCTGCGGCGGTGGGCAGGCTCACGCCTGGCGCCGCCACGATCGGCGTCTACTCGATTCCGCGTGCCGATGATCCCCCCGAACACGGCGACGTCTTTCCTGCTGGTGAAGAGATACCAGGATGCGGCCGAGACAACTCGGCGCCTGATCGAGACGGGGTACAGCCCGTAGTCCGGGACGCCGGGGAGTCAGCCGACTAACTTCGCGCGCACGCTGCTGATCCTGGCGCTTGCTGAGGCCGGGCTCGGCCGTGTCGATGAGGCGTCGGCCGCCGGGAGCGCGGCGGTGGCATGCGGGCGGCTGGTGTGGCCGACGATGGTGCTTGCCGCCAGGCTCGACCGGTTCCTGACGCGCAGCTACCCGCAGGCCGAGGACGCCGCTGACTACCACGCCCGTTACCTGGACGCGGCTGACCGCCTGGCGCTGCCCGCGCCCCGTCCGCGGCCACCGGAGGAACCCGCGTGATCGATGGCGATCTGAGCCCAGAGCAGATCGCGGTGGTCACGGCGCATGTGGATATCGAGGCGCCCCCGCCGCCTGACGAGCCAACTGCTCACCTCCTGTTCGGGACAAACCAGGCCCAGCCTGCAGCCATCGCCGCTTTGACGAGGACTAGCTGGCCGAAGATCCCCGATGGCAGGCGGCGCGTCGTCCGGGAGTCGCAAGAGGTCCGCCGAAGGGTCGCTGACGGCAGCTACCGGCCCGCCGAGAAGGTCGAAGGCTCGTGGCGGTGAACCTGTCTTGCACGCCGGGCCGGTCTGCCCGCTTATCCGTGGCTCTGGCCGGCTTCTCCGCGGCCCGCTTCGGCTAGCGGGCGGGCGGGTCGGATTCTTGCTGCCCGAATGTACGCTCCGTCGTCGTGGACTCGGGCGTAGCGGGCTGCGGGTAGCTGGTCGGGGTGCTGCGGAACGGGTCAGGCGTCGCCGGGAACTGGGCCGGCGGGAACGGCGCCTGGGCGGGCGGGTAACTGCTCGGCGGGCTGCCGAGCAGGTCCTGGGTGCGCCCGAACGGATCCTGCGCCGGAGTCTGCGGATACCCCTGGCCCGGGTAGTCCTGCGTCTCGCCGGACGGGTACTGCGGCTGCCCTGGCGAGTAGGACGAGGTGTCCTGGTAGGCCTGGTAGGCGCTGTAGTCAGGCGCGCCCGCGCCAGCCAGGCCGGCGGCGTCGCCGAAGTCGTCGGCCGGTCCCACGTGATCCCGGTAAGCGGCGATCGAGAACCGGCCGAGCGCGAGCGCGCTGAAGAACACGATCAGCGCTCCGGTCCCGCCGTAGAACGCCAGGCCGGTGAGCACCACCCTGGACGTGCCGGTCTCGATCGGCGCTCCCGTGGTGATCGACGCGACCTGGGCGGGCGGCAGCAGCTTGATCAGGGACGCCCCGGCGATGAACCAGCCACCGCCGACCGCGGCGGCCATGGCGAAGAAGCCGCCGATGCCGCGATTGCGGGTGACCAGCACGAACAGGCCCGCCACCACGACGATGGCGCCGGGGATGGCCGACAGGTCCAGCCTGCCCGGTGTGGAGTGCCACGCCACGTCGGGCGTGAAGCCGTACCCGATAGACGGCCCGATGAAGGGCGCCACGCCTCCCCAGCCGCCGAGCAGTATCAGGATCAGCCCGCACAGGCTGCCCCTGCTCCGCGGTGTCTGCACGTCACCGGCCATGTTGCGCTCACTTTCTCGGCATCAGCGGATCAAGCCTGGCACATCGGGACGCATGATGGGTAACAACGCATGACGGCGGCACCGCCGATTCGCTCCATCCCCGCCCGCGGGCGGCCGGCGACCGCCGCCAGCAGTCGGCCGCAGCGGAGCGGCGGCGCGGGAGGTATGGTCACGGTCGTGGACGATGTGCGCAGGCTCGTGCCGCGCACCGACGCCGTCCTGGCCGATCCCCGGCTGGCGCGGGCGCAGGCGCGGCTCGGCCGACCGCTGGTGCGGGAAGCGGTGCACCGCGCCCAGCAGCGCGCCAGGAACGGCGAGATCGGCCCGGACGAGGTCGCGGCCGCGGCGGTCACCGCGCTGCCGGCGCTGGCCGCCAGCCTGACGCCCGTGCTCAACGCGACGGGAGTGCTGCTGCACACCAATCTCGGCCGGGCACCGCTGTCCGCCGCCGCCCGCGACGCCGTGGCCGCGGCGACGGGCTGCACCGACCTGGAGTTCGACCTGGCCAAGGGCACCCGCGGCCGCCGCGGCGCGGCGATGCTCGCCGCGCTGGCCACGGCGGTGCCCGACGCGGAGGCCGTGCACGTGGTGAACAACAACGCCGCCGCGCTCGTGCTGGCCGCCACCGCGCTGGCCGCGGGCCGGGAGATCGTCGTGAGCCGGGGCGAGCTGATCGAGATCGGCGACGGGTTCCGGCTGCCCGAGCTGCTCGCCAGCACGGGCGCGACGATCCGCGAGGTCGGCAGCACGAACCGGACATCCGTCGCCGACTACGCGGCCGTCATCGGGCCGGGAACCGGGTTCGTGCTCAAGGTCCACCCGTCGAACTTCCGGATCGACGGATTCACCGCGACCGCCGGGATCGGCGAGCTCGCCGGGCTCGGCGCGCCGGTGGTCGGTGACATCGGGTCCGGGCTGCTCGCGCCGCACCCGGCCCTGCCCGACGAGCCGGACGCCGCGACCTGGCTGCGGGCTGGCGCGGCCCTGGTGACGGCCAGCGGCGACAAGCTGCTCGGCGGCCCGCAGGCCGGGCTGCTGCTCGGCCGCGCCGGCCTGGTCGCCATGCTGGCCAGGCACCCGCTGGCCAGGGCGCTGCGGGTGGACAAGCTGACTGTGGCGGCGCTCGAGGCAACGCTGGCCGGCCCTCCGCCGCCCGTCCTGCAGGCGCTCTCCGCCGATCACGGGGCGCTGACCTATCGGGCGCAACGGCTCGCTGGGGTACTCGCCGCTGCCGGGCTCGATGCCAGGTCCGTGGTCAGCCGGGCCGCCGTCGGGGGCGGCGGTGCTCCCGGCGTCGCGCTGGCCAGCGCGGCGGTCAGCCTGCCCGAGGCGCTGGCCGGCCCGCTCCGCCGCGGCGAGCAGGTGCGGGCCGGCCAGCACCCGGCGGTCTGCGGCCGGGTCAGCGACGGCAGGCTGCTGCTCGACCTGTACGCCGTCGAGCCGCACGACGACGACACGCTCGCGGCCGCGGTGCTGGCGGCCGCCGATCTGGCCGGCTGACTGGCGATGCAGGTCATCGCGACCGCCGGCCACGTGGACCACGGCAAGTCGGCGCTGCTGCGGGCGCTGACCGCGATGGAACCCGACCGGTGGGCCGAGGAACGGCGGCGCGGCCTGACCATCGACCTCGGCTACGCCTGGATGCGGCTGCCGTCAGGGGAGTCGCTCGCGTTCGTCGACGTGCCAGGGCACGCCAGGTTCATCACGAACATGCTGGCCGGAATCGGCCCGGTCCCCGCCGTGCTGTTCGTCGTGGCGGCCGACGGCGGCTGGATGCCGCAGTCGGCCGAGCACCTGGCCGCCATCAACGCGCTCGGCATCTCCCGCGGCCTGCTCGTGGTCACCCGCTCCGACCTGGCCGACCCCGGCCAGGCGATGGCC
>WNGK01005671.1_pt1 | contig 13192 bp, 13 predicted proteins | sample 5400601 | NCBI WGS metagenome assembly WNGK01 (sample SAMN13153376, study PRJNA577476) | soil metagenome | isolation source: 60 cm soil or saprolite under Garry oak tree replicate 1 | place: USA:California | collected 2016-06-15 | reverse complement strand
GCTCAGTGGTAGAGCACCTCCTTGCCAAGGAGGACGTCGCGAGTTCAAGTCTCGTCACCCGCTCCATTTTCTTTCGACGCTGGGGGTGGGTCGTGGCTATTTTCTTGAATCCAAACCCACGTCGGCTGCATCTCACTACCAAAGGATCAATATGAAAACATTGCCTCTCTGCATTTGCTCAGTTGTGCTGGCCGCCACGGCCCTGGCGCAACCTACGCCCCCACCTCCTCCGCCTCCGCCGGCCCCCGGGGCTTCGGCGTCGGCCACCGTCAGCGTCTCGCCCGCCCAAGACCTTGCGGACAAAATCCATCAGCGGATCGAGAAAAAGCTTAAAGGTCATCACGGAATCGTGATCGATGGAGACGGCGATCGTGGCGAAATCAAGTCAGACGATCTTCCCGAATTCGTCATTCCGATCGTCGCCATTACCATGCTGACCATCTTCGGCGCGCCGGTCCTGATCGTTGCGCTGATCATGTATTTTGGTTTCTCGAAAAACCGCGCGATGCATCGGACGATTCGGATGATGGCTGAGAAAGGCCAGCCGATCCCGGCCGCGTTGCTCGCGCCGCCGACTCCGGCAGTTCGGCAACGCTCGGACATGCGCCGCGGCATTGTCCTGGCGATGGTCGGCGTCGGGTTAATGGTTTGCTTCGGCGCCTGGAACGATTGGGAGGGCGGCTCATGGGCGATTGGGGTGATCCCGTTTGTGATCGGTTTGGGTTACCTGTTGGTCTGGAAACTGGAAGGTGGGAAGAAGAACGAGATTCCGCCTGCGCCGCCGACCTCGTAATCTGCTGATGTGGAGCTAAGTGATGCCGGCCTTGTCGCTCGAGTTCTTGTTGATGACGACCAGCACGCTTTTGGCGAGCTGGTTCGTCGTCATCAATCGAGCGTTCGCGGTTTGCTGCGACAACTCACGCGGGGCGACATCGCGCTGGCGGACGATTTGGCCCAGGAAGCTTTCGTTCGCGCTTATAAAAACATCCGCGGCTTCCGCGGCGAGGCGAAATTTTCCACCTGGCTTTACCGGATCGCCTACAATTGCTTTCGCGAGGATGCACGACGCCGGAAAGAGCTGGTCGGCATCAATGAGGAGCAATGGCAGGCGGAACAGGACCCCCAGACGGTCGATCCGGGTCTAAGACATGACCTTATGCATGCCCTTAGTTTACTGCCATTGCACGAGCGCTCGGCAGTTTTGCTTTGCTGCCAGAATGGATTATCACACGACGAAGCTGCGCGGGCGCTCGACATTCCGCTTGGCACGGTCAAAACAAATGTGTTGCGAGGGCGGGAGAAATTGAAGAAGACTTTGGCTGTCTGGGCGCAATAAATGAACGAACAGGTTGAACAAGATTGGTTGGATCGAAAGCTGCAAGAAGCTGCGCCTTATATCGAGGATGACGGCTTTACCGCGCGCGTTCTGCAACAGCTGCCCGCCCCGCGGCAGGCAGGTCAGTTTCTGCGTCCGTTTATTCTGGTCGGAATGAGCGCGCTGGCCAGTGCGCTCACATACGTCTTGTCCGATGGTGGCCGTTTTATCTTGGTTGAGATGTTCAGATTGACGACGATTCCAACGTTGTGGGTAGTCGCGTTTGCATTGGCCAGCGGAATGTTAGTTATGGCCGGCGGCATCTTCGCCGCCATGTCTAAGTCGAGTCATATTCAATCTTAGGTGTGACTTAGATTTGCATTGTCGATTTTAGGCGTAGAGTAGGGGATGCTAAGAGACATCCCAAGTTTGGCCCTTAAGCAGCTCGTTCGTCTGACCGAGCGTAAAGAAGCGCTCATGGCGCAGATCCAGGAAATCGACCGCGAAATGATCCGTGTCCAAAACAAGTTCGGAATTCCGGCGCGTGAAGGCGAGCAGCGCGCGCCGGTCACGGTCTCACGCGCACCTGGTGGGCCCGTTCGCCGGCGAAGCAAACGCGGCGCGTTAAAAGAGAAGATCGTCCGGGCGTTGCAAGCGGCTGGTAAAAAAGGGACGACCGTCGGCGAACTTTCAAAAAAACTGAAGGTGCCGAGTGCGAATCTTTACGTCTGGTTCAACGGCACGGGCAGGAGCGTGCGCGGAATCAGAAAGATCGGCGTCGCGAAATATCGACTTAGCTAATTTATCGAAGTTGCCGGGCTTGTTCCACGTCCTGCCGGATTTGTTGAACCAGCGTGTCCAGGTCCTGAAATTTCTTTTCCGAACGAAGAAATTTCAAGAAGCGAACTTCGACATCGTGGCCATAAATGTCGCGATTGAAATCGAACAAGTGGATTTCGAGCACGCGCTCGGATTTGCCGCTGCTCACGGTCGGGCGAATGCCAAGGTTGATTACGCCTCGATATAACTCGCCGTCGATCCGCGCTTCCGCGACATAAACGCCGTTCGGTGGAAATTGCTCGCTATGCGCGCTTAGGTTGGCCGTCGGAAACCCAATCTTTTTACCAAGATTGTCACCGCGCGTCACCGTCCCGAGAATCGTGTATTCGCGGCCGAGCATTTCAGCAGCCTTTGCCAAATCGCCTTTTTCAATTGCCTCCCGGATCGCCGTGCTGCTCACGACCGCGCCGTTAATCTTGACCGGTGGAATTCCCACGACATCGAAATTAAACTTCGCGCCAAGTTTTTTGAGAAGATCGAGATTTCCGCGCCGGTTTTTTCCGAACGACCATTCGTGACCAACACAGATTTCTTGGAGCGGTTTAGAATGAATGACTAGTTTCTGCACGAAATCTTCCGGCTCGGTCGCGGCGAACTGTTTGTCGAAAGTGATGATGAGCAAGTGCTCCACCCCCAAGGCGCGGATCAGTGCGATTTTGTGCTCGGTCGCGCTGAGCAGGTGCGGCGCTGCCTGCGGTCGCAGAACTTTTTCAGGGTGCGGATCGAACGTCACGACGACTGGCGTTCCATTCGAAGCGGCCGCATGATCAGCCGACGTCGAAATCACTGCCTGGTGGCCGCGGTGGACGCCGTCAAAAACACCGATCGCCAAAAAAAGCGGTCCGCGTAATCGCTCGAGCTCTGGAATCGACCGTAAAATTTCCATTGTCGATCTTTCCGTCACGCGCCGCGCATACGTGAGACTTGTGGCAACGAAAGAATTCGCTGCGCGATTTTCTCGCGAGGCAGTTCTTTGATTTGTTCGACGCTGATTGCGTTGCCGACGTCGAATCGACCGGACTGGGTCCGTCGCAGAGATTTCAAATGCGCGCCGCAGCCAAGTAGTTGGCCAATGTCGTGTGCGTAGGTGCGAACATAGAAGCCTTTGCTGCACAACACGCTGAAATCAATCTCCGGCAATGCAATCCGATCGATCGTGTGGCGGTAAACGTGAACGAAGCGCGGCTCGCGCTCCACTACTTTTCCCTGGCGCGCCAATTTGTAGAGCGGCACGCCGCCATGTTTTTTGGCCGAGACCATTGGCGGCATTTGATAAAAATCGCCGCGGAATTTTTCGAACGCCGCGCGGATTTCGGCGTCGCTTAACTGGGGCACCGGCCGCGTCTCGACGACTTGACCTTCTCGATCTTGCGTGCTCGTCGCTGTCCCCAGCGTAAGAGTCCCGACGTATTCCTTGTCTTCGCTCATCAGCAAATCCTGTACTTTTGTTCCGCGACCGATTGTGAGGAGAAGCAGGCCGGTCGCGATCGGATCGAGCGTTCCGCAATGGCCGATTTTTTTAATTCCGAGCTGTCGCCGAGCGAGTGCGACCACGTCATGCGAAGTCATACCTTCGGCTTTGTCCACCAGGAGGACGCCGTCAGGAATCGCGGCCGACAACATCACGAACTTCCTCCAGAATTTTCCGTTCGACTTCCGCGAGCGAGCCGCGGACACGCGCTCCCGCGGCTAGAACGTGTCCGCCGCCGCCAAATTTTTCGCAGATGGCGCACACGTTCACCTTTTCGTTTTTCGAACGCATGCTCACGCGCACCTTGCCGTCGGCCAGCTCTTCGAAGAACATGGCAACGATGACGCCGCGGATCGCGCGCAAATGATCGATCAGTCCTTCATTGTCTTCCGGGAGCACTCCAAGTTTTTTCGCAGTCTCCAGGCTCAAACTAAAACTGGCGACCCGGTCGTTCGCATCAAATCGCATCGTGCCGAGAAGATCGCGCAACAGTTCGACGCGGCGCCGCGGGTAGTTTTCGTATGTTAATTGACTGACGCGGCCGACATCGACACCGGCGCGAACGAGCTCGGCTGCAATCTCAAGAGTGCGCGCGGTTGTGTTTGGATATTGGAAGGAACCGGTGTCGGTCGAAATAGCCACGTAAAGATTTTCCGCGATCGCAGCATCGATTGGTAATTTTTCGCTTTTGATTAGCTCGAAAAGAATCTGCCCGGTCGCCGGAGACTTTGGATCAATATAAACGAGGTCGCCGTAGCCCGGATTGCTCGGGTGATGATCGATGTTGATCCAAACCTTGGCCGAGCGAACCGCCGGCAGGCTGTTGCCGAGCCGATTTTGAATTGCAGTATCGAGCGCGATCGCAACATCGACATCTTCCGGTTCAGCCGGTGGTTTGGTGAGAAGGTTCGCATTCGGGAGAAAGCTGTACTTCTCGAGCATGCCTTCTTCGTTCCAGATGCGCACGTCTTTGCCGAGTTGTTTGAGGGAAAGACCGAGCGCGAGCTGACTCCCGAGCGCATCGCCATCCGGACGAACGTGACCAAGAACCGCAAACCGCACACCTTCACGCAACGCCTGGCCGATCTGCTCGAACTTGGCTGCGCTCACTCGGGTTTTTCGCGGTCGGCGTCGATTTGCTGCAAAATTTCGACGACACGCGAGCCGCGCGCGATCGACTCATCGAGATGAAAAAGCAAATGGGGCGTGAATTTCATGATTACTCGACGCGCGAGCTCAGCCTGAAAGGCAGGGCGGTGCTCTTCGAGCTTCGTCATTATGCTTTCGGCTTTTTCAGACCCAAGCACGCTGACAAAAACATGCGCGCTCTTCAGATCGGAGTTGACGTCGACGTGATTGATGGTGACCAGCGCGCCTTCAAAACTGATTTCGCGCGCAAGGATTCCGCTCAGTTCCCGTTTTACGACTTCGTTGACGCGCAGCATGCGATGTTTCATGTGACCCTTTCATTCCCATCAGAGTTTTTGGGCCATAGCTTCGAGCTGATAGCATTCGATGATATCGCCCACTTGGTATTCACTAAAGTCGCCCAGCTTAATACCGCATTCCAATCCGGAGCGGACTTCCTTCACGTCATCCTGGAAACGGCGAAGGGTTGAAAGCCCGCCGTCGTAAACCGGTTGACGTTTTCGAATTACCCGCGCGCGTCCAGTCCGCGCAATGCGGCCGTCGGTGACTAAACAGCCCGCCACGATGCCTTTACTCAGCTCGAAAACTTGTTTCACTTCCGCGTGACCAAGAACCGTTTCGCGGAATTCGGGCTCGAGCAATCCAGCCATCGCGTCTTTGATCTGATCGAGCAGTTCGTAAATGATACTGTAGAGCTTGATCTGAACGCCTTCGCTTTTTGCCGCCGAAACGGCCATGTTTTCAACTTTGGTATTGAAGCCGATGACAACCGCGCTCGACGCGCTCGCGAGCAAGATGTCTGACTCCGAAATCGGGCCGACGCCGGCGTGAATCATTTCGAGATCGACTTTTTTGCTTTCGATTTGTTTTAGCGCGGTGGTGAGCGCTTCAACCGATCCTTGCGCATCGCATTTCAAAACAAGACGGAGGACTTTCTTGCCGGCGACTGATTCTAAAAGAGTTTCCAGCGTCGCACGTTGAGGAACGGTAAGTTTTTCCGCGCGTTTCGCCTGCAAGCGTTCGTCGCTCAATGTTTTCGCCGCGCGCTCGGATTCCATGACCAAAAGTTCATCGCCCGCGTTCGGTAATCCGGTAAATCCAAGTACTTTTACGGGCGTGGATGGACCGGCTTCTTTCAAAGACTTGCCTCGGTCGTCGATCAACGATTTCACTTTGCCCGAGTAATCTCCGCAGATGAACGGTTCGCCGACTTTAAGTGTCCCCATCTGCACAATCACGGTTGCAGTTGGCCCGCGTCCCGGTTCCACCTGTGCTTCAATCACGGTGCCGCGTGCTCTCGCGGTTGGCGATGCTTTCAAATCCATTACCTCCGCCTGCAAGAGCATCATCTCAAGGAGGTGATCGATCCCGGTGCCGCGCGTCGCTGAAACTTCGCAGACGATCGTTTTGCCGCCCCAATCTTCCGGAGTCAGGTCGCGTTCCTGAAGCTGTTTCTTCACCTTGTCAATGTTCGCCGACGGCAAATCGACCTTGTTGATCGCCACCATGATCTCGACATGTGGCGCGGCTTTGGCATGATTGATGGCCTCAATCGTTTGCGGCATCACTCCGTCATCTGCGGCGACGACGAGCACGACGATGTCGGTGACGTTTGCGCCGCGCGCACGCATCGCAGTGAAAGCCGCGTGACCAGGCGTGTCGATGAATGTGATTCGGTGTCCTTTGTGATCAACGGTGTAAGCGCCGATGTGTTGAGTAATGCCGCCGGCTTCGCCAGCGGCGACTCGGGTTTTGCGAATCGCATCCATCAATGACGTTTTGCCGTGGTCGACGTGACCCATGAATGTGATGATCGGCGCCCGCGATTTAAGCTCCTCCGCTTTTTCAATGACCGGCGGCGGCGGCGCAACGACGACTTGCTCAACTTTGTGCACCCCGCCTCCTTTTTCCCGGCGCTCTTTTTCGAGAACAAATCCGTGACTCTCAGCGATCTTCGACGCGATATCGGGTTCGATCGTCTGATTGATGTTCGCGAAAATATTGAATGTCATCAGCTCGGCGATCAACTGGTGCGGCTTCAAACCAAGCTCAACCGCAAGCTGCTTCACGATGATCGGCGGCTTGATATGGATGACCTTTTGCGAGGTGGCGTCCGCAGCCACTTCAGGCTCAGCGACTGCTTCGTCAGTTAGCGGAGGCGGAGGTTGAGCGGGCGCGTCCTTTTTGGGTGGCGGCGCAGCCGGTGCTTCCAACGAGGCCCGAATTCGCGAGATCGGGGGCAGAACCGTAGTTTTCTTTTTTATCTCGCCGTCAGCAGCTCTTTTCTGCGGATGCTTTTTGTCGATTAACGAGACGCTTTCGACGGCGGGACGATGACTGGCGCTTGGCTTGGGTTGAGCCTTTTCTTCCGCGACGTGATGAGCAGGTGCTACCGGAGGCGCGCTCTTGAGCGCTTCTATTTTCTTTTTCGGAATCTTTGCCTTGGCCGGGGCAGGCTTATGCGTGGCAACTGGTTTGTGGGCGACAGATTTTTTTGCCGCCGTTTTTGCTTTTGTTTTTGTTGCCATTTTAGAAATTCACTCATGGCTCAAGCCCCTTGAGCCGAGCCCGCTTCTTGCGTTACATCTTGTTTATGGACGGCGTCGTGGATCTCACGCGCCTTTGCTTCGTCCACGCCAAGGATGTCTACCAAATCTTGAACATCGGCCGCATGCAAGCCTTCCAGATTCGTAAACCCGGATTTCACCAGCGTCACTGCTTGCCCTTCGGTGATCGGCAATCCGCCGGCCAGCGTCTGCGCCGCTTGGGCAACTTTTTGCTCCACTGCCGTCGTCGCAGACGTGTCTTTGTCGATGTTGATTTCCCAACCGGTAAGCCGTGAAGTCAGACGCGCATTCTGTCCCTTTTTTCCGATCGCGAGCGAAAGCTGATCTTCGTCCACTGAAATCTGCGCACTCTTTTTCTCAGGATCGAAGGTTAGGTGCTTCACCTTCGCCGGCTTGAGGGCTTCGAGAACGAATTCCTTCGGATCGGAGCTCCAGCGGATGATGTCCACCTTTTCGTTGTTTAGCTCGCGGACAATGTTTTTGACGCGCGACCCGCGCATGCCGACGCAAGCGCCGACCGGGTCCACTTTATCGTTTGCACTCCAGACCGCGATCTTTGTTCGATAACCGGCCTCGCGCGCGATGCCGCGGATTTCAACGGTGCCATCGGCAATCTCGCTTACTTCCAATTCAAAAAGGCGGCGCACAAAATTCGGATGGCTGCGCGAGACAATGATCTCGGGACCGCGTAATCCGTTTTCGACGGCGACGACGTAAGCGCGGAGACGGTCGCCGACATTGTAATCTTCCACGACCACGCGTTCGCGCTGCGGCATGACGGCCTCGAATTTTCCAAGATCGAGAATCACATCCGAGCGATCGAACCGGCGCACGGTACCGCTGACGATTTCGCCGGCGCGGTCTTTGAATTCCTCGTAAATCATTTCCTTCTCGACCTGCCGAATGCGCTGCATCATCGCTTGCTTGGCGGTTTGTGCGGCGATGCGTCCAAAATTTCGCGGCGTCACTTCCATCTCGACCGTATCGCCAACCTTTGCGTCCGGTTTGATCCGGCGCGCTTTCGTGAGCGCGATCTCGTCTTGCGGATTGTTGACGTCATCGACCACGACGAGATTGGCCAGCGCTCGGATGTCGCCGGTCCGCGGGTCGATGTCGATCCTCAGATCGCGGGCAGCGCCGACGCTTTTCTTCGATGCGGAAAGCAGGGCCGTGGAAACCGCTTCGAGCAGGATTTCGCGTTTGATCCCGCGCTCCCGCTCCAGGTAATCCAGCATGGCAATGAATTCAGCGTTCATAAAACATCAGTCCGCGGACCAAAAGGAGTGGGACATCATTTCCCACTCCAATCAGCGCGGACTAGACGCTGAACTTACCCTTGTCGAGAGAGAGCGTCAAGCTGTGGGGTTGAACGACACTCGCGGAACGTCCAACATCTCACCTCAATGACCTCGCGCGCCGCCAATTTGTTGATCGTGATTCTCCTTTGGGCCGCGCTTTATCTTCCGGGGCTCGGGTCCCTCGCGATCAAAGGCGAAGAGGGCCGTCGGATTTTGCCTGGAATCACGATGCTCGAAACCGGCAACTATCTGGTGCCGCAGGTCGGTGGCGAAACCTACTTTCGGAAACCGCCGCTGATTAACTGGCTCGTGGCCGCCTCGTTCAAGATTTTCGGGCAACCGAACGAGTGGACCGCACGGATGCCGTCAGTGATTGCCGTCCTTTTGGTTGCGCTCGCTTTTGCCACGGTGGCGCGTCCCAGTTTGGGGCCGCGTGGATCGACAATCGCCGCTGTCATCTGGCTGATTAACGCGGGTATCATTGAGAAAGGGCGACTCATCGAAATTGAAGGGCTTTATGTGTCGCTTTGTGCGCTTGCGATCATTTTCTGGCTGAGTTTTTGGGAGCAAAAAAAATCGGCCTGGCTGATTTGGACTGTGCCGTTTGTTTTTCTTGGGCTGGGCTGGCTGGCCAAAGGTCCCGTTCATCTTTTGTTCTTTTATGGCGTCGTGATCGCAGTCATTTGGAAAGAGCGCAGATGGCGAGCGCTCTTTCATCCGGCCCATTTCGTCGGTATCGCGGTGATGCTTGGAATTTTTGCGGCCTGGGCGATTCCCTTTTTGCAAGCCGCCGGGCACGCCACGGCGACAACGAAATGGTCGCAACAGTTCACCGGCCGGCTCCGCGGCACCGACTTTCAGTTTGGCCGCTGGATTTTCAATATTCCGCACGGCGTTCTTTATCTTCTGCCGTGGGTAATTTTCTTGCCACTGGTGCGATCCGAAAACTTCGCCGTGGAGAAAGATCGACAGCTTGCTCAAGCGCTGACTTGGGGCGCGCTCGTTCCTTTTGTGATCGTCAATCTTGTTCCCGGATCGATCCCTCGCTATGCGATGCCCGCGCTAGTGCCCGCGTGCTGGCTGCTCGCTATGACTTTCTGTGAGGAAAATCTACGCTGGCCACGCTGGCTTGGGAGCAAATCGTTTTCTGTTAACGCGCGCCGTCGGACGATTATCGGCATCGTCGTTCTGGCTTGCCTTGCCATGTGGACGTACGCGATTGCGGTCGTTCCGAAAATGGACCGGCGGCAGCGGATCAAACGCCTCGCTGCCCAGATTGAAGCGGCGATCCCACAATCGGAGACTGTTTACGCGCTCGATCCAAATTATCAGCCGATCTTTTTTTACCTGCGCTCAAAGCTCGTTTACGCGAGCGAAATTGATGAAGTGCCGACGGGCGCGCGCTATCTGCTGGTCCGCCCGGAACGGGAACAAGAAGTGATGGAGAGCAATCGCTGGGCGCCGCGCCAGCCGCACCGCATCATGCGGAGTACCGATTACCGCAAAGAATCGATCTTATTGCTCAAGATTGAATAAGCGGTGGCATTGACACTGCTCTGAGTTCGAATTTAGTTAGCATGCTAACTAATTCGCTTTGAACAAGGATGTCGATGTATTCGGTCCGCTCTTGCACGGCACCGCCCGCGCTTGGCGGCTGAAATTGGACGAGCGACTCAAGCCGATGGGTTTGAGTCAGGCCAAGTGGCGGACCCTCATGCATTTGTCGATCGCGCCGGGACCGTTAACTCAGGCCGAAATTGCCGCGCATCTGGGCATTGAAGAACCAACGCTTGTAACACTGTTGCATCGGCTGGAAGGCGATCGTTGGGTAGCGCGAAAAAATTCGTCGCAGGATCGTCGTTGCAAAACAGTGCATTTGGCACCCCGCGCTCAACGTGTGATTGAACAAATCAAGACTGAGGCGTTCCAACTTCGACACGAATTGCTTGACGATATTCCTGCGTCCGAACTGCGCACTTGCGTCCGGGTGTTGGATCGGATCCGGCAAAAGGCGGAAAAGGGGAATGGGAGCGCAAAACACAACGGCGCGCGAAGAGCGCGAGTTGGAAAGAACGGCCAAAACTAAGATGGGTGCCCGATTAGAATCAGGGAATGGAGCCGCCACGGAAATCCATGAGAGGAGAAGGGTGAAAACGACCGGCGACAAAAAACAGCGAATTCCGCGTTGGGGTATTTTCCTTTTCGTCATCCTCGCGGCGTTCGCGGTCGCGCGAACATTGCAGCGCGGAGTTGAGACTGCGAAAACGACGCAGCCGCCAATTCGACCGGTGTTGGTGGCGAAGGTGATCAGCAAAGATGTGCCGCTTTATCTCGACGAAATCGGCACCTGCGCCGCTTACGAAACAGTTCAGGTCCAGGCGCAAGTCAGCGGACAAATCATTGCACGCCACTTTCAGGACGGGGCTGATGTAAAGAAAGGGGATCTGCTTTTCACAATCGATCCGCGACCGTATCAAGCGGCTCTCGAGCAGGCGCAAGCGCAAGCAACGTTGGATCAGATCACGATGAAGCGGCAGCAGGAACTGCGCGCCCGCAATGTTATCTCGCCGCAAGACCTCGACACGGCGCAGGCCAACGCGCACAAGTCCGAAGCGGCAGCGGCGGCGGCTCAGGTGAATATCGATTTTTGCTACATAAAATCGCCGATCAACGGTCGGGCTGGACTCCGACTTGTCGATGTAGGTAACATAGTCTCGGGCAACACGGGCAGCGGCGCCGTGTTGCTTACAATTCAGGGGCTCGATCCGATTTACACGGACTTCACCGTTGCCGAAACCGATTTGGCATTAGTGAGGAAATATCTCGGCGGCCCGAACGTGAAGGTGCAAACGTATTCGCCGGACGATAAAATTCCGCCGCGTCTGGGCGATTTGTATTTCATCGACACCGCCGTCCAGCCCGGTTCGGGAACCGTGAAAGCGCGCGGGGTGACGCCAAATCCGGACCACGCGTTTTGGCCGTCGGAATTTGTGCGTGTCCGTTTCATCCTCGACACAATCAAGGAAGCGCGGCTGGTTCCATCGCAAGCGGTGCAGGTCAGTCAAAGCGGACCGTTTATTTTTGTGATGAAACCGGACAACACGGTCGATCTTCGTCCTGTGAAACCGGGGCAGCGACAAGATGGCGATCTCATGGTCGTGGAAAGTGGTATTCAGCCCGACGAAACAGTCGTCGTGACCGGCCAACTCGCGCTTGCTCCGGGATCCAAAGTCGATCCTAAACCGTACGGCACTGCAAATCCTCCGGCTGGCCAAAGCGCCGCAGCAAAGAGCTCGTTCTAATTCCGATTCTGTATGGAGCGCTCAGATGAACATGCCGGCGCAGCAGATGGCGAACGTCCCGCAGGCGCGGGACAAGATCGACATCGTGTAAGATCGACATCGGCAGCACCGAAAGAAGCTAAATTAGTTCCGGTCAAAGGCACCGGACTTTCCGGCCCGTTCATCCGGCGGCCGGTGATGACGGTCCTGCTGACATTGTCGGTGATCGTCGCGGGAATCACGACCTACAAGCAACTGGCCGTTAATGATCTGCCGGCGGTCGATTATCCGATCATTCAAGTGACGTGCGCCTACCCGGGGGCGGATCCGGTGACGATGGCGAATAACATCGCCACGCCGCTCGAAAAACAATTTCTCCAAATTCCCGGACTCGACATCATCACGAGCCAAAGCTCTCAGGGCAACACGTCACTGACTCTTCAATTTGTTTTGAGCAAGAGCATCACTGACGCGGCGACCGACGTGCAGGCCGCGATCCAGCGCGCAACCGGCAAATTGCCGATCGACCTGCCGAGTCCACCGACCTTTAGCAAAACGAACCCAAACGATCAGGCGGTTTACCTGCTCGGCTTGATGTCGGACACGCTCACGGATGGCGATCTATATAAGTACGCCTCCACGGCGGTGGCCCAGCGCATCTCCATTCTTCCCGGTGTTTCGCAAGTGAATATTTACGGCGTCCAGGGCGCAATCCGGATCAAAGCAGATCCGGCGGCGCTGGCTTCGCGGGGATTGACGATGGATGATGTCGCGAACGCGATCAAAGCGGGCACGGTTTACTCCGGCGCGGGACAATTCGACGGGCAGCATCGCAGTTTTGTTCTGCAACCGAATGGTCAAATCGATCAGGCCGAAGGTTATCGCAATCTCATTGTCGCGCGGAACAAAGACCGTTCGCCGGTTTATTTGCGTGACATCGCGGAAGTTATACAAGGTGTGCAGGACGAGCGCACGTCGCGCTTCTTTTGGATGCGGGGATTTAATCCGCCAGGTTCAATCGTTGTTCTGGCGGTTTCGCGGCAGGCGGGCGCGAACGCGGTTGAAGTGGCGAACTCGGTCAAGGCGCTTTTCCCCGAGCTGCGCGCGAGTTTGCCGGGATCGATCACGTTCACGCCGGTGTTCGATCGCTCGCAGACGATTGTGAATTCCGTCCACGACGTCCGAATGACGCTCCTGATCGCTTTCGTGCTGGTGGTGATGGTGATCTATGTCTTTCTCGGTCGGGCCACCGACACACTCATTCCGGCGGT
>WNGK01014952.1_pt1 | contig 13195 bp, 6 predicted proteins | sample 5400601 | NCBI WGS metagenome assembly WNGK01 (sample SAMN13153376, study PRJNA577476) | soil metagenome | isolation source: 60 cm soil or saprolite under Garry oak tree replicate 1 | place: USA:California | collected 2016-06-15 | reverse complement strand
GCCTTTTCCCCACCACCTCATCCCGCACCCCCAGCGCCACCGCCATCGCCATCACCCGATCATCATGCGTCCCGTTCTGCGCCCCCGTACTCCCATCCTTATGCCGCACAAAGCACCGGCACTCCAACAGCAGCGCCCGGCTCATAAAACATCGCGGACTCTCCACCAGCGCCGCCCCCAGCCGCCCCAGCATCGCTGGCCGGCTCACCACCGTCGTCAGCCACCCTGCCTGCCCCTCTTCCCTATAAATCCTGTGGTACTTGCAAACCGTCTCCGCCAGCGCCAGGATCCCGCTTCCATGATTATTCCGCTCCACCGCCAGCCACGCGCCGTTATACTCCCGCGCCAGCCCCGTCACCAGCTCCGCCAGTTCCAGGCCGCCCACGTGCCCCGCAAACTCCGCGCACTGCAGCCCCGACTCCATCTCCACCACCTGCGCCGCCGAATAATCCCCTTCACTCCCGCCACCCGCCGGATCAACCGCCACTACATAGCCTTTTCCCGGCACCGGCGGAAGCCACACCGACAGCTCGCCATTCCGCCGCAGCGTCGGCGCCGCCGTCGCCCCCGCGAGCCGCGCCTCGATCGCTTCGAGTTCAAACACCGAATCCCCGCTGGCCAGAAAGCAGCTCTCCGCATCCTCCGCGTACTCCTGCCGCGCCAGTCCGCGAAAGTTCGCCCGCACCTGCCGCCGAAATCCGATCTGCGCCAGATCCAACCCCTCCCGCGCCATGAGTTCCCGCTCCTCTTCGCTCAGCGAACTCTCATCAACGCCAAGAGCGCGGTAGCGCTCCTCCAGCCACCACGGAAAGAAATGCCGCACCATCCCCGTCTCGCCCGCCGTCCGCCACTCCTCGTAGAAGCACCCGCCCACGCCCTCTGGCGTCGACTCCAGAATCTCCTCCGCCCCCGGCGCCAGGCTCGCCCTTAACCCCGCCAAAATCTCCGCGGGATTCTTCGGCCACCGCGCAAGCTCCGAGCAGTGCAGATTCTGCACCGTCAATCCCCGCCCCGCATTGCGATCCCCCGCCGTCACCACCCGGTACTGCGAGTCGATCGCCGGAAACACAATCTGCCGTGCATTGGCCCGCGACGTCTGCAGCGGCCCGTCCCGCAGCTCATCCGGCATCCACTCCAGAAACCGGTGCACGATCCGAAAAATCTCCTCCGCCGACTCCCGCGAATGCGCCACCTGCAGCGTCAAGGTTCCAGGCCGCGTGATGGTCTTCAGGAAGAACCGCGCCGCGGTCCACGTCGTCAACCCCAGCTGCCGCGCCTTCAGCACAACGTTCCGCCGGTCCCGCCGCCGCTCAAAGAGCCGCTGCACTTGATTCGCGACTAATGGTCCCGTCGCTCCGTCCCGCGTCCGCACCTTCAGCCACGTCCGCGCCAGCGTCATCGCCACCGTATCCCCGTGCAGGCTCACCGGCCTCTCATCCAGCAGCCTCCCCAGTCCCTGCAACTCTTCCAGATCAACATGGGACAGGTCGACAGGTGACACGTCCATCCTCTCCGGCGCCAGCATCGTAGTCGTCCCCGCCGCGTCCTTCATCCTCTCGCCTTCCTTTCCCGCTCTCCCGCCCATCGCCGCTTCCCTTTCTCATCCCACAATCGTGGGTGCCCAACCCGGAACGTGGGTGCCCCGTCCTAGTCACGGCACTTTCTTGATTAGGGCGGGAGACCAGATCCCCACCCCCTCCGAACCCCCCACAATTCCCCAAACAAAACAGGCGGCCCGAAGGCCGCCCAGTGACTGCACACCCAGCTCCGCTCACTTCAGCAGCTCCAGCGTGCCTCCGTAAAGAACCGTTGGAGAGCCAGTGACGCCGCTAAAGTTAACCGTGAAACTGATGTTGCTTGCCGGGTCTGCATACAGCTGCCAACAGCCGTCTTTGTAAGTCCACGATGTCATGGACGTGTTGCCTACGGCGTATCCACCAACCAGGTGACTGCTGTCGTAATAGGACTCGTACACGTTAAAGGTTCCAGCAGTAGCCACAGTTGGAATATCCACGTGGTAACAGGCTCGGTACAAATGGCCAGTCCCGCTTGGCGTTGCGTAAGTGATGAAAGAGGCCGGGCTGGTAAACGTCGAAGTGGTTGTAGGCGGGGTGCCTGCTACCACGCAGGGAAGTTGCGTGCAGCCGGTTGGCAGACCGGAAAGCGTGTTGGCTGCGCTGAGGGTCTGACCGCCCGACGTCGTCAACACGCCACCACCGGTGATCGACGCATGCACAGTTCCATCGGCATCACAAGTCGTGGAGCTGCCATCGCACTTCATACCGCCAAGGGCGCTGGAGGTGGCGGGTGTCACGTTCAACGTTACGCTCCCATTGGTGCCACCCCCGCTCAGGCCTGTACCTGGTGTTACACCACTAATGGTTCCAGTGCCTGTATTCGCCACATGAAGACCTCCGTCGTCGCCCAGATACTTCGTACCCGTGCCCGCCGTACCAAACAGGCTCACCACGTTGGCGGCCGTCGCATTCACCGTGTTGCCGTTCGCGTCAAAGGCAACCGGCCCCGCTGTCTTGGTCGCGCTCGTCGTCTCCTGAGCCAGGCCGCCCGTACCAGCTGAACCCGTCATCTTCGTTCCGCCGTTGATCGTCAGCCCAGGCGCGATGACGGGAACGTGCCATGTCCCGCTAGACCCGGTAATGTCCAGCGCGTCGCTCAGGGTGCTGCCACCGGTTGGATTTGCGAGAATCTCCAGGCCGTTCAATTCGGACTGAATCTGCGCCTCAAGCACGTTTGGGTTGCCCAAGCCGGCGTAGTCGTAGAAGCTGATCGCAGCCCCGTTGTACTGGTTTGCCACAGCGGGCAGCGTCAATCCCAGCGGAAAGCTCCAGTTGCTCTGAATGTTGGGATTCTGAGTTGGTTGCGCATTGGTGGCCGACCCCGTGATGTTGTTCGACCACCCCATATTTTGCGGGTCTCCTTGAGACCTGATTGACCACAGCTCCCGATTGATCGCGCTGCCCATGTAATCCAGGCCATTGATAAACGGCTTGAAGCCCGAACTGGACTGCCCGACATCCAGGGTCTTTACCGCACCCTCCAATGTCGTTGCGCTGCGGTAGGGATCGTTTGTGCCCGTGATCGGACTGCACCCTTCACAGCTGATGGCGGTCATTTGCATCCCCCCGATGTCGCAGCAGAAGATGTTTCTCGAAATCTGCTTGGCAACAAGCGTGTTGAAAATGGTGCCTCCTGTCGCGCGGTTGTCGCGGGTCAATATCTCCATGCCGAATGACGTGACACCCGGATAGCAATGCCCATTGGCTGTCTGCGGCAGAGTCATGGAGGGTCCGGTCTGTCTCTGATTCGGGGACTGCGGGAACTTGCACGTCTCCAAAAAGTCGCCGCTGTTGGCGGAGAACTCCGCGTGCCAGAAGTAATTATTGAAGAAGTCGTCAATCTTCTGCGAAACGCTACCCGGACCACCGTAGGCGCCTGGGCGGGCGAGGTAGTCTGTCACCAAAGGCGCGTCGAAAAAGCCGCCTCCACCCGTCGCGAAATCCGTGCGGTGTCCCCAGACTCCTCCGTTTACCCAGGTGGCATACCCTCCAATTGACATGTGCTCAACTACGAAGCCAATATCCGTCGCCGCCGTGTACAGGGAAATACCGCCGCTCAAATTCAAATCGGCCAGCTTTGCATAATTGGCGTTGTTGTTGGCTAAAATACCGAAAAGAGCATTGCCGATTGTCAGACCTTTGATGTCGAGGTTTGCAATAGGCCCGCCAAGTAGAGCAGGTTGAGTCGGGTCGACTGTCTTCCCGTCCCACGACCCGTTGAGCGTAGCTCCCCCGCCATGCGATCCGGACTGACCTACCCAACTCACTCCGGGTTGGATATAAACATACGTCGGGAAAGGAGTGGGGGCGAGAGGAGCAACGTTGACGCACTGGCCCCACACAGGGCTCGCCGCAGTACCCGAGTTGCAGGCTTGATCGCCAAACACAATTGCCGGGGCAGACGTACATCCCGTGGCATTTGTGGTGATCGTCACCCCGGTAATCTGTCCCGAGGCGTTCGTGGTTGAGGTGCCCTTTGCAACATACGGGGTTTGGCCTGTGCCGCCGCCGCCGATCACCGTACATCCGCTGGTCCCTTGCATCGCATACCAGTCCTGCGCTGTAGTGGAGTTCGCAGCGTAACCTCCCCCACCTGCTGGGACGGCGATGCTGCTGATCGATCCACCCGAGATACTTGCGGTCGCCGCTGCGCCGTCGCCGCCCAGTCCTTGAACGGAGATCGTGGGGGCGGATGTGTAGCCGAACCCGCCATAATAAGGCGTAACGCTGGTCACGACGCCGCTCGCATTGGTGTTCGCAAGGGCATACGCCTGTCCGCAAATCTGGGCAGAAGTGCAGCCTCCTGAAAAACTCATTTGCAAAGACGAGCTGGGCGTGTAGTTGCTTCCCCCATTCGTCACCGTGTAGCCCGTGACCGACCCGCCCGACACAGTCGCAGTGATCGCCGCCCCGGAACCCCCGGCAGTGGTTCCATAGCTGCCGTCGTCCTGTGCGCCCGACAGGATGTAATTCGAGGCGGTCGCAAACAGATACTGCCCCGGCGGGATCATGCAGATTCCGCCGCCCGTAGCAGCGAAGGCTGCTGCCGCACAGGCATTGAAGCCGGGTGAATTGTCTGTCCCGTATCCAATGTATCCACTCCAGCTATTGATCGCGGGCTTGTTCAACTGCACGTGGCCGGAATCGATGAACCCTGCGATCTGGGCCACGTTGCTCGTCGTCCAGTTAGCTTGTCCCGTGTAGGCTACAGTCGCAAAAGGCTGCGCGGACTGTCCGTAGATGCTCACATATTTGCCAATGTCTGAGGTCGTGAACGTTACACCCGACACCGCCAACGTGGTGCTGCCGTTGCTCATCGACCCCTGAAAGTACACACCGCTCTTGTAAAGGGCGTCCGGCTTCGCGCCGTAGGCAAGCACGCTGTAGGTTGTCACGGCAGCATTGGCGCTGGCCGCCTGATGGCCACTCGCTTGGTCAGAGCCAAGCGCGACGCTTTGTGCCTGAACTTGTCCTGAAAACGTCGCAGAACTGCCCGTCAGCGGCCCGCTCAGTGTTCCTCCCGCCAGCGCCAATCCCCCCAGGCTGGCCAGCGCACCCGATGCGGACGTCGATCCCGTCCCTCCCGATCCAATCGGGATCGCCGACATGCCTGCCAGCGTGCTGCCGTTCCCCGGGTAATACGCGATCTGTCCCGAGGTGCCGGTGCCAACGCTGGACCCGGCGCACGCAGACCCGGTATTGCTCAGGTAGCCCGTGTTGTCGATCTGCACGCAGCTATGGCCGCTGCCCGCCGCCAGCCCCGGAAACTTGATGCCCGTCGTTCCGTTGAAGCTCGCATACAGGTTGCCGCTGCTGCCGCCGTAGACGTTGAACGCCGACCCCGACCCAGGCTCGTAGTTCACCCGCACCACCCCTGTATTGTTGGCCGCGTCGATATACGTGTCCCCGCCGTTCGTCGACTGGTAGGCCTTGAAGCTGTCCACACCACCTACCGCTGAGTTCAGCGCCCAGTTGTTGCTCGCGTCCTTGACTAAGTACCACTGGCTGTTCCCGTTCCAGTCCTTGTAGATCACACTCTCCTTCTGCGGCGCCGTTGCGCCCGCCCAGAGGAATGCATCGATCTCCGCATCGGCCTGGTTCTTCACCGTCGTCGAGTTCAGGAACGTCGAAGCTCCGCTCACCTGCAGGGAGCCGTTAAACTGCGCGTTCCCCGCGTTGTTGATCGTGGCCACCGTCGAGCTGCTTGCCCCGCCGGAGCCGAACACCACCCCGCCGCTGCCCGCGTTGTTTGACCCATTCAGCACCACCGCGCCCGTGCCCGCCGCGTTGATCACCGTCTGGTTGTTGCTGCTCGCTTGCCCCGTGTTGTACTGCCCAATCGACAGGCGGTAGACGTTGTTCAACTCGTCCAGCACCTGGTAATACTGCTCGCCTGCAATTGCATCGCTCAGGCCCATCGTCCATCGATATCCCGAGTCGGTCTGGTAGCGATGCAGCAGCCCGCGCTCGTTCCCGCTTCCAATCCCCAGCCGATAGTGGTTAGTCAGGGTCGCATCCTGCTGGCTTCCGAACCAGTCCCCATTCAGCGCATTGAAGCTGCGGTGAAAGGTGTCAAGAAAGCTGTTGCGCGTGCCATTATCGGTCAGCTTGCCAGTGAACATGGTGCCGCCGGTGATCCAGTTGTTGTACGCGCTGCCCGCGTCCGCCACCACCTGGTAGGTCGAGTTCTCGTTGCGCAGCCCCACGATGGTGTTGTTCTGCGCGCCCGCTCCGAGATGCAGCGCCGTCGCGCAACTCTCCACATCGCCGCCTGTAAACGTGTTGCCGTCGCCCTGCATCAGGTTGATGCCCGTAGTCCCCGCGATCGCGTTGCCATTCGCCGTCGGGCAATCGATGTGCAGCCGCACAAAGGTGCTCGCGTTCACCCAGTCGGTAGTCGCCGCATTCGCGATCTGGTGTCCGATCGCATTGACCGCGGTCTGAAATCCGCCAATTTCCACGTCCTGCAATGTCCCGCCCGTGTAATTGCCCGTACCATCCAACGTGATGCCGGTCTGGTTTGCGTTGCCGAGAAGATACAGCCCTTCAAGGTGCACCTCCTGCGCGCGCCACACCGTGATCGCCTGCGCCGTCGCCGCCGTAGAAGAAGTGGTATTGATCACCACGTTATCGAGATGGAAGCCAAGCGTATTGGAGGCGTAACTCGGGTCGCCTACCTGCACCATCGCCGCGTTGCCCGAGTAGAGAAACACCGTCCCACCCTGGTTTCCGCTGGCCGCCGTAGTGCCGCGCGAAGCGCACCCATGCAGCGTTACATTCCGCGTTCCCGCCGTGACAATAATCTGGCTGCCGGTCGCAATCGTGGCGCAAGGCAGATTGACGGTGACATTGGCCTTGGAGATTGTGACGTTCGACGCCATGGCCAGCGTGCTGGAGAAGTTGCGCGCGTCGCACGATCCGCCGTAGGTGGCATTCAGAGCGTTGATGCAGGCCTGCAACTGGGCGCCGAAGTCGGCGCCGGTAAACTGGTCGGCCTGGTAGGCCGCCCCCAGCTGCGTTGCTGTAAGGGGTCCCGTTGCCGCGCCGCCGTTGATGGAAAGTGTCTGGCTGAACTGGTTGTCGACGTAGTGCTTGGTCGCCGCCTGGACGGGCATGTTGGGGTCGCCGTTGAGGTAGAGCGGCCCGCTCATCGTTCCCCCGAAAGGGCTGAGTTGGCTCTGCGTCGCCTGCGCTATGGTTTGGTCGACGTAGGCCTTGTTGACGGCCTGCACGGCCTGGGCGGCAGGCATCACTGTCGCACGAACCTGCGCCAGGGCGGCCTGCGCGGCGGCGGGAACGACCCAGTATTCGGTACTCGTGGTGCCGTCGCTGAGATGGTAGACCGCAGTGTAGTAGAGCCCCGCCGGAGTGGCGCCGACGTTGGGCGCCAGCTTTACACTGACGAAGCCGTCGGAGCCGATGGTCACGTTGGTGCGGCCGGCGGCAACGGCCTGGTTGGCGGCGGTGGTGAAGGCCGGCCAGTTCAACTGCAGGGTCCCGGAGCCGGTTGTGCCATTGGCCATGTAGACCGTGCCCTGTACGGTCGTGGTGGCGACGGCCGGGCCGGCGGCCGTCGCAGGGCCGCACAGCATAAGGGCGCAGAGCACGAGGCAGACGCCGGGAATTCCGAGCTTTTGGTTGGTGTGCTTCATTCCGCTCTCTTCTTTCCTTGGTTCTGGTTCACCGAAGGCTGGTTTCCGTAGTTTCCCATTCTCGGCGCCGCGAACAACGGCACCGAGGGACACGGGTACCCGAAACATGGGTACCCGCGTTTTTGGTTGCGATCAGTTGACGTAGACGGCGTGGGCGGCTTGGTGGGTTGGCGCGATGACGCCTTCGGGGGCGATGACGCCGGCGGGCATTTCGCCCGGGGCGTCGTCACACTTCGGTTCCTTCATCCACGCTTCAACCACGCTCAGGACGCGTTCGACGGTCGCGGGATCCTTGACCCACTCTGCCCCTTCGGCCAAGTCGACCAGGAGGCGCGTGCTGCTGGCATTGCCCTTGATGGCCTCATTGGCCAGGGCTTCGGCAATCTCCGAGCACCATTTCTGCACCTTCTGGTCGGCGGCCTTGGTCAGCATCACGACGCCCGGGTTGGCGGGTTTGGGATGATGACTCGGGACGATCTTCGCGTTCCGTCTCTGATAACGATTCCGGTTGTTCATACTTCACTTCTTTCCCGGACTGCTGCTCCGTAGCATTCAATTGCATTGCAAAAAAAACGGCCATTCCTTTCGGAATGAGCCGTTTGCACCCCAATTTGGGGGGATTTTCGAGCCCAATGTGATTTAACTCACATCCAGGTCCGCGGTTAAGAAAAACACGCTAGTAATCCGCCTCGCAACGCGCCTTGCATGCCGCGGAGGCTGTCCGCCTTCAAGTTTTCGGGAAGACACACCTTCCCGGCGGGGTGAGTATCTCATCCCGTCGTTTTTGCTCTTGTTTTTGTGATCTATTTCAAGTATGACAGGTTCGAATAATTAATCCCTAATTTTTAGAAATTTATTTTCTGTTTAGTTTGTGCGGTTTGCGACGTTTTCCACAGGTTGGGGGCTTGACAACATTTTTGAGACGCAAAAAACAGGGGCTAAGGGCGCTCTGGCTCGGGAGACGGCCAACTCATCCAGCGGCGGGGACCGCCGAGGGAACCCGGTTGATTGACAGGGTGAAGAGCTCGCGGACGAGACGGACGGTTTCCAGGGAGACGGTGACGACCTGGCCGATGAGGCGGACGATGTGCTCGGGATCGTCGGGGCGGTTGGGGTCGTTGACGATGCCGGAGCGGGCGTCGGTGGAGACGCGGTACTGGTCGACGATCCATTCAAGGGCGCAGCGGTTACCGAGGCGGTATTCGTGGACCTCGGGCGGGATGCCACTCAGGGTGAGGAAGCCGTTGTAGCGGAGCTGCGTTTTGCCTTTAGAGGGCCATTTTGTCGACGCGCCAGTCGAGCTGGCCGGTCTCCGTGTGCTCAGCGGTAATCGGGTAAGCGGTCGCGGCCGGTGGGGGTGTTCGCCGGGATCGTAGTTACGAGGTGAAGATCAGCTCAAACCCGGCAATCGGCATTCACCGACCGAAGATTCCCACTTCGAAATTCGTTCCGATTTCCTCAGACCTTCAAGACTATTTCCTCAAGGCGTGATCGTTGCGAGCAGTCCCATACAATAGGCTTTAGCAAAGCAGGCGAAGAATATGGCGCTGGCCCTGGAAGAGTTCGAATACGACGAGCAAGAGCCTCAAATTGAAGGCAGAGTTAACCTAGCTGATTTTGTCCCGGACGAAGTCTACCCACTTAACAATCCTCAGACCGACATTCCCCGCATTGCCAAGGACAAACGGCTAATTCAGATCATCGAACAGTCGGTACAAAAGATTCCGACCACGCATAGGCTCATCCACGGCGATGCGCGTAAAATGACCGAGCTCGCCCCGAACTCGGTTCATCTCGTCCTCACCTCTCCGCCATATTGGACCCTCAAAGAGTACCGCGATTCCGCTGGGCAGATGGGACACATCGAAGACTACGACAATTTCCTCGGTGAGCTTGACAAGGTATGGGAGCATTGCTTTCGCGCCTTGGTTCCCGGTGGTCGCCTGATTTGCGTGGTCGGCGATGTGTGCCTTTCCAGACGGAAGAATAACGGCCGCCACACCGTTGTACCCCTGCATGCGTCGATTCAGGAGCACTGTCGCGTGATGGGCTTTGACAATCTTGCCCCGATCATCTGGCACAAAATCGCCAATGCAGCTTATGAAGTTGAGAATGGCTCCGGCTTTTTGGGGAAGCCTTACGAACCAAACTCGGTAATTAAGAACGATATCGAATTCGTCTTGATGCAGCGAAAGCCGGGAGGGTACCGGGCGCCCGACCTCTCCGCCCGAGTTCTGAGTGTTATTTCGGACGAGAATCATAAGCTATGGTTCCAACAGATCTGGTCTGGATTGACGGGGGCCTCAACCAAATATCACCCTGCTCCCTACCCCATCGAGCTTGCTGAAAGGCTCATTCGAATGTTTAGCTTCGTTGGCGATACGGTGCTCGATCCGTTCCTTGGCACTGGCACGACGACGGTAGCAGCCGCGACAGTTGGACGGAATAGTATCGGATTCGAGGTCGACGAGAAGTATTTTGATGCGGCCTACCGACGGGTAGCGAATCAGACATCCCAGTTGTTTAGTCAGGCGATTATCAACGTTGGACCGTTGGACAGCGCGAAATGAGCCTCAGCCCTGCACTTGACGTGCGGCTTAGGGAGGCAGTCCGGCACTTCTGGTCCACTCGCGAGACTCAATCGCAGAAACAAGGTGCCTTGTCCGGCAGCAGAGACGCGGGTTTGCGCTCGGCTGTCACTGGCGGCGCCCAGATGAACGGCTTTGTGAATCTTATTCGGGATCACTTGTGCGAACACGGACTGTCAAAGGCACATGTTTATTGCGAAAAGTGCGTGGAACTTCCAGGTTGGTACAGGCCGGAAAAGAAGTGGGACCTTCTGATCGTGGCGGATAGCAAATTGGTCGCCGCGATTGAGTTCAAATCCCAGGTAGGATCGTTCGGAAACAACTACAACAACAGGACTGAGGAAGCCATCGAGAGTGCCGCTGATATCTGGTCGGCATACCGTGAAGGTGCGTTCAAACCGTCCGCTCGACCATGGCTCGGCTATCTGATGCTTTTGGAGGAAGCTCCCGGCTCTTTGAGTCCCGTAAAGGCGCGAGAGCCGCACTTCAAGGTGTTTCCAGAATTCATGGAAGCGTCTTATGCTAAGCGATACGAGATTCTGCTCACGAAGCTCGTGCGAGAGCGGTTTTACGACGCAGCATCCTTCCTAATGTCGAGCGCCAACGATGCAAACGCGGGGGGCTACCGGGAGCCCGCGGAGGAACTTTGCTTCGAGAACTTTGTTTCTTCTCTGACTGCGAAAGCGATAGCGATTGCAAAGAGTGGAAGTTAGACCGCGCGCGAATTCCGTTTCCCAACTTCAGGTACCAATGTCGTCGCGGGCTTCTTAATAGCCGCGGGGGAGATTGAAGGCATCGAGGAGGGCGCCGTCGATGCGGAGAGGGGATTTGCCGGAGCGGGTGATCTGGTACTCGGAGACGACCAACCACTCGTAGGGGCGGGCGCATTTGGCGAGGAGTTCTTCGAAGGCGCGGCGGATGTTGCCTTCGTTGTCGAACCGGCCCTGGGCGAACTTTTCGAGGGTGGCGTAATAGGCCTTTACAGGGGCGTGGTTCGGCTTCAGTTTGAACAGGGACATGGTGTTGAAGGGACTCTAACAGGGAGGGAGGAGAGGGGACAGGGAGTGAGGGTTGACTGCGGTGGTGCGGACCCTAAAAGCCTACCTCAGGGGCTAAAGCCCGCGGTGATTGTGCGCTGATTTTGCCGGGGATGAATCCCCGGCCTACCGGTCGAACGCAGGGGCTAAAGCCCATTGATTAATAGGTTGCGTTTTCTGCACGGTTGAAGCAGTGCCCTGTTGCAAATCAAAACTCGGGATTTCGGTTGAAGTTGGAGGAAAGTGTCCCTCCGTGGCTAAAAGCCGATCATAATTCCGCGGGCGTTGTGCCGGGGTTAAAAACCCCCGCCTCCTCCGAATCGAGTTTTTTCGCAGTCTCGTGAGAGTCGTGCCTCTTGGCACGAAAACGCACACAAAACTGGGCCCGGCGGCGATTGCGACGGTGCGCGCCGAATGCTTGCCCGATATTCGCACACGTAGCACTATTCGCAAACCACGCACAGTTTCTCCAGATTATTCCCCTATTCAAGGGATCCGTGCGCTGCCCGTCGCGACTCCCGGCCCACACTTGCAAACGTCTTCTCGCCCGGCAACCCTCCCCATTGCCTCCGCGTCCTAACGCACGGAAACGGAGGAGTCATGGCTTCTGAATTGAGCGGCAAAAAAATCGTATTCCTCGCAACCGACGGCTTCGAACAGGCGGAACTGCTGGAGCCCCGCAAGGCCCTTGACGCTGCGGGCGCAACCACGGTTGTGGTCTCGCCCAAGAGCGGCGAAATCAAGGGCTGGAATCATAAGGAGTGGGGTCAGACCGTTAAGGTGGACAAGACTCTCGCCGAAGCTAACCCCAACGATTACGACGCGCTGGTGCTGCCGGGCGGCGTCATCAATCCTGACCACCTGCGCATGGAACCCGCGGCGGTCAACTTCGTCAAGCAGTTCGTCACGAGCGGCAAGACCACGGCCGCCATCTGCCACGGGCCCTGGACGCTGATTGAAACTGGCGCGGTGAAGGGCAAGACCGTCACCTCGTGGCCCTCGCTCAAAACCGACCTCAAAAATGCAGGCGCCAACTGGGTCGACCAGGAGGTCGTTACCGACGGCCAGTTCATCTTCAGCCGCAAGCCTGACGATATCCCCGCTTTTAACCGCGCCATTGTCGAATCAATCAAGCGAGGCAAGCAGCAGAAAACCGCCGCGTAACATTGCCAACCGGGCGTTCGTTCCTGCGCAAAGGCCCGTGCCCCATCCTTGCGATTTGTTTCTGTCGCAAAGGGAGACAGCACAAACCCGAGCCGGATTCCTATGAATTGTTGAATGGCCAGTCTCGCAACGGCGTTGCCGAACCGCGGTGGATGAGACGAGGTTTTGCGATCTAATACTAAGTTGTACTCCGCTCAATCCCTGGGAAACGACAAGGGGCCCGGGCCTAAAGGCCGTCTAAATTCACCATCTTTCAGGGGGTTAAAAACCCCCTGCTCCCTCCGGAATTCGCGATCTACAACTGTAGTACTAGGAGGTGCGGGCGCTTGGAAGCCCGCACTCCAGCCGGTCTACCACCCCACGGACGAAAGACCTGTCCGCGGGGACCCCGGACTGGACACCGGCGCTACGCGTCTGTTTCTTTCAGAGCGGATACTTCTCCGCCGCGATGCAATGTTGCGCCACCGCCCGGCTGAGCCCCACCACATCCGCCGGAGTCGACTTCGCCAGTCGCCGCAGGATTGCCAGTTGCGTGCGCAGTATGTCGCCCTCGCCGCACGCCGCCAGCACCCGCTTCGCCGCCTGCTCGGCCAGCGCCAGCGTCTCGTCGGCCAGCATCCCGGTCATGCCCGCCGCCGCTTCCGCCGCGCCCTTCCGCAAGGCCCCCGGCGAGGCCC
>WNGK01006074.1_pt1 | contig 13195 bp, 18 predicted proteins | sample 5400601 | NCBI WGS metagenome assembly WNGK01 (sample SAMN13153376, study PRJNA577476) | soil metagenome | isolation source: 60 cm soil or saprolite under Garry oak tree replicate 1 | place: USA:California | collected 2016-06-15 | reverse complement strand
CGGAGCTCAAGCACACCGGGCGCGGCGGATTCATCCCGTTTATCACGGCAGGTGATCCGGATCTGGTAACGACCGAACTACTGCTGATTGAACTGGCGGCGGCTGGCGCAGACATCATTGAGCTCGGTGTCCCGTTTAGTGATCCGGTTGCCGACGGCGAAGTGATTCAGCGCGCGTCGGAGCGCGCGCTTCGAAAGGGCGTGACACTTTCCGACGCGTTAAGATGTATTTCGAACGTGAAGGAGCACATCGATGTGCCGATCGTGCTCTTCAGTTATCTCAATCCGCTTTTGAAATTCGGCAGAGATCGCCTAGCAGAGGAGGCCAAACGGGCCGGTATTCAAGCAGTCCTAATAACCGACCTGATTCCTGAAGAATCCGACCCTTGGAGCACAGCATTTCGCGGCCACGGCATCGATCTAATCTTTCTCGTCGCACCGACTACTTCGAACGAACGGCTAACGCGCATGGCTCCGCATGGCTCAGCAAGCAGATGGATTCATCTATGCTGTTTCACGTGCAGGGGTTACTGGCACCCGAAATGAAATGCCCCGCGACGCCGAATCTCTTGTAAAGCGTGTGCGGGCAGTAAGCGACTTACCTATCGCGGTTGGGTTCGGCATCTCAACGGCAGAACAGATTCAACAGGTCTGGCGCTTTGCAGACGCCGCCGTCATCGGCAGCGCCATTGTGAGTGAAATTGAAAAACTGGCCGATAGCGCGGACCTGGTAAACCTCATTGGCGAATTCGCGCGGTCATTCCTCAAATCAAAGCAAATTGGTCAAACAACAGGGAGTTAGCACAATCTCGCCGAGCGATAATTCTTCCGCAGCGTGAGCCGCCATGAATCGGCTCGGGTGTGGTGCACAATCATTCTCTGCGCAAAACCCATCCGACAGGATTAACCCCTGTAACAACAAGCGCATCAAACAGAGCTGCCGGCAAATCGTCGAGCCAGAATACGCCTGTCGAAGAAACTTGTGAACAAAGCAACCCCGCAGCAGCAAACCGCAATCGTGGTCCATATCAAAGCGGTGACCATGATTTCACGTGTTGACGTCACGTAATATAGCACTGCTAAAAGAATTCCAAACGCAGTCAGAGCTACTGCGACAAGCAAGAATTTCGCAGTCCATTGGCGAAAACGCATCTCTACGACACCAATAAAAGCGGCGCACATGTAAGCCTCGGCCAAGATTGGCCCGCAGCCTTGGATCCAAAATTGCAGCAAACCGGCTGCCAAAAGAAACATGATACCGACGACAACAAAAGCTTTGAGCATGGGTCGGCGTGAAAAAAGACGTCTCGTGAAAAACAATCCGAAATAGCCGATAATTATGCCCGCAACAAGAAGGAGCTCAGACGCGAGATGCGTCGCCGAAAAACACCAGAGTCTGTGTTGAAATCCAAAGCCAGCAACCAGCATTCGTTGAGCTAGGTAAGTGAACCCCGCAACACCAACAATTGAAGCGAATATTAGAAAGCCGAAAGCCACAATGTGGAAACTGACTCGTTCAAACCGATAGACCTGGTCGAAGCCTTGCGAGACCGGTTGAGGTGAACCGAAGCGGGCAACGGCGAGCCGTTCAGCTTCTTCGTCATCATATCCCGCTCTGCGCGCCTCGTTCATCGAATCTTCCAAATGAGATCGAAGTTCTGCTGCCACGTCCCGTCGGTTTTCGCCATACGCAAGGCGAGACCCCGCCAGGATTTTGTCTATAAGAATCTCAATGCCATTCATTGTTGGGCACTCGTCAAAATCAGGTTGATCGCGCCTGTGAAGTGCTTCCAACCTTCCTGTTCTTGTTCCGCTTGCCGCCGGCCTTTGCTCGTTAACGAATAGTACTTTCGTTTTCGCCCGGTTTCCGCAATCCGCCATTCGGAACGCAAAAAGCCTTTGCGTTCGAGTTGATGCAGCGCGGGATAAAGCGTGCCTTCGTTGAATTCGAAAGCTTGGCCGCTAAGTCGCTGTACCTCTTGTATGAGTTCGTACCCGTACATCGTTCGCCGGCGCAATAAGCGAAGGATCAGCAATCTGATGCTGCCTTTGAGAAGTTCTCGATTGTGCTTCATCCGTTTTACTGCAGAAAAGGAAATAGCCGCACACGATCTTTTCCGCAAGCAGGCTCTCTGTAGTCCCGAAACTAAAACCTATACGATAAATCGAATTCGGCCGGAAGAGAGACAGACCCGGGGAAACAACATGATTTTTTCAGTTGACGGAAAGTAATACCTTGTGTAACGATGTATGTCGATCTAAATACAAAAATATGAAATCATCCACCTTGGTCACTGGCGCGACGGGCGCAATTGGGCGCGATGTCGCAAAACAATTCCCGGAAAAGGCGTAGCGGTGCGCGATTCGTCCAAAGCGAGAAAACAATTTGGCCCGACATCGGGTTGGCGGCATTTGATAATTTGCCTGCTCGATAAACCTCGCCCAATTGGAACCACAAACAAAGCGGCCACCTTGTCCGTCGACGACGATGCCGGAGGAGATCAATGAGAGCATTGTTAGCAGTGATTCTTACTGTGATGCTGGCATGTGAGAGTTCGACCCGCGCACAAACTTCACAACCGACCCACAAACCCAGCTCGGAACTGCAAAAGGAGGGCGATTATTACGTTGGGAATTGGAAGCTTACCGGAGAGACCAAAACAAGTCCATTTGGTCCGGGGGGACAGAAGTTCGAGTCTTCCGAGCGGTTGGAGTGGATCCCTGGCGGTTTCTTTCTCCTTGCGCGTTCTTACGAGGGCGAGAAGTGGACTCAGCTCACGATCATCGGATACGACGAGAAAAAGAAAATCCTTACTCACACCACCTACAATACCAGGGGGGAGATTGAAGTCATGGAGGGAACGGCACAGGGCGACATAGAGATTTGGTCCGGGGAGGGCAAAGTCAGCGGTAAGCCCGTTAAACAGCGACTGACCATCAAGCGAGTCTCACCTACGTCTTACACCTTTAAGTTTGAGATGGCGCCGCGAGGCGGCAACTGGTCTTTGGTGTATGAAGGTGAGGGCAACAAAGAAGCATGACCGCTTTCGTAAACGCATTTCTGACTCAGGGCATTAGTGAGATTGGGAAGAACTATCCTGCCCTTGTGGCGGGGGTTTTCGCGACTGACGGAGTCATAAGGGATCGCAGCTAGTAGTACCACGAGATGATCCGCATCGATCGCATTGATCACGTTGTGCTGACAGTGACTGACATCGAAGAGACCTGCGATTTTTATTCGCGCGTTCTTGGGATGGAGGTGGTGACCTTCGATAATGGCCGGCGAACGCTTAGGTTCGGTAAGGAAAAGATTAATTTGCATCGAGCGGATTCACTGATCGCACCGCATGCTGCGCGTCCGACGGCGGGCGCAGCGGATCTCTGCTTTGTCACAGGAACTCCAATCCCCGAAGTCGCCGCTCACCTCACTGAGTGTGGTGTCGCGATTGTCGAGGGACCGGTTCCGCGCACCGGAGCGCTGGGTGGCATGAATTCCATTTACTTTCGCGATCCAGATTCAAATCTTATCGAAGTGTCGAATTACCAGCGCGACGCGAAAGAATGAGAGCTACCGTCGAACAAATCCGGAAGCGGTTTGATGCCGCGGTGGATCAATTTTCAAATTTGCAAACCGGCCAGAGCGCCACTGTCGATGCTCCGTTTTGTCTCGAGCTCGTAGCGCATGCGGCGGCGCAGAGCACACCTAATGCGCGGCAGCTTCTGGATGTCGGCTGCGGCGCGGGTAACTACACGCTTAAGTTAATCGAGCGTCTTCCAAACCTAGATGTCACGCTGCTCGATCTGAGCCGCCTCATGATTGACCGCGCTGAGCAGCGCGTGCAGGCAGCCACTGCCGGCCGCATCGTGACCATCCAGGGCGACGTCCGGGACGTCCACTTCGCTCAAGCCTCGTTTGACTTGATTTTGGCGGGGAATGTTCTTCATCATCTTCGAGGGGAGTCCGAATGGAAATCTGTCTTCCACAAATTCTATGACGCACTGCGTGCAGGCGGCTCCATTTGGATTGTGGACTTGATCGAGCACGCGAATCCTTTCATTCAAAACATCATCTCCGAACGTTACCGGGCATACTTGAATCAATTAGGAGGCGATGAGCTGGTCCAAATAGTCACAACTGAAATTGCGGAGCAGGACACACCTCGGCCGCTGCTTTTTCAAGTGGATCTGTTGCGCAACGTTGGATTCGATGAGGTCGAGATTCTTCACAAACATCTTTGTTATGCCGCGTTCGGCGCGATCAAGTCTTCCAATCATGCACCAGCAAGACCGGAATGACTCGGGACCGTCAGCTATGAGCGCCCCAGCCCATTGGCTGCGACTGGCGACGCTAGCAATGGTGTTCAGCGCAGCTGCAATTTTTCCCTCCCTGGCCGAGGAACAGATTCCGAAACTCAATTACAAGGCCATCCCTGACTTCTTCCAATTGCCTGCAGGCGAGCATCTCGTTGAGGTAGCTGGCATCGCGGTAAATTCCAAGGGCCACATCTACGTGTTTCATCGCGGCAAACATCCGTTGATGGAGTTCGATGCTGACGGAAAATACGTTCGGAGCATCGCAGATGATCTTTTTGTTACCGCTCACACCGTTCGCGTGGACGCCGAGGACAATATTTGGACGACGGACGTCGGCTCGCACGTAGTCCTGAAGCTTAGCCCAGACGGCCGCGTGTTGTTGTCGTTAGGCCGAATGCGAACGCCGGGCGATGACGTTCTTCATTTTAACCAACCCACCGACGTCGCTTTTGACCGCGAAGGAAATATTTATGTCGCCGATGGCGAAGGCAATTCGCGCGTGCTGAAGTTTAACAAGCACGGCAACGCGCTCCTCGGCTGGGGAATGAAAGGCAGCGGCCCGGGCCAATTCGACCTTCCACACTCCGTCGCAGTCGATGGCGATCTGGTTTACGTTGGCGATCGCGAAAACGCGCGCATCCAGATTTTTGACCTTAACGGTCGCTACCTCCGCGAATGGAAATTAGGTCACCCATTTAGCCTTTTTATCACCCCTGATCATTTTATTTATATGTCCGACGCAATCGGTGGCCGGATTCTGAAAATCAATCACGACGGCAAGCCCGTCGGTGTGTTGGACGGACCGGCGCCGGACAAGGGACGGCATTTCGACCCACATTCGATCGCAGTCGATAAGGATAATTCCATTTTTACAGCCGAAGTATTGCCGTGGCGCGCACAGAAATTGCGCCTGAAATAAAAAGTCGAGCGTCAAAAAAAACATGAGCGAAACGATCGAAAGCTCGCACGCGCTCGACCGGTGGGTCCGTTTCCACACGCCAAGCGCATCGGGAATTTACTATTTCTCTCGGGGATCGGACCACGGAAACGGGATAGCAAAAAATTCCAGGCGTTACCCTCGATTCAGCCGGCAATGTGGTGCCGACCCGCTCGCAAACATTGGCGACACAAATGCAAAAAGCCCTTTAGAAAACAACAAACAGAATAATCTATGAAACCAAGACAGAAGCTCTTAATACTCATCGCCGCCGGCGTGATTGCATTCGATGGATTTGTCCTTGTGCAGGCACAACCTGGCGGGCAAGACTCGTCGAAAACGCCGAAACCTTGCCTTGAGATCGCGAAGTTAGGCTACTTCATCGGCACATGGCAGAACTCGGGTGAGGTGAAAGCAACCGAGTATGGACCGGCAGGCAAGCTCAGCGGTACCAACCGACGTGAATGGATACTGGGCGGTTTCGCGCAACTCTTGCACCACGAGGAGAAAAATCCTTCGGGCAATCACACCAACGTCTCGATCGTCGGCTACGACCCGGAAAAGAAGGTCTATCGAAGCTATTCCTTCGGTGAGGGCGGGCACGTAAGCGAGTCAGAAGGCATACTCGAGGGCGACACGTGGATCTGGACCGGCGATTTCGAGGTGAACGGCGTGCGAATTAAGACGCGCAGCGTCATCACCCCAAGATCGTCTACCTCGTATGACTGGAAATGGCAGACGGCGCGGCCCGACAGTGATTGGTTGACGGTTCAGGAAGGCACCTCCACGAAAACGCAATAGTGCCAGACCTTGAACGCGCGGACCCAAGCTGACACTGAGGACGACGTTGAGCGTCACGTGAGTCTTCAAGAAGACACAGCGTGAGACGGATTGCAATCCTGCTCGTAGCGTCGCTGGGGTTGGCGGGACCGGCATGGGGTCAGACCACGCCCGGGCTGCGCGTTCGGCCTCTGTTATCTGGATGCATCACCACGGCATTTGTTGGAGTCACAGTCGTGCCGATGGACTCACGCCGCATCTTGCCTGACCAAGTCGTGCTGGTTCAGGGTGAACACATCCTTGAGCTCGGTCCCCGCAATGTTGTTCACGTGCCACGAGAAGCAAAACGCATAGAAGGCCACGGGCTTTTCCTCCTGCCGGGACTTGCCGACATGCACGTGCACCTTATGGAAGGCGACGCCTACTTCCCACTCTTCCTCGCGAACGGCGTCACGACCGTCCGCAATATGGCGGGGGGACCCGATGTAGCCGAGCTGCGTGATCGAGTCAAGAATGGAGACCTAATCGGTCCGACCATTTATACGGCTGGACCGATCCTGGATGGGTTCCCGCCGGTCTGGGAAGGCAGCGACGTCGTAACCACCGCCGACCAGGCTCGCCGTGCGGTCGAGAAACAGAAGAATGCAGGTTATGACTTCTTAAAGGTTTACGACAACCTGCTGCCGACCGCCTACGAGGCGATCATTGAAGCAGCCGCACAAGCGCGTATGCCTGTCGCGGGTCACGTGTCACCCCACATTGGTCTTAAGCGCGCGCTGGATGCGCATCAGCGGTCGATTGAACACTTGACTGGATACTTCGAATGGCTGCAAAGCGATCGGTCCCCTTTCAAGGCAGAAAACGATCATGAAACCTTTCCACATCCAGCTCACTTGCTAGCGAAACGTCAACCTCTTGCGGACTGGGTGGATGAAACGCGCATTCCGCGAGTTGCTGCGGCGACGGCGAAGGCCGGCACTTGGAACGTGCCCACCCTGGTGGTGTGGCGCAACATGACACCTCCCACAGACCTCGATGCCGCTTGGAAAAGACCGAACATGGGTTATGCGACCGCCATGCTCCGAGAGTGGTGGAATTCCGACAATGGCTCCGCCCACAGTGAGGCCGCTTACACGCCTGACGATTGGGACGCTAAGCGGCGCGGTGATGCCGTGCGAGATAAGATCGCCAGCGCCCTACACAATGCAGGCGCCCGGCTGTTGGTAGGAACTGACACCCCACATCCCTTTGTCTTGCCCGGCTTCTCAGTGCACGAGGAGTTATCGAACTTTGTGAGTACAGGAATGTCACCTTATGAGGCACTCAAGGCGGCGACGGTGGATGTCGCGGAGTTTATGAGCGTCCCGGGGGAGTTTGGCGCAGTCAAGCGCGGCGCACGAGCCGACTTGATCCTAGTCGAAGGCAACCCGCTGGACGATGTGCGGAACACTTCACGGATCAGCGGCGTGATGGTTCGCGGCCACTGGCTATCGCGGGAAGCTCTGCATCGTGGCCTCGATGCCAGACAACCTTCTGCTCTCTTAGAGTAGTCGCGCAGAAGAGCCATGCGCGAATTCGCGCGATCACTGCTGGCGCTGAAACCCGTACGTCAAGAGTTCGTCGGTTAGCTCGACCAAACTAAGAAAATCTCAACGATTAGCACCCGCCGGGAACATTACCTTCTCGGGGGCAGCGTTGAGTGCGGCCAGAAGTTTCTTAATCAATCGAGTTTTCACACGACCTGCTTCACGCGGTGCGACCAGATAGCGGACAATGGCTTCCAGCCAAGTGTTTTCGCTTACCCGGAAAAAAACGCGCGGTCGCTCGCGCACTTCGAGTTCGTCGACGGGTGTCCGGGCAAGCAAGTCTCGAAATGTTTCGATCCGTTCGATCATTTCCTCGCCTAGTTCTTCCTCTGTAATTTTTTGCATTGTACTGGCGATGAATTCCAGATCAGCGTTGAAGGCGACATAGAACTTGATCTCGTTCCAAACGTACGGAAAAAGCGGCCACGAATAATTATAAACAATCTCGTCGAGCACTTTCTCATTCGGAAACTTGATCAGCCGACCGCTCGGATGATCGCCGGAAAGATATTTGCCGCCGAATTCCCAGAGAGTGGTGTCAAGATACCCCACGTCAATTACGTCGCCCGTGGCTTCGCCGATTTGTATGCGATCACCCACGCGGAAAGGCTGGCGGACGAGAATGTAAATCCAGGCGATGAAGCTTTTCATCGGGGTTTGGACAGCAAGCCCGATGATCACGGAGCCAATACCGAGTGCCGCAAGCGCTCCATACCAATTGACGAAAATGATCGATATAGCGATGACCATGACAATAAGCGCGACGACCAAATGCATTACACGCTGAAGTGTGAAACGGGTGGAAGAATCCTCGATCCGGCCCAGCCCATAAACTGAAATAACTCGCGCGATGGCAAGGACCACCACGATCAGCGCTGTGCTGCGTAGAATTCGCTCAACCACGCCGACACTTGCTTGCGGTAGGGGAACTAGCCTGGAGCTAACGAGAAGGTATAGTGCGGCGCAACCTAACAAGATAAGCGCTTGAATAATGAACCAGAACTTGTCTTTCCCGCGCGCCTTGACCGCGTCGGCACGCTTTTCGCCAGTGGTCCGCTGCAGTTCCTTGCGAACTTCGGGCCTCTTTGAGATTTCCTCCGCAGTTTCGGCCATCACTATTAAAATCGCATTCGGCGAAGAAATGGGTGGCACAATACTGGTATCTGGCGCGATGGCTTGGGAAGCCGCTGAAGGTCTGGGCGGAATCGATTCTCATATGTGCTGTCAAACACCGATATTGCGGAGTTGCTTGCCCGACGGGCTGAGCGCGAGAGTGGTATTCTCTCACGTGCGTTTCGCCGAGCGGCTCGCAGCGCTTTTTTGTGGCCGGAAGAGGTAGCTCAAGTTGCAGAGCAAAACCGATCACTGACCGAACTGCGCGCAATTGGTCCGTTTATCGAGAAACAAATTCGACGCTGGCTTGATAAGCCTCCGCGAGTGTCCAAAAGGATTCCCCCAATTCGCCGCGACTTCATTTCGCTGGCTGACGCAAGACGATTACTCGCGCTAAAGCCGGCATGGTCAACGAGGTTGTGCGGCGATTTGCAAATGCACACCTGCTGGAGCGACGGATCAGGCACGATTGCTGAAATGGCCGATGCAGCGATGGCTAGGTCGTATGAATACATTGCGATCACTGATCATTCGCAAGGCTTAAAAATTGCCGGCGGCATCAATGAGCGCACATTGAAAAAACAGGCAAACGAAATCGCAAAGCTCAACAAGTTACTTCGAAAATCCGGCAAAGACTTGGTAGTACTTCGATCTGTCGAGATGAACCTGAACAGGCGCGGCAAAGGCGACATGTCTCCTGAGTCACTATCAGCTTTGGATCTCGTTTTGGGATCCTTCCATTCATCCTTGCGGATGGTTGATGACCAAACCAAGCGTTACCTTGCGGCGCTGCGCAACCCATACATTCAAATTCTGGGTCACCCGCGAGGCCGTATCTATAACTATCGCCTCGGCCTGAAGGCAGACTGGCCACGTGTTTTGCAGAGGCTGCCATCCTTAACAAGGCACTGGAAATCGACTGTTACCCGGATCGACAGGACGTGAATGTTGAGTTGCTCAAATTCGCGCGAGAGTATGGAACACGTATCTCGCTAGGCACAGACGCTCATCATCCGTGGCAGCTGGAGTTTATTGAGCTTGGTCTCGGGGCTGCGATTCGAGCGGCAGTCCCAGCAGGGCAAATCGTCAACTTCCTGTCGATTCGAACGCTGAGGAACTGGGTACACACTGTACGAAAAGAACAGGAACGCTAAGTGCAGTTAGCGCCTATTGGTGTCGAGACTCAATCAGTTAGAGTCTCAAGTCCGCTTAAAATGCAGCCGAATTATGGGACTCCCCGGCCTCTCCAGCCAAAAACAAAGAAAAGCACGCACATTACCAGGAATATAAAGAATAAGACCTTTGCAATTCCCGCTGAGGCCACCGCGATTCCACCAAATCCAAACACCGCCGCTATTAGCGCAATTATTAAAAACGTTACAGCCCAACCTAACATTTTCTCACCTCCTTTTAAGAATTGAATCGAATTAACTGGTAACTGCGCGTGTCGTTGATTTCAAAGTTGCCATTGAATAGGAGAACGACCTAGGGATGCGCGCGGCGACTGCTAAAAGGATGGTTTCTGACGTTGGCCAACAGGCACAAGGTCTTTGTAAGTGTCATATCAGCTCAGAAATTCTGCGAGCGGCTCCATTGGTTTGATGTGCGCGCAGAGAATCTTAAAAGCGGCTAAGATCGGAACAGCGAGAATAATGCCAACGATTCCCCACATCCAGCCCCAGAAAGTAAGCGAGAGCAGAATGATCACCGGATTCAAAGTAAGGGAGCGACCCATAATCCATGGGGTGATGAAACTTCCCTCCAAGACGCCAAAAGAGAGATATACCGCAGGAAAGACAAAGGCATACCCCAAGCTATCGAAGCTTAGAGCGGCGCCGATGGTCATGCAGATAATGCCTGTCAGGGCTCCTAAGTAAGGAACGAAATTAAGCAGTGCCGCCATCACGCCCCACATTACCGGGTTTCGCAGCCCAAGCAGTCCTACTGCGGTCCCCACAGCCACGCCAAGGCATACATTAATCGCCGTGACAGTGAATAGGTAACGAGAGATCTGCGCCTCAATGTCATGCGCGATACCGACGGCCGCCTTCTTATCCGAGAGCGTGGGCAACAACTTGACTAGTTTGGCAATAAACGCCTGGTCGTAGACCAGTAAGAAATAGAGCAGGATCAACGACAGAACAGCACTGGCAATAAACTCCGGCGTCCGCATGAAAAGCACTTCAGCAATCGGACGCTGCTTCAGTTCTACCCCTTTAGTTTGCGCATTCGTCGAAGCCAGCTTTTCGATTTCCCCGGTTGCCTGCGTGACTTGCGCTACCGATTTCTTTACCGGCAAGAGCTTGCGTTGCAGTTCCGCGAAACCAGTAGGAGCTTTCTCAAACCATTCCGCCGTGGGTACGGCCAGCACTGAGATTCCGTAACCGATGAGCCCAAAAAATCCAATAAGAAGAAGCGCAGCGCTCACTGGCAGCGGAATCTTTATTTGAGCGAGGCCCCGCACTATCGGCCTTAAAAGATAGCTGATGAGCAGCGCAAGAACGATCGGCAGCAGGATCGAGCGCATAAAGTAAATGGTGTAGAAGACTGCCAGGACAAATAAACCGGTGAGGGCAATCGATCTGACATCGAAAGGTCGCTGCGACAGCTCGACGACACGTGACCGAGCACGGGATTCTACTTCTTCCGCTTTTTGAGCGTCCGAAAGGTCACCGCGGGATTCCACGTTAATGAGGCCAAGACCATCTAGGTTCATGAATCAACTGATTTTTTGCACCCACGCATGTCGGTCTGTTACCCGAGCCTCGGTTTAGATTTTGTTCTGCCAGTCGTATTACTTGCGCTTCCTTGGTAGGACTGCAAAGCCCGGCCGGCTTGTGTGACCAGCCGGAGCCAGCGGCACTCAGCCTCCACCATCGCAATTTTTATCAAGACATCCTCAGTTGGCGGCACCCATTCCATCGGTATTGCTTTGCAATGTTCCGTTGGACAGCTGACGCGCAGTTGGGCGTTTCCACGTGTGTCGGCAATCACCTGGATTTCCCGCCCAGTGATCATTTCCCCGCAAACAAGGCAATAGCGTTTCTCCTCCAAGGAGCGCCACTGCCAGAATTGATCGACTCGTCGCAGGACGTTCAGTTTTTCTTCATCGGATAATTTGATCGAACAGGCGACCGTCATGGTCAAGCATCCTTCCGTGCCAACTTCCGCACAATCCGGCGCGCGCCGGATTGGTGTATCGGTCAAAACCCTAGCTAGCTTCTTTGCCCGAAAATCGCTCGCGAAGACACTCGCAAAATCGCCTTTCAGAGTTCCCGATAGTCGGATTCAAAGCGGCGCGAGCCTTTTACGGTCTAACGAATTTTAAGTTTGGTTACAGCTATACCTACTCTGGTCTGCGAAATATATAACGCTGAACAAGGAGGAGCCGCAAATTATGTCTGATCATCCAAAACGAGAAAAGAAAGAAAGTTCGCAATCGTCTGAAGAAATCCGGGTCCCGCCAATCCCGAAGCAAACGGCTGGCGCGGTAACAGGTGCGGCGATCGGCAGCGTAGCCGGCCCGATTGGGGCGGTCGTGGGCGGAGTCGTCGGCGCCGTTGCGGGAAGTGCGGCGGGTAGACGCCCAATACAGAAGACTGCTCGACGCGTTACAACAGCTTCGAAAGCCGCACTAAGGCGACACACCCGAAAAAAGTCCCGCCCGGTGTCGCGAAAAACGGGTGCACGTTCACGCCGCAAGACTGCGAAGACAAGAGCTAAGCAGGCATCCACAGCACAATCACGCAGGCGAACGGCACGCGGTTCGCGCGCGCGACACCAGCGTCGTAGCGGTCGCAAGAAAAGGCGTTAGAATCGGTGTCGCATTAGCTCGTTGGCGGCTCTCGAATCCTCGCCACGGTGCTTTTCTGAAATATTGTCACGAGTGCGAATCCCCCAGAGGTCTCGCGACCCAGAAACGTTAACCCCGGTTTTTGAAAAGCCATCTTCGCCCGAATTGGGTGTAAGCGAGGGAACCAAACATGAATAGTGCTCCGATTTACAGGGGAAATTGGTCGTAGCCAATGAGTGATAGTCGATCCACTAAGTCAGCATTGCTCGAAACGGAAGAACAGTTCCACATTCTTGTGGATAGCGTCGAAGAATACGCAATTTACCTGCTCGATCCGATCGGAAACATCGTGACGTGGAACTCAGGCGCAGAGAAAATTAAACAGTACACGGCAGACGAAATCATCGGCAAAAACTTTGCCTGTTTTTATACACCAGAGGACGTTGCCGCTGAAAAGCCGCAGCGGAATCTGCGCGAAGCGGCACGCCAGGGGCATATTCGGGATCAGGGTCCGCGCGTTCGCAAAGACGGATCCGTTTTCCAAGCTGATGTTGTAATCACCGCGCTGCGTGACAGTTCAGGCAATCTTCGAGGCTACTCCAAAGTCACGCGTGATATTACAGACCTAATTCGCACTCGGGAATTCGAAGCCGAAAAGATTGCAGCGGAAAAA
>WNGK01012712.1_pt1 | contig 13196 bp, 10 predicted proteins | sample 5400601 | NCBI WGS metagenome assembly WNGK01 (sample SAMN13153376, study PRJNA577476) | soil metagenome | isolation source: 60 cm soil or saprolite under Garry oak tree replicate 1 | place: USA:California | collected 2016-06-15 | reverse complement strand
AAAGGCATCGTCTTCAAAGACATCACGCCGATTTTGAAGGACGGCGCACTTTTTCGGGCGTCGATCGATCTTTTTTTGGAACGGTTTCAAGGAAAAAGAATCGACAAGATTGTAGGAATCGACGCGCGCGGATTCCTTTTCGGGTCAGCTGTGGCCTACGAGCTCGGGATCGGTTTTGTGCCGCTGAGAAAAAAAGGCCGGCTGCCCTACAAAACCGAGAGTGCGAAATACTCCCTCGAGTACGGCGAAGCGGAAATGGAATTGCACATTGACGCCATCACGCGGGGCGAACAAATCATTCTGATCGACGACCTGCTTGCGACCGGCGGAACCTCAGCTTCCGCGGCGACGCTGATCAAGAAAATAGGCGGCCACTTGGTGGAAGCGATTTTCCTGATCGAGCTGGAATTTCTGCACGGCCGGCAAAAACTTGAGCCGATGCCGGTCACTTCGTTTCTGAAATATTAAGAACCAGACGAGATTTCACAGGATTTATCGGATTGAATTCTGTTAATCCTGTCTGTTTTTTCTGTCGCGAACAACGACTTCGACCTTGATGTCCTGATGCGCGAGCTGGTCGTGAATGTTGCCTAACAAATCGAGCGCGCGCGTGTCCGGAATATGCTCGCAGCGCACTTCGATTCGGGCACGTTTTTGCGCGAGCTTCGGATCCCACTCCGCAAATTCCCCGTCGAGCAAGAACGAAAGGTAAGCGTTGAACCGCTCTTGTAATTCAAGTAAGCGTTGCTCGGAGCCGTCCCACGGTTCGGGCTCGTTCATCACCAGCACGGCCTCATCTGTCTTCGGGTCATGGGCAATCAAGTCGATGACGCCGACGCGGTCTTCATTGGTTTGATGCTTGCTGTCTGGTCCGGTCATTGGATTTGAAAGTTGAACGTTGGCTGGTGAGCGTTGAACGTTCAAGCGATGAAGCGCGTGAAGTCAAAGGCCACTTCTCTGGCGCTGCTCGGTCGAAGCGAAACCAAATTGCCCGCTTCACCGTCCGAGGCGCGACTGGAAACGTTTCCAAACCCAACGCGCCGCAATTACCACATCCATTTCGAGACGGACGATTTCACCTGTCTCTGTCCCGTAACCGGGCAGCCCGATTTCGCCAGGATCGACATCGACTATGTGCCGGATCATCTCTGCGTGGAAAGCAAGGCGCTCAAATTCTATCTAGCGTCGTATCGAAACGAGCGCGCTTTCAATGAAGCAGTCACCAACCGCGTCCTCGATGATTTCGTGAAAGCTTGTTCGCCGCGAGAAGCAATCGTGACCGCGCAATTTTCCGCGCGCGGCGGAATTGCGCTTACCGTTCGTGCGGAATATCCCGACAAAAGGATTGGCCGCGATGGCCGATGAAACACGCGGTTGTTCTTCTCAGCGGCGGTCTTGATTCTGCGACGACCCTGGCGATCGCGCGCTCGCAAGATTACGAAACCTACGCGCTCTCTTTCGATTACGGCCAACGTCACCAACACGAACTCGAAGCGGCGCGAAAGATCGCAAAATCGTTAGGCTCAAAAGAGCATCGCATCGTCAAGATCGACAATCAAATCTTCGGGGGCTCCGCGCTGACGAATGATTTCCATGTTCCGAAATCACGTTCGGAAGCAGAAATCGGAATCGGAATTCCTGCGACCTATGTTCCGGCGCGGAACACAGTTTTTCTCGCGCACGCGCTCGCCTGGGCGGAAACGATTCCGGCCGGACACATTTTTATCGGCGCAAACGCGATCGATTACAGCGGTTATCCCGATTGCCGGCCGGAGTTCATCGCGCTTTTCGAAACGCTCGCCAACATCGGCACCAAAGCCGGGGTCGAGGGTGCTCGCATTCAGATTCACGCCCCGCTGATCAAGCTCTCCAAAGCGGAGATCATTCGCAAAGCCGTTGAGCTGCAGGTCGATCTTACACTCACTCACAGCTGTTACGATCCGCTACCGGACGGCCGCGCCTGCGGGGAATGCGATTCCTGCAAGCTGCGTCTAAAAGGTTTCCGCGAAGCCGGCTTTCCCGATCCTATTAAGTACGCGCGAGACCAGTCAGGCCCGTTGCTCCTAGCGAAAGGACTGATGAAAAATATCTTCGATCTGACGAAGCGCGAGCAACGTCTCGTCATTATGATCGTCGCCGCGCTGGTTACGGCCGCGCTGGCGAAACATTTTTGGGAGAACCGAGCGCAGCTGCCGCCCGCAAGAGCCTCCTCCGCCAAAGCGGCTACGGCGGCCGGGTCCGGCCGGGTCGACATCCACGCCAACACCTTTTCCAACGATTCACGCTGAGGAAGAAGGACCCGAGCCGGGCGATTCGCGCTGAATTACGCAACCGTCATCGCGATCACGAGCACATAGCGCAGTTTACTTTTCACGCGATCGCGGCCGGTTCAGCCAGCCAGCGCCTGGAGTACGGCTTGGTTCATTCGAATGCCAGCCTCGAGATTTTCCAGTGGAAAATTTTCATTCGGCGAATGCGCCCGGCAATCTTGCAACGCGAGACCGATCAACAACGTTTCGACGCCAAGAATATTTCGAAAGTCGGAGACGATTGGAATGCTCCCGCCTTCGCGAATGAGGGCCGCGTCCTTGTTGAACACTTTCTTCAGCGCTCGCTGCGCGGCCTGGCCGAATTTACTGTGCGGGTCGGTCAAATACCACGGGCCATGATGACCGCTCGTCGTTTCCAGACTCACTCCCGGGGGCAGATTCTTTTGGAGATGTTTCTTCACGAGAGCGACAATCACGTCTGCCTTCTGATTTGGGACCAGGCGAAAGGTCAACTTCGCCATCGCGTGACTCGGCAAAACCGTTTTCGTTCCAGGTCCCTGATAACCACCGCCGATACCGTTGATTTCGGCGGTCGGACGCGCCCAAACCCGTTCGAGAGTGCTGAACCCTGCCTCGCCAAAAAGAGCGGGCGCGCCCGTTTCCTTGAGCATTTCGGAATCCGGATCGAGCGGCAATTTTTTCCAACTGTCCCGTTCCCAACCCTGCAACGGCGCGACGTCGTCGTAGAAACCTTCGACCGCGATGCGACCATTCTGATCATGGAGCGTGGCGAGCAATCTGGCGAGCGCTGCCGCCGGATTGGCCACTGCGCCGCCGAAAATTCCCGAATGCAAATCCATTTTCGGGCCAGTGACTTTGACTTCCAGTGCGGCAACTCCGCGCAGTCCGTAACTTAAGGTCGGCGTACGCGGCGCGATCATTCCGGTGTCGGAAACCAAAACGACCTCGCATTTTAAAGCGTCCCGATTGTCGCTTAGAAATTTTCCGAGGTGTTGACTGCCAACTTCTTCCTCGCCCTCGATCACAAGATCGACATTCACTGGCAAATCGCCTTCCTTTTGCAGCGCTTCCTCGATTCCAATGATGTGAGAAAGAATCTGTCCTTTGTTGTCCGTTGCGCCGCGCGCAAAAACGTAACCGTTTTTCAACACCGGCTCGAAAGGCGGCGAGTCCCACAACTCGAGCGGATCCGGCGGTTGAACATCATAATGGCCGTAGATCAGAACCGTCGGTGTGCCGGCGCGATGTTTGTTACGTGCCCAAACGACCGGATGACCTGCGGTCGGGACCACTTTTGATTCCAATCCAACTCTGGTCAGTTTTTGCGAGAGCCATTGCGCGCAATCTTTAACTTTGCCGGAAAACTTCTCGTCCGTGGAAACGCTCGGAAACCGGAGAAAGGAATAAAAGTCCTCGAGATAATTTTCGCGCATGGTCAAAATCTAATCTGTTTTTGCCGTTTGCCTACGACTTCCGACGAAACTGGCCGCGGATCAAATACACAACTGACGCGAGCGCCAGCAAGATTCCATTCACGGCAAACTCGCGCACAGTCGCGTGCGAGAGAATCCAAACAATCGCGACAATGGCCAGGGCGGGAACGATTTTCATGCCCGGAAAATTAAACGGCTGACCGTCCGAGCGGATGTCGCGTTTCACCAAAAACCAGCATCCCGCGCAGCACAGGAGATACATCAACAGGACGGCGACGTTGGAAAGCACCGCCAGTTGTTCAAATGTGCCGGTGACTGACAAGCTAAACGCGAGCACGGCGTAAGTGATGATGGCGACGTCGGGCGAGCGATAACGCGGATGCACATGCGCGAAAAATGCCGGCAATGCGCCGTCGCGGCCGAAAGCGAAGATCATGCGCGGCGAACTGAGAATGTCGCTCGTGACAAAGCCGAACGCGGAGATGGTCGCGCCGCCGAGGAGAATGGTGCGGCCGATGCTACCGAGAAATTTCGCGGCCGCTTCGGCGAGCGGCGCGTCTTTGTAATTCGCCAGATCGGCACCGAGTGTTCCCTGCGCCACGAGCTGGATCGTGATGTAAATAATGGTGGTCACAACGAGCGCGAGGTAAGCAGAACGCGGAACCGTGCGCGCCGGATTTTTTACTTCACCACTTGGAATCAACGCCACTTCGATTCCGACGAACGCGAAAATTAAGAGAATCACGCTATCGCCTAATGCCTCGCTGCCCGGCCACGCTGCCCAACTGAGATTCGCGGGATGAATGAAAAAGATTCCCGCGCAAATAAATAAGAGCAGCGGCAGAAGTTTCGCCAGTGTCACCACCGTCACCGCGCCGGCGCCTCCGCGCACGCCGCGCACATTGATGACGACGACCGCAATCGCGAAACAAGTCACAAAGAGCACCATCGCAATCGCGCAACAAATGAACGCGAGCGGCGCCGCCGGTCCCAAACCTTTCGCGACCAACGCCGGCAAAACAAAAATTCCGGCGCCGATTGTGGCGTTGACGATGTTCGCGGTCAGTCCGGGAACACCGATGGCCCGAATCAGTTGATGATCAACACTCTCCGCGCGTTGGAACGACATCGTCTCCTCGGCGGCCATTGGCGGCATCGTGCGTGATTCGAGCAGGGGAAGCAAGAGGGATCGACAGCCGGTCCAAGCACCAAATGTTGCGGTCGAGCCCTACCCAGAGCCCACAAATTGTGTCACTTTCGGCTTGTAACCCTCGTAGTATGATTATATTGAGCGGTCAGGATTCCGAAATCCGGCGTGCATGCATTTACAATCGCTCGATCTCTTGGGCTTCAAATCCTTCGCCGATAAAACGACTTTCAATTTCCACGAAGGCGTGACCGCCATCGTCGGCCCGAACGGTTGTGGCAAATCCAATCTGCTCGACGCCGTTCGCTGGGTGCTCGGCGAACAATCCGCCAAATCGCTTCGTGGTGGCGAAATGGCTGACGTAATTTTCAACGGCACCGACTCGCGCAAGCCGCTCAGCTTCGCCGAAGTCTCGCTTACTTTCACCGATTGCGCGTCGGAGCTGAATGTCGATTGGCACGATGTGCGCGTGACCCGTCGCGTTTATCGCGATGGTAATTCAGAATATTTGCTCAACAAAACGCCGTGCCGCCTGCGCGACATCCAAAACCTTTTCGCCGACACCGGCGTCGCCCGCTCCGCTTACTCGATGATGGAGCAAGGCAAGATCGACATGATCTTGAGTTCGCGGCCAGAAGATCGTCGCGCGATTTTCGAAGAAGCAGCCGGCATTACCAAATACAAAACGCAAAAGCGCGAAGCGCTGCGTAAACTCGAAGCGACCGAAGCAAATCTGCTGCGCATCGGCGACATCATCAAAGAAGTGAAGCGCCAGATCGGGTCGCTCCAGCGCCAGGCCGGCAAAGCGCGACGTTATCAGGCGTTGCACGCAGACCTGCGCGTGCTCGAAACGCATCACTCCAAAAAACAACTAGCAGCGCTCGACGCCGCGCTCGCTCACTGCCGCGCCGACATCGAAAAAATCGCGGCTTCGGAGCAGACATCACGGGCTAAGACCGATCGCGACGAGACCGAACTGGCCGAAGAGCGGCGCGCGCTGGACAAGATCGACATCGAGATAACAGACATCCGCGCCGAAGCGCAACGGTTGCAAAGTGAGATCGCGGCGCATCGGAGCCGCATCGAATTTAACCGTCAACGCAAAGACGAACTGGCCGATCTGATCGAACGGGCGCGCAACGACATCGACACTGCCGAAAGCAAACGGAAGCAGCACTCCGCCCAGATCCGCGAAAGTGACGTGCTGATTGAAAAAACGCAGCGCTTTCTCCAAGCGAAACAAGACGAGCTGGCGAAAGTAACCGAGTTGCTCGATAAACTCCGCGCCAAGCGTGAGGCCCGTCAGGTCGATCGCGAAACCGCGCGCGCGTCGCTTTCCAAATACAAAGCGCGGGTCGACAAGCTCGAAGGTGATTTGGCCGGAATCACCGCGCGGCGCGAATTAACACAGGAACAGATCCGCCAAATCTCGATCGAAACAAAAGAGGCGACCAAAGCGTATGAACGAATTGCGTCGGAAATCGTGACCGCGCGCAATGCCACCGAAAGCGAGCAAAAGAAAATGGAGGAACTGCTCGCGCAATCGCAAACGGCGGAAACAAATTTGCGCCAACAGCAACAACTTCTTGGAGCTGCGGAAGATGAACTCGCAGTGTTAGAGCGTACTCTCGCCGAAAAGCGATCGAGTCTTGAGATTTTGCGTCAGCTCAACGCCGAAGGTGAAGGACTCGCCCAGGGTTCGCAGGCCGTGCTCAAAGGCTTGGACGATCCCGAGCGCTATCGTGCCGCGATCGTCGGTTCGCTCGTCGCCCAGATCGATGTCGAACCCAAATTTATTCCGGCAATCGAAGCCGCGCTCGGCCGAAATCTGCACGCGGTGATATTGAACGACGCGCAAAGCGCCGAAGAAATCATTGCGCGATTGACGAAAAAGAAACTTGGGCAGGCCGCGCTTTTCGTTCCGAAGCTCGGCGCTTCTTCTCACGAATCAGTACGCAAGAGTTTACCGAAAGGCGCACTGGGCTGGGCCGTTGATAAAATCGTGGCGCCGCGCTCGCTCGAATCGGTGATTCGCCAATTACTCAGCGGCGTTCTCGTTTTCGCGAAACTAGAACACGCGCTAGCGTGCAAGAAAGATGAGCCAACCCTGGCAATGGCGACGCTCGAAGGCGAATTCATTTCCGCGGAGGGAATTGTTTTCGGCGGGAGCAGCACGGTGAAATCAGACTCCTTGCTCGAACGGAAGACGCGCGTCGCCGCATTGGCAAAAGAAGAGACCGAATGGGCGAATCAGCACGAGATCTTGGTTCAGAAACGCGATCAAGCCAAAGCGAATGTCGCAACTGCGTCGCGCCAGCTGGACGATGCTCGTTCGCAATATCAAGCCGCGCATCTCGCGCAGTCCACTTCAGTAAACAAAATTTCGCTGCTGCAAGTGGAAGAAAAAGAGGCCGAGCGGAAGATCGACAATCTCAAATCGGAAAAGGTAACGCTCGAGCAACAAATCGAAGCGGCCGGCGAACGCGTAGCCGAGCTCGAAAGCGATTTGAACGCAGCGCGCGACGAACTCGCTGAATACGAAGCCGAGCAAACCGCTGCCGAAAAGGATGAAAAAGGCGCGCGAACTCAGGAGGAAGAAACACTCGAGACGTTGAACGATTTGCGGCTGGCGGTCGCGACCGCGCGACAGCGTCACGAAAGTCTGGAAGCGCAACGCCAACCAATGGCCGCGCGCGAAGCTGAGCTTGTCGAACTAATTGCGACCCGCCGGACCGATATCGCCAGTTACGAAAGCAAGCTCGCGGCGCAAACACAGGAAAACCGCGACGCTGAAGTTGCGATCAAGGGACAAACCGCGCGCGCAGCCGAAGCGGAAGCGGCCGCGAACAAAATCTCGTCCCAACGTGCCGTTCGGCTCCGGGCAGTGCAGGAACGGGAAACCGAGTTGCGCGGCTTGCGCAATTCGCTCAGTGAGTTGCAAGAGAAACGCAGCCATCGGCAGGTGCGCGAGTCGCAGTTGCAAATGCAGATCGAAAACCTGGCGGAAAATATTTCGCGGCGCTACCAAATCGATTTGCGCGCCTTCAGTCCGGACGAAGCTGCATTTGGGAAAACGTTGCGGGCACAATTGAAACGCGCCGAAAAAGAACTCGCCCCGACCCCCAATATCGATCTTGCCAACGACGAATTACAAAAGCTGATTGTCGATCTTACCCGGCAGCTCGACAACATGGGCCCCGTCAATCTGGACGCGGTTCAGGAGTACGATGAGCTCGAGGAGCGGTACAAGTTTCTCGAATCACAAAATAACGATCTCACCAATTCCCGGCGGGAACTGCTTGATGTGATTTCGCGGATCAATTCGACGACCAAGAAATTGTTCGCCGAAACATTCGCCCAGGTCCGCGCCAATTTTAGAGAAATGTTTGCCGAACTCTTCGACGGCGGCCGGGCCGACCTCTCATTGCTAGACGAGAACGATCCGCTCAACTGCGGAATCGAGATTTCGGCGAAGCCGCCGGGCAAACAATTGCAAAGCATTTCGCTGTTGAGCGGCGGCGAACGCGCCATGACTGCGGTCGCGCTCCTTTTCGCAATTTACATGGTGCGCCCAAGCCCGTTTTGCGTTTTGGACGAAATCGACGCGCCGCTGGATGAGAGCAACATCAACCGTTTTGTTCGAATGCTCGACCGTTTCATTGCGCAAAGCCAGTTCATCATCATCACCCACAACAAACGCACGATCGCGAAGGCAGACGTGCTTTATGGCGTGACCATGGAAGAACGCGGCGTGAGCAAACTGGTCGGAATGAAACTGACGGCGCCGCCCGCCGGCGCACAAACACCGCCGCAGCAAGAACCCGCTTCTTCGCAACGCCAATTCGCCCTGGCCGAAAATGGCCACGGCGAACAAAAAGCCAGTCGCGCTGGGCGTTGATTTGGAGGGCGCCGCGGTGTCGGCGCGGTAAAATTGGAGCACGACAGCGCGTGTCCCTCCATAAAAAATTTTTTGCGCGCGATTGTCGATCTTGCGTAAAATTGGCCGATGCTTCAGACGGCGCAGCGCGGAAAAAAAACTTCAGCCAAGAAGGCGGCGCCGCATGAGCGATTCCTGGAGGCGTTTCGCTGGATGCTGCTCGCACGCACGCTCGAGGAGAAACTGATCAGTCTTTACCGCGGCGGCCAGATCACCGGCGGCGTTTACATCGGCAAAGGCCAGGAAGCGGTCAGCGTTGCTTGTGGAATGTTTTTGCAAAAGGGCGACATCTTTGCGCCACTGATTCGCGATCAAGCGGGCCGTTCTGCGTTCGGCGAACCGATTGTCGACGTTGCCCGCACTTATCTTGGCTCCCGGCAGGGGCCGATGCGCGGCCGTGACGGCAATATTCATCGCGGAAAGCCAGGCGACGGTCAGCTCGCCATGATTAGCCACCTCGGCGCGATGGTGTCGGTGACGGTGGGCGCACTGCTGGCGAAACGTTTTCGCGGCGAGAAAAATTTTGTCGGCTTGTCCTGCATCGGCGAAGGCGGCATGCAGACCGGCTCATTTCACGAAGGCATGAACATCGCGGCGGTTGAGCAAGTGCCATTAGTAATGGTCGCCACGAACAATCATTATGCGTATTCCACGCCTAATGACCGCGAGTTTGCGTGTGCTGACTTAGTAGATCGCGCGAAAGGTTACGGTTTCGAAGGTTACAGCATCGACGGGACGGATTTGAGCACATGCCTCGACGTCATTGGCAGCGCCGTGAAACGCGCACGGGCAGGTCGCCCGCCCCAGCTCGTCGTCGCTTCGGTCTTGCGCCTTTCCGGCCACGGCGAACACGACGACGCGAGCTACGTCACGGATGAAATGAAGCGGCAACCGTTTGCGCAGGATTGTTTGAAGCTGGCAGAAAAGAAGGTTGTCGATCTTGAAATGGCCGATGCCGCGACACTAAAATCCTGGCGGGAGGACGCGGCCAGGCAAGTGGACGAGGCAATCGCGACTGCGCAAAAAGAAGCGGCTCCTGACGCCGAGAGAGAAGATTGGTGCGCGATCTCAACGCGCGAATTGGTCGATCGACCCGAATGAGCATCACTTATCTCGAAGCCATCCGTGAAGCGCAGGCCAGGTTGTTGCGCGAGGACGAACGCGTTTTCATTTACGGACAGGACGTGGGCGGAACATTTGGCGGCGCTTTCAAAGCAACCAAAGGTCTGGCCAAAGAATTTCCCAATCGCGTGTTGAACACGCCGATCAGCGAAGACGCGATCGTCGGCACCGCGATTGGGGCCGCCATCAAGGGGATGCGCCCGATCGTTGAGATGCAGTTCGCCGATTTCTCCAGCACCGCGCTGAATCAAATTCTTAATCACGCCGGCACGCATTATTGGCGAACGAATATTCCGGTGCCGATCACCATCCGGCTTCCATCGGGTGGCACAAAAGGCAGCGGGCCGTTTCACAGTCAATCAATGGAGTCAATTTACGCGCATTATCCGGGGCTGATCGTGATGACGCCGGCGACAGTGGAAGACGCTTACACGATGTTGATCGACGCGGTCGCAATCGATGATCCGGTCGTCTACTGCGAGCACAAATATCTTTATTACCATCTCAAGGCCGACAAACTTCCGGACAAAGGTTTGCCGGCGGGCCGCGCGCGAATTGCGCGCGAAGGTCGTGACCTGACGATCGTAACTTACAGCGCGATGGTGCAAGAATCTCTCGCCGTCGCCGAGGAATTAGCGAGGGAAAATCTCGAGATTGAAGTTGTCGATCTTCGCACGGTCAAACCGCTCGATACCGACACGGTGCTGGCGTCAGTTGCGCGGACGGGGCGTTTGCTTTGCGTCGGCGAATCGTTCCCCTGGGGCGGCGCGACCGCGGAAGTGATCGCACGCGTCACCAGCGAAGGATTTCACCTGCTCGACGCCGCGCCCGTGCGCATCAACGCAAAAGACACGCCAATTCCATATCACCCAAATCTTTGGAGCGCGCACCGGCCCGGCGCGAAAATGATCGCCGCGAAAGCGAGAGCGCTCCTCAAAGAATAATTTTATGCCGCAAGTTCCAATCATCATGCCGCAGCTGGGCGAATCGATCGCCGAAGCGACTATCGTCGACATCAAGGTGAAACCGGGCGATGAAGTCGCGGTCGATCAGGAAATCATCGACGTCGAAACGAACAAAGCTGTCATGGGCGTGACGACGCCGTGCAAAGGCAGGATCGAAAAGATCACGGCACAGTTGAAGGAAACCTATCCGATCGGTTCGGTGCTCGGTTACGTCGAAGCGAGCGAAGCAGACGCGGCAAGGTTCAAGAAACAAGCGCCCCCACCGCAAACGGTGGCCGAAGAAATTCCGGCGCGGGCGGATCAGGAAGTAAAGCCAGCGCGCCAGGAAAAGATCGCGGCGGGCGATGGTGATGGGGCGCGACCAGGTGGATTACCAGTTCCAGCAACATTGAAAGGCGCGAGCTTTGTTTCGCCGCGCGTGCGCGCGCGGATGGCCGAGTTGCAATTAACTCCCGCGGACCTCGCCGCAATAACCGGAACCGGCGCCGGCAATCGGGTCACGATCAAAGATCTCGAGGATTTCCTGCACAAGATCGACAACCAAAGCGTGAAGGAGGCTTCCGCGATTCGCGCGGGCGTGGCAGATGCGATGCGGCGCAGCTGGACGCGCCCATTATCGACAGTCGGCTCGTCAGTCAATCTCGACCCTATCTTGCAAGATCGACAACTCCGAGCCGGAGTCGCGGAAGGCGATCCGAAGCCTGGCCCCGGACTTTACGCGACGCGCGCGCTCGCCCTTGCGCTCGCGGAGAGTCCGACCGCGGCCGCGAAACTGATTGGCAACCGGGTGGTGCAATCGAATTCGATCGATGTTGGCGTCGCGGTCGAAGCGGAGGACGGAATCATGGTCCCGGTAATTCGCAACGCCGAGAAAACTTCGCTCGCCGATTTAGTGAAAAAGTATCAGGAACTTGTCGATCTTGCGCGCAAGCGCCGCATTTCGCCGGACATGCAAGCGGGCGGCATTGCAACGGTTTCGAACTTCGGAACGTTTGGGGTCGAATGGGGTACGCCAATTCCCCTGCCCGATCAGACTTTGCTCCTCGGCCTCGGCGCCGGGAAAAAAGTTCCGGCGTGGGACGAAACAAAACAGGAATTTGTTCCAAAAACGGAAGCGCAGATCACACTCAGCTTCGATCATCGGAGCATCGACGGCGGTGGCGCCGCGCGTCTGCTCAAGCGTGTGATCGAGTTGTTAGAAGAGCCAAGCAAGTTGTAGGGCATTTCTGCTAAACGCCGTGGCACGGGCAGAGACGCCATCCGAGCCGAATATTTGCGACTGTCATAGACCGCCACTACAATTTTAGACATGCACGAGAACACGGAATTCAGTTTAAGCCGGGAGGTCGAGGCGATTGAGATCCCGAGCGGTCGAAAGTTAACGCTCGCAAAAGGAACGCAGGGCGTAATCACGCAGGCGCTCGGCGGCAGTTACACGATCGCGACGCCGTACGGACTGTCCCGTATCGCGGAAAAAGATTTGGACGCGCTCGGTCTCGATAAACCGAAGCCGGCGGCGAAGGAAAAGACCACCGCTAAAACGAACGGGGCAGTTTTGGAAGACGATGTTTGGAACCAGCTCAAGCAATGCTTCGACCCAGAAATTCCGGTGAACATTGTCGATCTTGGTTTGGTTTATGATTGTCGCCTGACCAAAAAAGACGACGGCGGGACACGCGTCGAAGTAAAAATGACCCTGACTGCGCCTGGTTGCGGAATGGGACCGGCGATCGCGCACGATGCGCAGAGCAAAATTTTGTCGATCGATGGTGTCGATGAAGCCGATGTGCAGTTAGTCTGGGATCCGCCCTGGAACCAAAACATGATCAGTGAAGCCGGGCGAATGAAGCTCGGGATGATTTAAGTCCGAGCCGGACTGGCTGTTGTCCGCGCACCAATTGCTCGAACAGAAAACGCAAGCGGAAAACAATTTTAAATTTTGCGTTCACACGTTGACAGCCTGTGAACGTGCTGCTTGTATAGTTCTTCGCGCTCGCGAAAAATTCCAAGATGCCCTCGACTGAAGTTATTTTAACCGACAACGTACCCGGCCTCGGCGCTGAAGCCGACGTGGTGAAGGTGCGCCGCGGCTATGCGCGCAATTATTTGTTGCCTCGCGGCAAAGCTTACGAAGTGACGCCGGCCGCTCTGCGCCAGCTCGATACTCTCAAAAAGAAACGCGCCGAACGCGAAGCCCGCGAATTGAACGAAGCCGAGGAATTGGCTCGCCGCATTGGAAAAGCGCATCTGACATTCACGCTTGCAACCGGCGAATCAGGAAAAGCTTTCGGTTCGATCACT
>WNGK01016582.1_pt1 | contig 13206 bp, 8 predicted proteins | sample 5400601 | NCBI WGS metagenome assembly WNGK01 (sample SAMN13153376, study PRJNA577476) | soil metagenome | isolation source: 60 cm soil or saprolite under Garry oak tree replicate 1 | place: USA:California | collected 2016-06-15 | reverse complement strand
ATTGTGGAGAAGTTCAGCTATCGTGAAACTCGGGAGATGCAGGCTTAGCGACAAACCGCCGCCACGAACGAGGATGCGGTGAATTTCTGCGAGCGTTTTCTGAATGTTCATGTAGGGGAGAGCAACGGCGGAAATTACGCGATCGAAACTCTCATCCTCGAACGGCAAACATTCACCGGCGCCCTGCAGATAAGTTCGGTTTGAAAATCGCACCTTGGCGATAGCCAGACAGCTGTCGTCGATGTCAAGTCCCGTAACCTCATCCGAAGCGGTGACGCCCCATGAAGCCAGGTCCCGCCCCGATCCGCAACCTAAGTCGAGGACTCGCATAAATCGGCCTCCAAACTCAGACAGGATTTCCGTTTTGGACACCACGCCGACGACATTGTATACCGGGTTTCCGTTGCGTCGGGACTGCCGGGTTCACCATGTAAGTCGTGCCGGGCGGTTTCCGCAAGAGCCCGTATTGCCCTCCGGAGGAAAAGGGATTTTAGACACGGGCTGCAGGGACCGGTAGATGAGGGCGACTGCCGCATGCAGCCGACGGCGTAATGACAGATTGCCCGACTCAGGGGGAAGGTGAAATGCAGCACAGCCTTTCTCGTTGTCCAAGAGAAAAATTACCGATTTGTATACCACAGCAGAAGCGTCCCGTGGTGGTGTTTTCACCGGGCGGTCTGCTTCACGGTCAGTCGTGGGAGAAGCCGGCCGAAATGGCCAGCTGATTGCATCTTCATAGTTAACAGGTTATTGCCACATCTGGCGAAAGGGAAATCACTGAACAGGCTACTAACGGCATATGAACACTGTTCCCGATCCGGTATGCAAGGTCTTGCATAGATTACGAGGACCATCCGAGGACATCTTTGAGCGCGATTGAAATGCTATATTTAGCACAAGTGCGCGACGTGGCCTTTTCAGACGCTCCAACCAGTGCTCCAGTTGGGACTCGCGATACACAGCGCTCCCAAAGCCCTGTCTTTGTGGTGGGCTGCCACCGGTCCGGGACGAACCTGCTTTATGACACGCTGCTGTCGGCCGGCGGGTTCGCGGTCTATCGCGGCTATCTGCCCATCCACAAGATCCTCATTCCGCGGGTTGGGCCTCTGGATAAGCTTGAGAACCGGAAGAACGCCGTCGCTTTGTGGGTGCGAAGCAAAGGCTTCCGGAGGTCGGGTCTGGATGCACAAGAGCTGACTGACCGGCTTCTGCGCGATTGCCGCAACGGAGGCGAGTTCATCCGGCTGACCATGGACGCAGTTTCAAGAAAACAAAATGTCAGCCGCTGGGCAGTGTACGATCCGGATGCCGCCCTGCATATTCCTCGGATCAAAGCAGAGATTCCTGAAGCGCTGTTCGTACATATCATTCGTGATGGCCGGGACATTGCTGTTTCCCTGAACAAGATGGGCGGGTTCATGCCTTTCTTCTGGAACAGAAAACCGGGAAACGTTCTGGCCACAGCCGCATATTGGGAATGGACGGTGCGCCGGTCGCGCCAGCACGGCCGCCAGATTCCTGGTGACTATATGGAATTGCATTACGAGGATTTGGTGACCGATCCGCAGAGCACGCTGGGCGCTCTGGGGGAATTTCTGAATCATGACCTGAACTACGAGCGCATCCGGCAGGCGAGTCTTGGCCGGCTGCGTGAATCCAATTCCTCGTTTCGTGAGGAGACGGCCGAGACACAAGAGAATCCCGTTGGGCGGTGGAAGGGCCGGCTGTCGCACCAGGAGGTCGCTGAGCTTGAGGCCTTGATCGGTCGGTGCCTTGAAGAGGTCGGATATTCGTTAACCATTCCCGAGCAGGAGAGAAAGCGCGCGCCTCAGCACAAACTCATGCGCATTCTCTATGCCACTCTCCTGAGTAGCAAGTTTTGGCTCAAGCATAGGACGCCGCTTGGTCAGTTCGCCGACGTGTCGGCTTTGGAACTCGATGGCGATGCGGCCGCAAGCCAGTCGTCCACGACTGCATGAATTCCCCCAACCGATTGGTGAAGCGCGTTGCTCTGAACGCGATGCGGGCTGGCGGCGTCTTTGCGCTCGCCCGGCGCCTGTCCTCGCGAATGGCGCGCGTCCTCATGTACCACAATTTCTCGGAGAACGATAAAGAGCCGAACTTCACCAGCTCCGCTCTGGTACGGAAACAGTTCCAATACCTGCGTCGGCACTTTCGTGTTGTTCCCCTGCTGGAAATTGCGCGACGGCTGACTTCCGGTGTTGATTTGGACCCGTACACTGTGGCCGTCACCGTTGATGACGGCCGCAGAAACTGTTACGAGATTTTCTTTCCCCTTTTGCGTGAGTTCGGGTTTCCTGCCACATTCTTCGTGGTCAGCTCTTTCATCCGCGATGAGGAATGGGTGTGGACCGATAAGGTCCTGTGGCTCAGCGAACAGCCCTCTGCACCTGAGGAGCTTGGTCCCCAGAGACTGGCGGAGCTATTTTACGCACTTAACCGCCTACGCCCCGAGCGACGAAACCAGCGAATCGAGGAACTTTCGGCCCTTGCGGAGGTTTTGATTCCTGACAAACCGCCGGCCAAATACGCGCCCTGTTCGTGGAGCGAACTGCGGGAGATGGCGGAATCGGGTTTAGTTGACATCGGGTCGCATACGGTAAGTCACCCAATCATGTCGAGTATCACGGACGACGAGTCGTTCGAGGAACTCGTGCGGTCACGCAGCGAAATCGAAAGTGGAGTTGGCCGGGAGGTTAGCTGCTTCTGTTTTCCGAATGGTATGGCGGAGGACTATCGGCCCAGCCAAATACGTCAAGTTGCAGATGCAGGTTACGCTGCTTCTGTGGTGGCTGACTTTGGGTTGGTTGGGCGCGGGGTCAGTCCCTATCAGATACCGCGAATCGGCATGGGACAAAAATCAGATGCGATTGAAATTGCCAAATATTTGGACGGTCCGGCCCACTACCAGCGGGGGCTAGGAACCCTCTTCGGTCACTGGAGCGCAAGCACAGTGCGGCTATGAATCGCGCAGCGTTGCGGGTCGTCATCCATGGAGGATTCGGAATTGAGAACTGAAACGCAAGTTTTTTGGTTTACGTTGCTCGCGGCTTGCGCCGTATCCGCCCAACAGAATCCGCCTGCAAATGCTCGAGACAAAGCCTGCGGTCCTCCGAATTATTGTGCGCGCACCGACCGGCAGCCTGTGCCTTATCCAAAAGACCCGCCTGTTCTGGGACCCCTGGGGTCGATCATCACCGATCCCAGCTTCAACTCTCGCATCGTACGAGTCAGCGATGCCCACACCGGAAATGGAGAGTCGTACTCCACTCCCTCTTCGGCAGAGCAGAATTCCTGGAACAGCGCGGGCACGAGTTTCTACGTTCTGGGGCGCGGAGGACAAATTGTACTCTACGACTTTGATCCGGCGACCATGAAGCCGCGCGAACGAGGTGGTCTCCGACAGCCGTTTGGGGGTGAACCGGAATTCAGTCTCAGCGACCCAAACATGCTCTACGGCACGGACCGTCGCGCTGATGCATTCGCGCAATACGACATTGCGACCGGCCGCTTCACCGATCTATACGACGCCTCAAAATGCATCAAGCTGGGTGGCGATGACCATGTTCACGGAATTAGCGTCAGCGCGGACGACAGTCGACTCGCGACCGCAGTTGGACCCCAGCAGGACAAGAACCACTTGGTTATGATTTACGACCGCAAGCAAGGTTGCCGCTGGTATGACACCCAAACTGGCGAAGTGGGAGGGAATTGGGGACCGAAGGGCACTGTCATCAGCCCGGAACGTTTTTTGGTTCATGCCATGTCCCTATCGCGGTCTGGCAAATACGTTTTTTTAACTCGCGGTCACCCGTCGCCTGGCCATTTCTGGCTGATCTGGGATGTGAACACGCTTAAAGTGACGCTTTGTCCTGGCAAGTGTAAGGGACACCATGTCTTGGGCTACAACCAGATGGTTGCTTCGGCTGAGATGGGGCACCCGATGGAACTCATCATTCGTCCTCTGGACCAACTGGAACAGACGACGCCTCTCATCGGCAGCTTGGAGCCATTGAAGGGCTACTGGTACGATTCGCATTTTTCCTGGAACAACGTGGATGTGGAAGATTCGACTCCGGTGTGTTTTTCGACATATCGTCCCAGCAACAAGCCGCTGCAACCCCCCGATGTGGACGGCCCATGGGAGAACGAAATTGATTGCATGTCCACTAATGCGAAGGATCCCAAGATCTGGCGGTTTGCCCACACTTTCAGCACTGCCAAGAACGGTTTCTGGTCCACGCCGCGAGGAAATGTGTCCCGCGACGGGCGCTTCTACGCGTTCACTTCAGACTGGGAAGACCAGTTGGGACGGGGTCTGAAGGGTGAATACCGGACCGACGTATTTGTCGTCGAGTTGAAATAACCCCATTCTTAGATTGGATACTGTTTCCTCTGGTTTTATTCGTTCTTAGGCAGTAGCTTCTTGGGCTGCTGAATAAAGCAGGGCCGCCGAGAATTGCGGCCCTGTTCTTTCTTTTCTTTCGTGAGTTTCAGAAGTCGCTGCCGCGGGAATCAATTCCGCTCGGACCCCAAAGGTATTTAGGTTTAGGGCTTCGGATGCGCCTTCCAGAAGTTGTAGAACAGATCGTCCACGGTATCGCCCGTGGTGGAAGTCATTTTTGTATTGCACGGACTCGCAGTGCCGCAGGCTCCGGTAATGAAATGCACCACCGGCCCGTTGGTGCAGGGCGTGTTGGGCGAGCAGTACATCTGGCTCGTCGCGCCCTTCAGCACCCAGATCACAGCTTCCGTATTGAGCAGTCCTCCGCTACCCTTCTTCTCGAGCAGTCCTGTCCAAGGCGACTGATATGTGGTGCTCGATGTGTAGGTGTAGCTACCCGATCCGTATGAGCCACCGCAGAAAGTGCCGATTGTGTCAAACGTGGCGAACCGATCCACGGCGTTCCAGTAAGCGAACTCGTCGTCGGAGTTGTAGGTGAAGTTATTGACGCCATTGTTGGTTCCACAAAGCGTCAGCAGTGAATTGTTGTTGGCAGTGACCTGAAGATCGATGACGGAGACTGGGAACTTGCTGACGGGGACGCTAGGCGGTCCGTTTTTCGGATTCGCACCTTTCGGATTCCGCCAGTTCATAAGCTTTACGCCCACCACTGCTGTCAGGTCGCCCTGTTCCAAGGCCACGCGCGACGCCATGGACGAGCCGACGTTCCACATGCCATCGACCGCCACATGCTTCAGATCGATGTTCATGTCTTTCTTAGCGACCAGGATAATCTGTCGGGCAAAATCTGAATCGTTGGGACAAACGGCCGGCGTCCAAATGCGCGAACAGGGATCGGTATCGAAGTCGAGTGAGTGCCACTGCGGTTTTCCTGACACCTGCAAAGGGTTGGGACAAATTACGATGGGAGCCGGGACAGGGAGCGCATCAACATAACGCGCCGGCCCATAGGTTTCCTGTCCGGCGTTCACGCAGAAGAACGAGCCGAGCACATCTCCGCCGCTGAATTCCATCCATAGTCCGCTCAGCCCGGAAACGTAGTTGGGCGGAACGTGCGCGTAGAAGGTACGCGTAATGCCATCGTGGGTCATGGTGCAAGTGGAGTCTCCCGCTGCGCCGCTACCCTGGTTCCAGGCGCACGAATAATCAGGGATGGAGCCAGAAACGGTGAAGCTTTTGGTCTGTGAGCACGTCACGCCACTGCCCGAGCAGGTAGCCTGTATGGTTACCGTGCCGGCGGAGTTCGGCGCGGTGTAAATGCCACGGGCGTCGATGGTTCCTCCACCGCTAACTACTTGCCAGGAGGTGACTGCTTGCGACCCGGCTCCGTTGTTGACCACGGCGCTAAAAGGTTCTGACGTTGCCAACTCTACGTTGGCAGCGGAAGGGTAGATCTGAACCGCCCCTGCTTGCGTCTGCCCGCCAGACGAGGTGGATCCGGTTCCGCCAGACGTAGTGGAACCAGTCCCGCCTTGCGCCTGTGATCCCCCGTCCAGCTCAACGATGAATACATCCCCTCGGCAGTTGGTGCCGACAGTACAGGATGCCGCGCCAGGATTCCCTTCCGAGCCAAGCGTACCCAGCCAGTCGGACGCGAACATGAAGAATCTTCCGTCCTGTGAGACGTGCCCAATAGCATACTGGGTGTTGAAGCGATGGCTCAGGCCGGTGATGAAGCTATGGGCGAAGCGCTTCACTGTCCCTGCGGGAATGTTCCCCACGGTCGCGGGGAAAGTCCCTAGAATCTCGTTGTACCAGGCAGCAGGCAACGGATTGATCATGTTTGTCCAGCTGCCGCTGAGAATGGGATAAGTATCGCTTGAATCAACGTTGTTCCAGCTGAAGTGTTGGTCGAATGGCAGAGCCATACTGCTGGGGAAGGATGAGATCTGCATCGTGGACAATCCTGGCAGTGTGTACTGCCGGGTTGTGTCCTGTCCGATGTGGTTACAACCGGAGTTGTTCATCCAGTGGCTATGGCCTTCGGTCCAGTGGCCGCTCAAGCATCCCGATGGGTTGGCGACGGTGGTAGTTGCCACACTCCAGAAATAGGGAGGCTTGCTGCAGCTCGCGCTCAAACAAGTCGTGAATCCCACGAGATCCCAGTCGCCGCTTTTTCCCAGAACATTGGCATGGATCGTCCAGCGGTCGGAAGTGCTGATTGGACCAGTGGTTCCCCAGTCGCCGTAAACGATTCCGCTCTTCGAGTCCAGCAGGCGGCACCCCTGGCCGACTGTGTAGGTTGCCGTCAGATAACCTGTGCCCTGACCGCCGGCGTTGGAATATCCAGAAGCAAAAACCTCATCATCCGTGCTCATGGAGAATAGACTTCTCCAAGTTACCTTGGGGTTCGCTGTCCACAGGGGGTCGGCTCCTAAGCACTGCCGATTGTTGAAGTCGTAAACCAACTTGGGAGAGGGAATCGTGCTGCCGATCCCGCTTAAGTCGTAGCTGTAAATCGCGGTGCCGTTCAGGCGGTAAAGGACCATAGGGTTAACAAAGGACCACGACCAGCCGCTTCCTCCCGACATGGGGGGCATTGCCGCAATTCTGGTCGCTTGCATCGTGGACGGGTTCAATCCGAAAAGATAGGCAGAAGTGGCCGTATCTTGGACGAGAAACATGGTGGAGTCCTGGTTCCACATGTTGGGATCGTCGGAACCGGACGCGCTGGTTATTATCGTGGCCCCCCCCGCTGTGCGAGCGTCAGTAACGCGCACAATGCGGTTATGGAAGTCAGGATCGAGCACCACCCGGTTTGCTCCGGTAAGATTGCCGCATGAAGTGAGTTGCCCGGCTGCGCAGGTGTTTGGGCCAACTTGTGGTGGGACCGCCGGATTGGGTGCGGGATTCAAGTCGGAACGAGAACAGTTGTAAGTCGGCGGTCCGCAGTTCGACGCTGAGCTTACCTGCAGCACCAGCGCTGCCGAAGTCGTGTTGTGCGCGCTGTCCTGTACTTGCACCGCGAAGTTGAACGTGCCCGGGCCCGATGGTGTTCCGCTGATTATTCCTGACGACGACAAAGAAAATCCGGCCGGGAGCGCACCCGAGGTCAGCGTCCATTGATACGGCGGTTTCCCGCCGGATGCCTGCAAACTCGCCTGATAAGGAATACCTGTAAACGCTGCCGCAATCGCCAGCGTCGTGATGCTCAGACCTTGTTGGGGAGCGTTTGGAGATACGGCAACCGCCGCGGATGCGGTCTTGGTTGAATCCGCGACGCTAACCGCAGTGACGGTCACGTTCGTCGTCGTGCTCACCGTGGGCGCAGTGAACAAACCCGAAGACGAAGTCGTACCCGCATTAGCCTTCCAGGTCACACCCGTCTGACCCGTTCCGCTCACCGTGGCCGAGAACTGCTGGGTACCTCCAGAAACAACACTGGCACTCGTCGGCGAAATCGAAACCGTGATCGCTGGCGCAGATCTGCTCACGGTGATGCTGAAGGTATGATCTCCATGGCCGGAAAGCGGCAAGTCTGAAACCCCCACGTTGAAACTATAAATTCCCGTGGTGGTGGGGATCCCGCTTATGGATCCAGTCGAAGAGTTCAGCACTAACCCAGGCGGCAAAATTCCCCGCGCGATGCTGAACTGGTAGGGGCTGGTTCCCCCCGTAACCGACAGCGCTGCCCGATACGGGCTCTGCGCGATCGCTGACGACAATGAGGTAGTGGTGAATGTGATTGTGCTTCGCGGCGCCGTCGCAGCAGAGCTCAGAGAACGAAGGCCGATCATCAGCAGCAACACGATGACACGGCGAATAGAGCCTGCTGGACAAGATGTGGTTTGTCCGAATAGGTACGCTTGTCGCGTGGACTTGGGGAGCATTGACACCACCTCGCGAATATTTTGCGGACGTCTGTCAGCGTTCGCTGCGTTGACTTTAGACAGTCAGAGACATTGGAGGTAGGTCACCAGAGGTCATTGTCCCAATCGGAGGGACATCACTTAGGTTGGAGAAAGGAGTGAACTACCGTGTGACCTGGCGAGGTCCGCGCGCAATCTTACAGCAGCGAATGACATCTGCCAGAATCAGTGGCGGAATGAGCAACGTTTATTCGTCGCGTTCAAGGAGTCTCGCCCGCGCCTTGTCGTAAGTGGAATTGCCAAGCACTCTCTTCATAGCGCTTCGCGTTATGTCAATCAGTCGTAGCCGCCACAGTGTCTGATTGCGGCAGATGCGCTCAAAAGCGTCGAGAGAGGTTTCCCGCATGATTGCGATGCGGCCGAGTTCAAAGGCCGAGGTTCTTCGAGAATTGGCGTGTGCGCGGCTGGTCGCTAGCGTGCGATAACCAGCATTACGCGCCATTTCGATCACAGGCTGGTCATACCGGCCACCGGGGCAGGAAAAATGCTGTACTTGGTTACCAATAATCTGTTCGAGTTTGTCCTTGGCCTCGACCATCTCGCGGTGCAGGCCGTCTGTTGTCAGGTCAGGCAGGTAGGCGTGCGTCATCGAATGACAACCGACTTCAAATCCCAGTTCGCTCAACGCACGCAGCTGATGGGGGGCAAGATATCCTGGCCTGCCTAGGAATCCGGTCGTAATGTAAAAGGTAGCCTGGAACGCAGCCGCCTGCAGAATTGGGGCAGCCGCCAGCAGATCTGTTTCGCAACCATCATCGAAGGTGATTACGACCCCGCGATCAGCCGGGAACTCCAGCGCCGCGCTCACGTTGAAGCCCTGCCAAGCGGCCGTTTGCAGCCACTTCACTTGAGATTCGAAATCAGCTGCGGTCAGAATGTATCGAACGTAACCGGGATCCGTCTGGCACAGGGGACGGCCAGGCAGTTCCAACTCGTGATACATCAAAAAAACTATGCCATCCATGGCGGTTACGACCGCGGTGTCGGCTGAAGGCGGCCGTCTAACAGCGTCGTCAGTTCATCACGCAAATTGGGACCGCAGGCGATCAGCCCTGAGATACGAGGGTCTTTGTTGTTGCAGCGCAGTTCCGTGCCTTCCAGGGTCTGTACCCATCCGCCCCCGCTGCACACAAGCGCGGCACCGGCCGCAACATCCCACTCATTCTTGGGACACAATGTGAAGGTGAAGTCAGCTAACCCCGCGGATACAAGTGCCAGTTTGTAAGCCACAGAGCCCATCGGGCGAATCTTAAAAGGAGCGCTCTTGAACTCTTCCCACTCACCGCGCTTCAGCTCGCTGCGGCTGGCCAGTGCCACCGCATTCTGAAGACTCGCGCTCGCGCGAGGCCGAGCCGGCTTGCCGTTGTAAATCACGCCCGTCTTGAGCGACCCCATAAAGGTTTCCTGGGTCGCAGGGTTGCAAATTCCCCCTGCTACTGGCCGGTGGTTTTCGACCATCGCCACGGAAACACAGAACTCCGGAATTCCGGCGACGAATTCGCGCGTGCCATCCAGAGGGTCCACGACCCACACTCGGCTTTTGTCCAAACGAGTCAGGTCGTCCACGCTTTCTTCCGACAACCAGCCTTCGCCATCCCGCAGAAGATGCTGGCGGAGAATTGCATCCAGCTTGCGGTCAGCCTCGGTCACCGGATCGTGACCGATCTTGTATTCGGTTTCAATTGCGCCCGGCGTGAATTGTTTGAGGACCTCACGGGCAGCTTCCAACGCCGACTCGATGCGCCCGAGCGTTTCCGTTTGCATTGAATGCATAGTCTCCATTTTTGTTAGGTCCAGAGCATCCTTGCGCCCGTGGCCATGAGAATGGCACAGAGGAGGCGCCGAAGCCACTGGACCGGCATACGCGTGGTGAGTTGCGATCCCAGCAGGCCGCCCGGAACCGATCCTATCAGCAGGTAGGCAACCAGTTTGGGGTCAACATTGCCAAGCCGAAAATGAAGCACGCTCGTGACACCGGTCAGAAGCACGGCGTGCACGATGTCGGTTCCTACCATCACGGCGGGGGGGTAACTGTAGAACAGCAGCAACAACATCATGATAATGCTTCCCGAACCCACCGACGTCATACCTACCAGAAAGCCAGAGACTAAGCCGATAGCAGCCATTCCGGCGAACGATTTGGCAGTCGGCGGACGATTGACCATCCGCGCTTCAATTCGCCTTTGCAACAGAAGCAAAGTGGAGACACAGATCAAGAGAATTCCAACCGCAGTCTTAATGAAATCATTCACGCCGCTACCGTACAGGTTGCGCAAATGCTGCAGTAGGGAGACCCCCAGAATCGATCCGGGTATGCTGCCTGCGGCGAGCGCAAGCACGACTTTGCGGCGGACCTTGCCGTTCTTCAGGTGCACCCAACTCGAGCCAATCTTAGTGATGAAATTGAAAGCCGCATCCGAGCCTACGGCCACAATCGCGGGAACGCGCAGCCCGAAGATGAGGATGGGCAGCAAAAGCACGCCGCCACCCAGTCCGGTCATCCCGATCAGGGTGCCTACAATGAAACCAATCAGGATTTTCAGAGCGACCAATTCCATAAACCGGTCTGCGTGCTCCCTCTAGGCTGGTTAAGCGCCTGCCGTCAATGCTGGCTGGCCGTTGGCGCCGATGAAACCCTCCCGTTCGAGGTGCAGAATAATTTCCTGTGCGGCTTCTTCCGGCGCCAGTTCTGTGGTGTCAATCACGACGTCGGCATCGGCGGGTACTTCGTAGGGATCGGAGATACCCGTGAACTCTTTGACGATCCCAGCTCGCGCCTTGGCATAAAGACCCTTGCGGTCGCGTTGCTCGCAGATTTCGAGCGGCGTGGCCACATGCACGAGGATGAATCCGCCATGAGGCTCGATCATCTGCCGCACATGCTTGCGAACCGCATCGTACGGAGCGATGGGAGCGCAGATGGCAATGCCACCGTTTTTAGTGATTTCAGACGCGACGTAGCCGATGCGCCGAATGTTGATGTCTCGGTGCTCCTTGGAGAAGCCGAGTTCTGAGGACAGATGCTTGCGCACCAGGTCACCATCGAGAAGCGTCACCGGGCGGCCGCCGATTTCGAGAAACTTGGTCAGCAGCACATTGGCGATGGTGGATTTTCCCGATCCTGACAGGCCGGTGAAGAAAACTGTGACTCCCTGCTTATCGCGCGGCGGGAAGCTGCGGCGCAGCTCCTTCACGACCTCGGGATAGGTGAACCATCCAGGGATTTCCCCGCCTTCGTTCAACCGGCGCCGTAATTCCGTGCCGGAAATGTTCAAAACCCGCGAGCCACTGGTCACTTCGTTATCGGGAACATAGCGGTCCTGATCTTCGAGATAGACCATCATGTTGAACGGGACCATGTTTACACCAATGTCGGACTCGTGCTTCCGAAAAAGCTCTTGGGCCTCATAAGGGCCGTAGAACGGCTTGCCATTGACATCGTTGCCTGGACCGGCATGGTCGCGGCCCACGATGAAGTGCGTGACGCCGTGGTTCTTACGAATCAGCGCGTGCCAGATCGCTTCGCGCGGTCCCCCCATGCGCATGGCGAGCGGCAATAGCGAGAGTTTGACGGTCCCGTGCGGATATTTCGCAAGCAGCAGTTGGTAGCAGCGTACGCGCGTGAAATAGTCAACGTCGCCCGGCTTGGTCATGCCCACGGAGGGGTGAATGAGCAGATTGGCTTCGACCGACTTTGCGGCCCGGAACGTCAGTTCCTGATGGGCGCGATGCATAGGATTGCGAGTTTGGAACGCGACCGCACGCCGCCACCCCATGCGGGAAAACTCCCCACGCAGCTCAGCCGGGGTAAGCCGCAGGCTGCGAAAATCGTAGTGCGATGGGAGTTGTATGCCTTCGATACTGCCGCCGACGTACCAGGGGTTCGCCCGGTTCAATAGATAATCCACGCCAGGATGCGCAGGGCTGGTCGTGCCAAACACGACCTGTGCTTCCGCCTTGCGGTCCGGCTGCCAGACCTCTTCGACATTGAGGACGGCAAGCATCACCCCTTCAGGATCGCGCAACGCAATTGTGCTGCTGCCGGGCTTCAAACTTTTAGCGAAATCTTCCGTGACGTCCAGCGTGATCGGCATCGGCCACAGAACGCCGCTGCTCAGCTTCATCTTGCTGCAGACGCTTTCGTAATCCGCCTTGTTCAGGAAACCGCGCAGCGGGGAGAAACCGCCGTTCATAAGCAGCTCGAGATCGCAAATCTGCCGGGCAGTGAGGTCCCAGGATACCCATTCTTTGGAGTGCCCCTTGAGCTCCGCCGCTCGGTCGCGGTCCACAATTAGATTGATAAGTTCACCGCCATGAGGCGGAATGAGATGGCTTGCCTGAGCAGTCAAAGTCCCTTAACCTCCAGATCAATTGTGATTTCTGTTTTAACACCTTTTATTGCGGCATTCCGGTCACAGCGTTTATTGGCTTGCCAAAAAACAGGGGAAGCTTTCTGTGTGGTTGATGTCAAGATATCATAGGGAGCAGGTGCGTCCTGTTTTTACATAAAGACGCAGCAATTCCGGTAGCTTCGGGAAGGGAAAGTTAATCTCACAAGTAGTTGATTCTACGTGGCTTGCTGTGGCCTTTCCGGCGCAGGTTTGTCGACACCAGACGGTGTGCAAAGATTTGCGGCAAATGGCCGCAGTCCAATCAGCGGCTGCTTCACTTTCTGAGGGACTCAGCCCCCAGCAAGTGCTGGACGTGGCAACGCTACCCGTGAGTCATAGGTTCTTGGAGGGCGAACGCAACTACAATGGCCTCACTGAGCTGACTCGACGCTACTGCTCAGTCGATCGGTTTGGTCTAGCCCAAATGCAACCTGCCAGCCATCACGGGGGATGCTGAAAC
>WNGK01012696.1_pt1 | contig 13207 bp, 13 predicted proteins | sample 5400601 | NCBI WGS metagenome assembly WNGK01 (sample SAMN13153376, study PRJNA577476) | soil metagenome | isolation source: 60 cm soil or saprolite under Garry oak tree replicate 1 | place: USA:California | collected 2016-06-15 | reverse complement strand
CGTTGGTCTGTATACAAATGTGGAAGTGATGCGGTTCATCAGCGGCGGCGTTCCACTCGACCGCCCACGTGTCGAGGCCATGCTCGACCGCGTAATGGGGTTGTGGCGCGAGCGCGGTTTCGGTCCTTGGGCCGCCATCGACAAGACCAGCGGCGCGTGGCTTGGCGAAATTGGGCTGAATGAGATTCCCGACTGGCCTGAGGCAGACAAAATCGAGGTCGGCTGGGAACTGGACCCCGCCTGGTGGGGGCGCGGGCTGGCGCCGGAGGGCGGCCGGGCGGCGCTGGAGTTCGGCTTTGGCGTGCAACGGCTGCCGCGCATCATCAGCGTGACCCGGCCCGACAATGCAAACTCTCGGCGAGTCATGGAGAAGCTCGGCATGACGTGTCAAGGCGAGCGGCCGTTCCGCGGGGCGCCCACGGCAGTGTGGTACGCGCTCGACCGCGAAACGTGGCTCAACTCGACGGCGTAACTACCTACACCAACTACCAGGTTCGCGTGCGAGCAGCCACGTGGCGTAGATGAGTTTGGCGGACTTTGACCACGTTGTTCAGAATGTCCCTTGCCATCTGCGTACTGGCGGACACGGCCCGGCAACGGCAGTGGATGGCGTGTGGCCATCATTACAAGCACATCAGCGCTGTGTCCGTGCGAACGCATGATTGCGGGTCCCGTGGGATGCCTCGTGATTCGGACCAAACCGAATGCTAACATCGCGAGCATCCAGCACGCGCTGGACTTGATCGGCCGGAGCTCCATCGTGCCCTGTCGCAATGCCGACGCGGATTAGGAGGTGGACAGCCAGTCGCAGGGTTTGGCGCGCGCCAAGAGGCGCACGAGGCGCTGCCGGCTAGCGCCATCCAGACACGGGCCGCTGGCGCGCCTCGCGCAGCGCGTCGAACTCGTCGCTAGATGGTTAGCGTGAGGCCATCCTCGGCAAGCTCGGCGTCAACCTCGCCGCGTCGGTTGAGCATGTCGGCGCTCATGTGGGTCAGGACAAGCCGCTTACCGCGCAGACGCGAGCGCTGCTCCACCAGCTTTGCGTAGCTCAGGTGATATTTGACTGACCTTTCGAAGACGTACGCTTCGCAGATGAACAGGTCGGCGCCGTCGGCCAGCTCAATCAATGCATCGGTCCATTCGGTGTCGCCCGAGTACGCGACGATCTTGCTGTCGAAGATCACCCGTAATCCGTAGGACGGAGCGCCACTCGCGTGGGCCACCGGATAGGCTATGACCTCGACTGGGCCTACAGCTGTGCTTACGCGCTCGTTGAGCTCCGTAATCTGCAGCTCGAAGCGGCGCTCGATCTGGGACGATCCAGGAAAGAGCACCTCCATGGCCTCCATGACGCGGTTGCGCAACCCTGGTGGACCAACTAGCAGCAGCGGTCGCTCACGGCGCGCGAACTGCTGGTGAAGTACGAGGAATGGGATGCCGCCAAAATGGTCGCCGTGCAAGTGCGACACGAGCACCGCATCGATCGATGTCGGTGCGAGTCCCAATCGCGCGAGTCCGATCAATGACGATGTGCCGCAGTCAAGCAGCACGTGCGTGCTCGCATTGCGCAGCGAGATAGCTGCCTGGAGACGCCCTCCGCTGCCGAAAGCGTCACCCGAGCCGACGAATTGTACGGTGATCATGAGCGGGGCTAGCGTCGAGCATAAAAGCGTTGCATTAGAGCATGCGCGTTCAAGGAGGTTCCGATCGGGAGCGCGGCAGCCCTGTCTTGTCCGCGCCGGGCCGGCCTGCCTGGCCGAGGACCTGCCGGCGCTCTGCGTGCATCTCGAGTACCCGCTCCGCTTCCGGGCCGGCGCCTTACCGAACCTGCTCGGTCGATGCGCTGGGCACTGTGCCAGAAGTCCAGCATGCCTGGCTCGCCCTCGCACGAACCGCCGAGGGACCAAACATCGATGTCGAACGAGTCGAGCGATTCGCTTTTTACGAGCGAGCGCGTCAGGCATTCGCAGTGGTCGCAACGAGCGAGTCGCGCCGTATAGCTGGGTGATACTCGTCAAGGGCGTCATCTTCTGCAGCCCCGAGCTACGCTTACTCGATATGGTGATACGCTTACTCGATATGGTGAGCACGACATCCTGGCTGGCCGAGTTGACCGCTTCACGCGATCGAACGCTCACGAGCGCATCAAGAAGTGAACCGGCCGCTCTGGTGAGCCTGGCGGACCTCGAGGCCTTCGGTGCCCTCAATCTCGAGCCCATGCCGACGGACCCGCTGCGCCATCTCCACGTCGGCTTCGCCAAGACGCGGCCGTATCTCGAACGGCTCACGCAGCATGACGCGACCCGCACCCGCGACATCAGCGAGCGCGATGGATACGTCTATCCGATGACGCCACGCAAAATCTTGCGGCGGGTGCTCGATCACACGCTCGATCACATGAACCAGCTCGAACAGTGGATCGACTGGCAGTCCGATGGCGTGGCGCCGCAACCGACGGACGGCTGGGCTCCGTCAGGGACCACGTTCGATGAAGACCACGTGCCGCTCAGCGAAGTGGAGTTGGCCGCCTGGTTGTGGCGCATCGATCGCGCTGTCGATCTGCTGATCCGCCGCGCCGCGCAGCTAACGCAGTCGCAAATCATGTGGCAGCCACCTGACGGTAGCTGGACTCTCCATCGCGTTCTGCACCACGTTGCCCGCTGGTACGGCTATGCAGTCTGGTTAGACGAAGCGCTGCCTGACGACCCGAAGGCACGCTACGTCGAGGCAAACCAACGTTTCCTGAGCTGCGTTGCGCAGTTGGAACAAAGCCCGCCACCTGCGGATCACGGCTTCTACCGCAACGCAGGCCGTCACTTCAGTTTGGAGGAGATGATCGACGATGTGCTCGCGGCAGAGAAAGAAGTGCAAACGACAGGTCGCCTGGTTCCAGCCCCGCCGGAAATCGATTAACCGTAATCAGCACTGCCCGGCGAGCCGGCGCACCACCGGCGCCGCGGCCTCGAACTGACTATCTCTCACCACGATGTAGGAGATACTGAGGGTCGCGTGCCAGCGCAGATCGTCGACAACGTGGTTTGCCGTGACCCGGTTGCGCGGCGAGCCGCCTGATGTCCATACTGCCCTGATTTGATAGACCCGTGTCCAGGTGAGGTCGTGCTGGACACTAACGTGTTCGTCGCGGCCGGGTTCAACCCGCGCAGTCACTCGGCGCGGCTCGTCCAAGCCGTGCGCGATGGACGGTTGCGCATGATTTGGGACGATGCCACCCGGGAAGAGACCGAGCACGTCATGCGGCGGATCCCGCCGCTGTCATGGACGCGCGTAGCGGGTCTGTTTCGCGCCGATGACAGGTTCGGCGGTCCGACGCATCCTGAAGCGTACGGCTTTGTGCCTGATCCAGCCGACCGAAAGTTCGCCGCGCTCGCCGAGGCCGTCGAGGCGCCGCTAGTCACCTCGGATGCTGGCCTGCTGAACGCCCGCGGCCGGATGGCAGTCCGCGTGCTGAAGCCCAGCGAATTCGCGTGCCGCTGTCGTGGGCTGCACAGGGACTCCGACTTGCGCTAGCTGGTCGGCTCCTCGCCGAAACAGGTTGACCAGCGCCGCGCATATGCCGCGGCGACCGGTTGGGTGCAGTGCGACGACAATAGCTGAATGCAACTCAATCCGAGACTCCAGGCGTTGGCCGTTCTGGTCGGCGAGTGGGCAACGGTGGGAACGCACCCCATGCTGCCCGGCAAAACTTTTCACGGCCATGCATCGTTCACGTGGCTAGAATCGGGTGCATTTCTGCTCTTTCACTCGCATATTGACGAACCCGAAATTCCCAACGGGGTTGCAATCCTCGGCACCGACGATTCAAACCCCGACGCCGGCGCCATGCTTTACTTTGACGTCCGCAACGTCTCACGCGAATACCGCTGGACAATTTCCAGCAACGTGTGGACGTGGTCGCGCGACGAGCTCGGTTTCTCCCAACGGATGGTGCTCACCATTGCCAATGACGGCCTGCGCATCGAGGCCAAAGGCCAGATGTCGCGAAACGGCAAGAGCTGGGAGCCTGATCTCCAACTGACCTACACGCGAATCAGTTAGACGGCCGTCAGGGCAGCATCACTCCCGCTGACCAGACAGATCTCGCATCGCCGGCGTCAGCCTGTTCTGTCTGCTTGCGCGGCTGGAGGCGGCATCGTTGCGAACCAAGGCAGCTCCCAACCCCCCTTTTGAACGCCACACGTAAGATTGGAATGGCCCGTTTTTACGCGCTCGGCCTCGAGCGATTGGACGAAATCGATGTACAGCGTTCCGAACTTCTGACGCGGGATCGAACAATTCGCCGTGCGTTGATCTCTATTTCATACGTGTCAGGGGATCACGGCTGCATAGTGGCTTTAGGCGCCGCAGGATTCTCATCGAGCACAATCTGCCGAAGGCGCGCCAATCGTTCGTCCCAGCGCGAACCAATCTCGCCAATCCAGTCGGACACTTCGTCAAGTGGTCCGGGCACCAGTGCATAGCGGACCTCTTGACCAGTCCGCTGGCCGCTCACCAGGCCAGCCCGGTTGAGCACGGCGAGGTGCTTTACGATCGCCTGGCGAGTGACTGGCAGCTCGCGCTCAAGCAACGTTGCCGATGTGGGACCACGTTCGGCTACCAGCCGCAACACTCGACGACGGGTTGGATCCGCCAGCGCGGCGAAGACCGCATTCGCAGCCTCATCCATCACAGCCCGATTCACACACTTGCCAGGTATTGTGCGAGCTCTCCGAGCTCGCGTTGCCATCCCTCCAGGTGGCTTTCTCGCGTCCGCAACTCGGGTCGCAAGCTCGCAAAGCCGGACTCGATGACAAAAAGACGTGTGCCCTCAGCGTGCGGCTCGAGCGTGAACTCGACGCGGGTCATCTGTGCGTCGCTCTGGTCGGCTTGCCATCGAAAAGCAAAGCGCTGCGTTGGCTCGACTGTTTCGATCACGCCGCGGCTGCTGCCACGTGGGCCAGTCGAACCGTCCCACGTAAAGACAACCTCTCCGCCCGGACGCAGATCGATGCTGGCCTGCGTGCCGAACCACGCACCGAGTTGGTCCGCCTGCGTCAGAGCAGCCCAGACCCGCGCTGGCGGTACGGGCAGGATGACCTCACGTTCGATTGAGTCGGGGACGTCCAAGGCACATTCTCCTGGCTTGCAACTAAATGGTTGCACATTTTCGCTTGGTGCGCTACTCTGCAACCAGACGGTTGCAATCTCATTCCAGACGGAAGGTGAGGACTAGCTCGGTGGTAGCTCACAAGGTGGTTTCACACGAAGAATGGATCGCCGCGCGTAAGAAGCACTTGGCCAAGGAAAAGGAGTTCACCCATCTCCGCGACCAGTTGAGTCGCGAGCGCCGCGAGCTTCCGTGGGAGTTGGTCGACAAGGACTACACCTTCGAAGGCGAGAGCGGGAAGATCTCCCTGCTGGACCTGTTTGCCGGGCGCAGCCAGCTCGTTGTCTATCACGCCATGTTCAATCCTGAAACGGCCGGGCCGCAGACGACCTATACCCTCGACGCGGCCTGTTTCGTGTGTACCTGGTGGATGGACAACTTCAACGGTATTGCGGTCCACCTGAATCATCGCGACATTACGGTCGTGGCGGTCTCACACGCGCCGTACGAGAAACTGGCGGCGTACCGGAAGCGCATGGGCTGGTCGTTTCCGTATCTGTCATCCGTGGGCAGCGACTTCAACTTCGATTACGGCGTATCGTTCACGCCCGACCAGATGAAGGCAGGCAAGGTCGACTACAACTACCGGTCGACCTCGTTTCCGATGTCCGAGGCACCGGGCATCAGCGTTTTTCTGAAGGACGGCGATAGGATCTATCACACGTACTCCACCTACGAACGCGGTCTGGACATGCTGAATGTCGCGTACCACTACATGGACCTGGTCCCCAAGGGGCGCGACGAGGCGAATGGCGGAGTCGCCGGCTGGCTTCGGCGCCACGACGAGTATTCCCACTGATGTCCGCTCGACGGACTGCGTCCGCCTCGCGGGCATTCTCGGTGTGGCTGCTGCGCAACCACCCTCGAATGTCGCAGGCTCAACTGCTTTCCGCGGTCGGCCTGATCAGGACGTCCCGGCGTCGCGGGTTCTGTCCAGCGTGCCGCCTGTTTCAGAAGGGTGATGGCCCGCAGGAAGTCTCCGCGTCGGCGGTGATGGCCCTCGCGTTTCTCATCGTTGCCGGCCTCGCATGGACAGTGACCATCGCCCGGATGTCGTCGATGGAGGATATGCCGATGGGGCTTGGACCACTGGCCCCGTTCGTCGTCGCATGGACGGTGATGATGGCCGCGATGATGTTCCCATCGGCGATGCCACTCATGTTCGAGTTCGCTCGCAACGCGGAGCGTCGCCGCGGCTGGCGGGTCGCGACCGCTTTGCTCGGCACGACGTATCTCGGCGTGTGGCTGGCGTTTGGAGTCGTGTGCTACGTGCTCTACAACGCATTCGGCATGCCGTGGCCCAACCAGGCAGTGGTTGGCGGAGTCGCGCTAATCATCGCAGGTCTGTACGCGCTCACTCCACTCAAACGCGCCAGCGAAGCGCGCTGCCGCGAGCTGTGCGCTGTCCATGGCCCGTTGCCATTTAACCTGACACGCAGCGCACTCGTAGCAGGCGGGCGATATGGATTGAGTTGCATTGGATGCAGCGCGGGGTTGATGGTGGCGATGGTGTTGATCGGCACGTCCAACCTTCTCTGGATGATGGCCCTCACAGCTCTCGTGCTTATCTACAAGCTTGCGCCGGCCTCAACGTTACGCTGGGCGTCGGCAATGTCGGCGGCGGTTATCGTCCTTGGCGTACTCTACGCTGCACTTGCGTAGTTGGCCCGGAGCCGCGCACGATTCAGGCTCCGTACGGTAGGCGGGCGACGCACACGGCGGCTAAGTGGCGGCGGTCAGTACTGGTCCATGACACATAGCCTGCTCGAGGCTCAGGCCGCGCTGTGTACTGGCCGGATTGGACCCACAGGCGTTTCGCTCGCTCGTGTCGGGGACCGGAGCTACGCGGGCTCAGATGATCTGGCTGGTCATCGTCTCGCGGCTGCAAGAGGGCCCTGTGGCATCGCCGACACAGGCGCGCGCCGAACAATCGTCATATAGCCACCCTGCGGCCACGCTACTCTGCGGCTCGTTGATTCTGGTCACGGCGCCCGTGCCCGCCGCGGCGGTACGAGGACGCGCTTTCTGGCCGAGTCACGGACCTACCGAGTGCAGCCCCGCTGTCGTTTTTGACGCCAGATTTGACGCCAAACCGCGTGCAATCCCGGGTTACGCAGGAGCAATGTGCGCACGTGTCAACCGGAAATGCAGTTCGCAGACATAGGCTGGAGCACGCAAAGGCACCCTGGATAAGCTCACCGGCCGTCTTCAAAACGGCTGCTCGGCCTTGATTAAATTCCTGGTCGAGGGTGGGTTCGACTCCCATGCACCTCCGCCACGATTTGAACTCAGAATCGACAACAACGTCAGCTTTCTGGGGTGCTTCCAAGTAATGTAAATTGCACGCCGAACTAAAACATGCAGCCCAACTGCTTGCGAACTCACTTGGGGTGGGCCTACGAGATGTGCAAGTTAGCCACGGACACGCGCCCTCGAATCCGGGTAAGACTATAGGAAATACCGAGCAATGCGCGACAGCGTACGCCGTGCGTCCGGCGAGCATCGGCCAGCCCGCCCTGGGGAACTATTTCGACTTGATCGCAGGCACCTCGACCGGCGGCATCATCGCCCTGGGCATAGAGATGGGCTGCTCAGCGTCGGACATTCTCAGGCTCTATGACCGCCACGGACCGTCCGTGTTCGGTCGCGGACTGCTAACGCGCCTACGCAGCATCTTCCGCCCACGCTACGATCCGCGGCCACTGCGCGCGGCGCTCGAGTCGGCCGGTTCTCGCGCAAGATGAGATCACGTGGCCAGACCCTCATGACGTAAAAATGTCACCTTGCGCTCGCGGCTTGTGTACGCGCGCCGCAACGCACCTGCGGCGTGGTCCGCAATCTCCACCGCACGCCGCGCATCCTCGTCCACAAATGGCGATGCGCGGACCAGCACCAGGAGGGCCTCCAGCGCGACCGGCTCGCCCAACCAGCAGATCAACACGCAATGCCTGTCGGGCGAATTCGCGTACGACACGTGGCCTGACCGGCTGCCAGCGTTCTGTTCCTCGCGCGCGGCCAGATCGAGACGAACGACGGTGTCCACGTCGTCGTGACTCGGCAACTCCGGCATGTTGTCGAGCGGCACGTATGCTTGTCGATCCTCGGTCTCACGCCGCAGGACGGTTGCAGCGTCTGCGCGCAACAAGGCCGCGGCGTGTTGCGCCGTCACGCGCAACACATCAGACACGGGACCGACCGCTGCCAACTCGTGGGAAAGCACAAACAGGCCGCGCCTGAAACGATCCTCCGCCTGCGTCTGTTCGCGCAAAAGCGCCGCTTCTACCGATGGCAACACGATGCGCCCAAGCATGCGTATTGTCTCGAGGTCCACACCGCCAGGCGGTGTGCCATCCAGGCGTGGGCCTACGCAGACGGCGGCCCACATGCTCGGTGAGCATTCGATATGCAGGACGGTTGTCCCAGGGACATCGTCCGCGAGCGACGATAGGGCTACTGGCCAATCGGGTCGTGCGTAGCCGGTCGGCACATCGCCGTCACAACCGAGCACCGTCCAGCAGGGCCCATCGACGGCGGTCACGTTCGCGCACACCAGAAGCGCCGCCCAACGCGTCGGCACATACTCACGCGACCGGACAGCAAATGCGCTCGCGATCGAACTGGGGCGGGCCATCCCGTCTGTGAGAAGGCCGGCGCGCGCTCGCCCGAGTGACGGGTAGAACCAGGCCTCCAGCACGCGTTGTGTGGCGTCAATGATGGTCGGCGCGGCGAGCGCCACGATTACGCCACCCGCCATCAGGGCGAGCGAATCGCCTATGCCGATGAGGTGCAGAAGAAACCATGTCGGGACGAATATGGTCCCAATCGCCAGTGCAGCACACACGCGGAGGATGAAGCGCCGCAGATATGCGTCGAGCGCGAACACACGGTGCCGGAGAATGGCGTAGGCGAAGGCCAATGGGATCGCGGCGACACTCACCGACGCGGACTCGGCCCACATCACCGGCGGTCGGCCGAGCGCTTGCGGTAGGGCGTTGAGCAACGCGAGCGGAAAGATGCCCACGGCGACCCCGAGCGCGAGCGGAGCGACGAGGAATCGGTTCGCTGGGCGCACTGCCCGCCAGGCAAGGAGCAGCGTTCCCACGACCAGGTTGCCACCCATCCAGACGTTCAGGCTGGTTTCGAGTAGCGGCGGCGTTCCTACACCACTCGAATAGATGAAGACGAGCGGAATCGCTAGACATGTCGTCATTGCCGCGAGGCCGGTGGTTAGCCAGTGCGCACCGCGCAATGGGCGAGGAAACCAGACAAAGACAGTCGTAAAAGCAGCGGATGCAGCGGTCGCAGACGTGGCTGCGACGAAGGTCGCCGGGGCGTACCCGCGCGTAGCACCGGCAATGCTGCCAAGCGCCAACGCAGTTGTGCTGCCGAAGACGAGGAAAATCTGACCGAGCCGCGCGTCGGGCGCCCAGCGGTACACCACGGCCCCGAGCAGCGCGAACAGCACGGCTACGCCCGCGAACCAGAGCTTCAACGCATCTGTGAGTTCAGGCGGCTGAGCGGTTCTTGGGGCCCCATTCGCGTCCGAAACGACGATCTGTGATACGCGCCCGACTTGCTGCCCGATGAGGTTGTGCGCGTCGAGCGCATCGACGGACAGCACGCGGTCACCCGGTCGGACATGCTGCTCCCAGGCGACTCCGTGACCTCGCACAGCGAGTGCAACCACGCCGCCGTCCGGTGCCTGCGCGAGTTGGAGTCCCCAATCAGGGCCCTCGGCGTACAGGCGCAATGAGGTGGCTGCGACCAGGACGACAGCCACCAGCACGCTGACCCCGAGCATATCTTTCGCCGCCAGTCCCCCAGCTGGCAGCTTGATGACGGGGGAGATCCGTTGCTGGGGAGCGGTCCCTTCCAAACTCGTGCGCTACGCGGCCCAGAACACGGGCGTGCCCGGGACCAACAAGACGCCGCTCACGCTGAGCGTCAGTGTCGCGGCAATCGCATGCCGCGCGATGCCAGAGAGACGCATGCGATCCAGCGTTGCTGGGAGATCACGCCGGGCGTCGTCTCGGAGCTGGGGATTCGCGTGAAGGGCGCGCAGTGCGTGCATGATCGCGCGAGCCTCGGCTGCGTCATTCTCTCGATCGCAGGAAACCATCGACCTCCCCCTCCTCTCTTGAAATTATGTGCGCTCGACTTTGCAGAACGCGTGCCAGAGTTCGTGCTACGCCGCGCCGCCGAGTAGCTGGCGTAGCGCCTCGACTGGTCGTCCGATCTCCGCGAGATTCGAGTAGAGCCTCGCCCCGAAGCTCGGGCGGCGCTCCAGTCGAACATACATAGACGAGCGGCACTGTCGGTGAGCCTGCCCTGACGTCCGGTTTGTCCGTCGATCCTCCCGGCGCTGCGTCGCGCGCGTCGTTCAGCAACTGGCTATAGACCGCGAGATGCCAGCCGTACGTCGTGTACGCCTGGAGCAGCTGCGGGTCGTCCATCGCGGTCCGCGCTCCCAGCCGAGCCGCCAACGACCCGAGCGGACCGCTCTTGGCGGCTGCCAGCTGGTATGCGTCTACGGCATCCAGCGACGCCTCCGGTGACAGGCTGCGTGCTTGCCCATCCGCAGCTTGAACCAGGTCCGCACTGAGCAGCCGTGCGAGGTCGACCACAGTCCGCTCCGGCACGCCGTCGTCGACTGCGCGCAGCACGACTCCGGCGGCCAGCGCTAGCAGCCCGGCCGCGCCCATCACCAAAGCGCCTGGTCCAAACTTCTCGGCGAGCGCTGCAGCTTCGCCGTCGGCGATGTCGTCGAACACATCGGCGGCCGCCATCGCACACTCCATCGCCACGGCCGGCCAGAGGGCGCTTTGCCAGGTGCCGCCTGCCGAGACGCAGGTGGCCGATACCACAATCGATGAATGCGGGCGCGGGTCGTTGCTCAACACCCGGTGCTCACTGGACATGATCAGACGGATCACTTTTGCCAGATCGTCACCGGTCTCGCCGAGGAGTGTCACCACGCGCTCGGCGACGGCCGAGCACAAGGCCGCGCTCGGTGGCCAGTCGGCTAACGTTTCGTCGCCCAAGACGTGGCACCTCTATAGCAGGACGCGTTCCAGTAGTTCCGCCTGCGGCATATAGTTTCTGCGATCTGGCCCGCCGCTGGGGGAATCTTCTGCGGCGCGAAGTCGGTCCGCGATTCTGGCGCTGGCACTGTCACTCAGCGTAATGCTCGTCAGCAGCCCCCTCGCTCTTTGCCGACAGCCTTCCGCGGACCGTCAACGGCAAACACGTCATGTGGGCCGCCGACCAGGGATACCCTCAACAGACCAGACTTCGGCGACAAATTTGATCTATCACAGCGGAACCGAGTGGACGGGGCCAGCCGTCTTCACTGTCTATTGGGGCACCGAGTGGGAGCAAGGCTTCACGTCGACCCACGGTGCCTTCACCTACAACAGCGCAACGATTCAAAACTACATCGAGTCGTTCTTCACCAACGTCGGAGGCAGTCCCTGGGCTGCCGTGCAAACGCAGTACCGCCAGGGAATCCTCGCGCAAACGCTCTCGTGTACCGGCAAGTTGGGGGCGCAAATACATCACCAATCCGGTGGGCGAGTTGAAGGGCATCTGGACGGACCCCTCGCCGGTGCCAGCCGACATCGTCACGACGGCACTCGTTAGCAATTTCACCAACGACCCGCTGGAGGCTGATGCAATCAAAGCCGCGCAGCACTTCGGTTATGACGCCAACGCTACGTACATGATTTTCACGCCGCCCAACCACGGCGCCACCGAGTACGGATCGGTGTACTGCGCGCACCATCACGAAACGGGCCACACGACGAGTCCTGGAGTGCGCCACGCATTCATCCCGTACGTCCCGGAGCAGGGCGCTGCCTGCGGTGGCAACAAGGTCAACAAAGACGACGACGCCTTCGGCCAGGGCTATCTGGATGGCTAAAGCATCGTCGCCAGGCACGAATATGTTGAGGCTATAACCCGACCCCGGCAACCTGAACGGTTTCCAGGACGGCTGGAACGACGTCACGATCAGCGAAAACGGGGACAAATCTGCCTGGAGTAGCCTCCAAAACATCACGCTCGCAGGTCAGACGTACACGGTTCAGCCGTTATGGAGCAACGAAGCGAATGGCGGACAAAGGGCGTGCGTCATCAGGCGCTAAGTAGAACCCAGTAGCGCGAAGCGCTCGGCGAAGATCGTCCGCGAGCAGCCTGGCCCATCAAGGAACCGGTCCGAACGGTTCGCCTCCGCGTGCACAGGGCCGGATCCAGCGGCCGCCGCTTGTAGCGGCGCGGCGCCGTCGACTCGGCGCACCGCGATTCGGACATGCAGCTGCCGTACTGGTTGGGTCGGCGACCGTGCCGGGCTGCGATGCTTGACATCACCGTCACCAAAAGCAGCGTGGCCGGGCGGCCGGGCATGGGTATGAAATTCGGCGGTAGCCTTGCGGTTGTGGCGGCGGCAGTAGGACGCCCGGGATTGGTGCTGAGAGCCCGAACCGAAAGCTGTCCAGGAGCGCATCCAGAGGTTTATGAGTGTCGCCGTCGTTTTGGGATTGAGCACGTGGGGGAAATTTGCGTTGTCCTTCCGCGCTTCGCTGTCGCCACATTTCGAAGGGAGGAAGATCCGTCATGGACCTCGTTCACCCACGATGTTGTGGACTAGACGTGCACAAGCGCACGGTCGTCGCATGCGTACTGATTGCGCAGACGGATGGCTCAGTGGGTCGGCACATGCGTACCTTCAAGACCATGACGCCCGACCTGTTTGGAGATGACCGCTTGGCTCGACGGACTATGCGTCACGCATGTTGCTATGGAGTCGACAGGGGTCTATTGGCGACCCGTCTTCAATGTCCTGGAGGACGACCAACGCACGGTGCTGTTGGTTAACCCTCAGCATGTGCGCGCCGTACCGGGCAAGAAGACCGATGCGAAAGATGCCGAGTGGGTCGCTGATCTCCTACGCTACGAGTTGTTGCAGGCCAGTTTCCTTCCTCCTCCTGCTGCTGTCCGGGCGTTGCGCGAGTTGACACGCTATCGCAACACACTGGTCCAGGAGCG
>WNGK01005662.1_pt1 | contig 13208 bp, 14 predicted proteins | sample 5400601 | NCBI WGS metagenome assembly WNGK01 (sample SAMN13153376, study PRJNA577476) | soil metagenome | isolation source: 60 cm soil or saprolite under Garry oak tree replicate 1 | place: USA:California | collected 2016-06-15 | reverse complement strand
GAGGAGTTGACCGCCTGGGCGACCGCCATCAGCATGTCGGCGCGCTCCTTGGAACCGCTCTGCTCGGCCAGGGCCTGCTCCACCTCGCGCGTGTGTCCGCGCAAACGTAGGAAGAAGACCAGCACGACCACGAGGGCGACCAGAAGCAGCGCCGACAAACCGAACGCCGCCAAGGTCAGGTCCACCCTTCTCTCCTTCCGGAAACTGAGATAGGTTAACGCTCGGACCCCGCGACCTGGTCCCAAGTACCGGGCGGCTATACTCCATCGAACTGGATCTCACCTCTTTCGACGACCTCCCTCTGGGCGGTGAATGGACGACCCGTCGCCGGACCATCTCCGACTCCGAGATAGCGCTGTTCTCGGCCGTTTCGGGCGATTTCTCCCCGCTTTCGGTCGACGCGTCCTCTGGCTCGGCGCGCCACGCGCCGCCGGCGTTAGTCGTGGCGATGGCGGCCGGCCTTGCCTCGATGGACATGCCCATCCCGCACGTGGCCGCCTGGGAATGGGCGAACTGGAAGTTCCCGAAGCCAGTGGTGGCGGGAGACACCATCTACGCCCGGTGGACGCTGACCCAGAAGCGCGCGCCGGTCGGCGGAGCCAGGACCTCGATCGCTGTGTGGCGGGTGGATGTACACACAACCGACGGCGCGGTATGCGCCGAAGGCGACGTCGGCGCGAGTGTGTTCCGGGCGGCATCACCGGCGCGCCAGCAGACCGACGCAGGCGCGGCCGCGGCCGCGGCCGCAGCGCCCTCACGCCGGCGTCGAAGGCGAGCTCGCGGCGGGGCGGCCGAGCAGCCCCCGCAAGCCCCTGCTGCTGCGCCACAGCCGGCTGTCCAGGCCGAACGACCGGCGGGGACGCGGAGGCGACGCCGCCGCCGCTCGAGCAGCGGGTCGGGAAACGGCAACGGCCTGCCGGCGCAGGCGGAGCCTGGCGCCGCTCCCACACAACCCGCGCTGCCTGAGCCCGAGGCGCGCAGCGAGGCGATGGCCGCGTCGCCAGCGAATCGTGAGAACGCGAACCCGCTCTCGCGGGTGATGAAGAGGCTGCGCCGAACCTAGATCGGCGGCTCCATCGCTTCGATGTGCTCGATCACCCGTCGAGTCAGCTGGGTGGGAGTTGAAGCGCCGCTCGTGACGCCGACCTTCTTCGCGCCCTTGAACCACTCGGTGTTCAGGTCTTCCATCCGGTCGACCAGGTAGGCCGGCTTCCCGCCCAGCTTCTTCACGACCTCGACCAGACGCAAAGAGTTGGAGGACCGTGGACTGCCGACCACGATCACCAGGTCGACGAGCTTGGCAGCTTCAACCGCCGCCTCCTGGCGCTCCTGTGTGGCGCGACAGATCTCGTTGTGCACCTCGGCTTGCGGATAGCGCGCCTTCACGCGTCCGATGAGGTCCTCCGTGTCCCACACCGACAGCGTGGTCTGGCACGTGACCGCGACGCGATCGCCTTGCAGCTCGAGCGCGTCGATGTCGGCCGGGTCCTGCACGAGATGCACCTTGCCCGGCGCCTCGCCCACCACGCCCTCCGGCTCGGGGTGGCCCTTGCGTCCGATGTAGACGACCTCGTAGCCGTTGCGCGCGAGGTCGGCGACGAGCTCGTGCGTGCGCACCACGTCCGAGCACGTGGCGTCGACCGGTTTCAGGCCCAGCTCCACCGCTCGCTGCTTCACCTGCGGCGACACTCCGTGGGCGGTGAAGATCACGGTCCCTTCTTTGATGTGGTCGAGCCCGCGCAGCCGGTCCGGCTGGTCGACCAGCGCGATGCCCTGCTGCTGCAGGTCGTCGGTGGCGTGCGTGTTGTGCACGAGCATGCCGAGCATGTGCACGGGGCCGTCTGTCTCCTCGCGCACGCGCTTGGCGATTCGGAACGCATCCACCACGCCGTGGCAGTACCCGCGCGGCGTGATCTTGACGACTTCCATGGCGGGATCGAGTTTACCGACCCTCACCCTAACCCTTCGCGCCAGGCGCGGTCCGGACGCGTTACTCGCGCTTCATTTGTGCTCCCGCCGGCGGGAGAGGGGACCTTATGCGATCCCAGCGAACAAATCGTCCTCTGGGAGCGCCATGCCCGCCTTGCCGCGGGCCAGCTCGTAGTACTCGGTCCCGAACGCAACCCTGAGGATCTGGTCCTGCATCGTCGCGAACCACGAGTTCGGATCGTTCTGGCTGACATGCGCCTGGAATGCCTGCATCTTGCGATCGATGAAATCGCTCACGTCGACGGCGGTCGTCACAAGCTCGTCCGGCGTCCCGGTGATCTGGATGCTCGACTGCTGCTGCTGCTGCTTCATGTCCTCGGGCATTTGATCCATGAACGCCTGCATCATCGAGCGCGGGATGGCGGCGTAGTAGAGCTTCTTCGGCGTCCAGCTCTCCGAGGCACGGAGCATCTTGTCCAGCGCCGCGTTGGTGACATGGTGGGCCTTGATGTGATCGGGGTGGCCGTAGGTCCCGTCCTCGGCGTACGTGACGATCACCTCGGGCCTCTCCTCGCGAAGGATTTCGATCAGCTTTCCCGCTGCTTCGTCAATAGACGCTTGATGAAACGACGCCGGGTTCTGATTGTCCGAGGTGCCCGCCATGCCGGAATCGCGGTAGCCCAGAAACTCGCCGCGGTTGACGCCGAGGATCCGCGCCGCGTCCTCCAGCTCTTTCTCGCGTATCTCGCCCAGGCGAGGACGCGATGACGCCTCGTCCATGTTGTAGATCTCTCCAACCTCGCCACGTGTCGCGGTGACGAGCACCACGCGATGGCCGCCTGCACGCGCCTTCAACATCACGCCGCCCGTCGTGATGGCCTCATCGTCGGGATGGGCGTGTACGAGCAGCAGGGTCGCCATCTATCTCAACAATAGGTTGGCCAGCTGCTCGATTCCACCATGACCGGGTGGCGAGATGGTCCGCCCATCGGCCGCCTGGATCACCTCGTCCGGCGACCCCCTAACCGCCACCCCCAAGCCTGCCCACGCGATCATCGACGCGTCGTTGCGGCCATCACCAGCCGCGGCGGTCTGCTCCCGCGGCACACCGAGGCGCTCGGACAGGAATTTCAGCGCCTCCGACTTGTCGCTGTTGTAGTTCGTGAACTCGAGGTAGTCCGGCGTCGAGGTGGCGACATTGAGCTTGCCCTTCCAGCGGGCTCGCGCCTGCGGCAGCAGCCTCTCCAGCTCCGCGGGCTCCGCGACGATCACGAGCTTCGGCGTCGTCGGTCCCATGGCCGTATCGAGGTCGGGCACCAGGTGGATCGGCATGCCCGCGTGCTGGGAATACCTGTGGGCCTCGGGCCGGTCGCGCTCGACGATGAGGTCGTCGTCTCGGTACGCGTGCACGTGCAGGTTGCGATGCCGCGCGTATCGGATCACCTCCATGGCCAATCCGTGGGGGATGCCGTGGTCGAGCAGCCTTTCGTTGTCGAGCGTCCGGACCTCGGCGCCCTGGTAGCAGATGATCGGACCGTCCAGGCCAAGCTTCTGCGCCCAGGGCAGCGCGCCCGGAAACGGCCTGCCGGTGGTGGCGATCACGGTGACGCCGCCGCCCTTGATGCGCTCGAGCGCCGCCACGTCGCGCGGGTCGAGCTGCAGGCGGGCGTCGAGGATCGTGCCGTCGAGGTCGAGGGCCAGCAGCCGGTAACGAGCTATTGCCGAGCTTCCGGGTTGAGCACGTTCGGCGGACGGCCGCCGCCCTGCACCGCGGTGGCCATGTTGCGCGCGGCCATCGCCGACATCTCCGAGCGGGTGCGCGTTGTCGCGCTCGCGATGTGCGGCGCCAGGACCACGTTGTGCAGCGCGATGAGACCGGGATGGACGGCCGGCTCGCGCTCGAAAACGTCGAGGCCCGCGCCTGCGATGCGATGCGTCTTGAGCGCCTCGACCAGCGCGGCCTCGTCGACCACCGGCCCGCGCGAGGTGTTGATCAGGATCGCCGACTGCTTCATCTGGTTGAGCTGCGCCGTGCTGATGAGGTGGTGTGTCTCCTGCGTGAGCGGCACGTGGACCGAGATGAAGTCCGACTCGGCCAGCAGCCTGGGCAGGTCCACACGCGTCGCGCCCAGCTGCTTTTCGACGTCGGGCTGCAGGGGCTGCTGGTCGGAGTAGAGCACCCGCATATTGAAACCCGTCGCCCGCCGCGCGACACCGCGACCGATGCGCCCGATGCCGATGATGCCGAGCGTCGCGTCGTGCACGTCGTGGCCGAGCATCATGTCGATTTCCCAGCCCTTGAAGTTTCCCTGGCGCACGAAAGTGTCGCCCTGCACGACGCGCCGAGCGGTTGCAATCATCAGCGCGAAGGCAAAGTCGGCCGTCGCCTCATCCAGGACACCAGGGGTGTTGGTGACCCACACGTGGTTGGCGGTGGCGGCGGCGACATCGATGTTGTCGAAGCCCACGGCCACGTTGCTCACGCAGCGCAGGCCCGGTGTCGAAAGCACGATCGAGCGGATCGGATCCTTGAGCTGGCTGACGATTCCGACGCAGCCTTCAGCCGCCTCTCGGATGTTCTGCTCGTCGAGCGGTTTGGTGCTCGGGTAAGGGATGACCTCTGCGACCTCTGCGAGGATGGCCGGACCCGGATCAAGGAAGTGATGCATGAGCAGAACTCTCGGCTTGCCCGGCGCGGGCGGCGTGCTCATGGATTCAACCCCAGCTCCTGCGCGATCGGCTTGAGGGCGTCGCGGACGTTCTCGACGTGCTCGTCGAAGGGTATACCCAGCGACTCGGCCCCGGCGATGAGCTCCTCGCGGTGCACGCCGCGCGCGAAAGCCTTGTCCTTCATCTTCTTGCGCACGGTGCTCGGCTCGACCGAACCGAGCGACTTGTCGGGCTTCACCAGCGCGCAGGCGATGATGAAGCCGCACATCTCATCCACCGCGTTGAGCGCCTTGCGGATGTTGGTGTCGCGGGGCACGCTTAGGTAGTCGGCGTGAGAGGCGATGTCGTCGAGGACGTCTTCCGGCCAGCCCTTCTCGCGCAGCATCTGGATGCCCCGCATCGGATGCAGGTCCAGCGTCGGCCCGGTCTCGTAGTCCCAGTCGTGGATGAGCCCGAGCACCGCCCAGCGCTCCTCGTCCTCGCCGTACTTCCGCGCGTACGCGCGCATCGCGGCCTCGACGCTGCGCATGTGCCGGCGCAGCTGCTCGGACTGGGTCATCGATGTAACGAGCTCCCAGGCCTCGTCGCGCGTGGGGGTGTGGGTCGTCAAATCACATCTCCTTCAGGGCTTCGAGCAGGCGGTCGTGCTGATCGCGCGTGCCGATGGTGATGCGAAGCCAGCCCGCGATCGGATCGAGATCGTACCTGCGCACGAGGATGCGGCGCTCGCGCAGCGCGTCGGCCACCGCCGCGCCGTGCTTGCCCGCCGGCGGCTTGACGAAAAGGAAGTTGGCAGCCGACGGCCCCACCTCGAAGCCCTGCTCGCGCAGGCGGTCGCCGAGCCATTCGCGCTCGGAGACGACGTGGTCGACGATCTTCTTGTGGTGCGCGTCATCTTCGATCGCGGCCACCGCCGCGGCGATGGCGATGCGGTCGAGGTTGTATGAGTCCTTGACCGCCTCGAGCCCTGCGATGAGGTCCGGGTTGCCGAGCGCGTAGCCGATGCGCATGCCCGCCAGCGCGTACGACTTCGACATTGTCCTGAGCACGAGCATGTTCTGGTAGCGCGGGATGAAGCCCACGCACGACATCGGCGCGAAATCGACGTACGCCTCGTCCACGACCACGACCCCAGTCGATGCTTCGATCACCTTTTCCACCGCGACTGATCCGGCCCAGGTGCCGGTCGGCGAGTTCGGATTGACTATGAACTTGAGCGGGGCCGGATCGTCGGCAAAGTCCTGGGACCAGATCCCCTCGCGGCCTGTGGCGTGCGGCGCGGGCACAGCCTCGTGCATGCGGCACAGGGGCTCGAGCAGCGGATAGGTTGGCGTGGGGTAGGCGACGTGATCTCCGGCGCCGGCGAACGCGCGGAAGCACATCTCGATGAGCTCGTCGCCGCCGTTGCCGAGCGCGACCTCCTCAGGCTGCACATGGTGGTAAGCCGCGATGGCGCGGCGCGCGGGCGCCGCGGTCGGGCTCGGATAAAGACGCAGCTCGTCGTTGGCCGCATCGCGGATCGCCTGCAGCACTCGCGGCGACGGCGGGAGCGGAGACTCGTTCGTGTTGAGCTTCACCCAACCCTCGCCGTCCGGCGGCTGCTCACCGGGGAGGTAGGGGTGAAAGTCGCGGAGGGCTTTCTTCAGGAAGCTTTTCGGCATTCGAGCAAGAAAGTCTCGAGCGCCAGCCGCGGACTGACGTTCTGTTCGAGGTAACCAAGCGTGTCGTAAGAGAGCTCCACCAGCCGGGCCCAGCGACCCTGCTCCTTGCCGTGAGTCGAGAGCATGCGGCGCCGCAGCTCCACCTGCCAGCTGGCGAGCGCAAACAGCGCAGGGTCTTCGACCTGGCCCTCGCTGCGCCGCCACGCCATCTGCGCCGCGTCGAGCTCCTCGGCCACGTTGAGCGGCACGTCGGCCGGGGCGCCGAACACCTCCTCGAGTCGCCGCGTCCAGTCGCGGTGAAGCTCGATGACACGCTCGTCGCCGGCCACCCGCACGGCCCAGCCGGGCCGGCCGCGCGCCAGCTCCGCGAGAAGACGCGCCCGCTCGCCCTGTACGCCGCTGCGAGTGAGCAGCTCCTCGATGTCCGGTGCGGGCACAGGGTGAAAGAAAACGCGCCGGCAGCGCGAGACCACCGTCGGCAGCACGACAAACGGATTGAGGCTCGACGTCGTGAGGATGATCACGCGGTGCGGATGCGGCTCCTCGAGCGTCTTGAGGAGCACGCCCTGGTCCTGGTCGCGCAGCCTGCCGACGTTCGCCACGACCGCCACGCGCCGCGCGCCGATCGCGGGCTTCAGGTTCAGGAACGCCTGCAGCGACAGCTCGTGGAACTCGGGCGGCTTGTCGGGCAGGAGCCGGATCTCGTTGATCGAAAGCGGCTTGATGCGATCGTCCTCCCAGTAGTCGGGATTTCGCCGCAGGGGCGCCTCCTGCAGCAGGGCGGCGGCGAGTGCACGTGCCGCGGTCGACTTGCCGAGCCCAGCCTCTCCGACGAACAGGTAGGCATGCGCCAGCCGGCCGCCGGCCAGCTCGGCCCGCAGCTGCGCCAGGGCCTGCGAGTGCCCGACGACGCCAGCAAAGGGGTCAGACATCCTGAAAAGTATCCGTCGATAAGCTGAGCCGGTGAATCTCGCCGGCCGGAGCATCCTCGTCACCGGCGGCACCAGCGGCACCGGGCTCGCGGTCGCGAAGGCGGCGCACCGTCTGGGAGCCGACGTGCTGATCGGCTCCCGCAGCCAAACCAGTTACGCCGAAGCAGTCGCGCCCATGGGTGGCGAGCGCGTGGCTCCGTTCATCGCCGACTTCGCCGACCTTGAGTCGCTGGAAGCCGCGCTGGACAGGCTCGAGATGGCTCTGAACCGGCCCACCGATATCGTGCATTGCGCCGCCGGCGGCCTCGAACCGCTGCTTCGCCCGCTGCTGCGCGCCACGGCGGCGCTTCGCCGCACCGAGCCGGGGCCTCAGCGCGAGGCTGCCATCGCCCACCAACGCGACGAGCTGGACCGCCTGGTGCACCAGAACGCCACGAGCGCTTTCGAAGTGAACCACGAGGGCCCGCGATGGCTCTTCGAGCGGCTCGTGCCGATGCTGCGCGATGGCGGCCGCATCATCGTCTACTCGAGCCTGTGGTCGGAGGGCGTCCGCCGCGGGGACTGTCCTGCGTTCTACTGGTCGGTGGCCGAGAGCAAGACGCAGTTCGAGGAGTGGCTCGACGAGGCCGCCCACCAGTGGGGTTCGCGCTTCAGCGCGGCGGTCCTCATCGGACACCTGATCTCGGACACGAGCATGGGCAAGCTGATCGATCGCAACATGGTTCAGTTCATGGCTCCGGAGGATGTGCCGCCGTTCAGGGCGGGCTACATCACGTCCGATCAGGCGGCCGACGCGACGATCGACGTTCTGACGCGACCGATCGAGCCGGGCGCCCTGCGCCGGTTCTACCTGGCCGGGTCGGCCAAGTTGACGACGACGCTCGACACGGAGCTCATGGCAGTCGTTGGGCGGATGCCGTTGTAGTCGATCGGGCGGCTGCTTCGCGCTGCCGCTCCAGCCGCTGGGCGCGACCCTGCAGCCACACCTCGCGGATCCGCTGCAGGGCGGTTAGGTTCGTGAGCCCCGCCAGCAAAAAGACGACCGCGTACAGAACCCAGCCGCCGAGGATCAGCCCGACGACCATCACCACGATGCGCTCGGGCCGGGCGAATATGCCGGTCTCGCACGTGAAGCCCAGGCTCTGCGCGCGGGCTCGCACATAGCTCACGAGGAACGATCCCGCCAGCGCCGCGACGGTCGCCAGGATGAGCCACCGCTGCAGCGCGCCGCCGCCCGCGCCGGCGAAGTAGGCGGCAAGACCGAGGTAGATCGCGCCTTCCGAGTAACGGTCGAGGGTCGAGTCTAGGAACGCGCCATATGGATAGGCGCTGTGCGTGGACCTCGCGAGCGCACCGTCGAGGATGTCGAACGTGCCGGAAAATGCCAGGACGACGCCGGCCCAGCGCAGCTCCCCGAATGCGGCGAGAACCGCGGCGAGGAACGTGAATGCCGTGCCCACGACGGTGATCTGGTTTGGCGTCACGGGCAGGCGACCCAGCGCCGACATCAATCGCTCGGCGTGACGCCGGACCCAGGCCTCAAACCGCGTCGTGAACATTGCTCTCCACCAAACCTCGCGCAGCCGCGCGCGCCTCTTCGTACACCTCGACCACCTGCGAGGCGACCGACGACCACGAGTACCGCTGGGCCTTCTCGTTTCCAGCCGCGCCCATGCGCCGCCGCAGCTCGGGGTCGCGGGCCAGGATGACCAGCGCCGCGCCCAGCTCGGCCCAGCTCTTGGGCCGCACGGTGAGGCTGTCCTTCCCAGGCTCGAGCACCGACATGTAACCCGGAACCTCCGTGGCGACGACGGGCAGCGCGCAGGCCATCGCCTCGAGCAGCACGATGCCGAAGCTCTCGCTGCCGGTGGCCGGCGCGCAGAAGATGTCGGCGCTGTCGTAGTAGCGCGGCAGGACAAAGTCGGGCACGAAACCGGCCATCACCACGTCCGGCAGCCGGTGCCGCGAGATGAACGACTCCGCGCTGCCGCGAAGCGGTCCGTCGCCGACGATGATCAAGCGCGCATTGGTCACACGCGACCGCATGAGCCCGTATGCCCGCAGAAGATCACCGAGGCCCTTGCGCTTCTCGAGGCGTCCGACGAAGAGGATGTTGACCTTGTCGTCGCGCAGATGCCGTATTGGCGACAGCCCGGGCCGGTATACCGACGTGTCGATGCCGTTGGGGATGATTCGCAGCGGAAAGTCCGGGAAGTAGCGACTGAAGAAGGTGCGTGCGGGCTCGCTCACCGCGATGCCTCGATGCAGCCTTTCGAGGTAAGGCCTCAGCAGCGGCCGGCCGTAGTAGTAGCCGGCGTTCGAGCGTGAGAACGCGTGGAACGTGCCGACGTTCGCGGTCGTCGAGAGGCGAAGCAATGTCATGGGCTTCGCCGGCATCAATGGCTCGTGGAAGTGCAGCACGTCGAAACGCTCGCGCTGGACGATGGACTGGACCTGGTTGGCAACGTGAAAGGTCAGCGTGATGCGGGCCACCGAGTCGTTGGCCGGGATCGCGATCGGCCTGCCGATGCGATGGAAGATCGCACCGTCCGAGTCCGAGTGCTTGCGGCTTGACGGCGCAAAGATCTGCGTCTCGTGGCCGAGGTCGCGCAGCGCCTTCGACAGATTGCGCACGTGGTCGGTGACCCCGCCGGGCGAAGCGAAGTCATAAGGCGATACGAGCCCGACCTTCATGAATTAATACCCCGCGCGGCGGCAAGGCCGGATTCATTCCGGCCGTCACCCAGGCGTTGCAGGTTCGAGGCGCCTCCCATACGTGGCCAGGCGAGGGGGGTCCGTGGGGGGATCCTGATCCCCCCGCGCCTGCTCATGGTCCGCCCTCCCATATCCGGTGCGGGACGTGCCACTGCTCGGGATGGCGGCGGATGAACTCCTCGATCTGCCGCAGCAGCTGCTGGGTTACGCGCAGCTCGTCCGCGTCGTCGTCCCCGCTCCTCTCGGCGATGATCAGCGGCATCCCCTCCACCTTGTAGGAGTCGTCGGGCAGCCGGTAGACGCACACCGGCAGGAGCGGCGTCCCCATCCGCAAGGCAAGCGCCGTGGGGCCTGTGGGGATGGGAGCCGGCCGGCCGAAGAACGGCATCACCCGGCCGGTGCCGGTGATGTCGCGGTCGATCGCCGTTATCACCAGCTCGTTGTCCCTCAGCGCCTGGGTCACCTTGCGCAGGCCCGCCAGGTCGAGAGGCAGAACGCTGATGCCCAGCCGCGCTCGGGTGTCGCGGTACCACTCGAACAGCGGCCGCGGCTCCAGCTCCTCGGCGAAGAACGAGACCGGAGCCAGGGTCGCCGACCAGATCGCGGCCGTCACCTCGTACGAGCCCATGTGGCACGAGACGACCATGATTCCCTTGCCGATCGCCCGCGCCCGGTCGAGGTGTTCCCAGCCCTCCACGTGCATCTGGGGCCGCATCTCGACCACGCGTGTGCGCGGCAGCATCATCAAGTCGGCGTACGCCTTGGCATGGTTGCGAAAGTTGAGCCACGACAGCCTGCGAAGCTCGGCGGGGCTCGCCTCCGGGCAGGCGACTTTCAGGTTGTACTCGAGTCGAGGCCGGGCGAGCGGCGAGAACCACCATGCAAAACGCGCCGCCAACACCGCCAGCGCGTAGGCCCAGGCTCGAGGCAGCCTCTCCACGATCGACTGCACGACCTTGAACCCGCGCCATCGCCATTCCTGCATCCCTCAGTTCTTGAATATTGGCCTGAACGCGTACCACTGGTCGGGCCTCGCTCGGATGTAAGACTCGAAGCGCGTGATGATGCTCTGCATCGCGCGCGCATTGGTTTCGTCTGACGGCCACTCGGGCGCGTTCTCGACGACGATGTGGTAGCGGCCCGGACTCGTGGCGTACGTGTGCACGATCAGAACTGGTGCGCCCGTTTTGAGGGCGAACGCGGCCGTACCCGCCGGCACGACGGCGCGGCGGCCGAAGAATCGAACCTCCACTCCCGGGCCTTGCTCCAGATCGCACACGAGGGCCACGAACCGGTTCGCGCTCAAAGCCTCTCTGATCTGGCGTACGGCCGACCTGCCTAGCGTGATCACGCTGAGTCCAAAGCGATTTCGGTTGCGGACGATGGCGTCGTCCAGCGAGCCTGGGAAACGCTCGGCCACGGCGACCATGTCGTAGCCGGCCGCCGCGCCGAACGCGGCCGCCATGTCCCATGAACCCATGTGTGGCAGCGCGAGGATTACACCTCGTCCTTTGTCGATCGCTTCGTCCAGGAGGGATAGGCGCTCGACCGAGACTCGGTCCAGCACCTCTTCTTTGTTGAGGTCGCCGAGCAGCACGAAATCGGTGAGCATGCGGCCGTAGTTCTGAAATGCCCGCCTGGCCACGCGCGCAACCTCTGGGTCGGACGGCTCACGATCGAGGACCGCCGCGTAGTTGACGAGCGCCGCCCGCCGCTGGGCGCGGCTGAGCCAGAACCATGCGGCGCCGCCCGGCGTGGAAGCCGCGTAGCGCAGCCTCGCCGGTACAGCCCGCAGTATCCGCGCTCCGGCGGAGTAACTAGCGGCGAGCAGCTGCGGCCGCCGGCTTGCTCCTCGCGGTGCGGCGGACACGGCCGTTCTCGGAGGCCTTGCCACCATCGATGAACTCCTCCACGAGGCCTCGGGCCTCGGCGTCGCTGTACTGCACCGGGGGGGATTTCATGAAGTACGAGCTGGGGCCTTCGAGGGCGCCACCGATGCCGCGATCCAACGCGAGCTTGCAGCAGCGCACCGCGTCGATGACGATGCCCGCCGAGTTCGGCGAGTCGTGCACCTCGAGCTTGAGCTCGACGTTGAGCGGCACGTCGCCGAAGCTGCGGCCTTCGAGCCGGATGAACGCCCACTTGCGGTCGTGCAGCCAGGGCACGTAGTCGGATGGCCCGATGTGCACGTTGTCTTTGCCGATGTCGTAGTCCAGCTGCGACGTGACGGAGCGCGTCTTGCTGATCTTCTTGGACATCAGCCGGTCGCGCTCGAGCATGTTGAGGAAGTCGGTGTTGCCGCCGAAGTTGAGCTGGTAAGTGCGCTCGAGCTTGACCCCGCGCTCGCGGAAGAGCCGCGTCAGAACGCGGTGCACGATGGTGGCGCCGACCTGCGACTTGATGTCGTCGCCGATGATCGGCAGCTTCTTCTCCTCGAACCGCTGCTGCCAGTAGGGCTCGCGCGCGATGAAGACAGGGATGCAGTTCACGAACGCGACGCCGGCCTGCAGCGCCTGCTCGACGTACCACTTGGTCGCCTCCTCGGATCCGACGGGGAGGTAGCTCACCAGCACGTCCGCCTGTGACTTCTTCAGGATGCCGACGACGTCCGACGTCGGGCCGGGCGCCTTCTCGACCAGGTCGGCCACGTACTTGCCGATGCCGTCGTGGGTCATCCCGCGGTCGACGTTCACGCCGAGCTTGGGCACGTCGCTGAACTTCACTGTGTTGTTCGGCGCCGTGAAGATCGCCTCCGAGAGGTCCTTGCCGACCTTGTTCTTGTCGATGTCGAAGGCCGCGACGAACTCGATGTCGCGTACGTGGTAGCCGCCGAGACTCACGTGCATCAGGCCTGGAACGAAATCCTTGGTCGACGCATCGCGGTAGTAGTGCACGCCCTGCACGAAGGAGGACGCGCAGTTACCTGCCCCGACGATGGCCACCCTCACCTTTCCGTTCCTGTGGCCGTTCTTTCGGCCGTCTTTCATGCCCCAACCTCCTTACGGACTGACATCTGTTCTTTGATTCGAATGAGCTCGTCCAGGCGCGCGCGTTCGCGCGCGATGGTGTCGACGTCCAGGGAGCAGTACACCTGCCGCCCGTCGCGGCGTGTCCTGACGACGCCGCCGACCCGCAGCATGCGCAGGTGCCACGAGATTCGGGGCTGGCTCATGTGCAGGTGGGCGGCAAGGTCGTTGACGTTCTCCTCACCCACCTCGCCGAGCCGCTCGAGGATGCGCAGGCGCGTCGGGTTGGCGAAGGCCAGGAAGTGGTCGGTCAGCTCGTGGCGCTCATCTCGCTG
>WNGK01011468.1_pt1 | contig 13209 bp, 11 predicted proteins | sample 5400601 | NCBI WGS metagenome assembly WNGK01 (sample SAMN13153376, study PRJNA577476) | soil metagenome | isolation source: 60 cm soil or saprolite under Garry oak tree replicate 1 | place: USA:California | collected 2016-06-15 | reverse complement strand
CGCCTGGCCTACCGCGACAAGGGCTATTACAACGCTGCTGTCGAAGAACCCAAGACCCAGATCCGCGATGAAGGCGGCCTCAACTTCTTCACCTTCCGCCCCAAAAAGGGCAAGCGCATCGACATCCTCATGCCCATCGAAGAGGGCGCCCGCTACCGCCTCGGGACCATCACATTTACCGGCAACAAAGCGGTGAACAATCCGAGGGCTCTGCGCGCGACATTTGCCGTGAAAGACGGCGAATGGTTCAATGCCACCCTCATCAGCAAGGGACTCGAAAATCTGAAGAAGGCATACGGTCAACTCGGCTACATCAACTTCGGCGCCATTCCCAAGCCGGTATTCGACGATCAGAAAAAGACCGTTTCGCTGGTCATCGACATCGACGAAGGCAAGCCCTTCTACGTCTCCCGCATCGAGTTCCAGGGCAACACCATCACCCGCGACAAGGTCATCCGCCGCGAACTGATGCTCGACGAGGGCCAGGTCTATAACTCCCAGCTATGGGAGTACAGTCTTCTGCGCCTCAACCAGCTTGAGTACTTCGAGCCCCTCAAAGTAGATCAGGATTCCGAAGCACACCAGGATGCCGAGGCCGGCACCGTTGATCTGCTGCTGAAAGTGAAAGAAAAGGGCAAGAACTCCATCGGTCTCAACGGCGGCGTCAGCGGCCTCTCCGGAGCCTTCCTGGGAGTCAACTACCAGACCAACAACTTCCTGGGATTGGGCGAGACCCTTAGCCTGCAGGGCAACCTCGGCAACGTCAGCCGCCAGTTCACCTTCGGCTTCTCCCAGCCCTATCTGCGCAACCGTCCGCTCAACCTCGGCTTCCAACTCTTCAACAACAAGCAGGACTTCAACGCCGCCAAGAACTACCAGTCCAGCGCCGGCGCTTCAGCCAACCTGACAGCGGCGCAGCAGTCGCTCACGCAGAACTACAACCAGGCTTCGACCGGTCTTAATGTGTCGGTGAGCTACCCCTTGAAGCGGCATGCCTTCCAGCGCGTTGGCTTGACGTACTCGCTCACCAAGTCGTCGATCACCGCCTTCAGCACTGCATCCCAGACATTCTTCCAGACCATCAGCTTCCGCTCTGGCATCCAGGGATCGAACGCCCTCAACGGCATCGTCAACAGCTCAGCCTCGTTCACCTATTCCTACAACACGGTCAACAACCCCGTGCGTCCCCGCAGCGGCAAGGAATAATGTGCAGCTCACCAACCCAGACGGCAGCTGCGTACCGCGCGATCCCAACAATCCCCAGCTCAACCAGTGCATCCAGGTGCCGATTCCGGTGTACGGTATCGCCTCCATCGGCGGCGATACCGGGCTGACCACCAATGCGGAGTACCGCATCCCCATCGCCGGCCCGGTCATGATCTCGTTCTTCGACGACTTCGGCATCGACGTGGCCCTCAACAAAGGTCAGTTGAAGCAGAGCCCCGAAGGATTTGCCTCGCTCACCGCCCCCCTCTACGGCTGCCCCGTCTACAACAACGGCGCCTGCCAGGGTGGCATCCCCGGATCGAAGGTCGGCTTCCTCAGGGATATCCGCCCCGTGTCGGGCACCAACTTTGTCCCCCGCATGTCGCTGGGCGGCGAAATCTCAGTGATCATGCCCATCATTAACGCGCCCTTCCGCCTCTATTACGCCTACAACCCGCTCCGCCTCTTCGAGCGCCCCTTCTGCAATAACGTTCTCGGGACGGGAATCAATCAGAGCTGCTCAGCTCAGTTGATCACACGCGATCTCTTCCCACCGGGCGGCGCAGGCGACTACACCTACCAGGAAGCAGTCTCGGCCTACGGTGCACGGAATCTCTTCCGCGAACCCCGCAAGACCTTCCGCTTGACGGTCTCCACAACCTTCTAACTCAACGCTTGCAATTCGCACTTCAGGGGCCGCGCATCAGCGCGGCCCCTCTGTTTTGAGAGGATCGCGCCGACCCCGAAAATCGTGGCCCATGGTTCATTTTCTCAGCATTGACGCTCCCATCCCGGCTCCCTATAATTCAGCTAGTTCCTGTTTAGTCTGAGTACCGTCTTCTTCACGTTTCGCTCCAGCCGGGGCCAAACTTCCAAAGAGCGAAGAGAGGTTTCCCAGCACATCAGGCTTGCTCTCGGCGCCCCAGGCGTAGTAAGCCGCGCACAGGACTGTTGAAGGAGTTCCAAATTCAAATGAAGCGCTCTTTTTTATTGGTTGTCGTTTTGATCTCGGGTCTTGCCCTGAGCGTTGCCGCACAAACCCCCGCCGCTCCCGCCGCCACTGCTTCAGCCGCTGCGTCTGTCAATGTCGCAGTCATCGCCTTTCAGGCCGCCGTGGGCCAGACCAACGAGTTCCAGCGCAACTTCGCTGACCTGCAGAAGAAGTACGACCCCAAGCGCCAACAGCTCAAGACTCTCTCCGACGACATCGACAATCTCACCAAGCAGCTCCAGACGCAGGGCGACAAGCTGAGCGATGGTGAGCGGGCCAGCCGCGCCAAGACCATCGATGACAAGAAGAAGCAGCTGCAGCGCGATGGCGAAGACGCTCAGAACGACTTTCAGCAGGAGATGCAGCAGACCTATGCCGGCGTCGCTGCCAAAGTCGCCGAGCTGTTGAACACCTATGCTCAGCAGCATGGCTACACGCTGGTGCTCGACGGAGGCCAGCAGGAAGCCGCGGTAGTTCTCTTCGCCAGCCCTTCCACCGACATCACCAAACCCATCATCGAAGCCTATAACCAGAAGTCGGGAGTGCCTGCGCCTCCAGTTCAGCCCGCCGCCGCGGCTCCCGCTCCGAAAACTCCTTAATCCCGCTCACGCGAGCTGGTCACAACACACCTTGGCAGGGCTGGCGGCTTTCTTGCCTCAGCCCTTGCGATCCCCCGGCCCGAAACTAGCAGTCCCCCCGCTGTTTAGCGTGGTATCGCTATCGCGCAGATTTCGCGTTGGACCCATCTGCCGAAAGTCCCCTCCAATTGCCTCCAAATTAACGCTCCCCGGTTTGACCCTCCCTGTTGAGCAACCTATAATTCCATCTAGTTCCTGCTGATGTCGCCATCCGCGCCTTCTTCTGTTCCGCTCAATCCTGAGCGGGTCCCCCCAAGATGGACGAGAGGTTTCACAGGAGGCACGGGTTCCGTCTTGCGTTCAAGGCAGACGACCACACAGGAATTTCGAAGGAGTTTTACACCCGCATGAAGCGTTCGCTAGTTTTTGCTGTAATCCTGGCCTCGGGCTTCGCCCTGACCGCCGCCGCCCAAACGCCCGCTGCGCCTTCTGCTCCCGCTGCTGCGGCGCCCGCCGGACCGCCCAAGATCGCCGTCGTCGCGTTCCAGGTCGCCGTGGGCCAGACCAATGAGTTCCAGCGCAACTTCGCCGACCTGCAGAAGAAGTTCGATCCCAAGCGGCAGCAGCTCAAGGCGCTGAGCGACGAAGTAGACAATCTCACCAAGCAACTGCAGGCCCAGGGCGACAAGTTGAGCGAGGCCGAGCGCGCCAGCCGCACCAAAACCATTGACGATAAAAAGAAGCAGCTCCAGCGCGATGGTGAAGATGCTCAGAACGACTTCCAGCAGGAGATGCAGGAGATGTACTCCGGCCTCGCCTCCAAGGTCTACGACGTGCTGTCGAGCTACTCCCAGCAGCATGGCTACACGCTGGTTCTTGACGTCGCCCAGCAGCAGACTCCGGTCCTCTACGCCGTCGACTCCACCAACATCACCAAGCCCATCATCGACGCCTACAACCAGAAGTCGGGTGTGCCTGCACCTCCGACACCGGCCGGTGGAGCTGTCGCTCCTCCTTCAAGCTCACCACGGGCACCCTCTGCGGCGCCTAAGGCTCCAGCGTCCAAGGCGCCGGCGCCTCACTAAGCCCATAAGTGACGAAAAGGCTCCGCTTCGCGCGGAGCCTTTTCTTTTCTCCCAACCACAACCTGGCTTGGAACTTGCTCCAGCTTCGGGGCCGAATCTTACCGTGCCGCAGCACCCGGCAGGTGCGTAAAACGAGCGCAATTCCTGCCCTATCACACCTCCGCGAACAGCCACTCCGCAGAACGCCGGATTTTTCCCAAATCACTCGCCTAAATTGTGGAAAAAACTGTGGATTATTGTTGGCAATCCAACTAAAAATCTCCGATTCTGCCTATTGTCAATTCGTGCTTCTGCGGCTGTTTTTCAGCAGGTTTCCACAGTTCGTCATGAATATCATGTGACAACAGTGTGAGCCAAGTCACCGCAAACAGTTACTTCTGTTGATCTTCTCCTACCCGAAGCACCGCCAAAAACGCCTCCTGCGGAATATCCACTTTGCCGATCCGCTTCATGCGCTTCTTGCCCTCCTTCTGCTTTTCCAGCAGTTTGCGCTTGCGCGAGATGTCCCCGCCGTAGCACTTGGCCAGTACATTCTTTCGTAACGCGCTCACCGTCTCCCGGGCAACGATTTTCGCCCCGATCGCCGCCTGAATCGCCACCTCGAACTGCTGCCGTGGGATCAGCTCCCGCATCTTCGAAACCAGCAGCTTCCCGCGCTCATACGCAAAATCGCGGTGCACGATGATCGACAGCGCATCCACCGGCTCCCCCGATACCAGGATGTCGAGCTTCACCATCGGCGATTCCCATTCCCCCGCCAGCGCGTAGTCCAGCGACGCGTAGCCCCGTGAAATCGACTTCAGCCGGTCATAAAAATCCAGCACGATCTCATTCAGAGGAAGCTCGTAGGTCAGCATCACCCGCGTCGGCGTCACATACTCGAAGTTGATCTGCCGCCCGCGCTTTTCCTCCACCAGCTTCAGAATCCCGCCCACGTACTCCTCGTTGGTCAGAATTTTGGCGGTGATTACCGGCTCGCGGATCGAATCGATATTCGTGGGTTCCGGCCACCGCGAGCGATTGTCCACCTCCAGCACCGAGCCGTCGGTCATCGTAATGTGGTAGCGCACGCCCGGAGCGGTCGTGATGAGATCGAGCTCGTACTCCCGCTCCAGCCGCTCTTGAATGATCTCCATGTGCAGCAACCCGAGAAACCCGCACCTGAAACCGAATCCCAGTGCCACCGAGCTCTCCGGCTCAAAGAAAAAAGACGAGTCATTGAGCCGCAGCTTTTCGAGTGCATCGCGCAACAGCGTATGTTCGTGCGAGTCCACCGTGTAGAGGCCCGAGAACACCATCGGCTTGATGTCTTCAAACCCCGGCAACTGTGACGACGCCGGCCGTGCTTCATCCGTGACGGTGTCGCCGATCTTGGTGTCGCCCACGGTCTTGATGGTGGCCGCGAAGAAGCCGACCTCGCCGGCACGCAGTTCCGCAATCTCGACAGGCTTCGGCATCAGAACGCCCATCGACTCTACTTCGAACGATTTCCCGTTCGACATCAAGCGGATCCGCTGGCCTTTCTTCATCACGCCCTGCATCACGCGCACCAGAACTATCACTCCGCGATACGCGTCGAACCACGAATCGAAGATCAGGGCCTGCAGCGGCGCGTCAGGATCGCCCGTAGGAGGCGGCAGGCGGTGCACAATGGCCTCCAGCACCTCTCCCACGCCCTGGCCTGTCTTGGCGCTTACAGGAATGGCATCGGTGGCGTCCAGGCCCACAGCCTTCTCTATCGCCTCTTGTGTACGCAGGATGTCAGCCGATGGCAGATCGATCTTGTTGATTACCGGAATCACTTCCAACCCGTGATTGATCGCCAGGTACGCGTTCGCCAGCGTCTGGGCTTCCACGCCCTGGCTCGCATCCACCACCAGCAGCGCACCCTCGCATGAAGCCAGCGACCGCGAAACTTCATAGCTGAAGTCCACATGCCCAGGCGTGTCGATCAGGTTCATCTGGTAGGTGTTGCCGTCCTTCGCCTTGTACATCATGCGCACCGCGTGCGCCTTGATCGTGATGCCACGCTCCCGCTCCAGGTCCATGGCGTCAAGTATCTGCGCCTGCATCTCGCGCCCTGTCACTGAGCCGGTCAACTCCAGCAGGCGGTCGCTCAGCGTCGACTTGCCATGGTCGATGTGGGCAATAATTGCGAAGTTACGTAGGAAGCGTGCGTCCATGCGGGATTGGTAAAAGTGGCGCTTTCGTCGTCTGTAATTCTTGTCGTTTAAATGAAAAGGGGACGCTCTTCTCGATGCGCCTCTTCAATCCTGGAGCTGTCGTGCCTGGATCTGTCGTGGAGAACAGTGCTGAAGTGCCTTTTTCGGGCTGTCCTGCGCGTCCGCTGCGGCGGACCTCCATGGCATAGCTTATCATCGGCTAAGGGTCTTTCACTCAATCTACGGGACCTCATCGCGGCCGATTCCGTCGCGGCATGAATAGGCATGGGCTTGACTCAATATCGTTGGTTCTGCAGCGCCGCGCTGGTTTTATTGCTGGTGGGCTGCGATCCATCTCACTCCCCGCGCTCTTCCTCAGGCCAGCAGCCCCAGTCCACCGCCCCCGCTCTGCCTGCCGCCTCTGCCCCTCAAACGCTCGCGCCTCCTCTGCCCACGCAGCAGAACCTCCATCAGCGCCGAGTTCAGCAGCTCATTGACCAGGTTGAGAAAGCCTACGCCCAGGGCGACGCTGACTATCGCAAGGGCCGCCTGCCCGAAGCGAAATTGCAGTTCGATCGCGCCGTCGATCTCATGCTCACCAGCGGCATCGATTTAAAAAATGATCCCCAGTTGCAGGAGGAGTTCGATCGCATCGTCGACCAGATCAACGCCCTCGAGATGGAAGCGCTCAAACTCGGCAACGGATTCGCGCCCAAAGTCGAACCCTCTCCCGCCGATGTGGCCAGCGATGTCACCTTTCAGGTCGATCCCAATATCGTTGCCACGGCCAAGACAGAGCTAGCCACCACCAAGTCCGATCTTCCCCTCGTGGTCAACGAGTACGTTGCCGGCTTCATCAACTTCTTCGCCAACTCGCAGCGTGGCCACAACACCCTGCTCCACTCTTTCCAGCGCGCCGGCCGATACAAGTCCATGATTCAGCGCGTCATGGGCGAAGAAGGCGTGCCGCAGGATCTCATCTATCTCGCCGTCGCCGAATCCAGCTTTCAGCCTCGCGCTCTCAATGCGCGTTCCGGCGCCGGCGGCATGTGGCAGTTCATGCCTCATGGCGACTACGGCCTGGTCCGAAACGGCTACGTCGATGAACGCTTCGACCCTGAAAAATCCACCCGCTCTTACGCCCGCTACATGAAGTTTCTCTACAATCAGCTCGGCGATTGGTACCTCGCCATGGCCGCCTACGACTGGGGCGCCGGCAACGTGCAGCGTGCCGTGCAAAAGACCGGCTATGGCGATTTCTGGGAACTCTACAAGCGCAACAACCTGCCCGGCGAAACCAAAAACTACGTTCCCGAAATCCTCGCCGCCATCATCATCGCCAACCATCCCACGCAGTACGGCTTCGACGATGTCACCCTCGACCCGCCGGTGCTCACCGATACCCTCACCATCAACTACTCCGTCGATCTCCGCCTGGTGTCGGACCTCGTCGACGCGCCGGTCGATGAGCTGATGGTGTTGAACCCCAGTCTGCTGCGCATGACCACACCTCCCGAAAACTCGTTTGACCTGCACCTTCCCGCGGGCACGGCCTCCCTCTTCCAGCAGCGCATCACGGGCATTCCCGAGAGCAAGCGCAACGCATGGCGCTATCACCGCCTAACCGCCGACGACACGCTGGCCTCCGTGGCGCGTACTTATCACGTCACAATCTCCGATATCGCGGCCGCGAACCAGCTGCGGGAAGACCAGGGCGTATCGGGCATTGAGGCGCTGGTCGTGCCGGTGGCCCCGCCCACCGTGCCCGCCGCTCATACGCTGCTCTACACTGCGCGCAGGGGAGACACGCTCGTGTCCATATCCGACCGCTTCGGTGTTTCGCTCGCGCAGTTGCGCCGCTGGAACAAGATTCCCGCAGGCCTCAAAGTTGATCCCGGTCGTCGCCTGCATGTCGCAGAGCCCGCTACCGTGAGGCATGTCAAAGGCCGCGGTCACCGTACTACCATCACGGCCGAAGACCTCAACCCCCACAGCTCCAACACAAAAAAAAGTTCGGCACGTTCTTCTTCAAAGACAGCGAAGAGCGATGGCTCTGCAGCGGCGAAAAATTCCGCGCATAGGCTCGCGACCGCTGCTGGCGCGGGTAAATCGCATTCTACATCGACAGCATCCGCGCACACCGCGCCTGGCAGAGCTCTCGCAAAGAAACAAAAATAGCCGGGGAGCCTTACTACATACTTGTCTTTTGTTAGTGTTTGCGTGCAAGCTATTGCTACAATTGCTTCCGCAAGCGGAGTAGTGTTCTCCGCTGCGCCAAGCAATCAAGCGACAGCGCCAAGCCGCTGGAGGCAATGTGATGGATGAAGTGCTCAAGATGTACGCAAAGAGTGGCGACGACAACAACTCCGAGCCCGCAGAGCTGGATCCCGACCACGATGAAGCGTTGGACGACGACGAGGATGAAGAAGTTGAAACCTCCAGCGTTCTCACCTCCTCAGACGATGATGAGGGAGTGCCTGAAGAAGCCAGTGTCGTGATCTCGCAGACACCCCAACCTAAGCCGGCCCCCAAGAAGGCCGCGAAAAAGGCTCCCGCAAAGAAGGCTGCATCGAAGGCGCCCGCCAAGAAGGCCCCGGCAAAGAAAGCCGTAGCTAAAAAGGCCCCTGCCAAAAAAGCAGCCGCGAAAAAAGCTGTGGCTAAAAAAGCCGCAAAGAAGTCCGCCGCAAGAAAAAGCACTACTGGCGCAAAAGGCGGAAAGGCCGCAGCCAAGAAGGCCGCGACCAAAAAGAGCGCCAGCAAATTCACTAGAAGAGGTAAACCGTTGGCCGTTAAGAAAGCAGCAAAGAAGGCGCCCGCCAAGAAGGCAGCAGCAAAGAAAGCTCCTGCAAAGAAGGGTTCGGCGAAGAAGGCAGTGGCCAAAAAGGCTCCGGCAAAGAAGGCTGCGAAGAAGTCCGCTGCCAAGAAAGCAACCAAGTAACAACAGGCAACGTAGCTCCAGGCAAGCAAAAACGCCCGGCCATCAGCCGGGCTTTTTTGCGCCCAAAAATAACCCGCGGCTCAGCGTCCTGCCACTGGAGCCGTTATCTGCCGCATGTGCCAATGCTGGTGGCTAATGTAGTCCTCGATAAGAAATTGCATGGTTACCGGCTCAGCGCCACCTACACTGCAAAGAGCACCCAGTCTCTCCTCCGGAATGCGATCTACAACCGCCGACAGAATGTCATGTTCCACATCCCACCACTCCAGCAGCGTCTTCCACGATTGCCCCGCGTAGCCATGTGCGGCAACCCATCCCTCCTGCGCATAGCTCGGACCCGCATATTGCCCATCAATCGCAGCCCGCACAAACCGCTGCCGGTTGTTGGCGGCCGAATCAAGCAGGTGGCCGACGATCTCCTTCCGTGTCCATCCGCCCTCTCGCCATGGCACCTCGGCAAGATCGGAAGGAACCGATGCAAGTGTTTCGTGCAATGCCTTCAATTCATTACGGAACCATTGCGAAAGCTTTGAATCCAATGGCATCTCCTTCTGTTTCGTCCACCTCAAACAGATGCGGCCCCGAACTCGGGGCCGCATTGAACCACCTTTCTGAATCCTACTTCTTCATCTCGCTCAGCGCGGCCAGCACCTCTTCCGAGTGGTGCGATGGATCCACCTTCGTCCATACCTTCACAATCTTGCCCTGCGGATCGATCAGGAAGGTATTGCGGTTGGCGATGGTCATCGGTCCGAAGTGGCCCAGCGATCCGTACTGATCCACGACCTTGTGTTCCGGGTCGGCCAGCAAGCGGAAGGTTAGCCCTTCCTTCGTGCAGAACTGCTTGTGGCTGTCCGGCGTGTCCACGCTTACGCCCACAATGACGGCGTTGTCGGCTTCAAACTTTGACAGGTCCCTCTGGAAGTTGTGGGCCTCGATCGTGCAGCCCGAAGTCATGTCCTTGGGATAGAAGTACAGCACCACCCACTTGCCGTGAAAGCTGTCCAGAGAGATCTGGGAGCCGTCCTGCGAGGGAAGAGTAAAGGTGGGCGCGGCCTGCCCAGCTGACGGCACCGTCTGGTCGGCCGCATGAACAGTCACAAACGCAACCGCGACCACCAGTACCGCGGCGATGGCAAATAGAATTGACCTTCTCACGAGAACCTCCTGGGTACAGGGAGCTAGGGAACGGGGAACAGAACACTGCGCAATCGGCTGTAACGTCGAGCCGGCCACGGGAAATCTGCTGGCATTCAGTATGGGCGCGCAGATGCCACGATGGCAATCCCGGACTTGTCGGCTCTCTCGATAAGCGCATCGCGGTCGAAAAGCAGCGTGCGCCCCGCTTCAACCGAAAGGCAGCTCGCCCCAGCGACCATCATCGTCTCCACCGTGCGCATCCCGATCACCGGCACATCGAAGCGCATGTCCTGCTTCGGCTTGGCTACCTTCACCACCGTCAAGCGCCGCTCCAGGGTCGTCACAGCGGCCGACTCGTCCCCGGAGCCATCCAGGGTCTTCATCAGTGCACCGGCGCGCTCGATGGCCGCATCTGTGCCTTCCATGGCCTCCACAGCCACGCATGCCTGTGCCGCCACCACTACGGTCTGCCCTATATCGAATCCGGCCACCGACCGCGCCACGCCGAGTCCGTACTCGATGTTCTTTCGTTCTTCTTCATCCGGCGCACGCTGCGTAAGGACTCCCTCCTGCGCCAGCAGCGGCTCAAGGAAGGCGGTTGAACTGATCAGTTCAATTCCTTCATCGCCAAGCACCTTTGCCACCGCGCCCAGCAGCATGTCCGTGTTCCGCGTGCGCAGGTTGAGCAGCAGCTTGGCCAGTCGCCAGTCCGGCCGGATGCTCGAGAAGATCTGTTTGTGCTTTACCTGCCCCGCCATCACCGCCATCGTGACGCCTTCCTTATGGAAGACATCGATGAGCCGAGACAACTCCCCCAGCGAGAGCCAATGTACGCTGATCTTCTCGTCCATGGCCCCGCGATGATTGATCTCCTCGTCGGTCTCTTCGCGAATGGCCGCCACGGTGACTGAAAAGCCCTGCGCCCGCGCCGCGTCCAGCAGCAGGAACGGGAAGCGCCCATTGCCGGCGATAAGCCCCAGCTTCATGTCTACTTGATAACCCCGCGATGGCTGCGTTCGATGAACGAGGCGAGCACCGCCACGTCATCGCCCTCCAGCTCGCGAATCTTCTCCACCGCCGCCGAGGTATTCAGCTTCGATGTCAGCAGCAGGCGGAATGCCTTCTGCAGCGTGTTCAGCCGCTCCGGCGAAAACCCGCGCCGCGCCAGGCCGACCTTGTTGATGCCGAAAGCCTTGTTCTCCCGCCGCGACGACGTCAGCGAAAACGGCAGCACATCCTGGGTCACAATCGTTCCGCCGCCGATGAACGCATACTGCCCCACGGTGCAAAATTGGTGCACTGGGCTGAACGCGCCCACGCTGGCATGATCCTCGATGATCACGTGCCCCGCCAGCGTGGCGGAGTTGGCAAGAATGCAGTGGCTCCCCACCTGGCTGTCGTGCCCGATGTGCACATACGCCATCAGCAGGCACCCTGAGCCCACGCGCGTTATGCCCCCGCCCTTCGTTGTCCCGCGGCTGATCGTCACGCCCTCGCGGATGGTGTTCTCATCACCGATCTCCGTCTCTGTCGGCTCGCCGTTGTACTTCAAATCCTGCGGCGCGACTCCGATGGCGGCGAACGGATGAATGATATTGCGTGCCCCGATCCGCGTGCGCCCAGCCAGCACCACATGCGAAACAAGCGTGCAGCCCTCGCCCAGAACAACGTCCGGGCCAATCGTTGAGAACGGGCCTATTGTGCAGGATTCCGGAACGACCGCCCCCGGAGACACAATCGCACTGGGATGAATACTCACTCCGTTGTCCCCACCACAGGGATAGCCTCCACCGGCTCTGCGCTCGGCCGAGGCTCCCGCACCCGCGGCACCACCTGGCACGTCAAGGTCGCCTCGCATGCCAGCTTGTCGCCCACGTAAGCCTTGCCCTCAATGCGTCCCGCTCGCGGCCTGAACGACAGAACTTCTACCTCGATCCGCAACTGGTCGCCTGGAGTCACCGGACGCCGAAACTTCGCTCGCTCGATGCCCGTAAACACCACCAGCTTCTTCTCGCGATCCGGCAGCTCATACATGATGATGATGCCGCCCGCCTGCGCCATTGCCTCCACCACCAGTACGCCCGGCATAATGGGATACCCCGGGAAATGGCCCTGGAAAAATGGCTCGTTAATCGTGACGTTTTTGATGGCCACCAGGCGCTTGGTGCGCTCAAATTCGACAATTCTGTCGATCAGTAAAAACGGGTAGCGGTGAGGAAGTAGACCCAGGATCTCCTGGATGTCGATCGTCATTCTCTGGCTCCAGACAGCAGGGGCGCATGCCGCACCACGCTCGTCAGGATTATATCCAACGCCGCGTTGGCGTCTTAAGTCGCAGGTTACGCAGTGCCATGCAGCGCTTCGTCGTCTGGTGCTTCTATCTCCAGCGCAAATCCGAGACGCGCCCTGCGCTCCGGCCACTCCCGCAGAAAATCTGCGAAATCAGGCGCAGGAGCGGGACGCTGGAAGTAATACCCCTGGCCGGCATCGCATCCGAGCTGCTGCATCACTTCAAGTTCTTCCGCTTCCTCGACGCCTTCAGCTACGGTGCGCAGCTTCATCTGCCGCGCCATGGCCAGAATGGTGTTGCACAGCGCACGCATGTCCTGCGAGCCGTGAATACCGCGAATGAAGCAGCGGTCGATCTTCATCGCGTCCAGAGGCAGGCGCTTCAGCACGTTGAATGACGTGTACCTCGTGCCAAAATCGTCGATCGCCAAACGAATGCCGGCCGTCTTTAACTGCCTCATGCGCGCCGTGAACAGTTCCTCATCATCCAGCAGCAGAGACTCAGTTACTTCCAGTTCCAACTGCACCGGCCCAATTGGAAACTCAGCCATCAGATCGCGCACCCGCCAGGGAAAATCCTGCCGCCTCAGGTTTGCCGCCGACACGTTCACCGCCAGAAGGCGGGGCGCGATGCCCATCTCCTGCCACCGCCGAACTTCCTTGAGGGATGACTCCAGGCTGAAATCAAAGATGCGATGGATCAGATTTGAGCCCTCGGCAACAGGAATGAATTCAGAGGGAGGCACCGATCCCCACTCCGGGTGGTTCCAGCGCATCAACGCTTCGGCGCCGATTATGTGTCCCGTGCTCAAATCCACCT
>WNGK01005659.1_pt1 | contig 13211 bp, 10 predicted proteins | sample 5400601 | NCBI WGS metagenome assembly WNGK01 (sample SAMN13153376, study PRJNA577476) | soil metagenome | isolation source: 60 cm soil or saprolite under Garry oak tree replicate 1 | place: USA:California | collected 2016-06-15 | reverse complement strand
GCTCGCGGCGGGCCTCCAGCTCCGCCCACCCCTGGCCGTGCCCGTCCGGGCGCACCGGCCGCACCACCGACACGACCTGCCCGATCAGCTCATCGGTGAGCTGCTCCTCGCCTCCCCCGCGGGACAGGCCAGCCGCCACCGCCGCCGTCACGTAACGCTTGCTTGTCTTGCGGTCCACGCCGGCCTGCGCGGCCACCGCCCGCTCGCTCTTCCCCGCGAGCCAGGCCCGCAGCACCTCACGGATCTCGATCACTGACACCTCCCGGAACACCATCCCGGCGACCTCCAGTCGCTCGACTGGCGAAGATCAAACCGGGATGACGCGAGACAAGCGACGTACCACGCCGCTGGCCCCGCTACTGGCGACCGGGTGGTCCCATGCTCATGGCGGGAAACCCCTCAACCTGGTCCCATGCCGCTGGCGGATGACAGTCCGTAGCGCCGTTCAGCAACCGGGGTTTGGCTGTTGGCGCCGCGGACCGGGATGGTCAGGCGTTTGGCCGCCCCTTAGATCGCTTGCTTTCAGGGCTGCACGCGGGACACGGCAGAGGCGTAGTCAGATTGTGGCCGTGCGTGACGGGCCGCGATTGGGCGTGACGGCTGGCTTGGCCATCGTCACGGTGCCGGGTGTATCAGGTCGGCCCTGTCGGTCTCTGTCAATACAGCAGGCCATATCTGTCAGCGGGGAGGAGGTGTCGTCATGGCGATCACACAGGGCCGGTATCAGCCCGACGCTTTGCGCGGTCCGCAATGGCGGCAGGCACCGCTGAACGGCATCGGAATGGCCGGTGCCGGGGTTAAGGGCCTCCGGCTCCTGGCGGGGCGAGGACCGCAGCGGCCCGGTGCTGGGGGCCGGTCTCCCGACCCCGACGGCTGGATGTCTTAGCGGCCGCAGGCCAGCTCGGACGGCCTAGGGATACCGATCAGCCCATCGAATCGGGTGGAACTTGCCTGGCGCCGCCCGGCGCTCAGGTACCCGCCTGGTCAGGGTGAGTTCGGCCACCGGTGGCCGCCGGCAGCGAAGTAATCATCTTGGCTAGCCGCGCCGTCGTTGTGATCTACCGGGTGACCTGTACCTGACCGTGATTATCAGCACGGACCGGCATCCGGGCCGTCCGGGCAAAGGCGGGGTCCGCATTCTGCCGGCGTGCCTGCAGGGCGCGCTGGCCCTCCCATCCATCAACGGCACAGAAGGAGGTGAGTCACGTGCACCTGCACCCACATGTTGCCAGCCAGCTCGCCAGTGAACGGCGCCGCGAGATGCTGGCGCAGGCCCAGCAGCAGCGCCGGGCGCGGCAGCTCGGTGCGCTGGCCAGGGCATCACGGCGTGCCGAGCGGGCCGAACGGCGGATGCGCCGTGCCGTCCGCAAGGCCCTGCGTCTGCGCGCGGGACTGGAGCAATGACAGCGCTACCGCCCAGCCGACCGCGCACGCATATCGTGCACGGCCGGATAGGGCCCAGCCCGCAGCGGGCACACCCCGCGCAAGCGCCCCGCCGCCCGATCAAGGTGGCGGGGCGCTTTGCCGCGGGAACCCGCTAGCTGTGAGCACGCCACCACCCGGCGCGCTGGTCCGAAAAGAGGACCTTAGCTGGGCAGGCGGCAGCGCCCGGCGGCGCGTCAGCGCCGACGGGCTCTTGGGTGGCCAGCGGAGGGTCAGGCGGCGGCGGTCAGGGGCTGGCCGGTGTCGGGGCTGAGGGCCTGGATGGTGACCTTGTAGCCGAGGCGTTCCAGGCTGCGGACGTGGTTGCGGGCCTGGCGGCGGGCGTGCATGCGCTGCTCGTAGTAGTCGGCGCCGAGGTCGGTGTAGCGGGCGTCAGGGTCGGACAGCAGCGCGTGGATGATGGTGAGCATCGAGTTGCCCGTGGCGACCAGGGCTTTCTTCTTGGGTATGCGGCGGGTCAGCCGCCGGTACCTGGCGCCGAGGAACGACCGGGTGCGGCCGGCGCTGATCGCGGCCTCGCCGAGGGCTGCGGACAGGTAGGGGTTGCCGCGGCCGGTGGCGTTGCTGCCCTTGCGTTTCCCGGCGGACTGCCTGGCCTGGGGGGACCATCTGGCCCAGGAGACCAGGTGGGGGGCGGCGGGGAAGACGGTCATGTCGGCGCCGGTCTCGGCGATGATGTCCTGGGCGCAGATGGTCCCGATGCCGTCGATCTCATCGAGCTGAGCCACCTGGTGCAGGTAAGGCTCGATCAGCACCTCGATCCTGGCGGTGAGCGCCTCGATCTGGGCGGTGTAGTGGTCGATGGTGGCCAGCATCATGGCCAGCACGGCGGCGTGCTGATCGGTGAAGAAGGAGCATTCCAGCGCCTCCTCCAGCCTGCGGATCTTGCCGCGCATGGTGCCGCGGGCCAGCTGCGCCAGTGCCCGGGGGTCACGCTGCCCGGCGGTGAGCGCGTCCAGCATGTCCCGGCCCGAGACCCCGTGGATGTCGGAGATCACGGACGACAGCTTCAGGCCCTGTTGACTGAACTACGGGGAGAGATCCCTGAGTTCAGGAGACGGGCCGGGGAAGGCGTGGCTACGTTCCCTGCCCATGATCAGCAAGGGAGATGCACCGCGGGACCTGTCGTCACTGGTGGTGCCGCAGCGCGGGTCGGTTGAGGCCACCGGCGATCTGTTCGACCCCTACCGGATCGTGACCGCTGACGGTGTGATCGTCGTCCCGGTCGCGGCGTACCTGAGGGAGCTGCAGGCGAGCGGGCGGCCGGCGGCCACGCAGCGGTCGTATTCCTATGATCTGCTGCGCTGGTGGCGGTTCCTGGCGGCGGCCGGGGTTGCGTGGGATCAGGCGACCCGGGCGGAGGCCCGGGATTTCTGCCGCTGGATCCAGGTCGCCGGCAAGCCCGCGCGCCGGCACTGGCGGGAGCCCGGCGCGGGGGGTTCGCAACAGGCGCGACCGTCGCAGGCCGGGGCGGGGGTGCCGAATCCGGTGACCGGGAAGCCCGCTCCGGGCGCGAGGTATGCCCCGGCCACGGTGGCGCACTGCGAGACGGTGCTGCGCGGTTTCTATGACTTCCACCTGGAGGCCGGCACCGGGCCGATGGTGAACCCGTTCCCGCTGGCACGGAACCGGCGAGGCAGGGCGAACGCCCACCATAACCCGATGTTGCGACGTGAGGTCGCACGTTATGAGTGAATACGTCGAAGGAGGTTTGACTGATGTCGAAGACGTAATCCGGGCCAGTGTCTAAGGCTCGTCCCTACCCTGACATGCGCGGCCGGGTCTTGCTCGGTCGGGTGTGAAGCTCAAGGGGAAAGCCCAAGGATTCCCGTTCCGTCTGGGAATCACAGGCGAAGGGAAGGCTGGGTATGGGGTGAATGACAGTGAAGCCTTGCTGATGCCTCGTAATTGTGACTCTCCGGGGCGGGTGGTAATACCGGGGAGACAGGGACATGCCGTTGCAACGCGGCAGGCGGCGGTCAAGGACATCGCTTGACCGTGTGGACACCGTCGTCTCCGGGGTACAGAGGACACCCAGCCCCAGCCGTTTCTCATGCGTGTGAAACACGGAAACCCCGTCAGGGTCCGGCGCACTTTGGGGTGGGCCGGTAAGCCGACCGCAAGGAGGGCCCAATTCCCTGGCGGGAACAGGATGCCCAAGAAGCGAATGCCGGCGGCCGAAAGGCGGCAGGAAAGCGAGACGAATGAGGGCCAGCCCTCCGCTGGCCGTCTCGTATAACTGGCCGGATACCGGGCCTGGTGCCCGGACGCGAAAGCGTGCTGACGTGTGGCAGGTGAGCCTTTGAAATGAATTACCGGAACCGCCGGAACCGAAGGACAAGTTAGGCACCTCATGGTGAACGGACCTGAAGGCCCCCCGCGTCTCGATCTGGATGCCGTCGACTGGGATTGGATCGACTGGCATACGGCCGAGGGGGAGGTACGGCGGCTGCGGCAGAGGATCTTCAAGGCGGCGCAGGAAGGCGACCTGGCGAGAGTCAGGAGCCTGCAGAAGCTGATGCTGCGGAGCAGGTCGAACACGCTACTGAGTGTCCGGCAGGTGACGCAGCGCAATGCTGGGCGCAAGACCGCGGGAATCGACGGGGAGGTCGCGCTGACCTCCGAGGCACGGGCGGATGTGGCGGTGCGCGTGCACCAGAGCATCCGGACATGGAAGCCCCGCGCGGTCAAGCGCGTGTATATCCCGAAGGCCAGTGACAAGAAAAAACTAAGACCGCTCGGAATTCCAGTTATTTTGGACAGATGCCACCAGGCTCGGGTCCGTAACGCGCTGGAACCCGAGTGGGAGGCCCGGTTCGAGCCTAAGTCGTATGGGTTCCGGCCGGGCCGTAGCTGCCAGGACGCGATCGGCGCGATCTACACGACGTGTAAAGGGCCTATGGCCAAACGCCTGTGGGCGCTGGACGCGGACTTGGCTGCGGCGTTCGATAAAATCAGCCACGACCGGCTTCTCGATGCCATCGGCGAATTCCCTGCAAGGGGCATGGTCCGAGACTGGCTGAAGGCGGGCGTGTTCGAAGCGGGCAAGGGATTTGCGCCGACTGAGGAGGGAACTCCGCAAGGCGGCGTGATCAGTCCCTTGCTCCTGAACGTCGCATTGCACGGGCTGGAGGAGGCCGCCGGAGTCCGGTATTACGTCACCGGCGTTAACGCCGGAAGGACCATACCGGGTTCCCCGATCCTGGTTAGGTACGCTGACGACATGGTCGCGCTCTGCCACAACCAGGGGCAGGCCGAGCAGGTTAAGGCGCGGCTGGCGGAATGGCTGGCACCCAGAGGGCTTGTCTTCAACGACGACAAGACAAAAATCGTCTCCCTCAGTCAGGGGTTTGATTTCCTGGGATTTAACGTCCGCCGCTACAACCGCAAGCTGCTGATCAAACCGGGCAAGGCGGCCCTGAAGCGGCTCCGGAACAGGCTCGCGACCGAGATGCGCAGACTACGCGGATCCAACGTGATGGCGGTACTCGCCAAGCTCGCCCCGATCATCCGGGGCTGGGCGGCCTACTACCGGGGAGTGGTATCGTCCAGGCTGTTCAGCAGCCTGGACCACTACCTGTGGCAGCTGCTCTACAAGTGGGCCACATGGAGCCACCCGAACAAGCCGAAGTCCTGGATCGTCGGCCGGTACTTCGGCAAGTTCAACAAGTTCAGGAACGACAACTGGGTATTCGGCCGCGACAGCGGCACCTTCCTGGTCAAGTTCTCCTGGACCGACATCGTCCGGCACGCCACGGTCAAAGGCGCGGCATCCCTCGATGATCCCGCCCTGGCCAGCTACTGGGCCGAACGGCGGGAAAAGGTCAAGCCCCCGCTCGACAAGTACACGCTGCGCCTGCTCACCAGGCAGGACGCGCGCTGTCCGTTGTGCGCGGAACACCTCCTGACCGCCGGCCAGCCGCCTCAATCCCCCGAGCAGTGGGAACGATGGTGGCTGCAGGTCACCCGGAAAGCGATAGTCGCCGACTATCTCATGCACCACGGGGGGCCGGGCTCACCGGACGGCAATCAAACACGCCTCGTACACACCTCGTGCTATCGCGGGCTGAAAGCCCGCCAGCGCAAGGAATCAGCACAGCGGACCTGCACGCCCCAGCGGCTTGCTTGAGCCGTGTGCCGCGATGAGTGGCACGCACGGTTCTGAGGGGGGATCGGCGGGGCAACCCGCCGGTCCTACCCGGCGATCCGTTCACCGCGGAGCGCGCGGGACGGTACCGGCCGAAGATGCCCCGGCGGATCCCCAGGCAGATCCCCGATGCGAGGTTCGATGAGCTGTTCGCAAGGCTGGGCTCGCACCGGGACCGGGCACTTGTGGCGTTCTGGATCTCTACCGGGGCACGGGCCTCGGAGCTGCTGGGCGTGCTGCGCGGAGGCGCCGATCCCGGGCAGCAGCTGATCACCGTCGTCCGCAAGGGGTCGCGGGAATTGCAGCAGCTGCCGGCATCGCCGGACGCGTTCGTGTGGCTGCGCCTCTACCAGCAGCAGGTGCACGGCCTGGTCCCCGCCAGGGCCGATGACCCGCTGTGGTGGACGCTGCGGCGCCCGTTCCGGCCGCTGACCTATCACGCCGCCAGGGCGATGTTCGTGCGGGCGAACAAGACGCTGGGCGCCAACTGGTCCCTGCATGATCTCCGGCACTGCGCGGCGTATCGGCTGGCCCGCGATCCGCAGATGCCGATAACCGACGTGCAATGGGTTCTTGGCCATGCCCATTTGTCCACAACCCAGCTGTATGTCACCCCGACGGCCGAGGATGTCATCGAAGGTGTCCTGGCCCACCACCAGCGCCGGGCCACGGCGAAGACCGCACCACCCCGGCAGCCGCCGCCGCTGCGCTACCGGCCCGAGTCGCTGAACGTGCTGTTCGGGCAGGAGCCGACGTGAGCGGCATTGGCCGGCCGGCCCCGGCCGGCCTTGCCGGCGTTGCCGGCGTTGCCGGCGTTGCCGGCCCGGCGGTCTACCAGGGCGCCCGGCCCGTCCGGGCGGAGCCGGCCCCCTCAGTTGCGTTGCTGCGGCAGTTCCCGCCGCGCCCAGTGCCCGCCGTCTGGCCGCTGACCGGGCAGCCGGGGCCCCATGTGATCGAAAGGCTCCTGGCTCCGCCGTTCGCGGCCGGGCGCCGCCCCCTGCAGCAAGATCGCCGCCGTGGCCTGATCCGGGTGCTGGAATGGCTGGAGCAGCAGCCAGGTGACAACTGGCAGGACCGGTGGGTAGCCAGCGGAGCCGACGCTGCGGGGAACGCCGCCTGGCGAGGGCTGCTGGCCGGGTGGCTGGCGTCCACGGGACAGGGACCCGGGGATCCTGATCACGTCTCCTTGATGGCCGGGCGCGGGATCATGCTGCTGGTCTGCGCGGATGTGATCCGCCCGAGCCTGGGCTGGCTGCTGACGCCGGCCACCACCACCGGCCTGGCCGCGGAGATGGCCCGCACCCGGGATCCCGGCGGGTTCGCCGTGCTGGCCGCGATCTGCCAGGCGAACTGCGTCAACAGCCACACCACTCAGCTGGCGCTGCGCCGGATCGCGACCATCCTGGCGGCCAAGGGCGGCCTGATCGGTGACATCACCGTCGGGGACTGCCTCGAGCTGCTGCGGATCGCCGAGGACCTGCAGCACAGCAACGGTGCCAGCAGCCCGTACTTCTACCAGCTGCTGCGAGCCGCCGGCGTCCTGGCAGACGGGACGCCGCCGGCGCGGGCGCTAAGAACCCAGGGCCAGCTCAGCTGTGAGCAGCTGATCGGCCGGTACGACATCGAGTGCCGCCCAGTCCGGGATCTGCTGGTGGACTACCTGCGGGAACGCCAGCCCGCCGTGGACTACGCCACCGTGCACAAGCTCTCCTATGTGCTGGGCCGGCTGTTCTGGCGTGACCTTGAACTCCACCACCCGGGAATCGGCTCGCTGCACCTGCCCGCCGGCGTGGCCGCCGCGTGGAAGCAGCGGATCACGACCAAGACGACCAGGACTCGGGCCGCCGGCGGGCAGATCATCGAGGCCACCACGTCCCGGGTCAACGCGCTCGACCACCTGGTGATGGTCCGCGCCTTCTATCTTGACCTGACCCAGTGGGCGGCAGATGACCCGGCCCGGTGGGGGCCGTGGGTCACGCCATGCCCGGTCCGCGACGCTGATGTCTCCCAGATCGGCAAGGCGCGATCCCGCCGCAAGTCACGGATGGATCAGCGGACCCGCGAGCGCCTGCCGGTGCTGCCCGCTCTGATCGCCGCCGTCGACGTGAGCGCCAGGCGGCTGCCGGGCGGCTGCGCGCCGCCCGGGGCACCGCTCCCGGCCAGCTGTTCACCGCCGTCGGCCAGACTCTGCGCAGGTCAGCCAGGGCCCACACATCGGCGGGCAGGATCTGGGCGGACGACCCCGGGACAGGACAGCGGCGAGATCTCACCCTCGAAGAGCACCGGGCGTTCTGGACCTGGGCCGCAGTGGAGGTTCTCCGCCACACGGGCGTAAGGATCGAGGAGCTGACAGAGCTTTCCCATCACAGCTTCATCCAGTACCAGCTGCCGGCCACCGGCGAGCTGATCCCGCTGCTGCAGATCGCGCCGTCCAAGACCGATACCGAGCGGCTCCTGGTGATCGGTCCGGAACTGGCCGACGTGCTCAGCGTGATCATCTGCCGGATCCGGGGCGAGGACGGGGCCGTGCCGCTGGTAGTCGCATACGACTACCACGAGCGCGCGTGGAATCCGCCGATGCCGCTGCTGTTCCAGCGCCGCTACGGCGGAGAGGAACGCCCGATCGGCGGCCCCGCGGTCCGCGAGCTCGTCAACGATTCCCTGGCCAGCACCGGGCTCACCGACGCCAGCGGCAGGCCGCTACGTTTCGTCCCCCACGACTTCCGCAGGATCTTCGTCCCAGTTTCATGCACGGGATGCCGCCCCACATCGCTCAGCTCGTGGCAGGGCACCGCGACATCAGCGTCACGATTGGCTACAAGGCCGTCTATCCCGAAGAGGTCATCAACGGCCACCGGGCGTTCATCGCGCGGCGCCGGGCCCTGCGGCCAGCCGAGGAATACCGCACCCCCACCGAAGAGGAATGGGCCGAGTTCCTCGGCCACTTCGAACGCCGCAGGCTATCGCTGGGCACCTGCGGCCGCTCCTACGGCACGCCCTGCATCCACGAGCACTCCTGCTGCCCGCTGCTGCGTCCCGACCCCGCCCAGCGGCCCCGGCTCACCCAGATCCACGACAACCTGCTGGCCCGCATCGACGAAGCACACCGCGAACGCTGGCCCGGCGAGGCCGAGGGCCTGAACGTCAGCCTCGCCGCGGCGCGGCAGAAACTCGCCCAGATGAGCGAGATCTCCGCCCGTCACCGAGACACCGCCGTGCACCTCGGCATGCCCGCTCATCCCGGTGCCGCCAGCCGGACCATCACCACCCCCGGCGTTCCAGGCAAGGAACCCTCATGACACCTGCCGTCATCACCCCCGGCCTGCTCCACCAGCTCGCCGCCGGCTCCCACGCCGAGGGGATCACCGTCCTGGACGTCGCGGCCGTGATCTGCCACGGCACCCGCATCCTGCTGATCGCCGAGGACGGCACCGACTTCATCGACGGCACCTGGCAGCTGCCCGCCGGCCCGGTCCTGCCCGGGCACACCCTTACCGACGCCCTGCATCCGGCCGTGGCCGCCATCGGGCTGACCATCGACGAAGTGACCGGATACCTCGGTCACGACGACCAGGCCGGCAACGTGATCAGCCGCACATTCTTCTTCGCCGTCGCCGTCACCGACCCCGACGCCATCTGCAGGACCTCCAGCCCCGGCCACCGCTGGGCCAGCATTGACGACCTGGACGAATACCCCGATCTGCTGGCCTGGCACCCGGCCAGCCTGGCTGCCATGACACCAGCGGACACCCATCCGGCCGCCGAACCGCCGCTCGCCGGCCCGTTGCGCGCCTGGGCCAGCGGGATCTATCCCGACGAAGCGGCCGGCGACCTGCTCATCAGCCAGGCCACCTGGCTCGCTCGCAGCGACTTCGGGGACCGGTTCACGCACCCGGGCACCAGCCCCGGCGGCGCCGAGCTGGCCAGCATCGACTGGTCCGCGGCGATCGACGCGCTCAATGAAGGCAGCCTGCCATGTTCCGGCGGAGAAGAACGGATCCTCCGCCTGGCAGCAAGCCTCGGCGAGAACCTGCCGGTGAACCTTCGCGATGCCACCACCGGCATCGACACGCGCAACGCCGGACTGCTCAGCCAGGCAGTCCTTCACGCCAACGGACAACGGCCAGCCGCCAGTCCCCGGTAACCCAGAGCGTGATCTCCATAGTTCAGAGAAGTGCCCGTCTTCCAGCAGTTTCTCCACCCGCTGCTTCTCGGCCGTGCGGGCCTGGGTGAGATGACGGCGGTAACGGGTGTGGGTGCGCAGGCGGCGGATCGGCTCGGGCGGCACGAAGCTGGAGGAGATCATGCCCCGCTCGGTGATCCTGGCGAGCCAGATCGAGTCGGCCCGGTCGGTCTTGGGCCTGCCCGGCAGCGCCTTGACCTGCGCGGCGTTATAGAGCTCGCAGTCGAACCCGCGTGATTCCAGCAGGAAGAACACCGGTTTCCAGTAGTCGCCGGTAATCCGGGGCACGATCCGGGCGTCCGCGACGGAAGGCGACGGTACCGTTTGCCTGTTTCCCGGGCTGTCGCAGACGGGTTATCTCAGGTGTGTCCGTGACGGCGGATCACGTCCGCTGGCGCCAGGCGGTAGCTACTCGCCCATCGCGGTCGGCCCTTGCGCGGGCCTGCACTCGACCGCGATGCCGCACGCCCTACGAGCCTCCTCGTCGCTGCTTCTGTCACGGACGCGTCCGCGACAGGTCTGATCTGGGAATACGCCACTTTCGATCTTGAAAACCCCGGATAACGCCGGTGGCCTCCATGCCGGCCTTGGTGACGCCCCAGCAGTGCAGCCAGTCGGCCAGCGACAGCAGCTGCCTGCGGGTGGTGCCGAAGGTCCGGGTCTCCTGCTGGCGGCGGCCCGGGGCAGGTGTCGCTGGGCACCCGGATGGTGACCCCGGCCTCGGCCTTGGCGATGTTCAGGCCGGCCACCCGCTCGGCGAACAGCGGCTCGTCTTGCGTGTCTTGCATCGGTGTCTCCTACGATGGGAGGGCAGTTGCGGGCGCGGTCGTTCGCAGGAGCCGGGGGGCAAGCGGGAAATCTGGTCCGCGGGCTCGAGGCACCATTTAGCGGCCCTGAAGATCGGCTCCCGGCGTCAGACTGTTAGACGGGGTCACGCCCGCCAAGCGGAAACGACGTCAGCGAACGACCGCGGCCACAGCCTCTCAGGCCACCCTCGCCCGGGCGCGAACATCCGCGGGCAACGACCCGGCACACACCAGCGCGGCAGCGCCCGGCGCAGCCGGGCTCCCGGGGAACGGGCGTCAGCCGTGCAAATTTTCACGCCGAAGCGGCGTCACCCCGGGGCATGCGCGACTGTTAGGCGGGGACGGCGTAGATCATGGTGTGCTCGCTGACGTAGACGGTGTCGTCGGCGACGACGGGCCCGAGGCTGAAGCGGGCAGGAAAATGCCATACCGGGGTGCCGTCACTGGCGTTCAGCGCGACCAGCTCGTGCGCGGAGGTGCCGGTGTAGATCCTGCCGTGGGCTGCCACCGGCACGGTTGGTGCTGTGGTCGGGTAGCTCCACAATGTCCGGCCGTCGCTGGGGCGCACGGCGAGCAGCTCGCCGCCGCTGGTGGGGGCGTACACGATGCCTGCGGCCATGGCCGGCCGGCCGAACTCGGGATTGGCAGCTGATCTCCACAGCGGCCTGCCATCGCTGGCACGCCATGTCCACAGCTGGTTCGGTGGCCCCGGCTCTCCCGGGGGCGGCACCATGTCGGAGCCGCTCACGGCGCAGACGACGTGCCCGTCGCAGGCCAGCCATCCCATGCCGGGGCCGGGTGAGTCCCACAACTTGGTGCCGTCGCTGGCGCGCACCGCCAACAGGGCCGGGTCGCCGTGCGCGCCGGAGCCGAGCAGGTAGATGACGCCGTTGACCAGGACCGGGTCGGAAGCGGCGTCAGTGGGGAAAGACCATAGCCGGGCTCCGTCGCTGCCGCGCACCGCAAACAACGACGTCGGGGCAACATAGACCGCATCTTGTCCGGCTACCGGCGCATTAGATGCCAGAGCGGAGGGGCCGGTCCACAGCCTCGCGCCGTCGCTGGCCCGCAGGCCGGCCAGACGATTGACAGCCACATAGACCCGGCCGGCACGTACGGCCACGCCGGGTGGATCGACGGCGCTGGTCCCGGGGACGCCCACCCGGGCGGTGAACGTCCACCTGCGGGTGCCGTCGCTGGCGTTCAGCGCCTGCACCACATCGCGGTCGCGAGGGCTATAGGCACCCATGTCGCCAGCGACGCAGACCACACCGCCGGCCGCGGCCATCACCCGTGGCCTGGCAAACGAGACCTCGGCCAGCCAGATCGCGGCGCGCCGGACCGGCGCTTGCAGCGTGGCCGCGCGCGGGCGGCTGACTTCCCACACGATGCCGCCCAGCCCCGCCGCGGACATACACCCAACCCCGGCCAGCAGCAGCCTGCGGCGGGGCAGGCCCGGGCCGGCATCAGCGCCACGGCTCAAGTTCTCCGCCGGCAGGGGCGCCTCGCCAGCGCCGCGGCTCAGGATGCCCATCGGCAGGGATACCGCGCCGGCACCGGCGGACGGCAACCGCTCACCGCCCGCCCCGGCTGCAGCCCGGCTGCCCGCAGCAGCTTGCGCCGGGCAGCCGGGAACCGCGGGCGGCACCGCGTCACTGGCCTGCGCATCACCAGACTTCTGCCGCGCCGCACCATCTCCAGCAGCCCGCCCGCCCGCCATTGCCGCACCGCCTGTCAGCGTCCGCCACCTCATCTTCTGCCCGGTCTGCAATCCAGCGCCGGGCATATGGCAAAACAGTCACGGTGCTCCCCGTACACGGGCCTCCTAATGAGCCATGCCACGGCGAGACCGACAGGCTGGAACCTCACTCGCGAGCCAGACCGCGAACGTCCGGCACCCAGTTAGGCAGCCAAGCCCCTCGGACCTCTCGGAGGCTACGGCAAAGCGCAGCAACACGAACCGGATTCTCAACCAGCACAGAACTGGCAATTCGATACCGCTCGCCCGCGGCCAACCCGCCAACGACGGCCAGCACAGAGTCGATCTGCGCGTGTGCACGCCGCGACCGCCCGGGCGGAAACTCACCCGGCGTGACGGCTGTCGTGTCGGCTTCACGGCTGACGCCAGGCGGGGCCGACAGCTGCCCGGCACGCAGGCCCGGTCGCGCCGGGCAGGGCAGTAGCCGACGCCAGCGACTGGAGTTGCTGGCGGCCCTGGCGACATGCACTGAGCCCGGCTTAGCGGGCACCGCCACCGGGCCCACGCCCCGGCAGGTGCCTCTTACCGGGTTCCAGGGGAAATGGCTCAACAAGAAACTTATCTTGTCTACGACGCTGTAGCACAGGTAAATCAGGCTTCGTACATCCATCGTCGCACGTCACATGCTATGCAGCTGTAGCCGCAGCAGACCTTCTCCCTAATGAGGATCCGCGCTGCCGCCTGGCTGTCTCCGACGCCGAGCACACATAAAAGGCCAGGTCACGACCCGAAACGAGCCCCCTTACGGAATCGAACCGTAGACCTTCTCCTTACCATCTATCCACGGGCTGACGCTGTAGCCATCTGCGATGACGCAGCCCAGGTCAGGGGCGGTGCGCGTTGCTGTCGGCCAACTTATCTGGTCATCACACG
>WNGK01005656.1_pt1 | contig 13213 bp, 6 predicted proteins | sample 5400601 | NCBI WGS metagenome assembly WNGK01 (sample SAMN13153376, study PRJNA577476) | soil metagenome | isolation source: 60 cm soil or saprolite under Garry oak tree replicate 1 | place: USA:California | collected 2016-06-15 | reverse complement strand
CAACTGAATGGCGCCGAGCCAATTCGCCGCCTGGCCGGCCAGCTCGGGCCTGGCCTTGATCGAGGCATCCTTGCGGAAGATTGTCAGCGCCTCTTGCAGCCGCGGCTCGGCCTCGTCCAGCTTGCTCTCTTCCACCAGCGCCCGGCCCAGGTAGAGCAGCGTACGGCCGGTGCCAACGTCATCCTGGTTGGCCCTCGTGCTGAGTCGCGCATTGAGTGTTTCCTTTCCCAGCGCTTCCGCCTCAACCAGCCGTCCCTCTTCGGTGAGCGCACGGACGAGGACCCGCTGAATGAACAGGGTCAGGACGTTGTCCGGGCCGAGTCTCTTTCTGGCCCGAGGGAGGGCTTCCGCCAGCAGCTTGCCGGCCTCCACGGGGTCTCCTTGCAGCAGGCGCGTCATGGCCAGCTCCTTGACGCAAAGAAACCCGTCGTGTTTGTCCGCAAACCCGTTCCGTTGAAGACGTGTCAGAGCCTCCCGTACATAGGGCTCGGCCTCCGCATTGGCGCCGCGGAGCTGTAGCATCTCGCCCAAGTCCCCAAGCGAACTAATTGTGGCCGGATCATTAGGTCCCAGGACCCGTTCACGGATTTGGAGAATTTGGCGCGCGATTGGCTCGGCCTCCCTCCATTTGGCTTGTTCTGCCAAGGCCTCCTCATAGAGTTCCTGTGAGTTGAGCGTGTCGCGGTGCTCCGCGCCCAGCAGCCGCAGCCGACCCTGCCAGGCTTCATGGGCGAGCCTTTCGCTCTCTTCATCTTTTCTCTGGTCACTGAGCAACTTAGCCAGCTCATGTTTTGCGGCCAGGGTCTCCAGGTGTTCTGCCCCCAACGCGCTGCGGCACAGCTTGAGCGCGATCCTCAAATTCCGTTCCGCCTCACCGAGCGCCCCCAGCTTTTCGTAGGTTGTGCCAATGTCCAGGCGCAGAGTCGCTTCCAGTTCCGGTTGCTGGGCAATTTCAGCGTTCTGGTCCAGGTTGTGCGTCGCCACATCCAACACCTCCTCCATTGTGACTTTCTTTTCCCGCGCGGTTTGTTCAGGCGTGGCCTGAAACAGCAGGTCCTCGGTCAGGAACCGGTTGATGGCCCGGGCTTGCTTCTCGGAGGCTTGGGCTTGCAGGCGAAGACGCTCCTGGGCTTGTTCGGCCAGCAGAGTCAGGCGATAGGCGCGGCTTTTCTCAATGAACTGCCAGGTGGCAAGCCCCAGGCCGACAACGAGCGTTGCGGCCACGGCGCCGGCGGCGGCAAAGGCGAGTTTGTTCCGCCGCGCCAGCTTCTGGAAGCGGTACATCTTGCTCGGTGGTCGGGCCACGACCGGCTCGTCGCCCATGTAACGCTCCACGTCCCGCGCCAGGCCGTTGGCGGTCTCGTAACGGCGCGCGCGGTCTTTCTCCAGGGCCTTCATCACGATCCAATCCAGGTCGCCGCGCAGCAGATGAACCAGTTTCGGCGCGTCGGTGTGACGATGTTTGGCGGTCGTCGTCAATTCGCCTTCGAGCATCGTGCCCAGGCGCGTCGAGGGACGGATCGGTTCTTTCTCGCGAATCGTGCGGCGCATCGCCTCCAGACCCGAGTTCACCAGCTCCTGCGCGTCAAAAGGCGTCTTGCCCGTCAGCAATTCATAGAGCAGCACGCCCAGGCTGTAGATGTCACTGCGCGTGTCAATGTCCAGACCGCTCAGTTTGGCTTGTTCCGGGCTCATGTAGGCCGGGGTGCCGATGAACTGTTCAAACGCCGTGAACAAGGTCTTATCCGTTAGCGGCTGGTCGGTGGTGGCCTTGGCGATGCCGAAATCAATGATCTTCGGCACGGGCACACCGTCGTGGTCGGCCACCAGGATGTTTGAGGGTTTGATGTCCCGGTGGATGACCCCCTTCTGATGGGCGTGCTGGATTGCCTGGCAGACCTGGATGAACAAGTCGAGGCGCTCCTCGGTAGAAAAATTATTTTGATCGCAATAGTCAGTGATCTTGATGCCGCGGACCAGTTCCATGACAAAATAAGGCCGGCCAGTTTCCGTTGCGCCCGCGTCGAAGACCTTGGCAATGTTCGGATGATCCATCAAGGCCAGGGCTTGGCGCTCCGCTTCGAAACGGGCGATGACCTGCCGGGTGTCCATACCCAGCTTGATGATCTTGAGCGCTACACGGCGGCGCACCGGCTCCGCTTGCTCGGCCATGTACACGACCCCACAGCCGCCTTCGCCAATTTGCTGAAGCAGCTTGTAGCGGCCAATACGGCCGCCAGCCTTTTCGGCGAGAGGGACGGAGAGGCGCACGGTCGGGCCTGGAGCCTCGGCCCCCATCGGGGACTCCTGCGCTGGGTGCGCTGGGCCTTCCAGGAAGGGGATTGCGTCTTCATGAACGCGCAGCAGGGCCTCGAGGTGCAGGCGCAGGGCGGGATCATCCGCACAAGCCGCAGCCAGATAGGCGGCACGTTGGCTGGCGGGCAACTCCAAGGCCGCGCTAAAGAGGGCTACTTCGCGATTGGGTGGGGGGTTCATGGGCTATTGAATACCATGAGGAAGCTCCAAGCTCCAAGCTCCAAGCTCCAGGGAAGCCTCAAATTCCAAGCTCCAAGAAATCCCACTCTCGCGAAGTTGGCCTCCGGTTGCAGCTTCAGGATTGGAGCTTCCCTGGAGCTTGGTGTTTGGTGCTTGGTGCTTAGTCATGGATTGTTCCTTTTGTTCACTGCCTTAACCGATAAAACTTCTGTACGCCGGTGATGGGATTGGTGACGGTGTTCTGGCCGGCGATGACGACCGGCGCGGGAGAATTGGTGCTCCAGACCGACGGTGAAAGCAGGTTCGTGGTGGATTGCAAAGTGAACCCGACGGCATTGGTCGGCCAGGCCAAAATGACGTTTGTCCCGGAAGGAATGATTGTCAGTTGCGCCGGGGACGAGAACCGATTCGTGGGATCAGTGCCGGCGAGCCATTCATGGTAGTTGTCCACACCATCGCCGTCCGGGTCGGCGGTATCGGTCGCGCCGTTGATAGGCAGGCCGTATTGCTGAAGCCAGGCGTAGGAAATCATCGAAACTGGCGATTGAAATTCATACGCGCCGATGTCCACCGTGCCGCCCGCGATGCGCGGATTCCCGTCGAGATCAGTTGCGTTCGTGACGTAAGAATTGTTCCCGGCATTGATGCATGGCGAGTTGGGTTGCAAGCGCAGATTCCCGGTGGCCAGGTCCACGAACAACGGGTCACCAAACCAGTTGTTACCCACCAGGCTCCCTGGAGAGCCGCAATCCTCGCAACCGAAATCACCAGTGTTCCTAAAACTGACGCAGTTGTTCAGCGCGCCCAAAGCCCCGCCTCCACTTGCCCAGTGGGTGAAGTGGTCGGCAACTGAGTTCGCGCTCAACGTGCAGTTATTCAGAAGGCAGCCGTATGCGCCGCCGCCTCTTACGGACAAACGAGTTTCGAGGTCGGGTGTCCCGCTCCTGCTGACGCTAGCCGAGTTGGCTTGCAACGTGCAGTTATTGAGTGTGCAGAAACCTGCGCCGCCGCCTAGTGCGCTGGCTTCGCCGTCGCGGGAACTGGTGGCGCTGACTGAGTTGCCCCTCAACATGCAGTTGTTCAGTGTGCAGGAATATGCCCCGCCGCCGAATGCGCCCGGGTTGGAGTAGCGGCCGCCCGAGCTGACGGCGCTAATTGAATTGTTGCTCAGCGTGCAATTGTTCAGGGTCCCGCCATACGCCCCGCCACCGTAAAAGGAGTTTTGGACACTGGCAACGACAGAAACCCGGTTGCCCGTGATGACACAGTTGGAAACCACGGCATCTGTCGATTCACACCACACCCCGCCGCCCTCGAAATGGCCACCGGTCAAGGTGAACCCTGACAGGGTGGCATTGTTGGCCAAGTACACGCAGCGACCCGAATACCCGTGAATGGTCGTGAACTGCGGGCCGTTAACGCTCCTAACGTTCAGCGGTTTGTCCACGCCCACCGGGCCATAAGTTCCATTGGTCACCACGATCTCTTCGCCGGCCACAGCGGCATCCACGGCGGCTTGGATGGACGCGGCGGCGGTGGTCCAGTTGGTGTAAGGCGGCGTGGCGTTGGTGCTGTTCACGTCCACGTAATGCACATCGGCCAGGGCGGTGGCGGCAGTTGCGAGGAGTAGCGCGACACTTGGCCCCAAGGCCCTTCGGAAATTCCAGAGTTGAATCCCAAAGGGATTTCGCCTCAAAGCCCAGGGTTGCGAGGAACGAGCTACCCTGGGCAAACCGGCGCGGATCGGCACAACCCCAACCGGGTTGCGGCTGAACCAGAGCAATGTGACGCAACCCCGTTGGGATTGAAAGCGACGTGGACGATCGACCCAGGGTAGCTCGTGCCTCGCAACCCTGGGCTTTATTACACAATCCCGTTGGGATTGAGGAAATGCAGCCCGCTGGTGGGCTGGAAGCCAGCCTGCCACCTTTCGGGAACGGGCGCACTCCGCTGCCTGCATCGAACTACGGCCTGCCGTCAACGATCGGGAATGGTTCAGGTTTCTCATAGTCGTTCTTTCCGTTTGTCGCCTTAACTGTTCATTTTCTCGGGTGGGCCGATTTGCCCACCCAGAGACAAGGCGAGATTTAGCCACCAAAGCGGCAAATTATTTTCAGAACCATTTTGGTTTTGACGTTCGCCACGCTTGCCTGTGGACAAGCCTCAAACCGCCTCCGCACTTGCGGAGAATCCATTGGCTTCTACCCCTTTACAGAGGAGAATCGGCGATACTATTTCAGAGAATCTTCTGATTTTCTGAATCTTCGCCGCTGGCATGGCATCATGTACTACCCTTTATCCGTGGAACCGTTACAGGAATTGCCGGCAAAAGTGGACCTGAGCCAGGAGACCAGCCCCGCCTTCTCGCAAATGAGAACGGCAGTGTGAGTTCAAAATGTTTCATTTTATCGCGGTGACATTTCCTCTTAGCGGGTGAGCCGTTTTGCCCCCACCCAGAGACAAGGCGAGATTTGGCCGGCAAAGCGGCAAAGTATTTTGAGAAATCTGCCCGGGAGTTGATTTCCCTGCATTCCCTGCATTTCTGAGCAGAAATCGACCGGAACAAGGCAAACGCAGAAGGCGGACAGAATCATGGCAGGACAGAATCATCAACGCGCATGTCCCTATTATGATTCTGTCGCACCATGATTCTGTCCGTTGTGGTTGCGGTTGGCCGCGCTGTGGGCCTTGTGTTCTTTGCGGTTCAGCAACCGCTGCCGGAGATAATTCCGGAAGCAGAAAGGGGCGGAAGACGGCTCCCGCCCCTTCTTGTTCGACCAGCTCGCATCCTTAGAAACCCTGCGGCGTGGCCAGCAATAGCACGCCACGAACGACCGTCCCATTAAGGACCGTCGCGGCGAACGCAACCTGATCGCGCTCATTCAGAGCGATTAGGCTGTTGGGAGAACCGATTATCGGCGCCGGTGGGCAGCAGATAAGCTCTCCCTGTTCGAGGCTGACAATCGTCCCGACGCCCGGAATCACCGTGCCAATGCCGGCCAGTCGGCGCAGTTGCCGTGTGGATTTGGAATACAAATAGACCGCTTCGTCACCGGTGTCGGTTGCAGCGTCGAAGGCGACATTACCCCGGTTGTTCAGGGCAACGTTTCCCGAAGCGACGTTTGCTCCGGTAATGAAGCTGAAGTTTCCGCCTCCCGGCGCTGGATTCCCCACGGCCGCCACCAGCGTTGTGCTGGCGCCGTCACTCAGGTACACGTTGCCAGTGCCGGCGCCGGCGGAATAGACCCCGCCGATCACTACCTCCCCGCGGTTATTGATCGCCCAGGCGTTGGCTCCGATGACGCTGGCGGGCTGTGGAATCAACGCGGTGGCGCCCGTTGAAAAGCTGCGGATGTAGCCCTGAAAATAATGCGGAATATTCAGGGTTTTGCCCGTGAACGTGATGTCGCCGGTGTCATTAATGCATGGGTTAATTGCCCGGATGAAGGTCCCGCCCTCAGGCGCCGGGTCGCCTGGACGCATGATGCTGGTGATACGTCCGGATTTATCCTGCAGGAACGCCCCGCGACCAAGGCCGGCAGGAGTGTTGGTGACGTACGAGGTAAAAACCAGCGCACCCTGGTTATTCAGGCTCACACCGAAGTCCACCCCGACAAATACGCCCCCGCTTGGGTCTGGCGTTACGTTGGGAATCACCACCGGGCTAAGTGTTTTGCTCACGCCCGACCAGCGGTAAACCCCGCCGTGGAGCGGCGTACTGAAATCGAAGGGTTCCAGCGAGAAACCAAAGGCCACATCGCCGTCGTCGTTCAACCCGACGTTGCCCAGTTCACCCACCGAGAATGTCCCTCCGCCAGGAGCGCTCTGTCCGTGGCGCACGATTGCTTGAACGGTTCCGCCGTCGGTCAGGAAGAGACCTTCTTCGAACTGCCCTTCGTGTCCCGGGACAGCGACGTCAGCTGTGAAGGCAAGCTCGCCGCGGTTGTTGAGCGCCGTGGGCTCGAAGTCGTTGGTGAACGCGCCTCCACCCGGAGCCGCGTCGCCAATAGTTGCGACGACCCTGAACGTATAGACGTGGTCGGCAGCAAACGAGCTGCTTGGAGCCGCTGCGAGGCTGATGAGTCCGGCCAGTCCCAACATAAGCATTGGTGGCGTGGGCTTGGAGTGTTGCGCGGCGCCGATGCCGTGCCGATTTGTTGATAGGTTTTTCATTTGTTTTTCCTTTCTACTCAGGCGGGTTCCGCCTGACTGGTTTATTGGTATGTCGTTGTGACATTTCGTTTTAGCGGGTGGGCTGATTTGCCCACCCAGAGACAGGGCGAGATTTGGCCGGCAAAGCGGCAAATTATTTTAAGAAATCTACGGGGAGAGTGTTGGGGCCGCATTTCGGCGAGGTTCAGGATGCAATCCTTTCGTGATTAGGAATCCGCTACTCCAAGCGGCCAACGTTGCTGCCTCGGTCCGGAAAAAGCGTGCGAGGATCAGATTAGCGGCCGCGGACCGTGATCTCATGATAGAGCCACGTCCGGGCATGCGCCCAGTAATTCCTGGCGGTGCGCGGGGAGATGTTCAGCAGGCCGGCGGCTTCTTCGATGGTCCAGCCGACGAAATACCGCAGCTTGACCAATTCTGCCTCGATCGGGTCTTGCGCGGCGAGCTTATCGAGCGCCTCATTGACCGCTAAAAGTTGATCGTCGGCGTCGGAGGAGGCGAGGTCCATCTGTTGAATATCCACCCTCACCTGTCCGCCGCCGTGACGCAGGGCGCGTTTGCGGCGAGCCCGGTCAATGAGGATGCGGCGCATCGCCTCAGCGGCGGCCGCAAAGAAATGAGCGCGCCCGGCGAACTTTGGGTTGTCATTGCCCACCAACCGCAGCCAGGCTTCATGCACCAGGGCCGTCGGTTGCAACGTGTTGCCCGCTGCTTCGTTCGCCATCTTGGAAGCGGCAAGCTTGCGCAACTCCTCATAGACCAGCGGCAGCAATTTATCGGCGGCCTCGGGGTCGCCGCGCTGGATAGCCTCGATCACCCGGGTGACGTCGCTCACGTCTGACGTGCTATCAGGTTCTGCCGAGCCGCGCCAGACAATTGGCGCTCTACCCCGGCAGCTTGCAGGACAATATTGAGGTGAGGCCCCAGAGTACTGCATCTCACACGCATTTCCGATCCCAGAGGGATTGCATCCTCCAATCCGCCAGTCCAGGATTGCGCGCCTGCGAGCCCAGCATCGCCTTGCTTGATGGCAGTCAGGATGTGCGTAACGTCCCTCGCATCAGGCCAGCCGCTGCTCTTTGGGCGTGGCTGGCGGACATTCGATCAGCGCCTTGGCCTCCTCCAGAAAAGCCTGCGCGGCAACAACCAAACCCTCATCGATCTTTGGCGGACGGAGACTTTCGCAAGGACGCGTGGCTTGCACTTGTGAGAGGATTGAACCAGCGCAAACCGGGAAACCTTACGAAGTGGCTGTCTGCGGTATGCAATATTCCGCTATGTTCGATGGTGAGCGCGGCTATCTGGGCATCACTGACGAGATTACCAGCGGCGCCGAGGTGTTCCAAAAGTTTGAGGACTTCCTGAGGGTGACTCGGCCCTGGCTCGAGCACTTGCACGGGAGCCTGACTCAACCAGGAACGAACGTGACCGATTGCTTCCTTGCAGGTCAGGGGATTCTGGAATGCGCGCGGATTGGTGCCGATACGCACAAAGCCGAACAATACTACGTGCAGGAGGCCGATCGGCTCGGACCCGGACAAGCAGCCCTGCCACCACGCCGCCGCTTTGGGGTGAAAAGGGGACTGCGAATCGTAGGCGTAGAGGAGCAGGTTGATGTCGGAGACGATCACTTCCGCTGGCGGTGTTTGGTCTTCGCGGAAAAAGCTTCCACCTCGAAGTCGTCAGCCAATTGATTTAGGCTGGCCGGGTCAATCCCAGGCCGCAACCCCATTGCCTTCGCCTTCACCAGGAAGGGAACTCGTGTCCTTTCATTGGGCTTGGGGCTCAATCCGGTGCGCACGGCTGCATTGAGCGTTTCCTTAAAGCTGCGACGGGACCGGTGCATGGCATGGCGCACGAGCCGGTCGACGTCCGCGTCCAGGGTGACTGTTGTTCGCATGGCAGCATCATGATGCTCCAATCAATTGCTGTCAAGGTGCGATTCCACAAACCCAGGTCGCGGCTCCTCTTTAGGCATAGCAGGCTGGACTTCAATCAGCGCCCAGGCCCGGGCAAGCGGAACTCGATCTCCATGCAATCCTGCTATACGGCCTGCATCAGCGACTTACGTCGGCTGCTACATTCTTGAAAATGCTCTTACGGACCAGGCGCTGCGCGGTAGAAGCGATACGGGCGGCTTAGCGCGCCGGGATCGGTGAATTGAACTTCGCCTTCGGTATTGGTCACCGTGCCCAGTACTTCCCAGGTTGCGAAGTTGGTCGAGCCAAGTATTTGCCAGATCAGTTGTGGATCGCTCAGCAACGTCAGACGGAAGCCGGCCGACGTGAGGCCTTCGACGCCGGGCATCATTGCGCGCAGCGGCGGGCGCCCGCTGAAGTTGGCCGTGATGACCCGGCTCTGGTTCATCAACACGGTGAGCGGGCTTTGGCTGCCGCTGGCGTCACCGCTCCAGTATAAAAACGCTTGCTCCGGATTCGCCGTGGCCGTCAGCGTTACCGACTGGTTGGTCGCATAAACATTCGCCCGCGGGTTGACGGCTACTTGCCCGTTGCCGTTGACTTCCACGGTAAGGGCGGCCTCCCCGGCGGGGACCGCGCCGAAAATGGCCGAGACGGTTTGAGTTGGAGTGGAGATGGCGAAGTACAGCGGGTTGGTGTCGCCGGTAGTGGCGTTGCCCCAGAAACCAAAGTAATAGCCCGGCTGCGGCACGGCCGTCAGCCGGACCGTCGAGCCGTAAGGATAAGGCCCAGTGGCAGGGTAAAGGAGCACCTGGCCGTTGCCCGCCACGGTTGTGCTGAGCGTGGTGCCGAACACAGCGTAGATGCTCTTGTCGCGTTCCATGGCGACGTTGATTGTGCTGTTCGTACCTGAGGCATCCCCCAGCCAATAAAGGAAAGACCAGCCCGGAAGAGGCATAGCTACCAGAGTGACAACATTGGTGCTGGAATAGGTCCCGCTGGGCAGGTTGGTGATGACACCACCTTGCGCACGGTAGAGGGACTCCGCCTCCGAGGCCGACAACGCCCGGCCATACAACGAGGTCTCGTCCATTTGTCCCGAGAAATATTCCGCAATGTGGCCGCTGACAGGGTAGTGGAGCCCTCCCAGCACGACGTTGAAATAGGCGGAGCCGGTTTCGGGGGTAAAGATCCCCAGGTCCGCCTGGGTCACGAGCAGCCCGTTCAAGTATATTGCGGCCAGCCCGCTGGTATGGTCGTACGTCACGATTGCATGGGTGAACCGGTCGGTGCCGAATGATCCTGCCGGCGTCTTGATTACGTGAGACGCGCCACTGGGGTCAACGAAGTTGGCCACCAAGCAGCCCGAGCCGCTGCCGCCGTAATTTGCCGGAATGTTAATGGTAAGGTTCACACCTTCATAGCTGGCCATGTGCCAGCTCGGATCAAACCATTCGAGCAGCGCCGAAGGCGTCGTGAGCGAATTGGGTTTGAACCAGGCCTCCATCGTCATGCCGTTGCTCAACCCGACGTCCAGTGCGGGGCTGTGCGGCACCGTGACATTCGCGTCGGTGCCGTTGAACAAGAAGGATTGCCCCACCACGCCCGGGGCATACGCCAGCCCGCCCCCGGCCGTGCCGTTGTTGTTGCCCGCAGAGTCCAGCGTGTTGGCTTCTCCCCGCCACCAAGAGGTCGCGCCGGCTGGAGCCGCGTTGGAGGTGGGCGAACCGCCGTTGACCCAGCCTCCTCCCGAAGATGTCACGGTGAGCGTCTGAGAGGCCAGTACGTTCGCATAAACCGGATCGGCCTCCTCGGACGCGGAGAAGTCGGCGCTGTAGCCCAAGGCCCGGACGGTCCCGCTCGACTCCAACGTGAACGGCCCGGTGTAGTGAACGGAAGCGAACGATGGCGCCGAGCCGTCCAAAGTGTAGAAGGAGGAGCCGTTGACCAATGCGGAGCGGATGCTCAGCGTAGGCGGCGAGGCGAAAACATACGAACCGGCGCTCAGCATCTGGCTGCCCGCGTAGAGCTCAACTGACTTCGGCCGCAACTGCGCCGGGGCGCTGGTGACCGAGCCCGCCGCGTTGGTGATCACCACCGTATAGGCGCCAGCGTCTGACGGTGCGGCTGAATTGAAGACAAGGTTGGAGGTGGTCACATTCAGAAGATTGGTTGCGTTGAGCCGCCACGAGTACCGTAGCGGCTGTGTCCCGGTGGCGGCAACGGAAAACGACCCGCTGTCCCCGAGGAACAGGGTTTGGGACTGCGGCCCGGCGGAAATCACCGGCGGCTGCGGAGGAGCCTCAGCGGCGACGCGCGCTACCGAGCCGTCGGCGAAACCCAGAAACCGATTTCCCACCGCGTCCACCAGCATCCCGACGGGCATCTGCCCATAGTTGGTCGTCCAGATAAGTATGGCGTCCGAGGAATATTTGGCAAACAGGCCGGCGGCGCCGCCGAGATACACATTGGTCTGGGGGTCGCGCGCGAGCGTCCACTGCTCCTCGTCGCCCAGCGGGATAGTCAAGGCTTGGTAGCCGTTGACCGCCCATTTGCGAAGGACCTGGTGGCTCAGACAATTGTAGCAGACGCCGACTTGAAAGGTCTGGGCGTCATCGTCAATGACCGGCTTACCGTTGATCGCGTTGAGCGTGGCCCAATAGATAGAATTGCTCCCGGCCTTGTTCCAAAAATCAGGGTTGCCTGACAGGCCTATCCGCCCGCCGGCAATGGAGTCGCCATAACGGAAGTCAAAGAAGCAAAGATTTGACGAGGTCAGTCCGCCCAGGGTGACACCGGCGCCGTAGTAGGACCCAGGAACCACAGTCTCCCATTGTTCGGCTCCCGAACTGCTGAAGCACGCGATCACGCCGGACCCGTCGCCCCGAACATAAGCCGGGTAAACGCCGCTGGCCGAATCCAGGAGCAGATCGGTGGGGGCATTGCTCACCGCCTGGCCTCCGAAGGAAACTACCCATTGCAACGCGCCGCCGCCGGAGTACTTGGCCAGGAAACAAGTCGGATAACCAGGAGTCCAATGGCCCGGTGAAGGCCAATTGATCCAGCCGCCCACCAGGACGATACCACCAAAGTCCTGAGTGCCGTCGAAATTCCCGAGGAAATAGAAGTTGCCTGAACCGTCCAGCCGCGCCGTAACCGGCGCGGGGGACGTTACCCGGCAAACGTTGTTGGTTGCAAGCAGAGCACCAGCGCTGCCGATCGTAAAGACCGTCCCGCCGGAATTGGCATAGACGTTGGTCTGAGCGTCCACGGCGAAAAGTCTTGCGCCGAGGCTTGCGCTCCAGACCAGCCCCGGCGCCTGCGCCTGCGCCCAGCGAGGAAACCAGCAAGTCAGCAGGATGGTCGTAAGCAACAGATTAAGAGCGTAGAACACTTTGGGCTCCTTGCCTCCCACCAAGACAAAGAACTTCTCGCTGCCGACATCTATACCGGCGGCATGATCGTTGATCAACGGAAGGTCCAGTGAATTATTCATAGCTGTGATTCGTTGATAACGCATGCCGACGAGGGGGTCAAGAGCGGCCGCTATGAAGAGTGAGATTTTGCGCATTGTGAAATTGAACTCCGATGGCTGGACCAGTCTCATCCTGGGTGGCGTCAACTCCGAAGGAGTTGCGCCTTTGAAACCTACAACGCCATGATACAATCCTCATCCGCGGTTTATGCTCACTTTGTCTTCTCAACCAAAGAGCGCCGGCCTTGCTTGCGCGACAGGGTTCTTCGGGAATCTCTGCACGCTTTGACGCTTGCGCTCAGGTCAGGATCCTGCGTCCTTCGTCGAGGAAGATGCCTTTGAAATTCATCTCCAGAGCTTGCGGGTTGCTCGCCTTGGCCAGCGCCTCCTTTTCACTCACCTTCCCGTCTTTGACCAGTTGGAACAAGGCTTGATTGAAATTGAGCATCCCTTCATCCGTGCCGGTCTCAATGGCGGCCGGCAATTTATCGAGGCGGTTGTCCTCAATTAGCTTCTTGACCGTCGCCGTGTTGATCATGATCTCCAGGGCGGGCGTCATGCTGCCGGTGACGGTGTTGGTCATGCGCTGGCAAACCACCGCCTGCAGCGTGCCGGCGAGTTGGCGGCGGATTTGCTCGCGCTCGTCGGCTTTAAAAAAATCCAGAATGCGGTTGATGGATTGGGCGGCATTGGTGGTGTGCAAAGTGGATAGGACCAGATGGCCTGTATCGGCGGCGCTCATTGCCGTGCTGAAGCTGATGGAGTCGCGCATTTCGCCAATCATGATGATGTCCGGGTCTTGGCGCAGGATATGGGTCAGGGCGTGATGGAAGGTGAGCGTGTCCAAACCAACTTCGCGTTGCTCGACCACGCTTTGATTGTCTTCGAAGACGTATTCAATGGGGTCCTCAAGGGTTATGATGTGCTTTTTGAAACTGGCATTGATGTGCTCGATCATGGCGGCGAGGGTGGTGGATTTGCCGCAACCGGTGGAGCCGGCGACCAGCACGATGCCGCGGGGCGATTCGGCGATGGTTCGGAGCTGCTCCAGCAACCCCAGCTCCTCGAAGCTGGGCACGTGGGTCTTGACATGGCGCATCGCCAGGCACCACTGGCCGCGCTGCTGAAAGAGATTGGTGCGGAAGCGGCC
>WNGK01025697.1_pt1 | contig 13217 bp, 10 predicted proteins | sample 5400601 | NCBI WGS metagenome assembly WNGK01 (sample SAMN13153376, study PRJNA577476) | soil metagenome | isolation source: 60 cm soil or saprolite under Garry oak tree replicate 1 | place: USA:California | collected 2016-06-15 | reverse complement strand
AGGTGAGAATCGGGATCATCGGCTCGCGCTTTCAGGCGGAGTGCATCGCGGGGGCCGTGAAAGCCACGCCGGACGAAGCCGAGCTGGTCGCCGTAGCCTCGCCCACCCAGGGACACGCCGCCAGCTTCGCGCAGCGTCACGGCATTGCCCGCTCCTACACCGATTACCGGGAGCTGCTGCGCGATCCCGAGGTCGAGATGATCTCGATCACCGCGCCCAATCGGCTGCACGCACCGATCACGATCGACGCTGCCAGGGCCGGCAAGCACGTGGTGTGCGAGAAGCCGCTGTGCCTGACGCTCGAGGAAGCCGACGCGATGATCGACGCGTGCCGCACGGCGGGCGTGCTGCTGCTCTACGCCGAAGAGCTGTTCTTCGCGCCGAAGTACGTAAAGGCGAAGCAGCTGGCGGACGAAGGCGCGTTCGGCCGCGTGCACCTGGTGAAGCAGGGCGAGAAGCACTCCGGTCCGCACTCCGACTGGTTCTGGGACGTGGAGCAGTCGGGCGGCGGCGCCGTCATGGATCTGGGGTGCCATGGGATCGCATTCTGCTGGTGGTTCCTCGGCAAGCCGGGGATCCGGAGCGTCTACTCGCAGATGGCGACGCAGGTGCACCAGGCGCGCACCCAGGGCGACGACGAAGCGGTGACGATCATCGAATTCGAGAACGGCGCGGTCGGAATGGTCGAGAGCAGCTGGAACCGGCCCGGCGGCATGGACGACTGCATCGAGGTGTTCGGCGACAAGGGACAGACCTACGCCGACCTGCTGATGGGCAACGCGCTCCCGACGTACTCGGAGCAGGGGTTCGGCTACGCCGTCGAAAAGGCGGCGACGACCAAGGGGTGGACCTATCCGGTCTTCGAGGAGCATTGGAACTACGGCTTCCCCCAGGAGATGCGGCACTTTGCGCGCTGTGTGCGCGGCAAGGAGACGCCGATCTCCGACGGCGAGACCGGGCGTGTAGTGCAGGAGGTGCTGTACGCCGCGTACGCGTCCGCCGGGCTCGGCCGCAAGATCACCCTGCCGTTCCGCCCCAAAGGCGTCGCGAAGCCGATCGATCTCTGGAAGACGCCCTCCCTGGCCAGGGCCGTGCCCTGATTTCCGCGCACCGGCACCGACCAGTTGAACCCCATCGCACGATTCTCGCTCACCATCGCCGTCTTGCTGCTGGTCGCCGGCGCCGTCGCGGCGGGACTGTTCGCGATCCCGCATCGGACTGAGGCGCTGCGTGCAGACAACGCCGCGGGTGACGCCGTCTGCCTCTCCTGTCATCAGGAGAAGGCGAGCTTCGAGGAGACCGCCCACCGTCTGACCTCGACCCTTCCGACGCGCCAGTCCATCGCGGGCAGCTTCAGCCGCGGTGAGAACGTCATGCGAACGTCGAATCCGCAGCTGCACTTTCGCATGGACTCCACCGCCACGGGCTTCTCTCAAACCGCGGTGATGGGGCGCGCACCCGACACGTCCAGCCACGCCGAGCGCATCGCCTTCGTGACCGGCTCGCGGAAAGGACAATCGTATCTGTATTGGGGCGCCCCTGATCAACTGTACCAGCTTCCCGTCTCGTATTGGAAGGGCGTGGGGTGGGTGAACAGCCCCGGCTATCCGGACGGAACGCCCAACTTCGGGCGCCCTATTTCTCCGCGCTGCCTGGAGTGCCACGCGTCGTGGTTCGAGCACGTGCCCGACCCCACCGTAATCAATCGCTACCGACCCACTGGCGCGATGCTCGGCATCAGCTGTGAAACGTGTCACGGCTCGGGCCGCGCGCACGTGAGACGCGAACGCTCTCCGCTGCGCTCGTTACTCCCGCGCGCCATCATCCACCCTGCGCGGCTGGCCCGCGCGCGACAGTTGGACGCGTGCGCGCTGTGTCACGGTGGGACCGCGGCGCTACGCACCCCGGCGTTCTCCCACGTGCCGGGGCAGCCCCTCGAGCGGCGGGCTGACTGGTGGGCGAGACCGGACACCGGGGAGATCGACGTGCACGGCAACCAAGTAGCGCTGCTGGAACGGAGCAAGTGCTTCCGCTCCTCGCAGATGACCTGCGCCACATGCCACGATGTCCACCGCCAGCAACGCGATGTCGTGGCACTCTCGGGGCGATGCCTGACGTGCCACACCATGCAGAGTTGTGGTCTCTTTCCCACGCATGGTCAGGAGTTGGTGGGCCGGTGCGTCGATTGTCACATGCCGGCGCTGACGTCGACCACGCTGATCTCCAACTACCTTGGCCATCCGGTGCGGGTGCAGGTGCGCACACATTGGATCAAGGTTTATCCGGGGCTCCAAGCGCCCTGACTGCCCAGCGGACACCCGTCAGTGCGCTGGCTCTCGAATCTGATGGAGGGTATTGATCGCGGGATTGTCCAGCGTTTGCACGGTCCCCCGGGGCCAGCGGATCTCAATGCGGTCGACCTTGCTCCGCTCGCCGAGACCGAAGTGCACGACGCGGCTCGATTGAGCCAGGTAGCCGCCCGCCGGGCTCACTTGCCGGACCATCACGGTGTTCCCGGCCCGGAGCCGGACCACGGCGCCGATCGCATCCCGGTTGCTCCTGGTTCCCGTCAGTCGGAACTCTATGTAGTTCCGTCGGGGAAACCGGTTCGCGAAGAAGTACGGGCGGTCGTTGAAGTTGTTGGTCACGATCTCGAGGCGGCCGTCTTCGTCGAAATAGGCCACGACGGCGCTGCGTGAGCTGCGCGCCGCCCGCTGGCCTCCCACGCTCTCTTCCAGGTAGATGCCGTCCGTTGGCGGCTCGACGCCGAGCGCAGCTGCCTGCTCGTGGAACGTGCCGTCGCCGTTGTTCATCATCAACTGGTTGGGCCAGTAATAGAAGGGATAGCCCATCCCCGACGCGATGAACACGTCCTCGTGGCCGTCATTGTCAAAGTCTCCCGTGGCCACACCCCAGGGCCACAGCGTCTCGAGCCCCGCCGCGACGGCGGTCTCGGTGAATTTCCCCTGGCCGAGGTTGCGATACAGGGCGTTACCGAACAGCAGCGCGTCATAGTCCTCGCGCCGCATCGCGAACATTTTTCTCATGGCCCGCGTGAAGCCCGGGGCCGCCTCGTTCACGGTCGGCCCCAGGGGGGAGAGGAACCGCCGGTGTTGGGTCTGCGTGGCCACTCCAAGCGACGAGTGGCGTGAATCGAGTCCCATCCACATGTCCGAGTGCATGTCCACCACGAAGAGGTCGAGCCGTCCGTCCCCGTCGTAGTCGAACACCTTGCAGCCGATCGCCCCATGCGGTGTCCGGCCGAGTGTCTGTGCGGTGACGTCGGTGAAGGTGCCGTGGCCGCTGTTGCGATACAGCTGACCCCGGCCGAACATGCTGGGCACGAACAGGTCGAGGAAACCGTCCTCGTCGTAGTCGAAGACGGCGACGTCACCGGCCCAGCCGCGGCCTCGGAGACCGGCGTGGTCGGTCTGGTCGGTGAAGGTTCCGTCGCCATTGTTGTGGTACAGAATGTTGGATTCCGTGGGACTGGTCTGGAGGTGCTCGAGGTCGGCCTTGCCCTCGAAGTAGCCGGCGGCGGAGTCGAAGACGTCGGTGGTCCACTGTGCGGTGTTGGTGAGAAACAGGTCAAGGTAGCCGTCGTTGTCGTAATCAAAGAATACCGGGGTCTGCGAGTGGCCGATGTGGCTCAGCCCGGCGGCCGCCGTGACGTCCTCGAAAGTGCCGTCCCCCCGGTTGTGCCACAGCACGTTGCCTCCCCGGGTGGTGGTCACGAAGAGGTCGGCCCAACCGTCGTTGTCGTAATCGGCGAACGTGGCCGCGACGGAGATCCGGTCGCCGAGGGAGACGCCTGCCCGTGCGGTGACGTCGACGAACGTTCCGTCGCCCGTGTTGCGGTAGAGCGCGTTCGGCCCGAGCTGATTGAGGAAGTAGATGTCCTCGCGGCCATCGTTGTCGTAATCGCCGACCGCCAGGCCGGAGCCGTGATCATACAGATTGATGCGGAACCGCTCGCCCTGCTCCTTCGGCAGGTCATGCATCCGAAACGCGAGCTTCGCTTCCCGAGCGCGCTCCTGAAAACCCGATCGTCCGTCCGGTGCCGCGGTCTCATCGGCCGTGTGCCGAGCGAGGAGCACGTACCCGGCGATCACCACCGCCACCACCACCGCGACGGCGAGCGATCGAGCGCCAGTCCCTGGAAGAACGGGCATGGTAGCGCGCGCCTGCTAGGGCGTCACCGCTGCGTAGACCAGCCGCGAGAGGTCGGCCACCAGGTTATGGGCGACGCTGTCCTGTTTGATCCCGCCGGTGAGCACGACCAGCACGTACCCTCCCCGCGCCGGAAAGACGACGGCGGCGTCGTGGTAGACGACTTCGCCGATCCAGCCGGTCTTGTGTGCCACGCGCGTGCCGGGCGGGAGGCCTACGGGAATTCCCTCGTTAAACTCCTGAGCCTCGAGAATCCGCATCATCTCCCGACACGAGGCGGGGCTCGCCGCCCGGTCCTGGGCGATCGCGGCGAGCAGCACGCCCAGATCGCGGGCCGTGGTCGTGTTGTTGAGCCCGGCGCGGTACGCCTTGCCGTCCTCCACCCCACGCAGCACCTGGATCGACCACGCCCCGAGCGCGCGTGCCGACGCTTGCGCTCGCGCCGCGCCCACCCGCTCGATCAGGATGTTGGTCGCGAGGTTAGACGAGCGCGTGATCATCAGCTCGAGCAGCTCCCGGACCGAGGCCGGGTGGGCGACGCGCCCGTACAGCGTCGAGTCGGAATCGTCCGCCTTGTCTACCGCGAACGGCGACCCGTCGACGAGCGACGGGAAGGTCACATGCACAGGGAGCGAGTCGTCCCGCCGGAGCAGCCCAGCGTCCGCGTCCCGAAAGACCTGGATCATCACCGGGACTTTCATGGTGCTCGCCGCGTGAAACCGCAGGTTGGCCCCCAGCAACAACGAGTCCGGGCGCGTGAGGCTGCGGTAGTACAGGCCCACCCCCGTGGCGGGCGCCTGCGCGACGCGCGCCGCCAGCCGCAGAATATACTGACGTCTGATGTCTGATGTCTGACGTCTAGTTAGATTTGTTTGCGTGAGCGAGTTCGTCTTCGGCACCCACAACGCCGCGTTCGTGCAGGTGATGTACGAGCAGTACCTGCGCGACCCCGCCTCGGTCGGAGAAGAATGGCGCAACCTCTTCGACAACGGCAGGCTCGCCGAGCTGCCGGTGATTCCGACGAGCCGAGACGAGGTACTCCGGGAGACGGGAGGCGGGAGACGGGAGCCCACGACCACGCCAGCCCCGGAGCCCACACCTCCCGTCTCCCGTCTCCCGGCTCCCGGCCTCACGCCCATCACGGGCCCGGCAGCCCGCCTCGTCCAGAACATGACGGACTCGCTGTCCGTCCCCACGGCTACGTCGTTCCGGGACATCGTGGTCGACACGCTCGACGCACGCCGCAAGGAGCTGAACGCCCAGCTCGCCGCCCGAGGGAAGAAGGTCTCGTTCACGCACTTGATCGGCTTCGCGATCGTCCAAGCGGCAAAGCAGCTGCGCGTCATGACCCATGCGTTCCAGGAGATCGAGGGGAAGCCGCACCGCCTCGACCCGCAGGGGGTGAACCTGGGCCTCGCCGTGGACGTGGAGAAGAAGGACGGCAGTCGCGCCCTCGTCGTTCCCGTCATCAAGCACGCCGAGCGCATGGACTTCGCCGCGTTCCACGCGACCTACGAGGCGTTGGTCGACAAGGCGCGGACCAATAAGCTGCTGCCGGACGACTTCGCGGGCGCGACGATCACGTTGACCAACCCCGGCACGATCGGCACCGTCGCCTCGGTGCCGCGGCTCATGAAGGGCCAGGGGACGATCATCGCGACGGGCGCGATCCGCCAGATCGGCCCGGCCAAGGTCATGACGCTCACGAGCACCTACGACCACCGCATCATCCAGGGCGCGGAGTCGGGGATGTTCTTGCGACGGATCGAGGGCTTGCTGCAGGGCGACGAGAACTTCTACGGCGGCGTGTTGGAGAGCCTGGGATTGACGGGAGGCGGGAGGCGGGAGGCGGGAGCCGTTGTTGTCGCGGAGCCCACGCCTCCCGTCTCCCGTCTCTCGTCTCCCGATGAGTTGCGTGCCGTCGCCGCCGCGATGGCTCTCGTCAAAGCGTTCCGCAACTTCGGCCACATGGCGGCGCGGCTCGACCCGCTCGGCTCCGATCCCCCGGGCGATCCGGCGCTCGATCCCGGCCCCCTCGGCCTCAGCCCCGAGATCATGGCGCGGGTGCCGGCCGACGTGCTGCGGATCTACGTCCCCGGCAGAACCCTGGCCGAGGCGTACCCCGAGCTCCGCAAGACGTACTGCGGCACCCTCGCCTACGAGGTCGAGCACATCGGGAGTCACGTGGAGCGCCTGTGGCTGCGGCAGGTGATCGAGTCCGGCCAGCACCGCGCGCCCCTCTCGGCGGAGGAGAAGCAGAAGCTGCTGCTCCGGCTCACGGCCGTCGAGGGACTGGAGCGGTTCCTGCACAAGGCCTACCTCGGCCAGAAGCGCTTCTCGATCGAGGGGCTCGACATGCTCGTCCCGATGCTCGACCAGACGATCGAGCTCGCCGGCGTGAGCGGGGCGCGCCGCGTGGTGCTCGGGATGGCGCACCGCGGCCGCCTCAACGTGCTCGCCCACATCGTGGGGCTGCCGTACGAGACTATCTTCGCCGAGTTCGAGGGCGGGCGTCCCGTGGAAGAGACGCTCACCCCCGAGGGCGGCACGGGCGACGTGAAGTACCACCACGGCGCCGACGGTGTGTACCAGACCGCGTCGGGCAAACCGGTCAACGTCACGCTGTCGCCCAACCCCAGCCATCTCGAGGCGGTGAACCCGGTGGTCGAGGGCCGCGCCCGCGCCAACCAGACGAACCGCCGCGGAAAGGATCCCATCCATGACGGGACTGTCGCGCTGCCGCTGTTGATCCACGGCGACGCGTCGTTCGCGGCGCAAGGCGTGGTGGCCGAGACGTTCAACCTGGCGCGTCTCAAGGGCTACACGACCGGCGGGACGATTCACCTGATTGCCAACAATCAGGTCGGCTTCACGACCGACCCCAAGGAAGGGCGCTCGACCGACTACTCGAGCGATCTGGCCAAGGGCTTCGACGCGCCGATCGTGCACGTGAACGCCGATGACCCCGAGGCGTGTCTCGCGGCGGCGCGGCTCGCGATGATGTACCGCGACAAGTTCCACGCCGACGTCGTGATCGACGTGGTGGGCTATCGGCGCCACGGGCACAACGAGGGCGACGAGCCCGCCTACACGCAGCCGCTCTTGTACGAGCGGATCAAACGGACGCCCACGGTGCGGCAGCGCTACGCGGAGCAGCTCGCAGGCGAGGGCGTCCAGGACGTGGCGCGAGCCGATGCCCTCGCAGAGCAATTTGCCCAGCGTCTCTCGGAGATCCAGCAGTCCCTGCGCGCCCATCTCTCGGAAGCGGGACAGGGTCAGGAGCCGCAGCGCATCTCCGACGCGCCCCAGCCGATCGCGGAGCCGGCCACGGCCGTCGCCGGCCAGGTGCTCACGAGCCTCAATGAACAGCTGCTCGCTGTGCCGGCCGGCTTCAGTGTCAACCCCAAGCTGCTGCGCCAGCTGGAGCGCCGGCGCGGCGCCCTCACTGAGGCGGGGATCGAATGGGCGCACGCCGAGGCGCTGGCGCTCGCCTCGCTCGTCGTCGAGGGGACGCCGATCCGGCTGACGGGTCAGGACACGGAGCGGGGGACGTTCAGCCAGCGACATCTGGTGCTGCACGACATAGTGAACGGGCAGCGTTACGCGCCGATCCAGAACCTGCCCGGCGCGCGGGCGCCGTTCGAGCTGCACAACAGCCCGCTCTCGGAGTTCGCCTGCCTCGGCTTCGAGTACGGGTACGCCGCGGCGGCGCCCGATGCGCTGGTGCTGTGGGAAGCGCAGTACGGCGACTTTACCAACGGCGCCGAGGTCATCATCGATCAGTTTCTCATCGCCGGGCTCGCCAAGTGGGGGCAGGTGTCGCGCCTCACGCTGCTCCTGCCACACGGCTACGAGGGCCAGGGACCCGAACATTCGAGCGCCCGCATCGAGCGGTTCCTCGCACTCGGTGCCGAGGGCAACCTGCGCATCGCGAACTGCACCACGCCCGCCCAGTACTTCCACCTGCTGCGGCGCCAGGCGCGCCACGCCGAGCTGCGCCCGCTGGTGTTGTTTACGCCGAAGAGCCTGCTGCGACTGCCGCAGGCCACCTCCCGACTGGAAGAGCTCACGGCCGGGGGATTCCGATCGGTGCTCGACGACCCCGCCGGCGACGCGCACCGCGCGGCGACCCGGCTGGTGCTGTGCAGCGGCAAGGTGTACTACGATCTGTCGCTCTCACCCCGCCGGGCGCAGGCGGCGCACGTGGCGATCGGCAGGGTCGAGCTGCTGTATCCCTTCCCCTCCGCCGAAATCGCCGAGCTGATCAAGCGCTACCCGAAGATCGCCGAGATCGTGTGGGTGCAGGAGGAGCCGCGCAACATGGGGCCCCAGAAGTTCATGCTGCCGCAGCTGCGCCAGCTCGTCGGTCCGGACGTGACCGTGCGCGACATCGGCCGGCCCGAGCGCTCCAGTCCGGCGGAGGGGTACCCCGCGGCGCATCAGGCCGAGCAGGCGAGGATCGTGGCGGCGGCGTTCGCCGCGGCCGACTGATGCGCCTCGCGCTCACGCTCGTCGCCGCGACATCGGTCTTCACGTCCGACGGCCGCTGGTCTCCTGCCACGCCGCTCCCCGAGCCGATTCAGGAGCTGAGCGCCGCCGTGCTCCACGGGAAGATCTACATCGCCGGCGGGTTCGATCGCTCCGGTAAGCCGATCGCCAAGGCGTTCCGCTTCGACCCCGCGGCCAACCGCTGGGAGCGGATCGGCGACCTGCCCGCGCCGCGGCACCACATGCCGCTCGCGGTCGCGGGGGACACGCTGTACGCGGTCGGCGGGCTCGCCGAGGCGACGTTCGTCCCCGAGAACACGCTCTGGATCTACCGCGAGGACCTGAACCGCTGGGAGCCGCGGGCACAGCTCCCGTCGCCACGCGGCGCCTCCGGCGTCGGCGTCGTGAACGGCAAGCTCGTCCTCGTGGGCGGCTGGGGTCTCGGCCGTAAGCTCGCCGACTCGAGCGCGATCTACGACCCTGCCACCAACCGCTGGACCAACGCGGCGCCCATCCCGACCCCGCGCGATCATCTGACGGCGGCGGCGGTGGGGGGCCTCGTCTACGCGATCGGCGGGCGTCCCTTCAACCCCGACCACAACTATGATCTGGTCGAGGCCTACGACCCCGCCACGAACCGCTGGACCAAGAAATCGCCCATGCCGAGCCGGCGCGGCGGGCTCGCCGCGGCAGTGCTCGACGGGAAGATCCACGCCTTCGGCGGCGAGGCCCGATCGTCGGTGTTCGACAACCACGAAGTGTACGACCCGGCGACCGATCGGTGGACCAGCGCCCCGCCGCTCCCGACCGCGCGCCACGGGCTGGGCGCAGCGACGCTGAGCGACAAGATCTACGTGATCGGCGGCGGCCCGAAGGCGGGGTTCGCGCAGACGGATGTCGTCGAAGTGTTTGCGCCCTGAGAGCCGTGCACGACTTTCGCGCGCTCGCTCGCTACGCCGTCTTCGGCAGCTTCGTGCTGAGCGCGGCGATCGCCCTCGCCTCATGGCTGGTGCGTGCCCGGCACGTATCGCCATTCGGGGCCCTGGGGCGGATGCTGCGCGCCGTCAGCGATCCGGTGATCCGCCCGGTGGAAGGGCGCCTGGTACGGCTCGGCGGCAACCCGGTCAATGCCGGCTGGTGGCTCGTCGTGGTCATGGCGATCGGCGGCGTCGTATTGCTCTCGCTCATGGACTGGATCGTGGGGACGTTCTACGGACTGTCTCGAGCCGCCGGGGGAGGCCCGCGGGCGATGTTGGCGTTCCTGATCGGCGCGGTGTACAGCGTGCTGTTCGCCGCGCTGCTGCTCCGGGTCGTCGGGTCGTGGTTCGGCGCGTTTCGGTACTCCCGCTGGATGCGGCCCGCCTACGCCCTGACCGACTGGCTGGTGGAGCCGATCCGCCGAGTGCTGCCGCCCATGGGAGCCGTCGATTGGAGCCCGCTGGTGGCCTGGCTGGCCCTCTGGGTGCTGAAGCAGGTGCTTCTCAGCGTGGTGTGGTTCTGAGCGCGGCCCGCATCATCGTGCACGTCGCGCCGCGAGCCCGCCGCACGGAAGTCGCAGGCCGCCACGGCGACGGGATCAGAGTCAGGATCGCGGCTCCGCCGGTGAACGGCGCGGCGAACGCCGAGCTCACCCGCTTCCTCGCGGAGCGGCTGGGCGTGCCCCGCCGGGCGGTGGCGATCGTGTCGGGCACGGGCGGCCGCCGCAAGATCGTCGAGATCGCGGGGCTGGCGACCGGGGCGGCGATCCACACACTGTTGGAGAACGGGGAGGGAAAACGCGCGTGAAGCTCCTCAAGGCGCTCGTCAGCTTCGTCGTGGGCACGGTCGTCGGGGTGCTCGCGGGGCACGTGCTCGGGGTGTGGGGCCAGCTGCTGGGGTTCGTCGCGGGGGCGTTGGCGGCGTGGTGGGTGGCGCAACGGGTGTTCGACGCATGACTACGCTGTCAGCCGTCCTTTAAAAACCCGAAACAGGTAGTACAGCGACGGCAACAGCACCGCGGCACCGAGCGCCAGCGCGCCGACCAAGAGCCGCAGCGTGGCCGCCGGCGCGGCCGCGCCCGCGACCGTGAGATCGGGCGGCAGGATGTAGGGATACTGGCTCAAGCCCCAGCCCCACAAGATGAGCGAACGGCGCGAGAATCAGTCCCGCGCGCACGCGCGGCGCTCCGCTGCCGGAAAGGACGAGCACCGCCACCGCTGCGCCGAACAGGGCCAGGCCTGCGCTCAGCGCGCGGCGGCGGAAGTCCTCCTGCAGCTCCCTGTCCTTCGCCTCGAGCGTCAAGTAGACCGCCGCCAGGAACGCGAAGGCGACGAGCGCGAACACGCCGACGCTCAGTGCGAAGGGGGTGAGCCAGGGCGCGACGTAGCCTGTGAAGAACGGGGTACCCGGGGCCCGAGGCCCGGACACGGCATCCGCTGCGACGGCTCCCACCGTGACGCCCAGGAGCAGCGGTGTGATCAGGCTGGCGGCGGCGAAGGTGACGCCCCAGTGACGCTGCTCCGCATCGGTTTCGCCCCCGTAGCGCCAGAAGGTGAAGGCGGAGCCACGCAGCACGATGCCGATCAGGACGAGCGACAAAGGGATGTGCAGCACGATGCCGAGCCGCGCGAACGCCGCCGGGAAGCCGGTGAAGAGCAGCACGATCGCGAGGATCAGCCATACGTGATTCGCTTCCCACACCGGCCCGATGGCGTGCGCGATGAGGTCGCGCTGGCGCTCCTTCTGCGGGCCGCGCGCCAGCAGGGCCCATACGCCACCGCCGAAGTCCGCGCCGGCGAGTACTGCGTAGGCGTTGAGCGCCGCGAAGATGACGCCGGCGAGGAGGTCGGCGAGCGTCACCCCTCTTCCCCCTTCCCCCTTCCCGGGCCGTTGACGGGCATATAGAACCCCCGCCACTCCGGGATCTCCGGACTCCGCAGGATATGCCGGTACAGGAGCCACACGACGATCGCACCCAGGAAACAGTAGAGCAGCGTGAACGTGAGGAAGGGCACGATCAGGCCCGGCATCGGCGTGACGGCGTCCGCGGTCTTGAGCACGCCGTAGATCACCCACGGCTGCCGGCCCAGCTCCGTCACCATCCAGCCGGCCTCGACCGCGATGAGCCCCATCGGCGCGGCGAGGACGATCGCGCGCAGCAGCCACCGATCGTGGGCGAGATCGGCACCGCGCCACGCGCGCCAGCCGGTCCATAGCGCGACCAGCGCCAGATAGGTGCCGAGCGCCACCATGAGCTGAAACGCGAGGTGCACCGCCAGAACGTTGGGCCACTCGTCACGCGGCGCGGCGTCGAGTCCCTTCACGACTGCGCTCGGGTCGTGGAACGCGAGGAGCGAGAGGCCGGCGGGGATGTCGATTGCGAACCGTGTCTCGCGCCGCTCCACGTCCGGCCAGCCGCCCAGCGTGAGCGGCGCGCCGGCCTGCGTCTGGAACAAGGCTTCCGCCGCCGCGAGCTTCACGGGCTGGTGGCGCGCCAGGTGCCGGGCGCTCACGTCTCCCGAGATCGGCTGCAGCACCGCGGCGGGCGCGCCCACGATCAACGCGATCGCCAGGGCGCGGCGGTGGAACGCGTTGTCAGGGTCTTTGAGCAGCAACAGCGCGTGGATCCCGGCCACCGCGAAACCCGTGGCCGCGTAGGCGGCGAGCGTCATGTGGAGCGCCTGCGGCAGCGCGGCCGGGTTCGCCATCGCCGCCAGGGGATCGACATCGACCGTCTGCCCCTGCACCAGCTCGAACCCGGTCGGCGCGTTCATCCACGCGTTCGCGATCACGACGAACACGCCGGAGGCCGCGCCGGAGAGCGCCACGATCCCGCCGGCGGCGAGGTGTGCGCGCGGGGGGATGCGGTCCCAGCCGTACAGGTAGATGCCGAGGAAGATCGCTTCGGTGAAGAACGCGAACCCCTCGAGCGAGAACGGCATGCCGATGATGGGACCCGCGAACCGCATGAACTCGGGCCACAACAGGCCGAGCTCGAACGACAGCACCGTTCCTGACACGGCGCCCACCGCGAAGAGGATCGCCGTCCCCTTGGCCCAGCGCTGCGCCAGATCCAGGTAGACCGCGTGTCCGGTCACCTGCCACTGCCGCTCCGCCACGACCATCATCACCGGCATGGCGATGCCCGCCACGGCAAAAATGATGTGGAACGCGAGCGACACGCCCATCTGCGAGCGCGCCGCGAGGAGGTCGGACATGCGGAAACCTACTTGATCTTGCCCAGCCGATCCTCGATCGCGCGATTGTTCGCGAACTCGCGCGCCAGCGCCTGCAGCTGGGCCTTCGCCGAGTCCGCCATCCCGGTCGCCGCGAGGGCATCGGCGCGCAGCAGCCCCACCCGGAACCGCAGGAAGCGGGTGTCGGGTGCCGCAGGGAACCATTTCAGCGCCGCCAGCGCCGCCTTGCCATCGTGCTGGTCGACGATCAGCGACTCGACCGCCAGCAACCGCACGGTCGTATCGTCGGGATACCGCTGGGCGAGTTGGCCGATGAGTTGCGCCGCGTCGGCCGGCTTGCCCGCCTTGCGCTCGAGCATCGCCTGATGGTACAGCCCCGCCACC
>WNGK01008384.1_pt1 | contig 13217 bp, 13 predicted proteins | sample 5400601 | NCBI WGS metagenome assembly WNGK01 (sample SAMN13153376, study PRJNA577476) | soil metagenome | isolation source: 60 cm soil or saprolite under Garry oak tree replicate 1 | place: USA:California | collected 2016-06-15 | reverse complement strand
ATCCATCGGCGCCGAGCTCTCGCGCCAGATCGCGCGCTTTCGCCCCGCCCGCCTGATATTGCTCGATCTATCGGAGTACGCGCTCTACCAGATCCAGCAGACCTTGCAGGACGAATATCCGGCGATCGCGCTCGCCACACTGGTGGGCGACGTCAAACACGCCGCCCTGGTGGAGCAGATCCTGTCCCGGGAGCGGCCCAGCGTGATTTTCCACGCCGCGGCGTACAAGCACGTGCCGCTCATGGAAGAAGCCAATGCTTGGCAGGCGGTGTGCAACAACGCCTATGGCACGTGGGTGCTGGCGCGCGCCGCAGCGTCCGCCAAGGTCGAAAAATTCGTTCTGGTGTCCACCGACAAGGCGGTCAATCCGACCAATGTCATGGGCGCGTCGAAGCGGATGGCGGAAATCGTCTGTCAGAGTCTGCAGGACGGAACCACGCAATTCGTGGTGGTGCGTTTCGGCAATGTATTCGGGAGCGCCGGCAGCGTCATTCCGCGATTCAGGGAGCAGATCGGGCGCGGAGGCCCCGTCACGGTCACGCATCCCGAAATCACGCGCTATTTCATGTCGCTTTCCGAGGCGACGCAGCTCTTGTTGCAGGCGGGTCTGATGGGCCGGGGCGGCGAGGTACTCGTCCTCGACATGGGTGAGCCGGTCAAGATCGTCGACCTGGCGCGCGACATGATCCGGCTCTCCGGCGCCGATCCCGATCGGATTCGCGTCGTGTTTACCGGGCTGCGGCCGGGCGAGAAGCTTTTCGAGGAGCCGCTCGCATCGGGAGAGTCGACGCTGCCGACGCCGCATCCCAAATTGCGCATCTCGCTCGTGCGGCCCGGCAGCCGCGACGCGGTCGACCAGATGGTGTCCTGGCTCGAGCGCGATCGCGCCGCCGGAGAAGCGGAGGTGCGAATGTGGCTTAAGAGCTGGATACCCGAGTACGCGCCACCCGGCGAGGCGCCGTCGCCTCAGACCGCGACCGTCGCGCTCCTCGGGCGCCGCCGCCGCTAAAACGGACGGCTGCGCCTATAAGCGAATCCCGAGATCGGCGATCGCGGCGATGACGCGATCGATCTCGATCGCGTCCATGCAGCGTGGATGGGGGCACTCCGCGATCGAGCGCCCGCAGCGCCGCACCCATTCGATCTCGCGCTTGAAGAGGACGCGCTGATCGCGGCACGGAAAAGGGTCGATCGTGACGGCGCGAAACGGCGCGTCCTTCCAGAATGAACCCGCGCCGCTGATCGTCGCCGAACCCGCGCCGAAAAGCGTGACCGTAGGCGTGCCCACGACCCGCCCCAGATGCGCGATGCCGGTATCGGGCGCGACGAGCAGCGCCGCGCCGGCCAGGAGCCGCCAAACCTGAGGAAGCGACAACACTCCCGCGTACGAGCGCCAGCGCGCGGTCGGATCGCACTCGCGCACGATCGCTTCTTCGCCGCGGCCCGACGACCACACCGCCTCGATGCCGCGAGACTCGAGCCACGCCGCCAGCGCATGCCAGCGATCGGCCCGCCACCGCTTGAGCGGAGTGCTCGCTCCGACGTGCAGTACGGCGTAGCGACGCGCGGGCAGCTCGAAGGCATCCGCGTGCGGATCCGGCCAGTCGGTCCTGACGTAGCCGCGTGGGGGAGGCCCGTCCTCGAGTGTCGCAACCATGTCGGACCACGCGGAGGGCTGCACGGCATAGGGGCGCAACTCGTCGACCGGCCAGCTTTTTCGCGCCGGCCTGTCGCCATCGAAGGCGACGATCCAGCGGCTTCCCAGCGCCAGCGCGAACCAGCTCATGCGGTTGTCTCCGGGAACGAACGCGAGATCGAAGCCACGCACGCGCCACAGCGCCGAGGACGCCGGCGCGTGCGGATCCCATCCGATCGCCTGCACGCCGTACGGCGCGCGCGCATACAAGGGTGCGTATGCGTGAGGCAGCGCAAGCACGATTTCGGCGCGAGGATGGAGCACGCGCAATTTTGCGAGCAGCGGCGTCAGCATCAGCGTGTCGCCGAGAAGCAGATGGTGGGCGATCAGAATGCGCTTGGGATCGGAGACGCGAGCCCGCCGCGCCGTGAAAAGACGCTGCACGACCGCGCGCGCGACAACCCGCGCTCGGCCGCCGAACCGGTGCGAGAGCCTAGCGCCGCGCGCGCTCATCGATCGCCCGCCTGAATACGGTCTCCATCCGATCGAGCATGCCATCCAGGCTGAACTTGGCCAGCGCACGCTCGCGCGCGGAAGCCGTGAGGCGGCGCGCGAGCGCATTGTCTCCCAGCAGCCGGTCGATGCCGGCGGCAAGCGCGATCGCGTTCTGCTTGGCGATGACGAGCGCCGTCCGGTCGGGGATCGCCGCTTCTCCGATCGCGCCAGCGTCGGTCGTCACACAAGCGACGCCCGCGAGCATCGCCTGCAGCAGCGCCTGCGGAACGCCTTCGTTGGCATACGATGGAAGCGCGAACACGTCGAGCGCGGCGAGCCATGGCGCGACGTCGTTCTGATTGCGCGGAGCTCCGCGATCTGGCGCGAGAGCGCGTCGCGTTGCGGGCCCTCGCCCACGATCAGGAGCTGGGCATCGCGATGCGCAAGCAAGCTCATCGCTTCGACGAGATAACGGTGCCCCTTCCAGCTTCGCAGCGTCGCGACGATGCCGACGATGCGCGCGTCGGGATCGAGCTTGAGCTCGCGCCGCGAGGCGAGCCTGTCGCGCGGCGCGAAGCGCCCAGGGTCGATTCCCGTCGGAATCGAAGTGACGCGTTCGGGAGCCGCCGCCAGATCGCGGACGAGCTGCCCGCGGATCGCTTCTCCGGTGGTCACGATCTGCGAGGTCGCTCGGGTGTAGAGCCACCGGGTCATGGCGTCTCGCGGCACGGGCGCCGAGATATGCCGCGTGCGCACCAGCGCCGGGGGACGCTTGCCGCGCACGCGCATCGCGCCACACGCGAGCGCCGCGAGCCAGGAGTCGGTCGAGCTGTGGGTATCGATGACGTCGACGGGATTTCTTGCCAGAAAACGCGACAGGGCGACGAGGCCCGGCGGCCGTTTGCGGCCGATCGGCAGCGCGGTCGCGCGCACGCCGAATCGCGTCGCTTCGTCAAAAATGCGCGCTTGGCGCGGACAGACCAGCTCGACGGCGTGGCCGCGGGCGATCATTCCGGCGGCCTCGCTCAAGGTGCGGATCTCCTGTCCGCCCCAGCCGAGCGATGCCTCCGTATGTAGGATGCGCACGCCACCTCCTTCGACGAGCTGCGAAGTTTACCGATCGCGAGTCGGTGGCTGGCGCTGATTCGCGGACGCTCGACCCCGGCTCGCACTTCTCGCCGGGGGCCCCACTCGCTGCTCACAGCGCGCGAGCCTCGCTCGCGTTCAGTCGGCGACCGCTACCGCCGCGAACTGGATGCGGTGCAGCTTGGCATAAATTCCGCCGCGCGCGAGCAATTCGGCGTGGGTGCCCTGCTCAGCCACGCGGCCGGCGTCGAGCACGGCGATGCGATCGACGCGCTCGATCGTCGACAGCCGGTGCGCGATGACAATGGTGGTGCGCCCGCGCATCAGGGTGTCGATCGCCGCCTGCACCTGGCGCTCCGACTCCGAATCGAGCGCCGATGTCGCTTCGTCCAGGATGAGGATCGGCGCGTTCTTGAGGATCGCGCGCGCGATGGCGAGGCGCTGTCGTTGTCCGCCCGACAGCCGGACGCCGTTCTCGCCGACGACGGTGTCGAATCCCTCCGGGAGCTCGCTGATGAATTCCAGCGCATGCGCGGCATGCGCCGCTTTTTCGATCGCGCCACGAGGCGCATCGGCCATGGCTCCGTACGCGATATTCATCGCCACGGTGTCGTTGAAAAGCGTGACGTCCTGGCTGACGAGGGCGATATGCCTGCGCAGGTTCGCGAGCGTGAGCTGGTCAATGTCGTGGCCGTCGAGAAGAATTCGTCCAGAAGACGGCTCGTAAAAACGGGGAATGAGGTTGATGAGCGAAGTCTTGCCGCCGCCCGAAGGGCCCACCAGGGCGATGCTTTCGCCAGGCGCGATCGCCAGGCTCAACTCGGCGAGCGCGAGACGCTCCGTGCCCGCATAGCGCAGCGTCACGCGCTCGAAAGCGAGCTCGCCGCGCACCTGCTTGAGCGTAACCGTGCCGCGATCGTGCTCGGGCTTCTCGTCGATGAGCCCGAAGATGCTCTCGGCCGCCGCGAGCCCGCGCTGGATGTTGGCATTGACGCCGGAAAGCGAGCGCAGCCTGTCGAGCAGGGTGAGCAACGCGAAAACGTAGCTCGTGAAGCGCGCCGCGTCGAAACCGCCGGTCTCGCTTTGCTTGAGCGCGATGTAGACGACGAATCCGACCGCGCACGCGCCCACGAATTGCAGCAGGGGCGAGCTCGCAGCGCTCGCCGACGACTGCTTGCTCATCGACTGGCGCAGCTTGTTCGCACCCGCCACGGCGCGATCCCTTTCGTATGTCTGGCCGCCGAAAATCTTCACCACACGCTCGCTGCCGATGATCTCCTCGAGCACGTGGGTAATGGCACCAGTGCGCTGCTGCACGTCGCGCGCGACCCGCCGCAGGCGCCGGCTGAAGTAACGCGTCACCGCGGCAACCATTGGCAGCAGGACGATCGCGACCAGCGTGAGCTGCCAGTTGAGCCACATGAGCAGCGCGACGCTGCCGGCGATGGTGAGCGCGCTGCGAACGGCGGTCGTGATCGCGGACGAGCTCGCCGCCGCGAGCTGATACGCATCGAAGGTGAATTTGGAGATGAGCCGGCCCGAGGACTGCGCATCGTAGAAAGGCGTGGGCAGCGAAAGCAGCCGGTCGATCATCTGTTTGCGCAGGTCGAAGACGACGCGATGCCCTGTCCATGCCATCCCGTATTCCGACATGAACGAGCCCATCCCGCGCAAAAGGAAGACGGCGACGACGGCGAGCGGCAGCTGCAGCGTCATCGCCGGGTCGGGATTCTGCAGCCTCTGGATGATCGGCATCACCATGTACGCCATGAGCACGTCGCCCGCAGCGACGATGATCATACCGATGATGGCCAGCGCAAACGCCCACCAGTACGGGCGGACGTAGTGCAGCAGGCGCCGGTAGAGAGTGAGACTGGAGGACACCGATGGGACCGGCGACTAGCGGCGGCCGGCGGACGAAAGTGGCGGCGATTATAGCGCAGCGGGTTGCTCGGCTTTCGCGGGCCTGGTCGTCTTCGCCGCGTGGGCGGCGGCGAGTAGATCGCGGTACAGGAGCGCCATCTGCAGCGCCATTGCTTCGGGGCTTAAGCCCAGCGCCGCTTCGCGGGCGCGCGCGCCGAGCGCTTCGCGCACCTTCGGCGAAAGAAGCGTCATCATGTGCGCGGCGAGCGCGTCGACGTCGCGCGCAGGGCATACGAATCCCGCGTCGTGCTCGATCACGAGCTCCGCGGCGCCGCACTTGGTGCTCGTGACGATCGGCAGACCGCATGCCATCGCCTCCAGAGCGGCGTTGGGGCACGGGTCGTAGCGCGTCGGCAGCACAAAGGCGTCGGCTGCGCCGAAAAAGGGCTTGGGGTCGTCCTGCGCGCCGACGAGCGCCACGCGGCGTGCGATTCCCAGCTGCTGCGCGTAGCGCTTGTAGCGCCGGTGCGACTTGTCGCGTCCCACGACGAGCAGATAGGTGTCGCCGGGAAGTCGAGCCAGCGCCTCGATCGCGGTGGCGACGCCCTTGCGCGCGTAGCCCGAACCGACGAGCAGAAACAGCGTCGCGCTTTCGGGGACGCCCAGTTTTTGCCGGACCTCGGCGCGGTGGGCTCTGAGCTGCGGCGAAAATACACCGCCGTCGACGGCGTTGTAGATCACGGGAAGCTTTTCCTCGGCAACGCCGAAGTGGTCGCGGATTTCGTTGCGCACCATCTTCGAGTTGCAGATGACGGCGCGAAGCCACGGGCTCGCGAAGAGGCGGCGCTCCATGTCGAGCACATAGCGGTGGTAGAGGTTCGATTCGACCTGCCAGCGCTGGAGCGCGGACGCGCCCCGCAGCCGCTCATCGAGCCAGACCCGATGCACGCCGTCGCCGGCACGGTAGATGTCGCAACAGAGCAACCGCTCGTGCGATTGAACCAAATCGGGCGCTTTTCCAGTGACCGCTCGGCATACCGCTCGCGCGAAGCTCCAGTCGCGCCACAATCGGCCGATATAGAAAGGATTGCACAGCACGGGCTCGATGAGCTGCAGGCGCGTCTGCGGCCACTGCCGCGTGTACAGCGATATCGCGACGCCGCGCTCGAGCAGCGCCTCGAGCGCCGATTCGACGAAGCGCTCCGCGCCGCCGTACGGCGTGTAGCGCTGGCGGATGATTGCAAGCCGCACGTTAGCGTTGCCCGGTGGCCGCGAGCAGCTCGGCGAGCGCTCGATACGCCCGCTCCGCCGGCAGGCTCGTCAGGCACTCGGATACCTTGCCGCCGCCGCAACCGTCGATGCCGCATGGACGGCAGGGATGCTCGGTGGACGCGACGATGCGATGCGCGACCTGCCACGGGCCCCACTCGACTTCGCCGCTGGGACCGAACAGCGCCACGACCGGTGTTTGCATCGCGGCCGCAATGTGCATCGGAGCCGAATCGACGCCGACAAATGCGCGCGCCTCACGCGTCAGGGCTGCCAGCTCGCGCAAATCGAGCGCTCCCGCGAGGTCGACGACGGCCGATCGCGCCGATTCACCGAGGGCAGCCTTGATCGCGTCGACGAGCTCCCGCTCGCGGGGATCGGGCGCGGCCGTCACGACGACCCGCCAGCCGTCTGCGGAGAGCCGCTCGATCAGCTCGGCGTAGCGCGCCGCCGGCCAGCATTTGAACAGCCAGCGCGAGCCCGGATGCATGTGAATGAAGCCCTGCGGCTCGAGCGCGTGCTGCTCGAGGAGCATGCGCACGCGCTGCACGGCCGCATCTCCGGTGACGAGGACCAGGGCCTTTTCCGCTGCCAAGGGCTGGATGCCGATCCGGCGCAGGCTGTCGAGGTTGCATTCCACGGTGTGCCGGGGCGTCCTCTTCGGAAGACGGTAATGGTGCGTGAACGAGCTCCGCCAGAGCCAGGTTGCGCCGTCGATATCGCGCGCGACGGCGTAGCGGGGCGCGAGCAGCCGGGTCAGCCACGCCCCGCGCGGATGCTCGGTCAGATGCACGATCAAGTCGTAGCGACGCGCGCGCAAGGCAGAGAGCAATTCGCGCTCCGCGCTCGCCTGGGCCCACAGGCCTTTTTTTTTCCAGGTGCGATCGATGGCGTGGATCCGCGCGATAGCGGGATGGCCTTCCAGCATGGGCGTGGTCTCGCGATAAACGAGCGCGTCGATCTCGGCGCCAGGCAGCGCACGGCGCAACACGGTGAATACCGGCGAGGCGAGCAGGACGTCGCCGTGATGCCGCAGCTTGGTGACAAGCGCCCGCCGCACGAGACCTGGGTCGATAGGGTCCGGCAGGGGGCTCGACATTTACTCACGATAGCAAAACGGCCTGTTCGATACAAACGCCGCTTGCTCATCGCCAGTCAGGGCTTACTTGTCCTCCAAGCGGCGTGGATGTTTTGTCGCACGGCCTTCGGGTACAATCTTCGGCATCCGATCAGCCCGCTTTCAAGCGCGCGGGTTTCGCCGATTACCACGGGACGTCGATGCCCATCGAGGCCGCCTCTGCCGCGCTGAAAGCCCAGATCCTCGCCGAGGCGCTGCCGTACATTCAACGCTTCCACGACAAGGCGATCGTGATCAAGTATGGCGGCAACGCCATGGTCGAGCCGGCGTTGAAGGCGGGCTTCGCGCGCGATGTCGTCATGCTCAAGCTCGTCGGAATGAATCCCGTGATCGTGCACGGCGGCGGACCACAAATCGGCGACCTCCTCAAGACGATGGGCATCCAGAGCGAATTCCGCCAGGGAATGCGCGTCACCGATGAGCGCGTCATGAACGTCGTCGAGATGGTCCTGGGGGAGCTCAACCAGGAGATCGTCGGCCTGATCAACCAGCAAGGCGGCCGCGCGGTTGGGTTGACGGGCCAGGACGGCGGTTTCATCCACGCGCGCAAGATGCTGCTCAAAAGCGAGACCAATCACGGCGAATTCGTCGACATCGGCTTGGTCGGTGAGATCGAAAAGATCGATCCCGAGCTCATCAACCTGCTCGATTCGCGAGATTTCATACCGGTCATCGCGCCGATCGGCGTCGGACCGGAAGGCGAGGCCTACAACATCAACGCCGACCTTGTCGCGGGAAAGCTCGCGGAGACGCTTGACGCCGAGAAGCTCGTGCTGATGACCAACACGGTCGGCGTACTCGACAGGAACGGCAAGCTGCTGACCGGGCTCACGGCAAGCGAGATCGAGGCGCTTTTCGACGACGGCACCATACACGGCGGCATGCTACCGAAAATCGGCTCGGCGCTCGATGCGGTCAAGAACGGCGTCAAGAGCTCGCATATCATCGATGGCCGTGTCGAGCATGCGCTCTTGCTGGAAGTGCTGACCAACGAAGGGGTCGGCACCATGATCAAGGCCGACTGAAACCGGGAAGCTCGTTCTGAGGGGAGAAGGGGATGGCAGGCAAACCAGGCGAACGCCGGCTGCAGATCCTGCAGACGCTTGCCGCGATGCTGGAAACCCCTCGCGGCGAGAAGATCACGACGGCCGCGCTGGCGGCGCGCCTCGACGTGTCCGAAGCGGCGCTTTACCGCCATTTCGCGAGCAAGGCGCAGATGTTCGAGGGGCTGATCGAGTTCATCGAAACGACCCTGTTTACGCTGATCAATCGCATCTCGGGCGAATCTACCGACGGCGTCGCGCAAGCCACGCAGATCGTCAGCGTGCTCCTGGGCTTCGCGGAAAAGAACCCGGGAATGACGCGGGTGCTGATCGGCGACGCGCTGGTCAACGAGGACGAGCGCCTCCAGGCGAGAATGAACCAGCTCTACGATCGCATCGAGGCGTCGATCAAGCAGTCGCTCAAGATCGCCCAGGCGGGCGGCGCCTGGCCCGGCGATCCGGTCACCGATGCCAACGCGCTGCTCGCATTTGTCATCGGCCGCTGGATGTTGTTCGCGAAATCGGGCTTCAAGCGTCTTCCACAGGAGGGCTGGGATGCGCAGCGCAAGTATTTTTTCGCCTGACGCGCGCTCTTCCCGAGGAGTCGAGGCGATCGGCCGCGCGGAGCGCCCCGGCCCACGCGACGTGCCGCCAGCCTGTCATTGAGCCGCGCGCCGCCCATCGCTCCCACTGCCGACGCCCTGCTTGCCGAAGCGCGCGCGGCGCTCGCCTCCGCTGATGTCGATGGCGCGCTCGCGCGCCTGGAGCGCATCGCGGCCGCGCGGCTCGAAACTCGCCACGCCGAAGCGCTCTTCGACTTGGGCAACGCGTTTGCCGACCGAGGCGATGCGCGCGCAGCGGCCAGGGCATTCGAAGCCGCGTTGAGGCTCGTCCCCGGACATCCGGGAGTGCTCATCAACCTCGGGGTGCAGCTCGACAATGCTGGTGAGCTCGCTCGCGCCGAGCGTTGCTACCGCGAGGTCCTGCAGCGCCGTCCGAGGGAGGTCCCTGCGCTGGCGAACCTCGCCGCTCTGTTGTTTCGGCAAAAGCGATTCGCGCAGGCGCTCGAGGTCTACGAGCGCCTGCTTGCGGAGGCGCCGCATGCGCCGGCGGAAATCTGGAACAACCGAGGCGTGTGCCAGCGACACGTCCGCGATCACGCGGGCGCCATGCTGAGCTTCCGCCGCGCGCTGGAGCTAGCACCCGAGTCCCCGCAAATTCTCGGCAACCTGGGCCTGCTGGAGTGCGAGCAGCGGAACTACGAAGATGCGAGACCGCTGCTCGAGCGCTCGCATGCTCTCGATTCGAGCCGCGTGCAGATCGCTGGGCAGCTGCTCGATCTCGACTTGCAGTTCGCTGACTGGCGTGACTTCGAGCGCCAGCGGGACGCATTGATCGAGAACGTGGCGGCGCTGGGCGACCATCCCGGACAGGCTGTTTCGCCGTTCGCGTTCATGTCGATATGCGATAGCCCCGATTTGCAGCTCGCGGCGGCACGGAGCTTCGCGTGGCCCGAAGACGCGGATCTCAGAAGCGCAGCGCCGCCATTCGACGTCGCGGCCGCGCCGCGCCTGCGGCTAGGGTTCGTCTCGACCGCTTTTCACGAGCATCCGGTGCCGCGCCTGATCGTCGACGTCCTCGAGCGAATCGATCGCAATCGCTTTGATGTTTACGCCTACGCGCTGGGAAGCGGCGCTGCCGACGCGATGCGCGCGCGAATCGCGAGCCTTGCCACGCAATTCCGCGAGACTCAAGGGATGACGACGCCTGCGATCGTCGATCGGATCCGCGCCGACCGCATCTCCGTGCTCTTCGATCTGGCGGGGCAGACGGATTTCGCGCGGCCAGAGCTTTTCGCCGGGCGCGCGGCGCCGCTGCAGATCAACTACCTCGGCTATGCAGGCACGCTGGGCGCCCCCTATTACGATTACATCGTCACCGACACTTACGCCACGCCTCCGGCCGAGCAAGCTTGCTTCGACGAGCGATTCTGGTACGTCGGCGAATGCTATCTTCCTTGCGACCCTCTGCGACCGATGGCGCATCCGCCGACTTCGCGCGAAGAATACGGCCTGCCCGGCGATGCGTTTGTCTTTGTGTCGCAGGCGGCGCCGTACAAGATCCTCCCGTCGATGTTCGGTGTCTGGATGCGCCTGCTGCAGCAGACTCCGGGCAGCGTATTGTGGCTGCGGCCGATGCGCGCTCTGACCGAAGCCAATCTGCGCGCCGAGGCGAGGGCGCGAGACGTCGATCCTGCGCGGCTCTTGTTTGCGCCGGGCGAGCCCCTGCCGCGGTACCTCGCGCGCTACCGGTTGGCGGACGTCTATCTCGACACGCACCCGTTCGGATCGCATACATCGGTCAACGACGCGCTATACGTGGGGCTGCCGGTCGTGACGCTCGCCGGCCGCAGCATGGCATCGCGCGCGTCGGCATCACAATTGCGCGCGGTCGGGCTGTCCGAGTTGATCGCCGGCTCTCCCAGTGAATACGAGGCGATCGCACTCGCGCTCTCGCGCGACGCGGAGCGCCTTGGGTCGCTGAAGGCGCGGCTTTCGGGAGAAGCGCGGGCCTCGCCCCTGTTCGACATGGCCGACTATACGCGCCGCTTCGAGGAAGGGCTGCTGCGGATCTGGGCGCAGCGCGGGACTTAAGCGGATCGGACCGTCGAAGGCGCGATCACGCACCCTGCGATGCGCCACGTGCCGTTGTCCTGCCTTTCCATGGTGTAGAGAGCGACGCGAACGGTGTCGTCGGAATCGATCAGGCGCAGCGGCTGCACGACGATCCCGTCGATGACCGCACCTTCGAGAAACTCGACGTGGCGCGCGCTGATCAATGCGGCGTAGGCGCCGCGGACCATGGCGATGAACGTGTCGGGGTCGCCGAATTGGCTCCTGATGCCAGGCGACGCGTAGCCGAAGGCCTTCGCGGCCTCGCCCGCGATGAGCGCCGCGCGCTGTTCGGCGATCACGCGCTGTATCGCCTTCCATTCCGTCGCAGGCAAGGCGTCCGCGTCGCGTTGCGCGGCCGCAGTGGCACAGCCCACTGTGGTCAGCGCGAGCATGCCAAACAGCAGCACCGCAAGCGCGCGCGAACGCGAGATCATCTGAAACTCTCCCCGCATACGCGGCATTGCGCGTCCTTCTGCACGCGTACTTCGCGCCATTCCATCGCCAGTGCGTCGAGCAGCAGCAGCCGCCCCGCAAGCGAGCGACCCGCGCCCGCGACGAGCTTCAGCGCTTCCGCGGCCTGCGTCGCGCCGACGATGCCGACCAGGGGCGCAAACACGCCCATGGTCGCGCAACGCGTTTCCTCGAACTCGTCGCCTTCGCCGAACAAGCAGTGATAGCACGGGCTCGCACGATCGCGCATGTCGAACACGGCGATCTGGCCGTCGAAGCGAATCGCCGCTCCCGATACCAGCGGCTTGGCGGCCGCAACGCATGCGCGATTGATCGCATGGCGGGTCGCAAAGTTGTCCGAACAGTCGATTACGACGTCGGCGGGAGCGGCGAGCGCCGCCAATTCGGCGTCGCTCACGCGTGTCGGCCACTCGACGACGTGGACCTCGGGGTTGACCGCCGCGATGCGCGCGGCCGCTGCCTCGACCTTGCGCTGTCCGATCACGCCGGTGTCGAACAGAATCTGCCGCTGCAGATTGGTGAGGTCGACGCGATCGCCGTCGACCAGCGTCAGCGTGCCGATTCCGGCCGCGGCGAGAAACTGTGCCACCGGATTTCCGAGGCCGCCGATGCCGACGACCAGCGCATGCGCCGCAGCGAAGCGCACCTGCGCGTCGACGCCCAGCTCCGACAGCAGAATGTGGCGGCTATAGCGCAACAATTGCATGTCGTCCATGCCGGGTCGGACTCCTTTTAGCGAAGAGCGTCTGTTCACGGCGGCGTGTCGTCCTATGCAGCGACTCGCAATTCCCCGTGCCGGCTCCGAACATCCATCGCGACCCATGCGCACCGAGTGTCGCCGGCTTTTCGCGCCGCCAGACAAAAACGCCCGGCGAACCGGGCGTTTTCGCTGATCAGAGCTTGCCCTTATTCGGGCTTGGATTGCGCCGCCACGGACTTGGTCGAGGCGATGACGGGCAGGCCTTTGAGCTGGTTCAGCGCCTGCCGGAGCTGGAAGTCGTCGGTGGCGCCGAACTCGAGCCTCGGCAGCGTCGGTGCGGGCGTCTCGATGGTCGGCTTGGCGGGCGCTTTGGACTTGTCGTCCGCCTTGCCGGCGGGAGGCTTCGCCGCGGGCAGCACGATTTTGGTGTCCAGGGCGGCGTCGCCCTTCGCTCCGCCGATGGGCACTTCCAGATGGTGTTCGAGATTGGCTTCGCGCAGGCGGTTCGGCGTATCGCGCCCGTCGTCGACCGCAATATCGGGCTCGATGCCCTTGGCCTGGATCGACCGGCCGCTCGGCGTGTAATAACGAGCCGTCGTCAGCTTGAGCCCGGTCGTCGGTCCGAGCGGCAGGATCGTCTGCACCGAGCCCTTGCCGAATGTCTGCGCGCCCATCACGACGGCGCGCTTGTGATCCTGCAATGCGCCCGCGACGATTTCGGACGCGGACGCCGTTCCGCCGTCGACCAGCACGACCATCGGCACGCGCTTGACCGCCGCCGGCAGGTCCTTGAGGTAGTCCTCGCCGCGGCCGCGCAGGTAGTCGGTTCTTACTGCCGACA
>WNGK01007422.1_pt1 | contig 13217 bp, 12 predicted proteins | sample 5400601 | NCBI WGS metagenome assembly WNGK01 (sample SAMN13153376, study PRJNA577476) | soil metagenome | isolation source: 60 cm soil or saprolite under Garry oak tree replicate 1 | place: USA:California | collected 2016-06-15 | reverse complement strand
GGCGGTTTGCCCGCGCAGACCGGGCGCATTGGTCTGGCCGTGAGCGCGAGTAATCCGAAAATCGTAATGGCGGTCGTACAAAGTTTTGAAGGCGGTTCGGGCACGCTGAGCGATTTGCGCAGCAAAAGCGGCGGCGTTTTTCGATCGGAAGACAACGGCGAGCATTGGACGCGAATGAGCGCGATCGATCCCCGCCCGTTTTATTTCAGCCAGATCCGGATCGATCCGGCAAACGATCAGCGCGTTTATCTGCTCCAGTTTGCGCTGCTGGTCTCGGATGATGGCGGCAAAAATTTCCGGGAAGATCTTTCCGAGAAAGTGCACCCGGATTGCCACGCCCTGGCAATTCAGCCTGGCACAGTGCCGGCGCCGAAGCCGCCAAAGCCGGAAGACAAAAACAAACCGCCGAAACCGCCCGTTTGTCAGCGTTTGTTGCTTGGGACCGATGGCGGTCTGTATCAAAGTTTTGCCGGCGGCAAAAATTGGGACCATCTGAGCAAGATTCCGGCGGGCGAATTTTACCGAATCAGCCTTGACGATTCGAAACCGTATTTCCGAATCGCCGGCGGCTTGCAGGACAACGAGAACTGGGTTGGGCCGAGCGGCGTCCAGAGCAAAGAGCAGATTCGCAATTCCGATTGGACCGCGCTTGCCGGCGGCGACGGCTTCTATGTTCTATTCGATCCGACCGACCGCGACACGTTTTACGCCGAGAGTCAGGGTGGGGAAGTGCACCGGATCAATCTGCGCAATGGCGAGCTGCGGCGTTTACGGCCCGAACCAACGGAAGGTGCGCCCCGTTACCGGTTTCATTGGAACTCGCCGATGCTAATGAGTAAACACAAGCCCGGCGACATTTATCTCGGCGGCAACTGCGTCTTCAAGCTGACTGATCGCATGGAAAAATATTCTGTGATCAGCCCCGATCTAACGCACAACGATCCAAACAAAACGAATGCGGTCGGCAGCGGCGCGGAAAGTTACGGCGTCGTTTTTTCGCTGGCCGAATCGCCCAAGCGCGCGGGATTGCTCTGGGCTGGAACAGATGATGGTCGTCTTTGGATCACCGAAAACGACGGCGGCAAATGGACCGAGCTGACAAATAATTTGCCGGAACCGGCGCGCGGGCAATGGGTCGTGCGGATCGAACCGTCGAATGTTGATCCAAACGTCGCTTACGTAGCCAGCAACGGTTATCGGACCGGCGATGATCGACCCATGATCATGCGTACCAGTGACCTCGGCAAAACCTGGAAATCAGTCAGCGGCGATCTTCCCGCAAATGACCCCGTTGAAGTCGTGCGCGAAGATCCAGTGAACCCGAAATTGCTTTACGCGGGAACGCACTTTGGATTGTTCGCGTCGTTCGACCAGGGCGCGCATTGGGTGCGAATTGGCGATGTTCCGTCCGTGCGCGTGGATGACTTTCAAATTCATCCGCGCACAACCGATCTCGTGATCGCGACGCATGGCCGCAGCATCGCCGTGCTCGATGACAGTACGCCGTTCCGCGAATTCACTGAGGAGATCGCGGCGAAGCCGGCGCATCTGTTCAGCGTGCGGTCCGTCACCGGCGCGTATTTGCAGCCGGGATTTATCGATTCGAACGGTAAAGGAGTTTATCGCGGGCAAAATCCGCCTGAAGGCGCGCTGTTCACTGTTTGGGTAAAGGAATTCACCGGTGACGAAATCAAAATCTCAGTCACGAAATCAACCGGGCAACCAGTCGCGAATCTGAAAGCGCCCGGCACGCCCGGATTCACCCGATTGAATTGGGATCTGCGCCCGACCAAAGACGTGAGCATCGAGTACGGCGGCGACGATCCGAAACGATTGTTGCCGGCCGGCGATTACAACGCGGAATTAAGTTTCGGCACGAACAAGGTGAAACAAAGCTTCCACGTCGACCTCGCCGAAGGCATCACGCCCAGATAAACCAAACTTTTTGGAATGGAAGACTTGACCGTTTAAAACGGTCAAGTTTCCAGCGCCGAATTTGCGAGATCGATTCAGCACGCGATGGCGTGTCTTCGGCAAACGCCGGAGAGCATTTCCCAAAGCGCATCGAGAACGCGCTGCACCGACGCGCGCACGTTGTTAATGTTCTGATTGTCGACGTACGTGCTTAGCATTTCCCGCTCGGCAGCGGAATGTTCTTTATCGGCTTCGATGTGGACCGAGAAATATTCGTAGCCTTTCGGATCGGTGAAGCCGTAATGCTTTTTCAACCCGTCGATCTTGGATTCACAGATCGCCGGGATCTGACTCTCGTAGGCGTAAAGCGCAGCCAAACCTTCCGCCGCCGACGTTTCGCCGCAAACTGATCGAAACGTTCCGATCAGATTTTTTGTCTCCGGCTGTTTCTCCGTCTTTTCAAGCTCGACATTTTCCACACCGAGGCCTTCCGCAAATTGTTTCCAAAGCTCCGGGTGATTCGGCGACCCCGCTTCTTCATCGATCAGATTAGAAAGAATTTGTTTTCGTGTCGGTTGATCGTCGCAGTTCGCGTGTACGGCCGAGAGATAGGTGGGGAAGGCCGCGACATGATGGTAGTACTGCTTCGCATAATCGGTCAGCGCCTGTTTGCTCAGCTCACCGCGCGTCCAGGCAAGATAAAATGGATGCTTCAGGAGATGTTTCCCCGCGATGTCGTTGTCGATCTTTTCGAGATGCTGATTCATAGGGTTTTTCCAAACCATTGTTTAGAGCCACAGATTGACACAGATTTTCACAGATAAAAGAAACAGATTTTCCATCTGTGTGCATCGGTGGCAATTTTTTACGCTGATTTCAGAATGTGTTTGATGCCGCGGATGGGGATGATGACCCAATCGGGGCGATTGTTGAGTTCGTAGCCGATTTCGTAAACGGCTTTGTCGAGGAGGTAAGCTTCGAGAAGAATTTGAAGGTCGTCGGAGTTTTGCGGGACGAACATCGCGCCCGACGCAGTCCGCAAATAACTTTGGAGAAAAGTGCTGCTCATCTGGCGATACCAGAGATCGGCCCAGCGCTCGAGGAACGGGACGTCTTCGGCGCGCATGGCCGGTTGCCAGAGCGCGCTGTAAGCGGCGTATTGAAACGAGCGCATCATGCCGGCGACATCGCGCAATGCGGAGCGCTTGAGTTTGCGCTCGCTCAAGGCGCGCGCGGGCTCGCCTTCGAAATCGAGAATGACGAAATCTTTTCCGGTGGAGAGGACCTGGCCGAGATGATAATCGCCGTGGATCCGGATTTTGGCGGCGTTGGTTTTGCGATCGAGCAGACGTTTTTCGCGGGCGAGAATTTCCTTTTCCGTGCCGAGAACTTCCTTGGCTTCGTCGCGGAGATTCTCGGGCACGTCGCGCAATTTCTTTTTCAACGAATCGAAGTTGCGGCGCAGGAGGGCGCGCATGCTTTGATAAACCGAACGTTGGGCCATGGCGTTGAACGGCTCCGGCGCAAACAGCGGATCGTCCTTCACCGATGCGAGCGCGAGATGCAATTCGCCGGTGCGTTGCGCGAGCAGTTTCGCTTTCTCCGGATAAATACCGCCGATCAGTTCTTCCACGAGCGCGCCGGCGGGAGTGGTTTCATTTTGCAACTCCGCTTTGCGGCAAAGGACCCGTTCATAAAAACGTCCGACGTGATCGAGCGTCATCGTCCAGGCGTCGGCTTCGCTGGTGATTGCGTCCTGCAACAAACAAACGACGGTGGGCTGCGTTTTAGCGCGGCGATATTCAATTGAGCCGCCGAACGCGGGCACGTTTCCAAATTGCGCGCGCTCGGTAAGGAACCGCGTGACCTCGACGTCCGGGTTCACGCCGTCCTCCAGTTTTCGGTAAAGCTTGAGGAAGAATTTGTCGGCAAAAAGCATTGAGGAGTTGCTCTGCTCGCCGCTGAGAACATTGGAAGGCAGAACAGTCGTGACCGCACCTACGCGTGGACTGAGCGCGCCGACCAGATTTCCATTTCGTCCGCTGGCGTGTTGTCGATCCAACATGAGTCGGAAAAGTTTCTCTCGAAAATCGGTGTCCCAGACCGCGTCGAAGAGAATCGAATCGTGATCGTCACTGAAACGCGCGATGACCGCGTGCGGCGCAGATTGGGCAAGCGACCGCGCTTTGTCGTCGGAAAGGATCTTTACCGGCAAAGCATAGGTTTCGGTCGGGCCATCGAGATAACTTGCTTCGACGAACCAGAATTGGGCGGCGTTGGGCTCCGAAGAAATCGCGGAACGTTCAAGCACGCGCATCTGCCGAAGCGTTCGGGCTTTGGCGCCGAACCAGCGACAAGTGGCGATGTATTCGGGTAGAATTTCGCCTTCGATGCGCGCTCGCTGGCCATCATCGAGTAGCGATTGCAACTCGGGGCGAGCGTTGAGCGTCGGCACAACGCGTTTTTTTTCCAAGCGCCGCCGCTCGCTTTGCGGCTGAAGGGTAAACCAGTAATGCGAATGGGGCCCGAGCGTGAGCACATAAGCAGATTTTTTTATGATGGGGAATGCGTTGCGACTGAACACCTCGATCGGCCTACATCCGGAAAAGCGCGCCAGATCGAGCTCGACCACTTGCGCGAAGCGCGACAGGTTCACAACAATTAGAACGGTTTCGTCTTCATGTCGGCGGAGAAAGGCAAGCACCTTGGCATTGTCCGGAAAAAGAAATTCGAGGGTGCCGCGGGAAAAGGCTTTGAAGTTCTTCCGCGTCGCAATGACGCGGCGCATCCACCAAAGCATGGAAGACAAATTCTTCTGCTGGTTTTCAACGTTGATTGCTTCGTAGTGGTACTCGGGGTCGATGATCACGGGCAAATGTAGCTGTTGCGGATTAGCCAGGGAAAAACCGGCATTGCGGTCGGGACTCCATTGCATCGGGGTCCGACAGCCGTTGCGATCGCCAAGGTAAATGTTATCGCCCATGCCGATTTCGTCGCCGTAATAAATAATTGGCGTGCCGGGCATGGAGAGAAGCATGGTGTTGAGAAGTTCCATTTTGCGCCGGCTATTGGCGAGCAGGGGCGCCAGCCGTCGGCGAATCCCGAGATTGATGCGCGCGTGCGGATCGTTGGCGTAAACGCGCCACATGTAATCGCGCTCCTCGTCCGTCACCATTTCAAGCGTGAGCTCGTCGTGGTTGCGCAGGAACATCGCCCACTGGCAGTTGTCCGGAATCGGCGGCGTTTGATCGAGGATATCGATGATCGGAAACCGATCTTCCATTTGCAGCGCCATGAACATGCGCGGCATGAGCGGGAAATGAAAACTCATGTGCGATTCGTCGCCGCTGCCGAAATAGGCGACCGCATCTTCCGGCCACTGGTTCGCCTCAGCGAGCAACATCCGGCCGGGGAATTTTTGATCGACGTGCGCGCGCAACTTTTTCAGGTAGACATGCGTTTCGGGCAAATTTTCACAGCTCGTCCCTTCGCGCTCGTAGAGATAAGGCACGGCATCGAGCCGCACTCCGTCAACGCCCATGGCGAGCCAGAAGTCGCAAACCTTCTCGACCGCTTCGTGGACGGCCGGATTTTCGAAATTCAAATCAGGCTGGTGCGCGTAGAAGCGGTGCCAATAGTACGCCTTGGCCAACGGATCCCACGACCAATTCGAAGTTTCGAAATCTTTGAAAATGATCCGCGCGTCTGAATATTTTTCCGGGCTATCGCTCCAGACATAAAATTCGCGTTCGGGTGAACCGGGCGGCGCGCGCCGGGATTTTTGAAACCACGGATTTTGGTCGGATGTGTGATTGATGACCAGCTCGGTGATGACGCGCAGGCCGCGTTTGTGCGCCGCGTCGAGGAACGCGCGAAAATCGTCGAGCGTTCCGTAGTTCGGATTGACGTCGAAATAATCGGCGATGTCGTAGCCGTCATCGCGGAGTGGGGATGGATAAAAGGGCAAGAGCCAGATAGCGGTAATGCCGAGCTCCTGGAGGTAATCGAGTTTTTGGATCAGACCGCGAAAATCGCCAATCCCGTCGCCATCACTGTCATGGAAGGTCTTGACGTGCAGCTCGTAGATGACCGCGTCCTTGTACCAAAGCGGATCGGCCACTGATTCTTTAGTGCTCGACGGCATGCGAGTAACCTTTGCCGCACAAAGCACGCCGCGCAATGATCCGTTAGTTTGCGCCGCAGGATCGATATACTGGGAGCGCTGGCGAAGAAAAAGCGGCCGCGTTGCCACGGCCGCTTTTTGAGCAATTAGAGTGTGGATTATCCCTTAACTTTGTTGATCTGCGAAGCGACGCACTGCCATTGTCCGTTCCGCAACATCCAGGTGTCGGTGAAAAGGAAGGTTCGATCGAACGCTTTACCGTCTTTGCCCGTTCCATTTTCCCGGGCGCGGCCGGTCACAACTGTAACATTTGGCCCGAAAGACTTGACGTTTAGTTTCTCGTTTTTCGCCGACTTGTAGGTGTCCTTGTCCTTCTTGTATTCTGCCAGCATGCTGGACTTGTCGACAAACTTGCCTTGTGAGGATACGCCGACGAAATCAGAGGCAACGAACCCCTGGACTGTCGTAAAGTCGTGGCTGGGAATCGAAGCTTCCCACTTTTCTTCCATCTCCCGGACGCTCATTTTCTTTCCACTCGGGGCGGCGGCGGCTGGCTTCGCGGCGGTGGAAGTCGTTGCTTCCGTTTTTGCCGCCGCAGTCGCGGCAGCTTTTGGAGACGTTGCTGCCTCAGCTTTCTTTTCAGGAACCGGAGCAATGGCTTCCGTTGCTTTGGAAGCGGGCGTTTCCTCGACTGTGGCGGATGCTTTTTCTTCGGTTACCGGCGCGGTCGATTCTGCGGGCGAGGCTGATTCTTCCTGAGCAAAGGTCATTACCGCGAGGAAGACAGTTGCGAGAAACGAGATAATAATTTTCATGTTTTTTGGTTGGCGTTGACGCGGATTACGGCGGGCTGAGTTGAGCGCGAATCGTATTTGGCCAGTCCCGCATCGGTCAAGGCTTATCGGGGGGAGCCTAGAGAACGAAAACGTTGGACGCCGGTGACCGGCCGAACTAAGACTTGAAAATGTCGTCAGTGGTCGATCCAAATCTGCAAGCCGCTCCTGGGTCTGAGCCTGACGTGGCGACCTCGGAAAAATCGATGACCAGTGCGGTCGACCGTGAACCGGGCGCGCCGAGCGATGTCGATCTTATGCTGGGCATTCAATCGGGGGACGCGGACGCGCTTTCTCAGCTTTATGATCGCTATAGCGGGATCATGAAAGCGCTGATTTTGCGGATCATTCACAACGAGACCGAGGCGGACGACCTTCTTCAGGAAGTGTTCATGGAAATTTGGAACCAGGCGAAGAATTTTTCCGCTGAGAAAGGTAAACCGCTGGGGTGGATGGTGACGTTGACCCGCCGGCGGGCGATTGACGCATTGCGAAAAAAACAGGCTTATGCCCGCGCCGAAGAGCGTCTCCAAGCGGAGCCGGAGCGGCAACCCCTTGCCTGGGTGGAGAATGCGACCGAGAAGGACATTGAAGCTGGGGACACCCGCGTTCTAATGGCCAAAGTGATCAATTCTCTCCCCGAAGCCCAGCAGCAAGTAATCGAACTTGCATTTTTTCAGGGGATGAGCCAGCGCGAAATCGCTTTTCATACGAATATACCCTTGGGCACGGTAAAAACCCGGCTCGAACTAGGCTTGAAAAAGATCTACGACGGCTTGAAGGAGTTAAGAGATGAGCTTTGAGGAATTCCAGAATTGCGCGCGGCTCTACGTGATTGGAGCGCTAGAACCCGAAGAGCTGCAGGACTTTGAGGCTGCGCGCAAGCAATACGGCTCTGCCGCCGAGGATTTTATCAATCAGTGCTACGGCTTGCATGAAGCTTTCGCTCTCAGCCTCAAGCCAGCCAAGGCCTCCAACGCGATCAAAGACAAGTTAATGTCGATGGTGCGCGAGCGCGGCCAGGGTCAATCGGGCCCGAGGTCCGCTTAACCGGATATTTCTCGCAGGATAAATTCCTGGAGAAACCCGTAAAAATTTACCTGAAACAATCCGAGGTCCCGGCGTGAACCGATCGGAGAGCGATCGTGATCGTTTAATTCTTCGTCCGAGAACTTGTATTTGGCGGTGATCACAAGCCGTGCCTGATTAAGCGTATTGAGCCAGGCATCGGCGTGGGCGATCGGAATGTGGAGAACGCAATTGCTCAATGATTTCTCCTTGCCATTAAGTTGGGTGAGATCGTCCGTCACCGTTTCGGTCGCGCTGCGAAAAAGCCGTCGCAATTCAGGTTCGACGTAACTTTTCCATTCGGCGCAAATTTTCTTTTCTGCCGATGGCCGGCTGAACAGACGTGCTTCAGCGGCCGGGGCGCCGTCGGGATTAGTGCTCTCTGGGATTTGTCGCAGCAGCTCTGCCAGAAACGGATCCAGATCGGAGATCTGTAACGCGTCGTCCTGGCGGCAGATTTCCATATCAAACGACTTTCTCCAGGGTCGCGAGCAGGAGATAACCATGAAGCTGCTGGACGTAGAACTCGGCGGGTTCTCGCACACCGCTCCATAAAATCGAACGGCCTTTTTGATGAACTTCCAACATGTGACGCTCCGCTTTTTCGCGCGGATAACCAAAGACGCGCTGGAAAACCATTGTCACGTAGGTCATCAAATTAACCGGATCGTTGTGCACGACGACCTGCCACGGCACATCGAGTTCTTCTTCACCGCGCGTTTCTTTTTCTTTGATGGGTGCTTCCACCGTGGAAGTAGACCCTTTTTCGAGCTGCCCGGCATTCACCGCGCTCATGGAAAAAATGTTATCACACTGCGCCTTCACTTCAAACAACTCCCCTGATTAAGAATTCTCTGCTGAACGATTTCCATCTTCCGCGCGTTAGGCTCATTTCGATCGTCGAACCCGTGCAAGTGGAGCAAACCGTGGACGACGTACAAGCGCAGCTCGCGCGCGAGGGCGTTTCCGAATCGTTGGGCATTGCCGCGCGCAGTCTCGGCGCTGATAAAGATTTCGCCGTGCTGAAATGTGATCACGTCGGTAGGTCCCGATTCATTCATGAACTGTCGATGCAACGATGCCATTTGGCGATCCGAGACGATTAACACCGAAATCTCCCGCAACTCGCTCAGGTTCGTCTTGCTCATGCGCGGCAGGCGAAGACAAAGCTTGGCAGCCTTTTGCGCAAACTTCGCAAGATCGGCAACCTTCACCGGGACTTTGCGCTGGAGATTGCGTACCGTGATTTCCGGGACCGCCGGTTGAACCTTGCGCTTCATCTCGACTGCTCAATCGTTAAATCACTAATTCGCTAAGTCGTTAACTTTTTTAAGCCGGCGGGCGTTGTTCCGATTGGAAATTTCGGGTGATCAGGCGCGCGCCTTTGTTGAAGCTGAAATAAGCCCAAGCCCATTGAAAAAGGACGGCGAGGCGATTTCTAAAGCCGACCAGAAAGATAATGTGGACGAACAACCAAGCCAACCATGCCGGGATTCCGCTCAGGTACACCAGTTTAAGGTCTGCGACCGCTTTGTTCCGGCCGATCGTCGCCATGCTGCCTTTGTCGAAATACCAGAACCGTTGCGGCTTTCGGCCGTCGGTCATAGCCAGAATGTTGCGCGCCGCGTGGCGGCCTTGTTGCATCGCAACCGGCGAGACGCCGGGCAACGACTGGCCGGTTTGATGCGAAAAATTCGCCAGGTCGCCGATCACCTGAACTTCTGGATGATCAGGAATGGTCAGATCTTTGTTCACGATCACGCGACCGACGCGGTCGATGGGCGCGCCAAGTGAATGGCCGACAAAGGAGGCGTTGTTGCCGGCCGCCCAGATTTTTACATGGCAGGGAATGAATTCGTCACCGACTTGCAGACCTTGCTCCGAAAGATTGGTCGCGTGAACGCCGGTGCGCAGTTCTACTCCAAGATCGACAAGTTGTTTCCTGGCGCTGATCTGCAAATCTTCTGGAAACGCAGCCAGCACCCACGGGTCGGCTTCGACCAGAATTACCCGCGCCTGAGACGGGTCGATGTGGCGAAAATCTTTTGCCAGCGTGTAACGCGCGATCTCGGCGATTGCGCCCGCCATTTCTACGCCAGTTGGCCCGCCCCCAATTACGACAAATGTCATCGCAGCCTTACGCGCGGCTTCGTCAGAAATTTTTTCGGCGTATTCGAATGCCATCAAAATGCGGCGCCGAATTTCAACCGCGTCCTCCAGGCTCTTCAGTCCGGGCGCGAGTCTTTCCCATTCCGGATGTCCAAAGTAAGAATGCCGTGCCCCGGTCGCGACGATAAGATAATCGTAATCGAGTTCTCCGTCGACCATCTTCACTTTCTTTGCATTTACGTCGATCGATTGCACTTCGGCGAGAATCACCTCCAAGTTTTTGCATTTGCTCAATACTGCGCGCACCGGAGCGGCAATATCCGCCGGCGAAAGTGCAGCGGTCGCGACTTGATAAAGCAGCGGTTGAAACAAATGGTAATTCGTCCGGTCGACCACCGTAACTTGGACGGCTCTACCGGAGAGTTTCTTGGCCGCCTCCAGGCCGCCGAACCCGGCGCCGATAATCACGACGCGCGGAATTTTAGGGGAGGCGGCTTCCATACATGACAATGTCCCAGCAAGTCGGCGCAGGAAAGTTCCAAGTTCGGATCTCCAAATCCCAGAGAAGTTCAAAATTCAATGTTCAAGCGTCGTCGCGCCTTATCGCGCTTGGATTTGAAGATTGAAATTTTTTGGAGCCTGGCTTTTGGGGTTTGCTGCTTTTGCCGCCGTCGCAAATACCAAAAAGAATTTGTGATTCGAGCGGCGGCCCTTATCTTTCGCGCCTTATGCCGAAAGCAATCTCGCGCAGCAAAACCAAAAAAGCGGTTAGGAAAAGATTCAAGATCACCGCCCGCGGCAAAGTCTTGCGCGGCCAATCGTCGCGGCGTCATTTGCTTTCGGCCAAAAACGCGAAGCGCAAGCGGCACCTTGGCAAAATGGCGCGGGTCGATAAAACCGACGAAGCGCGGGTCAAAGCGAATTTGCCGTTCGGTTAATCGCTAACGAAACTCCGGTTTTGGCACCGGCGTGTGTTCGTTCTGCGGCCTTGTTCTCATTTGCCGCGTCGCTTCGTGCGAATCGGGCGCCGGTTCGGGACTGTAAAGATCGCGTTGGTTAGCGAGAGTCGTGCAACCGAGTTGCGCAGCCACCAACAACAGAAGCGCCAGCAGTTTCACACCGCGATGATAAAACTCGCGATTGCCCCATGTCAGCTGTTGCGTCATTGAGGCGAAAATTATCTCCTCTTCTCAACAACTTAACCGCTCAACTTCTGCTGTGAAACTTCTCAAAGTCAAAACTGCGCGCTTTGCCGATGTCGTGGAAACAGCGGGCCGTCCCGAGGTTTACATCCTCTGGCAAAAACCAGGGCAAGATCGGCATCTGCAATCGGAAATCAAGAACAACCGGGTGATGACGATTAAAAAGAGCGAAGCCGGAAGCGAATTCGGCATGGTTGGGTTCAAAGAACAGAAAGGCGCGAGCTACCTGATTTTTTCAAAATCGTTGAAGCGATTCGAGAACAAGCGGATTGTTGGAATCAATTGGGACCTGATCAAAACGTGATGACCAAAGACGAACAACTGCGTTATTCGCGCCACGTGATCATGCCGGAGGTCGGCGCGGAGGGGCAAAGTCGCTTGAACGCCGCGCGAGTTTTGTGCATCGGCGCAGGCGGGCTCGGTTCGCCGGCTGCGCTTTATCTTGCCGCTGCCGGCGTGGGCAAACTTGGTTTGGTCGATTTCGACGATGTCGATCTTAGCAATCTCCAGCGACAGATCTTGCATGGGACGAAGGACGTCGGTCGCAAAAAATTGGATTCGGCGCGCGATCGTTTGCGGGACGCGAACCCGAATATCGAGATCGAAACGCACGAATGCCGCTTTATGAGCAAGAATGCGCTCGAAATTGTCTCCGGTTATGATGTCGTGGTCGATGGCTCCGATAATTTTCCTACGCGCTATTTGTCGAACGACGTCTGCGTCTTCGCGAAAAAGCCAAACGTTTACGGATCGGTTTTTCGTTTCGATGGCCAGACGACCGTGTTCGCGCCGCATCTGGGCGGGCCTTGTTATCGCTGCCTATTTCCCGAGCCGCCGCCGCCGGGATCGGTTCCAAATTGCGCGCAGGCGGGGGTGCTCGGCGTCCTTCCCGGAATTGTCGGGACGATTCAGGCAAACGAAGCGATCAAATTAATCCTCGGTGTTGGCGAGCCGCTCGTCGGCCGGCTTCTCTATTTCGACGCGCTAAAAATGAAATTTCGCGAATTCAATCTCCGGCGCGATCCGCAATGCCCGGTCTGCGGCGATTCGCCCACGATCACCGAACCGATCGATTATGAGCAATTCTGCGGCGTTGCGACCAACGTCCCGACCGTTTCGGTGCGCGAACTAAAACAAAAACTCGACGCGCGCGAACCCGTTCAGCTGGTCGATGTTCGGGAACCGTTCGAACACGAGATCGCAAGCATCGACAGCGCGCGATTAATTCCACTCGGAGAATTGCCTGACCGGTTGGGTGAATTGGACCGCGACCGTTTGACGATTGTGCATTGCCATAGTGGTATGCGCAGCGCGCAGGCGGTGCGGTTATTGCGCGACGCCGGTTTTGCAAAGGTGTTTAATCTCGAAGGCGGGATCGCCAAATGGTCGGACGAAATCGACTCGGACGTGCCGAAATATTAGTTTTGCTTTAAGGCGGCGGCCAAGTCTTCAGCGGTCGGCACATCGTTCCACTGTTTCAGAAGTTCGCCGTTTCGACCGAAAACAAAAACGTGAAAGAGCGCACCGGTTGGCTGTGCGCCGAGCTGGGTCGTGATTGTTCCGTCGAAATCTGCGACCGCGGAGACATCCTGACGGGCATTTCGCACTATCTTCAGTTGATCGTAGCGCGTTTGGAGGCGGCGTGCTTCCGAATCGAGTCGTCGCCGCATCAACGAAGTGAGAACCATGCGGACCGGTTTGCTGTGTTTCCCTTCGAATGCGAGGACAGTGATCATTCGGTAAGTCGGATCACCGAGGCAAAAGGCGGGCGTACGATCCCCGACCGCGCGCGCTTTGTCGATGTTCGATTGGGTGGTCAAAACAACAGTCATGATGTGGCCGTCGTCGATGGAGAATGTATGACCATCGACATCGACGAGATTAATTCGATATTTTTCGCCGAGAGTTAACTCGGCGCGGATCAACCAGAGAGGCGCGCATAAAAGTATGGTCACGAAAACTATTTGC
>WNGK01005654.1_pt1 | contig 13217 bp, 7 predicted proteins | sample 5400601 | NCBI WGS metagenome assembly WNGK01 (sample SAMN13153376, study PRJNA577476) | soil metagenome | isolation source: 60 cm soil or saprolite under Garry oak tree replicate 1 | place: USA:California | collected 2016-06-15 | reverse complement strand
CCCGAGAGCGCCGAGAACCAGATTCGGGTGCTTCCAGACTGAATCGCGGATCTTCAATCCCGGGAGGTATTCCGCGTGTGCGATTGTCGGCAGCTTCGATAGCGCGATCATCACCGCCAGGAGAAGCAAAGTGACACCAATCACGATGTAAGGCATCTTCACCGAAGCCGCTTCGTTCACGCGATACAAATGCAAAGCTTGCGGCGATAGTGCCCTAATTTCTTCGATGGCCAGCGGAGCGGCACTCAGGATCAACAGCCCGCCGAGTTTCGGAGCGATTGTGGTGCCAAGCGAATTAAAAGCCTGGGTGAGATCTAGCCGGCTCGAGGCCGTTTCCGGCTTGCCGAGGACTACCACATAAGGGTTAGCCGCTACCTGCAGACCAGTGATGCCCGCCGCCAGCACAATCAGCGCCGCCAAAAACAGCGAAAAGGATGCTAAAGAGGCAGCTGGTACGAACATGAATGCTCCGACAGTCATGCAGAGCAAGCCGACAACCATAGTTTTCTGGTAACCGATAACATTCACGACCTTTGCCCACGGGATCGAAAACAAGAAATAGGCGGAAAAGAACGCGAACTGAATCAGCATGACGTGGGCATAACTGAGGTCAAAGATCGATTTAAGGTGCGGGACCAGAATGTCGTTCAAACAAGTGAGAAAGCCCCACATAAAGAACAATGTGGTCACGATGGCGAGTGGGCGCGTGTAGTTTGGGGCAGGCGCAAAAGGCGCGGTAGTCTGTAGCGTCGCTGAACTTGCTGTCATTTCTGGAGTCGCCATTTATCTTTCCTCCGCTCCTACCACCACGTTTCTGCTTGCACTCCGTACGTAAGTCCGCTGGTTCGCTTCTGGAAAGGAATTCCACCAACAAATCCGCGCAGTCCATCCGACCAGTTTGCGTAAGTCATGAATGCCCTGAGCACAGGACGGCTGAAGAACTTTTGTCCCGCCCCAATCTGCGGAGCGATGGTGAATTTGCGCAGCCATCCGTCGTAAGTTGGCGCGACCTCGCTGTGGGTGTGATCGAACCCTCCTTCGAAGGCCAGCGAGAGATACTTGGTGAAGAACACTTCTGGCCGCGCTCCGAACGAAACCCACTGCTGCCACGGATGTTGTGGGTTGCCATCTTTCGTGCGCTGGTAAATGAAAATCGGCATGATGGCGAACCTGTCATTCGGCTGGAACAATATTTGCTCCGTGAGCAGAAACCGTGCGGTGCTGTTGACGAAGCGGGTCGGGTCGTCAATGGACGTACTGAAATTGCTGGCTGGGCCGGTACCATACTGGATTCCAATCAGGTGATACCCGCCGTGCCACTCGAGTCGCTGGTGCCGGAACCCGAATGCGTAGCCGTTGCTGGTTGGAATCAGGGCGGCAGTAGATGTCGTGCCGCCTCTGCTATTGGCAAAATCGAACCAAAAAGCCGCAGTGCCTCCAGGGGCTTTTACATCGTAGAGCCGCAGGTCAATGTTGCTCTTGGCGTAGTTGCCGTTCTGCGTCGTAATGTCAGGCCGCGCACCAGACAAAAACCCGAGCGCTAATTTGCCAAATCTCACATTTAGGTCTTCGACGCCCGCGCCGTAACCGCTCATGTCCAGAGGATAAAAATCGTTGATCTCAATGTGCTGCCGGCGGTAGTATCTCTCGCCCGCCCAGAACTTGGCGTTAGGCTGGCTTGCAAAAATATTTCCGGCCTGAACGAAAGCCTCTCTCAAGCGAAACTGATCGTTGTCCGTAGAGGTGTTGAAATTTGCGAAACTGGCGGAATTCGTTGTATTGGCCTGGATCATGACCTCGGTCTTCATCCATGCCTTATCGGAACTCCGCTCAGGGTTTATCCAGTTATTGACGAATATGAATTCGCCGTAGGTTTCGGCCTCGTTTCCCAACCGGTATTTTGCTCCCGCGCCGGGCGCCGCGAATGCGACTTGCTGCCCGCCCTCACTGTTAAGGCTATATCCGGAACGGAAATACCCGTGGAATTCAAAGGTTCCTACTTGTTGCTTCAGGCTGGCGATCTCGCTCTGCGCTTCTTGCAGCAGGTCGTAGGTAGGTTCCGATGGCAGGGTCCCCTGGTACTGCGCTCCCACCTGGTTTTGTCCGAATATCACTTTCTTGGCTTGCTCGGCAGCGAGATCGGAGGCTGAAACTGTCGCTTCTCTTGCCTTCTTTTCTTCTGCCACCGCCTCGTTCTGTTTTTCAATCTGCTGTTCGAGCACAGTGATTCTCTGCTGCATGTCTTTCGTGGTCTGTTCGTACTGCTGCTTCAACTGCTCAAGCTGTTGCTGCAGATCGGTAGATTGCGGAGGCTGCTGCGCGTGTGCGGATGAGTTCGCCATCAAGGCCATCACGACAATCCATGCAAACTGTTTCGGATTGGAAGAGCATTGCATGCGTAGAGTGTTCGCACTACTTCGCCACGCGAGTCTGTCCTCGCGTACAGATTTGGAATTGCAATCACTGTGCCGTTTGCCCGATCGCGTTCGTCAACTCATCCTGTGCCTGGGCGTATTCCAGTTGCGATTGCAACAGTATCGTTTGCGCTTCGAATTCCTGTGCGGTAGCCGCATCGGCCTGTGAGCGCAGATAAGCCCCACGTTCCAATTGCTGCGCCGAAACCCGCCGCGCCTCTTGCCGCGTGGCCAACAGCTCCTGAGAAACCGCAACCATCTGCTGCGTGCGCTGAACTTTGTTGTAGGCGCTCTGCACACTTACTTCGACTTCATCGTTGATTCGTGCCAAATTCTCTTTGGCTTGTGCCAACTGTGCGTCCCGTTCCCGGAGCGTTGCCCGTTTCTTTCCTCCGTCAAACACGTCGTAGCTGAAGTGAACGCCAAAAGTTCCGAAGTTGCGGGCCAGAAACGGCACATTTTCCTGATAGCTGTAACGGGCAAACGCCTCGATGTCGGGAATGTATTCGCGTTTGGCCGCGCGCACTCCGGCAGAAGCCTTCTCCACCTCAGCGCGGGCTTCCGTGACTTCAGGATGCGACTCGAGTGCTAGGGTTACGCACTTTTCACGTTCGCAGCTGTCAGGCTGCACCGGAACATTCGCGTCCAATGCAACCTCGGCTTTAATCGGAAGTCCTACGACGTCGTTGAACTGCATGCGGAGGTCCGACAGCTGAAGGTCGTTGGTTAGCAGTTCCTGCTTCGCTTGCAAGGCCTGTGCTTTGCTTTCGATCAGATCGACTTCAAGCGTGCTGCCGTATTTGACCTGCTGTACCCGCTCACCTTGAAGATCGTCGATAGCCCGAGTCTTTGCCTCGATCGCGTTACGTTGTGATTGCACCACCAGAATCTTGTAGTAAAGCTGGCGAACTTTGAGGGCCACATCGTCCTCGACCCCGCGGGCCCTTTCGCGACTCGCATTCAACTCTGCCCGCGCAACGTCATTTCCGGCTTTGATTTTGAAGAGTTCGGTGAGTGGCTGTCTGAGCCCTGTGCCGCTGACGATGAAGTTCTTGTCGCCCTGATTGATAGTGAACTGCCTCGCCGGAATTCCAGTACCTCCCACGACGCCAAGTCCGCCCGCTGGAATAGCGATGAACTGAGTGTCCGTGGCATGCGCGAATGTGCTGTCGTTTCTGATAGTAGGCAGGTACGCGCTTCGGGCAACTTCCTTCGCATGCTTTTCTTCTTCGACGTGAAGTGACGCGATCTTGACAACGTGATTGTGCCTCAGAGCCAGCTCGACAGCTTGGTGGAGATTGATCGTGCGGGGGGCAGTCGGGTCCATTTGCTGTCCCAACGCGCATGCTGGCACGAGATAGAGGATGAGCGCCGTCAACATTGGTCGAATCGTCATGACTTGTTTCCAGGTGTCGAAGTGGGTCCCTGCTGAAGTAGAGGTAGTTGGGCGAAATTCATTGGGGCTTTGCGCAGGATGGCTGTCAACACAAGCATCCCTACGCAGGCCCACGCAACGAAGTGGAACGCGTCAATGAACGTCAAGCTATAGGCTTGCAGGCGCAACTTGCTGTCGATGATTCCCGCAGCGCGGCCGCTAGCCGCCATCAGTCCGCTCGATTTCGCAGATAATCCCGCGGTTAGGCCATGCAGCGTGCCATTGGTGACCCATGAACCCGATTGCACGTGCAGGCCCAGAAGGTTCGAGTGCAATTTCTCGCGCTCGGCAATGAAATGCCCCATCAACGAGACCCCCGCTTGGCCACCCAGCAGCCTCACGGTGTGGAAAAAGGCAGAAAAAGTGAGGACCCGTTGAGGCGCTTCCAGTCCTCCAGAGAACAATGCCTGGAGGATGATCGATGACACCAATCCCATCATCGAAAGTGACTGCCCAACGGCCAGCAGCAATTCGGAGTGGTAGTAACTTTCCGGTGCCCAGGCACTGGCAAAGTTTGCGTTCAGCAAACACGCGAAGGCCACTGCGGTAAAGCCGACGCCCATGAGTAAGCGTGAGTCAAAGCCTTTACTCAACAACAGGGCGCCGACGAATGCCAGAACCAACTCAAAAGCGGCAGTCCACAGAACGGCGGGGCCATATTGCGAGGCGTCAAGCCCCCGCACCGAGAGTGACTGAGGAATGATGATGATGGTTGCGAGCAGCGCGAAGCGAAAGGTGAAAAGTGCAACCCCGAGCAGAATCGTGTTCCACTGCCGTAGGTAAGGAAGATCGACAAGGAAATTCGGGCTACGCAAACGCCGGACGAGAGCACATAACAGGAGGAACATGCCACTCGCGAACAAGGCAGTGAACGTGCCTGATCGCCACCAGTCAAGACGCTGACCTTGATCGAGTGCTGCAAAGAGCAAGGCAAAACCCGCGCTGAGATAAAGGAATCCCACAAAACTTGGCGGTTGCTTTTTGGTTTGCGGCTTTGGTGCTGAAGGTATCCCAAAGAAGATGCAGGCCATCATCACAGGAGTGACCAGCGCGGGGAGCCAGAACATCCACTGCCACGAAAGATTATTCCGGCAAAATCCATAAATAGAGGGCGCAAAATTAACTGAAGCCTCGATGCAGGTCGCATACAGCGCAACGACGAGGGCCAAATATCGAAGAGGGATATTGCGCAGAGCGAACGTCAGCGTCAGCGGATAAAATGTGCCCGAGGTCAATCCGGCTACGGCCAGCAGACCAATCAACAAACCGTAGTTCTGCACCAACGGAAGAAGCGCGCAGACCCCGGTAAACACGGCTGCGCATGACAGGAGAACGCGGCGCGGCCCGAGCAGCCCTCCTATATAAACCGAGAATGGGCCGATGAACATCAGAGCCACATTAAATGAGCTGGAGATCCAGGCGCCGTCGTCAAATCCAATTCCGACGTTTCCTTTCAGATCGGCCAAGCCCAACGTGAGCAATCGCCCGGTGACAGTTACGATTCCGGCGCCCAGCACTACACCGATGATCCCTAGTAGTGGGCTGTGGGATAAATCAATCGGCAACGTGGCCGCGCCCGGAGACGGTGCAGCCGGAGGACGATTCGCAGGAAACGGAATGGACGTCGCGCTCATTCTCTGTCGATTATGTTTCTGTTACTTCTTCGTACGCACCGTTACTACAGCAGAGAGACCTGGTCGCAGTTGCGACGTGAGCGACGAGTTATCGAGAGCGATCTTGACCGGCACTCGTTGCACGACTTTGGTGAAATTGCCAGTTGCGTTATCGGGGGGCAGCAACGCGAATTGTGATCCGCTCGCTGGTGCAATCTCGAGCACCCGTCCTTTAATGAACTGCCCCGGATAGACATCAAGGCGAATCTCGGCTGGGTCTCCGACTTTAATGTTTGTCAACTGCGTTTCGCGAAAGTTTGCTGCTACCCAGCGTATGTTTTCCACAAAGGTCATGACCTGCGTTCCTGGAGAAACGAGTTGCCCGGGACGGACTTGCCGCTCGCCGACTGTGCCGTCGGCCGGCGCAAGAATTCGTGTGTAACCAAGATTCACCTGCGCGACTTGCAGCGCGGCTTCCTTGGCATGAAGGTCGGCGACGAGTTGGCTGTCTTGCGATTCAAGTACGGCTTTCCCTCGCCGTTCGGCTTCTGCGGCCGATTCATTGCTGCGCAACAATGTGCGAGCCTGCGTCAAATCAGCATCACGACTGGCCGCTTGCGCCGCGAATCTCTGCTCATCGGCAACTGCAGCCTCTACTTTCTGTTGGGTTGCGGAATTCGCCTTGAGGAGCGCCTCTTGGCGCGTTCGTTCGGCGCGAGTGCGAGTCACATCCGCCTGTACCGCCTCTTTGCCGGCTTGCGCAGCAACTATTTCGGCGTTGGCTTGGTCGATGCCGGCAAGCGCACGTTCAATCTTTGAGTCCTGAAGCTGGCGCTGCCGCCGGTTGTTTTCGAGGGCGGCTTTGGCAGCCTCAACTCCGGCAGCAGCTTGCGCCACCTGGGCCGTGAAATCGTCATCGTCGAGTTGAACAAGGACGTCGCCCTTGCGAACCTGTTGGTAGTCGTTGACTTTTACTTCGCGGACCAGGCCCGGAACCTTCGTACTTAGCGGTGTTAGATCGCCTCGAACGTAGGCGTCATTGGTGACTTGCTCGATCCGACCACCTTCCCATCCATTCCAGTTGCGAGTGATCGTTACAATGACCGCTAGCGCAAGAAGAACGACGATTATGGGTGTTCCAAACTTTTGCCACGCCGGTTTGAGACGCGAAGGGGCACGCTCAACCACCTTTGGCGGCGCGGTCGCTGGTATGGGTGCGGTAGCCATGTGTCGGGCGCTCCTGGAACGCAAACTTATCTCGCTTACTTTTGCAGATCGCTTCTGAGGGCACATCCCGCGATGCAGGGTTTTTGTGCTACCCCGGAAGGCTATCGAGCACCTACCCCGTTCGGGTTAGCAACACGAGTTCGATATTTTGCGTGCCTGCAAGAATCCAAGCATTTTCGCTGCCACCGTTTTCGCAAACGTTTCCGATGGCATGTACTGACGTTTACGTGTCCTGCGGATTGGTAAATCTTTCGAGGTGGATTGGCACGTGACGAACTTCTGTCACTGCCGAACAATCGGAACGGAAGACGCGATGGCCTCCCAAGAAAAACTGCTAAACGTAGTGGAGTCCCTTCAGCGCCGCAGGGGCGGGCGAAATCATTCCCATCCGCCTCCCAGGGCACGATAAAGGCCCACGAATGCCTGGAGTTCATTCAGATCTGCTTGGGCCAAATTGAGCTGAGCGGCGAAATACCTTGTGTCACTATCGAGGACTTCCAAGTAGCTCGTTGCCCCGCCCTTGTACCTCATGTTTGACAATTTCGTCGCTTCTTCGGCCGAGTGGGTCAGCAGTTCTTGCTGGATGCGGAACTCCTGGTTTTTGCGATAGCCAACCAACGCGTCGGAAACATCGCGAAACGCCTGCTGGACGGTTCGGTGATAGAACAACGTGGCTTCTTGAGTGCGCGCTTGGGCGAACCGCACCCGGTTCCGTATCCGCCCTCCCTCAAACACCGGTTGAACCGCGTTTCCACCGAACGTCCAGAGTCCGGCCGGGCCCGTGAACAGACTGGTTAGAGCCGAGCTTTGATAACCGCCGGTAGCGGTCAACGAAATCTGCGGGAAGAAGTCTGCTTTGGCAACCCCAATCTGGGCGTTGGCTGCGGCCAATTGCTGTTCCGCCTGGCGAATGTCCGGGCGGCGTTCCAGCAGAGATGACGGAAGCCCGGCGGGCACCTCCACCGCGTGCGGCTGTTCAACAAGTTGCTTTCCCCGGGCGATAGCTTCGGGATTCTTTCCCAGAAGCGTGCTAATAAAGTTTTCCTGCTGTTCGATCCGCCGCTCGGTGTCCGGGATAGCTGCCGCGGCCGCGTACACCAACTGCTCGGCCTGACGTACATCGAGCATTGAGGTAGCGCCACCATCGGCCAGAATCTGAGTCAGTCGCAGCGAGTCTTTTCGAGTGGCAAGCGTATGTTGCGAAATCTCGAGTTCAAGGTCCAATTCGCGTAACTGAAAGTAGGCGCTGGCGACATCGCTGACCAGCGAACTGATGACTTGACGGCGCGCCCATTCTTCCGCGAGTAGCTGGGCCCGTGCGGACTCCGTGGCACGACGAAACTTTCCCCAAAAATCCAGCTCCCATGCGAGCGATCCACTCACTTGATTCGCGCTGGTATCGATACTTGGAATCCCAGCTGTCTTGGGTAGTTTTTCGTTCACCGCTGATACGCCAGCAGTCACGGTAGGCAGCTGGTCTGCTCGCGTGATGCCAAGCTGCGCGCGCGCCTCTAGAATCCTTTCTGCCGCTATCCGCACGTCGTAATTCTGCTCCAGAGCCGTGTGGATAAGATCGCGCAGAGCTTCGTCCGGAAATGCGTCCGCCCATTTCTGATCGCCGAATGACGCCGCGTCAGTCTTGCCCGCCTGGTCTGTGGCTAGACCTCTATATTCGGGACGCGCGGGAACAGATGGCCTCTTGTAGTTCGGCCCTACGGCGCATCCCGAGCACCAGACAATCAGGAAGCCGATAACGAGAATTTTTCTTCTGTCACGCATCTTAATCATCTCCGTGAGCTGGCAACGGCTCGGTCGCGGGCCCAACGTTGATTCCTGTTTTTCTGTGCGAAATCTTTTCTACAATCACAAACAGCACGGGGATAATGAACACCGCGATCAACGTGGACGCCAACACTCCTCCAATCACCGTCGTGCCCATGATCTGGCGTGCGACCGAACCGGCGCCACTTGCAGTCCAAAGCGGCACGCAACCGAGGACAAACGCGAACGAGGTCATCAGAATCGGCCGCAGGCGCAACCTTGCCGCGCTGAGCGCGGCGTCCACCAGCGGCTGTCCTTTTTCGTATGCATCTTTTGCGAACTCCACAATAAGGATTGCGTTTTTCGCTGCCAGCCCGATCAGCATGACCAACCCGATCTGTGAGTACACGTCAGTTTCGATCTGCACCATATAAGGAGGCAGAAAGTAACCGAGCAGCCAGCGGCGGAGCCAGAGAACAAGGAACGCGCCGAAGACAGCAACTGGAGTACTCAGCAGCACGCTGAAGGGAAGCGACCAACTCTCGTATAAGGCAGCCAGGATCAAGAATACGAAGAGCAGTGAGAAGCCAAAGATGACTGCCGGAGGTACGCCCTCCTGCGCTTGCTTCTCCTGGAACGACATTCCCATATAGTCGTATCCCATTTCCGGTGGCATGGTTTCCTTAAAAACCTCTTCCAGGGCTGCCATTGCCTGGTTCGCACTGTAACCGGGCGCGGCACCGGCGAAGATCTGCGCGGACCGGTACAGGTTATAGCGCATGGTGAATTCCGGACCGGAACGCGATTCGAATCTGGTCAACGCGGAAAGCGGCACCATGTCTCCGTCTCGGTTGCGAACATAGAACTGTCCGACGTTCTCCGCCCGGTCACGATAGGCACCCTCAGCCTCCACATAGACCTGCCACTGGCGGCCGAACCGGTTGAAATAGTTAATGAACGAGCCTCCCATGAACGCCTGAATCGTCTGGTAGACGTCCTTGATAGCAACGCCCTGCTTGAGCGCCTTATCCCGGTCAACCGTGATGAACTGCTGCGGCACGCTCGGCAGGAATGTGGTATTCACTGAGGCTAGTTCTGGACGCTTCCGGGCTGCGGCAAGGAACTTGTTCACGTTGTCTGCAAGAAATTCGATGTCCTTGCCCGACCGATCCTCAAGCACGAACGTAACCCCTCCCGAGGTTCCTACACCGGGAATGGCTGGAGGAGAGAAGGAAAACGCAATGCCCTGTGGAAGACCCGCAAGTCTACGGTTCACGCTCTGCCGAATGAACTGATACTGTTCTTCTCTTTTCTGGCGGTCTTTCCATTCTTTTAAGGTTACGAAGAAAAAAGCGCTGTAGCTGGAGCGTGTGAGACTTAACAGGCTGAGCCCCACAACACTAGCCGTGGATTGAACACCAGGCGTCTTGGCCAGTAGTTCTTCGATCTGGTGCGCGGTAGCCTCCGTCCTCTGCAGCGATGAGGCGTTGGGGAGCTGCAGGTTCATGTAGATGTAACCTTGGTCCTCGTCAGGAAGAAAGCTCGAAGGCAACCTCGTGCCGAAAAAGCCCGCAAGGATTCCGCACGCGATCAGCACGATGAGGGCAACCGCGCTCTTGCGGATGAGCGCGCCTGCAACACGCACGTAACCGTCTGTCGCCATCGTAAAGACGCGGTTAAACCCATCAAAAAACTTGCGCAGCGGACCGGTGGTTTTCTCCCGCGGCCGCAGCAGTAAAGCCGAGAGAGCAGGGCTTAGCGTCAGAGCGTTGAAGGCAGACAGCAATACTGAGATCGCGATGGTTACCGCGAACTGCTGGTACAGCCGCCCAGTAATGCCAGGGATGAACGCTGTGGGGACGAACACTGCGGAGAGTACCAGCGCGATGCCCACGACCGGCCCGGAAATCTCTTCCATTGCCTTGAAGGTCGCATCTTTTGGAGACATGCCTTCTTCAATATGGTGCTCGACCGCCTCCACCACGACGATGGCGTCGTCCACCACCAACCCAATGGCCAGCACCAGGCCGAAAAGCGAAAGCGTGTTGATGGAAAAGCCAAACAGTGGAAACAGAACAAAGGTCCCGACGAGAGAAACCGGCACAGCCAGGAGCGGAATGAGCGTGGCGCGCCACCCTTGCAGGAAGATGTAAACCACGATGATCACGAGGACGATTGCGATAAGCAGTGTTACGACGATTTCTTTAATTCCCTCTGTGACGGCGCGGGTAGTGTCGAGAGCAATGGTGTAGTCAATCCCTTGAGGCAATCTTTTTCTCTCTTCGACGAGAAGCTTCTTGACCCCGTCGGCCGCCTGGACCGCATTCGAACCCGGCAACTGATATACGGCCACGATCGCGCTTGGCTTTCCATCCATGTGGCTGACGATGGTGTAGTCCTGCGCCCCCAGCTCAACACGGGCCACGTCTTTGATTCGCACGATTCCGCCATCCGGCGTGGCCCGGACCACGATCTGTTCGAACTCCTCAGGCGTAATCAGACGGCCCTGCGCCCGAACCGAGTACGTGAACTCCTGACCACTCGGTGCGGGCTCGCCGCCAATCTGGCCGGCTGGATTCACCGTGTTCTGCGTTTGGATCGCGGTAACAATCTCTGGTACGGTGATCGAGAGCTTTGCCAGCTGGTCGGGCTTTACCCACAAGCGCATCGCGTAACGGCCGGCGCCAAAGACCTGAACACTACCGATTCCAGGAACCCTGCTCAATTGATCGTAAAGATTGATATATGCGTAGTTCGCCAGGAACTTGGAGTCGTAGATGCCACTCGGCGAATAGAGACTGACCAACATCAATGGCGCAGTAAGAGTCTTTTGCACCGTTACGCCAAAGTTGGTCACGTCTGGTGGAAGCTGTGAGGCCGCCTGGGTCTCACGGATCTGAGTGAGAATCAGGTCTGTATTCGTGTCGGTTTTCACATCGTAGTCAACGATCAGCCGGAGCTCGCCCGTGGATGAGTTGAGCGAGTACATGTAGTTCATGTTGTCCACACCGCTCATCTGCTGCTCAATGGGCGTTGCCACCGACTGTTCAACCGTTTGCGCATCGGCGCCGACGTAGGTCGTCTGCACTTGCACTTCGGGAGGCGCTATTGCTGGAAACTGCGAGACCGGCAAGGTAACGACGGCGACTGCGCCGACAATGACGGTGAGGATAGAGATTACGATGGCGACGATGGGACGATTGATGAAAAACTTCGACATCGCTATGCTCCTGCTTTGCCAGGTTTTGCCGGTACTGCCTTCACAGTTGCCCCATCTCGGACTTTCATCACGCCCTCAACAATCACCTGTTCGCCGGGCTTCAGTCCCTCGGTCACGATCCATGAGTCTCCAACTCGGTCTGCAACCGTCACCGGGCGAACACTGACCTTGTTGTCGTTTCCGACCACTGCGACTTGATGACCTCCCTGAAGCTCGATGACTGCTCTCTGCGGAATCAGCAGGGCGCCGTTCTGCGTTCTCGCTGACGCGCGAATCCGCCCATATCCGCCGGGACGCAGGAGATTGTTGGGATTGGGAAAGACACCTGCAATCCGGATGGCTCCAGTAGCGGGATTCACCTCACGGTCGGCAAAGTAAATAGTGCCGGGATGCTCGTAAACACTGCCATCACCCAGCAAGAGTTGCAGCGGTATGCGTTTTCGCTCTTGCTCAAGACTTTGCTCGGTAGGAAACCTCCGATGAAAGTCAGTAAACTCCTGCTCGCTGACGGTGAAATACGCTTTGATCGGGTCCACTTGTGATACCGAGGTCAGTACTGAGCTCGGACCAATCAAATTCCCAATTTGCACCTGCGCGATTCCGGCGATCCCAGTGACCAAAGAAGTGACCTTGGTCCACTCTACGTTGAGTTGAGCTTGCTCGATGTTCGCCTTGGCGGCGAGGACCAGAGCTTGTGCGCCGAGTTTCGCCTGAATCTCTGTATCAAGCTGCGCTTGCGCGATGGCTCGCTGCTGCGCCAGCGGTGTGTCTCGCTGGACGTCGAGATTGGCCTTGCCCAGTTGCGCCTCGGCTTGCGCCAGTTGCGCTTTCGCCTGGTCGAGTGCGGCCTGGAATGGCCGAGGATCGATCTCAAAGAGCACCTGCCCTTTTCTAACGACGGAACCTTCTCTGTAATCTTGGCGGATGATGTATCCGCTTACGTGAGGCTGTATTTGCGCGTTGACGTACCCGTCCAACACCGCGACCCAGTTGCTGTAGATGGGAACGTCTTGCTGCACGACGGTGGCAACTTCGACCGTTGGAACTGGCGGCGCTGGAGCACTCGCACCGTTTGTGCATCCCTGGAAGAAAAGGATGCTCACGAGACCAATCAGAACGAACAGTGCGTTGCGGCTTGCCAAAGCCAGTGTTGAAAAGGCTGTCGAGTCCGCAATCGGTACTCTGCTCAAACAAAGTTGTTGGTATTTACCGGCGAACCTCACGAGAGTCCTCCTGCGCTGCGGCTTAGAGGGAGAGCACCTTTTCCGTTGCGCTGGCTGGCAAATAAGCCGAATAACGCATCCCAAACATTCTGGGATCAGGTCAGCGTTACTTTTGCAGAACGCCGGTCAGGTCGCGTCACTAGATGTAGTGTTTTTGGGCTAACCCGGAAGCTTACTAAGCACCTACCACGTTCGGGTTATTGTGACGAACGGAAATTCCTGTTTGACTTTCAAGCACCATAGATATCCAGCCTGGGGAGGTTTTCAACTCGTCCTCACAGTTTACCGGGCATGCGCAACGCGCGAAACAATGCCGCAATGCAC
>WNGK01010635.1_pt1 | contig 13218 bp, 12 predicted proteins | sample 5400601 | NCBI WGS metagenome assembly WNGK01 (sample SAMN13153376, study PRJNA577476) | soil metagenome | isolation source: 60 cm soil or saprolite under Garry oak tree replicate 1 | place: USA:California | collected 2016-06-15 | reverse complement strand
AAGAGGTCCAGATCACCTTCAACGATGGGTTCACCCCGGTGCAGCTCACCTCGGACACCGACGTGCTGGCGGCAGCGGCGCAGGGCGAGATCACGCTCACGGACACGGAGGAGTTCTACCGCTGCTCGGTGGTGGGTCCCAAGTAACCCGACCGATCGACCGGTCGGCCCTCGATGGGTTGCCGGGCGAGGGGGCTTGGCGGTCGTCGATGGTGTTGATCGACCTCGAGGTATCCACGGACCAGATCACCCCTGCGTGACCGAGACCAACACCAATCGCGCGGAGCCTCCCTGTACCGTGGCCTCGGCCACCTCACCGACGCCCACACCGTAGTACTTGACGTCCACGACGCCAGGCTCGAGCGGCGTGCACTCATTCGTCTTCACCGCGTGTGCGAAGGTCCCGTCTGGAACCGAGACCGTGGTGTGGGTGCTCAACACCCGCGCCATGTCCATGGCGGTGCCGGGCAGCTGTTCCTGCGTGTAGTTGTCGCCGACCTTCGGGTGCGCCTCCATGATGATCCCCGGCTGCGCCCCGCCGCGGCCGGACTCCCAGGAGTCACTGGCGCGGACCCAGTGACCGTGCACGAAGTCGAACGCGCTCTCTCCCAGGTACCACACGTTGCCGTGCTTGTCCTGGGCGTACCAGTCGAAGGTCTTCTCCGAGGGGTGCCCGTTGAGCGCCACGCGGTCGAGCACGACCGTCGCCTGCACCCCCAGGATCGTCTTCGTCGCGTCGGTCACGACCACCTGATCCCCGACCCGGTCCCCCTCTTCCTGACCGCGGTAGAGGAACGTGGTTCCCGGCTGGAGCGGGAAGTACCTGTTGGTCACCGTGCTCACGAACTCGTCGGCTGGAGGCATCGGCGGGGCCGGCGGCGGGTTGCAGCCGACCGTCCTCGAACGCGACTGGCTCGAAGATGCGTGCGCCATACCCGAGGCTGCTGACGCGAACGCGACGGCTGTCGCGATGACGGCGACGATCGTCCGTTTGGACATCCGACCCTCCCTGGGCTCGACCACTCCTGCCGACCACGATGCGGAGCGGAGATGAAAGGACGATGAGAGCGCGCCACGCCAACGGCTATGGCGAGGAAGAGGGAGACGGCGAAGGAGACGGCGACGAAGAGGGCGAGGGAGACGGGGAGGAAGAGGGAGAGCCGCTCGGAACCGGCGTCGGCGTCATCGACGAGGACGGCGACACGCTGGGCGATGGGCTGCCGCCGAGGTTCCCGAACAGCCCGCCGTTGCCTTGACCTCGCCGCAGCACGAACGGATCCCTGGCGTGCGAGCCTGGGTGGGACCCGCCCACCCCGACCACGGCCGCTACGATGGCCACCCCGATGATCGTGGCCGCGACGCCCGCCAGGTAAGGTGCGGCTCGGTTCAGCCGTTCCCGCATCCACTCGGTGCCACGGCGCCGCTCCAACTGGCTCGTGAGCTGCGTCCTGGTGCTGAGCAGCGACATGAACGGCGCCGCCGCGTACACCGCACCCTGCCATGCCAGCAGCGCCAGCAGGAACGGCGTCGCCTGCCCGAGGGCCGCCGTCACTCCCGCTGAACCCCATAGTGCGACGGCGATGACGGTTTCGGTTCGAGCCGTCCAGACCGCGGACAGGACGTCGCGCCGCTCTCCTGACTTCGGCGTGCGCATGAACACCCCTCGCCGGCGGACCAGCCCCTGGACGCACGCGATCGCCACCGTCCAGGACACCGACAGCCAGTTCAGGAAGGCGAGGAAGGCCCGCCCCAGGCCGATGCGCGTTCGGACCCGGAGCGCCCACAGGGCCCGCATGAGGCCGGACCCGATCAGGGCGGCCGGCAGCAGGACGGTCGCGCCGAGCAAGGGCCGCAGGGCCAGATGGCCGCTGGCGAGCAGCACCGCCACCGAGGCCAGCAGGATGCCCGTGAAGCCCAGGTAGATCAAGTCATTCAGCCACTGGACGCCCCCGACCAGGTAGTCGAAGCGCTGTGCCGACGACAGGTGGTTGCTCGGGTCTCGCTTCAAGGGAAGCAGGTCCCGCCAGTGCATCCGAAGGATCTGCATGCCACCGAAGCACCATCGGAAACGCTGGCTCTTGAACGATGCGAACGTCAGGGGCATGATCCCCGTCCCGAAGGACCGGGCCACGTAGATGCCCGCGTATCCCTGCATCAACAGGCGAAGCGATGTCTCTGCGTCCTCCGTGATGCACCATTCGTCCCACCCGCCGATCCCTTCCAGGAGGTCCCGCCGGAGCAGGCCCATCGTGCCGGCGAAGATGATCGAGTTCCGCTGGTTCCGCGACGGCATCGTCGTGGTGAAGAAGTACCGGTAGGCGTCGTAGCAGGCGGTCAGGTATGGGTCACCCTCGTGCTCGCGGTAGTCCTGGGGTGTCTGCACGAACGCGACGCCCGGATCGGCGAAGTATCCGACCAGGCTCGACAGGTACGAGGGATCCACGAGGTAGTCGGCGTCGACGACACCGACGATCTCGGCTCGCGGATCGACGATCCCTTCGCGCATCAGGTGGTTCAGCGCACCGGACTTGAAGCCCTCCAGGTTCTCGACGTGCACGAACGTCAGCCGGTTGCGGCCCGCGCAATAGTCGGCCACCGGCTTCCACACGTCGGGATCCTCCGTGTTGTTGTCGATGACCACGACCTCGAAATTCGGGTAGTCGAGGCCCTCCAGCGACTGGATCGTCTGGATCAGCATGTCCGGCGGTTCGTTGAACGCTGCTACCTGCAGCGAGACGAACGGCCGGTATCCAGGATCAGGATCGGGTATCGGCCGATCCCACCTCCCCCGGCAGATCACATCCAAGCTCTCGAAGGTGAACGAGGCGGCGAGGAACAGAGCGGACAGTTCGAACACGAAGAGCACGAAGGAGGCGACCGTGGCCACTGGCGACAGGCCCGTGCCGAACGTCACATACAGCCCGAACGCGAGGTACACGAGGGCCGCCGCGAGGAACGCCCCGTAGAACGCCTGGCCGATGGGGTTCCACTGGGGCCGCGCCGCCACGACGACCAGACCGGACGCGAACAGTACGGCCGCGGCCTCGATCGCGGAGCTGGTCGGGAAACCCCAGGCCAGGATGGCCAGCTTGCCGGCAGCCAGCGCGATGACCGCCGACAGGAGGAGGCCCAGCGGACGGAACGCGAGTCGCACGCGCTGGCCCACCGCGAGAAGGAGGATCGTGGCGAGCGTCAGGCCGATGGCACATGTGAGAAAGAGTGTCAGCAGCATAGGAATGCGAGCGCGATAGGCTCACCGGTCGTTGTTCCGACAACGCGAACGGTTCAAACCTTGAGGTTCGAGCGTACCGGCGCGGGCGGGACTCGAACCAGCTACGAGTCCGCCCTGGCGGACGCGGAGCGACGCGGGTTCTGGACGAGCCGCTGGACCAGATCGAGGAACTGCAAGAGGTGCCGGGTGGCCAGATAGTCGCGGTATACGCGCTGCCGTGCGGCCCGCCCCATCGTGGCCGCACGTTCGGGGTCACCAAGCAGCTCGCTGACGGCGCGGCCGAACGCATCCAGGTCGGTCGGATCCCCCACCAAGAGTCCGGACTCGTCGTCTTTGATCTGATCCTGGATCCCGCCGATCCCGCTGGCGACGACTGGGCGCTCCTTCCACATGGCCTCGGCCACGGTGAGGCCGAAGCCCTCCGCCAGACTCTTCTGGACGACGACGTCCGAACGCCGCTGGAGCGCGTTCACGATGGCCGAGTTCTCCTCCTCGTCCCGGACCGGGAGGAACGCCAGATGCACCCTGGCCCGTTGCTCGAACGGAAGGTCGAAGCCGCGAAGGACGCCCGTCGGGTCCTTGAGGCGGTCCCACCTCGACACCTGCGTCACGATCTTGGCGCCGGGAGGGATCGGCGACTCCTCGACCATGCGGGCCTTCCCGGTCACCGAGGCCCACGTCCCGTCCAAGCGCTCGAACCGAGGAGCTTCCTCCTGGCCGTGGGAGAAGAGTCCGGCCTCGGAAAGGATGCCGGCGACCGTACCTGGGTCCAAGTCCTGGTTCTTCGGGGAGAAGGCGTCGATCGACGGCGGGACGATCTCCGCCCGATCCAGGCCGGACCATACGTAGGCCTCACGCGAGAACACGATCGCGTCGGCGCCGGCGATGAACGGCCGAAGCATGTTCCACGTTTCGGAGACAAGAGGGCTTGCGTGATCCACGCCGATATGGCATCGCCACAGCACGGTCGCTCCCGTGGCTTTCACGGCCGGCACCAAACCGATCGGCTGGGGATCGTGGATGATGACGATGTCTCGCTGCCGCACCCTGTCCCGGAGCTCTCGAGCGCTGCCTATCAGGCAGCGCTCGTAGCGGGCGCGCTCATCCTCATCGAACGGGCCACCATCGCCCTCGGAATCGTGCAGGCGATTGTGGATCCGCTTGGTGATCCTGAAGAAGTCGTCGTCGCCCTCGATCACGCTCCATCTGACGTCGATCCCGGCGCCGGCCAGATAGCCCAGGAGCGAGGAGAGCATCTCGGCCACGCCGCCCCCCTTCGGCGTGGAGTTGATCGACCACACGGTGCGGTCGCTGCAGCGCTCGGCGGCCTCGCTCAGGGCGCGCTCGAACCTCCGAGCGGACCTCGAGTCCAGGATGCGCCTGAAGCGATGAGGAGGGATGGCAGCGAACTCGACGTCCTGCATGCGGGCTCCCTGTGTGCCCGCCGGGGCCGGCGAGCGCGGCACATCGCAACAAGTTCCCTCGAAGGAAGCTGACCAAACGGACCCGGGGCGTTGTCGTGTCGTTCGTCGGACAGTGGGCGGATCCGCGGGGGAGCAGCTGTAGGGGATCGGATCGCTATGGCGGTTCGCCACCGATCAAAAGACGTCTAGAAGACGTTGAGGCCGCCGAGCATGATGCCAAGGATGATGAGGATCACCCCGGCGAGTACCCCGCCGCGGAAGAGCGAAATCACCCCGGCGACGATGAGCACCAAGCCGATTATCCACAGAAGGGGAACGGCAGCTCCGTGGGCCACGGCCGCAAGCGGCAACAGAACCAACAGCATCGGTCTCTCCCTTTCGACGGATCCAGGCTCGACGCGGTCCTACCCGAGTGGCGCCAAACCGAATCACGTGGCGGCGGAGGATCCATCGGTCCTCGCGACCGACGGGCGATATCTCGTTCTCCCCGGGACATCACCGTGAGCCACCCAGGACGCCATCTGTTATCTGCCCGGAGGTGTCCCCAGGTCGGTCCCACTCCATGGATCGACGGAGGTGTTCTCGAAATGAGGCCTTGCGATGTTTCGGCGCTCGGACCTCGCCGCGACTGGGGCGGCGGCAGCCTTCCCGCGATGACGATGAGCGTGAGCGAGCGGACGCCCAGAGCACAGGTCGCTGGCCGTCGGCAGAGCCGGGAAGGCCTTCGGGCAGGAGGTGAGCTCCGTGCTCGCGCAGGGCTCGACCGCTGTCTGAAGGGTGCCCGATGGAGTCGGCCGCTGGTCGAGGTTCGACCCAGCGGGTCCCGGCCTGATCCCGGCTGCCTTCTGCCTTGCCGTGAGAGCCGGTCCGCGCTGGAAGCCTGGACAAACCGCATCCTCCGCCGGCCCGTACTTCGTCCTGTAGCCCCTACGTGGAAGGGAGCCAACCATGGGCGTTCATCGTCGGCTCGGGATGATGGGCCGCTGGATCGGCGCCATCGCCTGGGGATCGTCGGCGGCCCTCTTGGGGACGCTGGCCGGCGCGACCCCGGCGCTTGCCACCCCGCAGGTCACCGAGTTCCGGGTCCCCGCGCCGGGAGGCGCGTCGACGGGGATCGCCGTCGGTTCGGATGGCGCCGTGTGGTTCACCGAGTTCACCAACGACAGCGTGGGCCGGCTCAAGGGCGGCGCGTTCTCCATCTTCCCGCTCCCGACCTCGGGCCTTCCGGATTCGATCGTCGCCGGTCCCGACGGAGCCCTGTGGGCCACCGACGCGGCCAACTCCCTGATCTGGCGGATCACCACCACCGGCCACGTCACATCGTTCGCCATCCCCCCCTGCACCGGCTGCGCGTACAGCGGGGGGAGCGGCACGGGCAACATCATCACCGGGCCGGACGGAGCGCTCTGGTACTCGCGACCGGGCAACGAAGCGATCGGGCGCATCACCACGACCGGCGACGTCCACGAGTTCCCGGTGAGCGGTGCGGCTTCGTACCCGGGGTGGATCACCACCGGACCCGACGGCGCCATCTGGTTCACCGTCAGCGACGGGATCGCCCGCATGACCACGGAGGGGACGGTGTCCCAGGTCCTGACCGGGTTCAACTACCCCTCCTCGATCACCACCGGCCCCGACGGCAACCTGTGGTTCACCGGCTTCTACCAGGATGAGGTGGGGCGGCTCACGCCGAGCGGGAGCGCCAAGCTCTTCCCGCTCGCCACCTCCACGTGCGCTCCCCAGCAGATCGCCTCGGGGGCCGGGGCGCTGTGGGTGACGTGTTCGGAGTCCGACTTCGTGTATCGGGTCACCACGCTGGGCAGGCACACCGCGATCGGCGTGCCCTCGCATGTTCCGAACTACCCCGACGATCTCTACGCCATCGTGGGTGCTCCGAACGGAGCGGTCTGGTTCACCGAGGAGGCCGCCGCGCGCGTGGGCCGGATCACGACGTAGAGACCAGCGCCGCGAACGAGCACCCGCCGGCGCCGGGCCTCAACGGCTATGGTGTGGAGATGACCGGTTTCGAAAGCCCTACGGATCTCACGTTCAATCGGGGGCTCATCGCCGATCCCGAGGCTTTCGCCCGTGATGCGAACGCTGCGTCGTGGCTGTTCCTCTGTGGCGAGGACTTCGCGGCCATGGAGGGAGGCATGTCGTACGCCGACGTTCAGGCAGCGGTCGCCGAGTCGGCCAACATCGTGTCGGATCCACCCCACGTGCTCGACATGGACCTGGCTCGACAGCACGTCGCCGCGCTCGACCAGCTGCCTCGACCGACCCTCGTGACGTGCCGCACGGGCCCTCGCTCCTCCGCCGTGGTCTACCTCTATGCCGGTCTCAGAGCTGGCGCCGCGGCCGACGAGGTGCTGGCGCGGGCCGAAGCGGACGACGCGCCCTTCTCCCGCTCCGACGATCTCAAGGCGTGGATCGCGCAAGGCCTCGATGAGCTCTCCTGAGGGGTAGAGGAAGGCCCGCACGCGGTCGCCACTTCGCTGGCGTCGTCGACCTTCCTCAGTTGACGACGAACCAGGCCACGACCGCGGTCTTGCCGGTCGGCACCGCCTTGTTCAGGGCGATGGTGATCTTCGACTTCGAAGCGTTCGGCACCGCCGACTGCACCACGACCCCGGCGTTGCTCTGCACCGTGGCCAGCACCAGGCTCCCCCAGGTCGGCCCGTGCACAATATACGAGCGAGCGAGCGAAGGAGTGGCAGAAGGTGCGTCGGGGCGGCAGGATCTCGAGTGCGTCTCCGGATGCGGAGTCCCACCCGCGTTACATAGGGGGCGCCATCGCCGTCGGGCTCGTAGCGGGGGTTCTTGTCCGGGTTGTTCGGCGTCGGGGGCGGCATCCTCATCGTCCCCGGCCTGGTCCTCCTGCTCGGGATGGACCAACGCCTGGCCCACGGGACGTCATTGGGCACGGCGGTGCCGATCTCGATATCTGGCTTGATCGGGTTCGCCATCGCCGGCAAGGTCGACTGGCCGGTATCCGTGCCCATCATCATCGGGGGGGCCATCGGAGCGGTCGTCGGGACCCGGTTCCTCAGACAGATCTCCTCCAGGAAGCTCAGGATCGCGTTCGCGCTCGTCCTGGTCGCCACGGCGGCTCGACTGGCGGTCCAGATCCCCCAGACCCACGGCCGGGGGCCATTCGACGTCGCCTTGGGCCTCGGGCTGTTCGCGCTCGGCCTCGGGTCCGGAGTCCTCGCAGGGCTGATGGGAGTAGGGGGCGGGGTGGTCATCGTCCCGGCGCTCCTGATCTTCTGGGGCCTATCCAGCCCGGTGGCCAAGGGCACGTCGCTCGCCGTGGTGGTCGTCACCGCGATCGTCGGGACCGTGCAGAACCTTCGGCACCGCAACGTCGACGTCCCGGTTGCGGTTTCGGCCGGGTTGGCAGGCATGCTGTCGGCGTTCGGAGCGTCCGTCATCTCGGTGAACATCGGCGGCGATCTGTCGAACGACCTCTTCGCCGTCCTGCTGGGCGCGGTGGCGCTCCGGATGCTTCTCACGTCTCGGGACCGGACCGGCGAGGCCGCGGTGGCCGCGACCACTGGGCCGGAGCCGTAGGGGCCGTCAGGCGACCTGCCAGCCTCCGTCGACCACCAGTACCTGACCGGTGACGTAGCGGCTCAGGTCAGACGCCAGGAAGAAGAAGGCATCCGAGAGTTCGTCCAGATCCTCAGCCGTCCCGGCGGAGATCCGGCTCCCGAGCGAACGCGGTTCACCTGGATGCCGTGCGGCGCGAGGTCGGCCGCCAGGCTCTGCATCAGACCGAGGAAGCGGGATCTCGAAGCGGAGCAGGCCGCGTTCTCCGCTCCACCGCGCGGTCCGAACAACGGACGAGGGCAGGATGATCCGTTGTCCGAGCCCCCTCGGAACGGATCTCCCGAGATCGGGAACGGATCCCGCGCGGGGTCGGAACGCGCTTATCAACCTGCGGTCTTCCGCAAGTCGCTCGCGTAGCTGCCTTTGACGTTCGATGAACGCTCACGAGCGCTCGACTAGCGAGTGGCCTCATCCTCGGGCTTGGCCTCTTCGGCAGCCGCCCGTCCGATGGCCTCCTCCTGCTCGACGGCCTGGGCCTCGATCTCCAGTTGGATCGTCTTGCTCACCAGCACCCCGCCCGCTTCCAGGGCGACGTTCCAGGTCATCTCCCACGCCTCGCGTTCGAGCTCACCGGTCGCGCTGAAGGCGGCCCGTCGACCGCCCCACGGATCCGGGAACGTCCCCTCGTACGTGACATCCAAGGCCACCGGCCTGGTCACGCCACGGATCGTGAGATCGCCGACCACTCGAAGGGTGCTCGGGCCGGTCTGCTCCACCCGAGTGCTCCTGTACGTGATCCTCGGGTGGTGCTCCACATCGAGGAAGTCCGCCGAACGAAGATGGTTGTCGCGGTCCGGTACCCCGGTGTCGATGCTCGCGGCATCGATCTCGAGCTCGGCCCAGGAGTCCTCGACCGAGTCGCCGACGTGGATGGCACCGCCGAACACGTTGAACTTGCCCCGCACCTTCGTCACCACGAGGTGGCGGGCTACCGCTCCGACCACCGTGTGATTCGGATCGAGTTTCCACGTTCCCTTCCCGGGGACGTCGACGCCCGCGGAGCGCTCTTCCATCTCGATACCCCCCCTTCAAGTCATCTCGTACACGAACTCGGCGAGCTGGCGGAGGTTCCTCGTTTCGTACACGCCGTGACAGCGGTTGGCGTACACATCGACGATCGAGTCGGTGGTGTTCCACCCGGGCCGGGGCTCCGGGTTGAGCCAGTAGACCTTCCGGGCGCGCCCCGCGATCATCGCCAGCGAGTCCAGTCCGGCGTCGCGGTAGTTGTTCCGGGCATCTCCGGTGATGATGACGGTGGAGCGCGGATCCAGGTCCGCGTACCCGTACACGTGCCAGAACCGCCGGAGCACGTTGCCGTAGTCGCTGTGCCCGTCCCCTGATATCACCTTCGTCCCATACAGGAGGTTCCGAGGAGCGAGTTCATGGCCGCCCTGCCTCATCAGGTCGGTGACCTCGTCGATCCCGTCGACGAAGGCGAAGAGCCGGATCTTCGAGAACTCCGCCTTCATCGCGTACAGCAGAGACATCGTGAACCGGGCGAACTCCGAGACGGACCCCGAGATGTCGCACAGGAGGTACAGCCCCGGTTTCGACGCCCGCGGATGACGGAAGGCCGGATCCAGCGGCACGCCGCCGGCGGAGAGCGAGCGCCGGATGGTCCGCCGGACGTCGAGCCTCCCGCGTCGGCGGAAGCGGCGGCGTCGAGCGATCCGCGCCGCGAGTTTCTGGGCGAGCGGGCGGATCGCCTGACGCATCTCACGAAGCTCCGTGGGCGAGGCCCTGAGGAAGTCCACGTCCTCGATGGGGCGGTCGTGGAACGCGTCGGCGGCCTCGGCCGAGCCCACGCGTTCGACGAGCTGCCGGCGGATCTCCTGGGCGATCATGCGCCGGAACTCCTCCACGCGTTCGAGGTGCTCGTCTCGGAGGAGTCGCTCGGCGAGTGGGGACAGATCACCCGGGTCCTCGCGTTCCAGGCTCATCGCCCGCCGCAACAGCTCCGACAGTTCGAGCTGCCGCAGCACCCTGTAGAGGTAATACCGCTCGGACGAGATCCGCTGTCCACCGATCCCGGCGAACTCGTTCACCGCCAGTTCGGCCAACAGGCGGAGGGCGCCGCGATCGTCCGAGCGGAGGGCTTCCAGGAGGGCCGTCAGCAGGTCGGTCGAAGGCGGTTCCCCGCTCGCCACCGCATCGGCGGGGGCCATCTCACCGGGACGGTCCAGCGTCGTCTCCACCTCGGGCGCCCGTCGCTGAACCGAGAAGTAGACATCGAAGAGTGAGTCGAAGGTCCGCTGATGCTCGGTGCGCTTCACGAGCGTCGAAGCGAGGGCAGCCCGGAAGGCGGACCGATCGGTCACGTCGATCTGTCGGATGGCCTCCACGGAGTCGAGCGTTTCGACCATCGATACCGGGATTCCGGCGTCGCGGAGCCGGTGGGTGAAGCGAAGGACCGCGGTCGGGAGGATGCCGGCGACGAACGGCGCCGGCACCTCTGCCCGCGCGTGCTCGGCACCGGCCCGCGTCGTCGCCATGGCTCCGGCATCGTCGCTCGTCCCATTCACCGCGCCCCGAGCATCCTCTCGTCTCGCGTACCGAAGTCCGGGATCCGATCAGGCCAATCGAGCGATGGACCCCCGGGCCGACCCGGTTCTCTCCGAGCGCTCCTCCCTATCGTGCGACCTGTCCAGCGTACAATCGCCCGCGATGCGAACGCGAGGCTAGCCGATCGTGGGATTCAAACCGACGACCCCGCCCAGAGGAAGGCTCGTCCGGCTGGGGATCGTACTCGACACCCGCAACGCCCCGAATCGTCTCCGTGAGGTGGCTCGCATGGGCGACGGAGCCGGCATCGACGCCCTGTGGGTCCGGGACCACCTGGCGTCGGCGGACGGGGCGCCCCGGCTGGAGGCCTGGACCGCGCTCACCCTCGCGGCGCCCGAGACGCGGCGCGCCCGTGTCGGGGCATCGCTCACGGTTGGCTTCCGGCCCCCCGGCATCCTGGCCGCGATGGCAGGGACCCTCGACGCGGCGATCGGCGCGCGGCTCGAGATCGGACTTTCGCCCGGGTGGTCGGAGCGCGAGCACCTCGCGTTCGGCTTCGACTTCCCGGACCCTGACGCCCGGGCCGCGCGACTCGAGCGATACGCGTTCCTGCTCCGCGCCCTGCTCGGCGGCCAGGAGGTCGCCGTCCGCAGGGCCGGCGAGGGCGATGCCGCCGAACTCGCTGTGGCCTCGCCACAGCCGGGAGGTCCGCCCATCTCGGTCGAGGCGATCACCCCAGGACTGTTGGATGTCGCCGCTCGGGTCGCCGACGACGTGGTGATCCCCGCGGCGGTGAGGGACGTCGAGGCAGCCGTGGCTGCCGTTCGGCAGGCCTGCGAGATGGCCGAGCGCGACCCCAGGTCGCTCGGCATCGCGCTCGAGGCCCCCGTCTCGATCGGCCGGACGCACGCGGAGGCCGTCGCCCGAGCCAAGGCCGAGCCCTCCTTCCTCTTGACGGGGCCGTCATCTGAGGTCGGCATCTTCGGAACGCTCGAGGAATGCCAGGAGCGGGTCATCGAGCTCGCCCACGCCGGCGTCACCGACCTCCGGTGCGTGTTGCCCAACAGCCCGGACGTTCACGACGTCATCGCTCAGCTCACGGCCGTCGCGGTGGGGAGCCCAGACGTCCTCATGCCCGGCGCGCCGAAGTCGAAGGCGCCCGACCCCCCCGAGACATGGGGTGGCCGGTCGAGGCCGCGCTGAGGGCCTCGAGCCTCCTCGAGGGTCGAGGGCCCGGAACCCCGAACGATCCCGGGCCCTCTCCGGCGGGTCTCGCTCAAGCCTCCGCGGGATGGGGGTTGTAGATGAGGCCCAGGTTCACGCCGTAGATGATGTGCCAGACGTAGATGCCGACCACGGCCTTCCACGCCGACACGCCGAGGAACTTCCCGAGGTTCTGGCTGAACCATCCGAAGTTGTAGTTGAACACCGAGTTGAAAAGCTGCGGCACCCACCAGATCGCGCTGATGGTGGCGAGTACCAGGGCGAACAGGATCGCCTTGGTCAGGTTGCCGCGCATCGTGTTCGGGAACCTGCCGAGTCGCGGGTGCACGATGAACGCGTAGAACAGTGTGAAGCACATGCCGGTCAGGAAATGGAAGACAGCCCCCGTCCAGAACTGGGCGAGCGGGCTGGCCTTGACCCCCAGGAGCAGGATGCCGTTGAAGTTCGGCCACCCGAGGTCGGGGAGGTTGACCCCATGGAACCAGTATCCGCTCACCGTGGCGATGTGCGTCGCCACGAACCCGGCCACGAGCGCCGTCACCAACTGGCCCCTCGCCACCGCGATGGGGTAGACGAGCGTGTCGGCCCTGCCTTTCGCTGCGATCGGTTCTCCCGAAGTCATCGTGGCCATGCTGCCCCCCAATCAGGCTTCAGGTCCAGAGTCCCATCGTCTCGAGGTCGCGGAGGAGTCCGTGGTCCGGTCCCGCGCCTCCTTCCCGGGCTCGCCTTTTCCTTCGGTCCGCATCACCCGGCCCGTCCCCACCTCCTTTCCGTGTTCGCTATCCGAACAGCTGTACGCGTTCCGGTCACGCGAACTATGGCCAGGGCCCGGCGGCCTGTCAAGGCGGCGGGCGAGCAGAGCTCGGATCTCGGATCGAAGCGGAGTGGTTCGGGGCGGTCGCCGAACGGCTCGGAGCGGTTAGCGGCGGACGAGCTCGTCCGTGATCCGCGCTGAAGTCTCGGTGACGAGTGGGAGGAAGTCATCCATGATCCGCTCCACGCTCACCCGGAACGCGTGCGAGCACACGGTGAGCGCCGCTTCGGTTCGCCCGCTCGGCGTGCGCAGCGGCACAGCCAGGGACCGCACGCCTTCCTCGACCTCCTGGTCCACGAGCGTCCATCCGTTGGTCCGGGCTTCGGCGATGATCTCGCGCAGCCGCCCCTCGTCCGTGACCGTGCGCTCGTTGAGCGGAGCGAGGGGCGACTTGCGGAAGTAGTCGTCGAGCTG
>WNGK01005653.1_pt1 | contig 13219 bp, 13 predicted proteins | sample 5400601 | NCBI WGS metagenome assembly WNGK01 (sample SAMN13153376, study PRJNA577476) | soil metagenome | isolation source: 60 cm soil or saprolite under Garry oak tree replicate 1 | place: USA:California | collected 2016-06-15 | reverse complement strand
ATCTCGGCGTCTCTCCGCCGGTCGCGCAGTTGGATCCCGAGGATGACCAGCGCGACGATGAACGTGCCAACCGTTCCAACCGCGGACAACCAGGCCGGCCAATCCATCGGCCCTCCTGCGGAGTTAGGTTGTCGAGCGGCGCTCGCCGCCGCGTTGAGGATGCCCATCATGACTGCAAACGGATTCAGTTCAGGCACGTAGCCCTAGTAGTTGGCTAGCAGAAGGGCCGCCGGCAACTTACGCGTTGGGCCCTGAGTCGCCTGTGAAAAACACGTAGATTCGGTCGGCCCAAGCCACCGTGAGCTGAGCAGGAAGGTCTGGTCGTGGGCGGAGTCTCGTGACGGCCCGGACCTGGTCCTCGTTGGAGAAGCTGCAATCCATGTCCATGAGCGCAAAAACGCCTCCTCGCTCATCTGACATTGACAATGCCTGCACCCGGGGTAAGAACGTTCGCGTTAGGTGAAATTCGAGCAAGTCTGGCGAAGACTTCTTCAGATTCTTTCGCGCTTTCTGGAGGGCGGCCCGGGATTTCATCGATAGATCAAGCCTCCAGTGGAGACTCATCCCTGATGGATACACTTCGGCACGAGTAAGTGAGAGCGACCCGGTGTCGTAGTCGCGTGCCGGGATGTCGAGCTCAATCGCGGCGATCATCGAGTCTTGCGGCCAAGGCTCATTTACCGTGCGTACCTCGGCTGGGGTCGATTCGCCGATGTGGAGGAAGATTGTTCCAGGATCGCCCGGTACCGCCAGCACCCTACGGAACCGATTCGCCCACTCTGATGCCTCGCGGCCGTTGATCTTCCCGGCGGCATGTAGCCCCTCGAGCAGGCCGTGCAGCTTGGCCTCGACTGCGTTTTTGGGTGCAGGCCCAAAGACGATTCGTCCGGGGAGATAGGGCTCGCCGGCACCCTCGGAGCGCGAGAGCTCGAGTGCTCCCAACTTGGCTTCCAGAAGTTCGCGGATTGCCTTGCGCACTCTGGCAGCCTACAAGGGGGAATCAAACTCTGACGTGGTTAGACCCGGTCTTGAGGAGGATCCCCCGATGCCTGCACCCCGCATGCGACGAGCGTGTCCCAAACGGCGCGAAGGTACCGTCCGGGCGGCAACGAGGAGAGGAGCATCTCCTGGCGCTCGTTAGGGTTGTCGATCGACGGGATCGAGAGGGCGATGCACTCACGCTTGATCCGAGGCGGTAGAAACCGGCCTTCACCCATCGTCATCCGGGCTTCTCTTGCCATGCAAAACCATTCTTCGGAGAGAAAACGCCCGCCTGGGAACGGGTAGGAGAGCTCAAACGAGTGCTCCCGCACCACGAGATGCATCCCTTTGGCGTTGCCCCGTCCCCACCAGCCTCGACCCCACTGGGCGCTGATTGGCGTCCGGTAGACGACTGCCTCTTTCTTAACCGCCTCCCGCACGGGAGCTAGACGAGCGCGGTCCCTGAGAATCCGAATCTCAATCACGCCAAAGCCCGCCAGAACGGCTGCCAAGAGAATCCATTGCACGGCAGGAATGCTAGGCCTAAGTGCGTGAACCTTCGTCCCGTCAACGCCGACAGTCGAACTAACGGAACAGGTTCTGAAGTCAGTCGCGCTTCGTCAAATTGATCTTATGACTGCTGGATGTTGTGGCTGTTGGCCTTAGTTTCCATAACGCGAACCAAGTTACCGTCGTCGGTCACTCGATCAATCTCAGGCCGAGCAGCTCCGTTTGAGGTGGGAGCCGGGCATCAGTTTCTGTCCCAACGCCCCCGGACTGGTTCTCTAAGTATTGGTCCCACGCCGGACTGTGAGAAGCCCGCGTCCTGGTTTCGATAGCCGTAGTCATTCACCCGCCCTGAGATCGCTCGCCCAGTGCCCAGATCAAGCGCGGCGGCGCGCCGGCCATGCGCGTCGCCGGCGGCCGGCCGGTCGCATCTCGACCGATTCCGGCGCAGTGCGTCAGGGGCGCCGTCAGCTCGCTCCTGCGCCCTGTCTCTGCGGGCCGTAGTTTCCGTAACGCGAACCGGGGAGTTTGGGTCCAGGGCCGCGCGATCGACCTTACCTGACGTGCGCCGGCCGAACAGACAGCTGTCAATCACTGTTCTTGAAGAGCAAGATCGCGTCGCCGTCCGCCGTGCGCACCGGAACCCACCCCTCGGTTAGCTCAGAGACCCTATCGATGTTGAGGCTAAGGACCGTGCGGGAATCGCTGCCGTCGGGCTTTTTGTGCCAGTACGGAACTTGCTTGACAAGATCGGCCAGTTCGTCAAGGGCGTCTCCGGTCCAGTCGTTCCCACCATATGGCGGCGGGTTACCCCGGAACTGCCTGGCAAAGAAGTCTTGTAGAACTTTCGAAGCCAGTTGATCACCCACGGGCACCAAGTAGCCCTCGATTTGGCGGTGCTCGGTGGCAACGCCGGCACACTCAGTTTCGTACGTTGTTCCGGTCTCCGCAGGCATAACAAGAAGTAGGCCCCAAGACTGCGTTCCGTTCGGATCGATCACAACTGTCTGCATGGGTACCTAAATAGCTGGGCAATCGCTCCGAGCCCGAGGGTAGCCACGATACCTTTGGTACGGGGCCCGTGCTTTCCGCAACGCGAACCAGCCGATCCTGATCGGTCGCCACATCAATCTCAAATCAGCCAAGAGCCGCCTCGAGCCGGTCTCGTAGTTCCATGGCCCAGCTCGCCAAAGCTTCGAAGGTCGGATCCGTTGGCTGCCAATCGGTCCCGATAGCGAACCACTCGTGCTTCCAGGCCAAGTCTCCTGCCTCAAGGCTCACCGAGCATCGGTTCCCGTCGAGACCAATGGAACGCGGATCGGTAATCCGACGCGCCGCCTCGCTCGATACGGGCGCAGCCTCGACCCAGGCCTTCAGCTGATCAAGGCGAATCGTCGAGTCAGCAACCTCAATAGTCGGCAGGAGGTCTGAGCCGAGACGGCGGAGTCGAGCTATTGGGTCGCCGCGATTACCGTCGACGTCCCTTCGCCAGATGAGCCGACGTATGGGCACAGTTGCATCGGTTCTGTCCGCGGGCCCCCACACGACCCAAAGGCGATAGTTGCCGAAAGAAGGCTTCTCTTCGAGTTGGAGCCGAGCACGTCGGAGATGGCGCGAGATGACGGGCTCACGATCGCCCGGCCTGGCGAATACCTCCTCAGCCATGCGCGTCAGCTCGCGCCACTCGTTCGCACCTCTCCCCTGATCGCTCACGGGGCAACTTGCCAAGCTCGAACTGTCCTCACGCCAGGAGATCCGCCATCTGATCGCTGGTCGGCTTGACGGCCTGGAGGTCGAGGCGCTCAGTCCAAGGTATCCGGCCAGCGAACTGCTCGATGGTGCGGATCGCAAGATTGACGGCTCGTAGAACAGGATCGACCTCATGGTTTCCGTACACAACGGATGAGACGCCGGCGCCGTAGGCACGAACGCGATGAGGGCCGGCGGCGGTGACAATCTCCAGATGCCACGTTGGTAGATCTGTGGCAGCCGCTCGGGGATGACCGGTCACCTGTGTTATCTCCGTTCGCTGCAGCCGGTCCTCCAGCCATTCCCAGGCTCCATCGGGCAGGTTCACGGCTTCGCCAACAATTGTTGGAACCAGCTTGTCTCGCCTGTGGTCGATGGCGTAGTGGCTCTGTATCCATTTGCGGCAGATCGTCGGGCTGAGATCGAACCCGTCGCGGCTAGGTGCGTACACCCCGATTGCAAGCATGCGGACACGATGTAGATCCAGGTGGACGGGATCCGGCATGTGGGGAGAATACGTTCTCCATTGCATCGGCCGGACCGGCGGTCTTGGACCAACTCGGCGCGTCGGCGCGTCTTCGGTTCGCGTTACGAAAAGCCCGCGAATTGGCGTGGGCCGCGGTGGACTCGAACCACCTACCTCGGTGGCAATTCGAAATCCATGAGTGTCGGCGGAGGCGGGAAATTCAGCGGTCCCAAACCCGCGAGTGCCAGCGCACGCGGGTTTTCAACCGGCGGTGGTGGGCGGTGATGGATCGCCGCCAGCATTGAGGACCGCGCTCACTCGGGCAACCGGGTTCGTAAGCTGACGTTGTGGAAACGAGCGAGACCCGCGAAGTTCGACGGCCATCGGCGACCTGGGAGCGGGTCTCATTCGGGGCGATCCTCGCCCTCGTGGCGCTTCAGACACTCCTTTTCCTGTACCTGATGACAATCGGATGGCAAGTCAGAAATCTCATGCTTCCGCCGGGGGATCCGGAAATCGTGGTCAGGACCAGGACTGCCTTCGCGAATGGTGTCTGGCTTGGCGGGAATGTCGTGGCGGTAGCCGTATACGTCCTGCGTCGTAGGCAGCTCGGACGCTATGTGCTGCTGCCTGTCCTTGCGTTCGATCTAGTGAATTCAGTGTTCGCTGTGGTCGGCTTCCTGCTCATCGACGATTCGACGACAGCCGTGCAATGGCTGGCGGCCGGGCTAATGCCGTTGGTAGCGCTGGTGCTGCTCTGGCACCAGCCTGGCAAAGAGATCAATGCGCGCTGATCGCGGTCGCGTGGTGGGCCGTCGTTGACTCGAACCACATCTTCCTCGGCCGTCGCCCGATATAGCGCCTTGCTGACGAGAGTGGGGAGCCGAGTAAGCGGGAGACGGGGGTCTTCATCCCCGGTACCACGGACCGCATCGAATTCATTTACCGGTTTGCGAACGACAGCTTGAACGACGAATAACCATGCGCCCGGGCTGCCTGTTCGGGGCCCCGGCGGCGGACCCTGACCTAGCCAACAAATCCTGTTATGAGGCGGACCCAGCTTTACAGAACGCGAACACCTACCTCGAGTCGCAGGGCCGATGATCCAACTCGAGATGTCTGCGTTCGATGCATTGAAAGGGCGCCGGCGCTCTCAGTTCGGCGCCGTCCGCCGCATGTAGCGGTGCCCAGTCGGTCGCGGCGCTAGCCGTCAATTAGCCGGGCTCTTAGGCTGCCACCTGCAACACGGCGCATAGCTGTCAGCTTCTTGTTGAGTACCGGCGCGGCGCGTGGAGCTGCAGCGGCACGTCGCCTCTCACAACCGTGCCGCGGCCGGGCTGAGATTCGATCATCAGCATCCCACCCGCAGCACCAAGGCGGTCGCGCATGTTAGCCAGCCCCCCGCCTTCCTGCTCCGGTACCTCGAAGCCGCGCCCGGAGTCGCGCACTTCGAAGTAGAGACGGTTGTCGTCCTGATGCAGACGAAGCGCGGTACGCGCCTCTGGCCCGGCGTGCTTGGCTGCATTCTGGAGCGCCTCGACGCAGCAGAAGTACACCGCGGACTCGATCTCGGCCGGGAAGCGCCCGAGGCCGTCGGCGTCCAGCTCAGCAGGGGGGGTGAGCTTCCGGCACGCCGCGGCGAGCGCGTCGCCAAGGCCGGCACTGGAGAGCAGCGGCGGGTAGATGCCGTGGCCGAGTGCACGCAGTTCTTCGAGGGCGGCCTCTACCTCCTGGACCAGCTCCTCGAGGAGGCGACGCGCGCGCTCTGGCTCGGCGGCGGAAATCCTTTCGATCAGGCGCGCCTTGACCGAGACCGAGAGCAGGTATTGCTGGGCTCCGTCGTGCAGGTCGCGCTCGATCCGCTTCCGTTCGGAGTCAGCGGCCGCTACCAACCGGGCGCGCGATGCCTGAAGCTCGGCGGCCTGGCGGCGCAGCTGCCCGAGGGTTGCCCGCAGGGTGGCGTCGAGGCCGCCCCGGTAGAGTCCGACGCCGATATCACGGGCCAGCTCTTCGAGCAGTCCGTCCGCTTCCTCAGCGAGGCGCTTGGGCCGCCGGGCCCGGCCCACAACAAGACTCCCGAGTAATTCGCCGGCATGGCTGACCGGCGCCAACCGAAGAAATTCGCCTTCCGGCCGCCCAGCAAGCAAATCCGGCATCCACGTTCGCACCCAGGCGGGACCCGAGACCGGCGTGTTGAGGATCACCGGCTTGAGCTCAGTTGAGATCGGCAAGGCGCGAGCGGCTGTCGGCGGATCGGCGACCTGGAGGCGAAGCCTTCCCGACTCCACGATCCAGACCTCGGCCGTGTCCAGAGCCAGAAAACTGCGGAGCGCCTCGACGACCTCCCGTAGCAGCACATCGATCGGGTCGCCGCGGACCATCCGGCTTGTGAACGATGCGCGGACAAAGTCGATCGCTTCCAACGTGGCCGCGCCACGCCGCTTCCGACGGCGGTCCGAGACGAAGGCGGCGACCAGAGCTGCCGCAGCCAAGCCGGCCAGCGCCACGACCACCCCCACTCCGAAGGGGTCCGGCTGAGGCACGAACCTGTTTCAGTCCATCAGCCGGAGGGCGTCAGCGGCCGGCAGGCGCGAGGCGCGCATAGCAGGCCCGATTGTGACAGCGAGCGTCGCCGCCAGCACCAGGACGATCGCACTCGCCAGCGCGCCGCCGTCCACGTTGAACTCACGATTGTAGGTTGAGGTCACTACTAGGTAGCCGAGCAGCAGGCCGGCGGTGACGCCGACCGCGATCCCGATGGCCGCGGTCAGGATCGCCTCGACGACCAGACCCCCGACGACACGGCGCGGCGAGAAGCCCAGAGCGCGCAGCACGCCGATCGGCCGGCGACGCTCGACGACTGCACGCAGCCCGGCTATGCCGAGAGTGAGCAGCCCGATGGCAAGGCCCAGACGCATCAGCGTGTCGATGACGGCCAGGATCGCCTTGATGGCGGCGAGGTAGCCGCTGACCTCGGACCTGAAGGTGTGCGCGGTCACACCCTGCTCGAAGAGCTCGCTCTCGATGGCACGGGCCAGCCCTTCGCGATCCACCCCCGGACGAGCCGCCACGAGCAAGGTCGAACCACTGACCGCGAGATCGAACCCGCTGAACGAGCGGGGCGATCCGATCAGTCCGTTGAAGATCGCGTAGACCGGCTGGGCGACGACCGTGAAGTGAACAGGGCCGGTCGGCGTCCACATGGTGATCGTGTCGTCGACATGTGTCGTGGCCGCGACCACGAGCCCGGGGTCCTCCCGCATCGCGCGCCAGACCGACGCGTCATCGGGGAAGCGCTGGGAGCGGGTCGACAGGTGGAGGGGCGGGTTGGCCAACTGAGCCTCGCTCAGCGTGTAGAGCGGCACGTAGGTCGAGTCTCCACCCGCGTAGCCGGTGCTGTTGGGGGCCAGAAAGCGGCCCAGGTAGAGCCGGGTCGGGATGACCTCCGCCCGGGCGATCTGAGCCTGAAGCGCCGGCGACAGGGTGATCGCCGGCTGGGCGGAGCGCACGATGACGTCGAAGCCGGCCGAGTCGCGCGCGTAATCGGGCTGATAGCTCCCGCCAACCACGGCAAAGACGGTGATGGCTGCGAGCACGATCCCGAAGGCTCCAGTCGTGAGGCCGGTCCGAAGAGGACGCCTGGTCATGTAGGCCACCGGGGCACGCAGCGTCGCCCCCAGCCGGGGGCTTACCAGGGCCAGAAAGCGGTCGACCAAGGCGAGATTGGCGGCCACCACCAGGGAGAGCCCGAAGACGGAGACGACGATGCCGACGAAGAAGACGGCGAAGGCCGCGTTGTCCTCGGAAGAGAGCGGGGTGGTCGCCTGCACGACTAGAGCCCAGGCCAGGATGAGTGTCCCGGCCAGGGTGTAGCGCGCGCGATCCTCGATCCAGCTGCGGCCGGCCCAGGTGGCGCCGACGATCACCAGGGTCGCGCCGAGCACGCGGCCCGCACCACCTCCGCCGAGGGCGATCGCGAAACCGGCGGCAGCCAGCAGGCCGGCCGCCAGCAGCCGCCAGCGCCGTCCGCCTGTCGAAGCCGGCTCCGGCAGGTCGCGAATCGCCGCTGAGATGGCGAACCGGGCCGTCCGCAGGGCGGCGGCGGCCATGGTGACGACGGTCAGCATGGCTGCCAGCGAGACCGCCACGGCAACCGTCTCAGGCCGCACCGCCAACTGGTAGCCGGTGCTCTCGCTTCCAGAGAGCGCTGCGCCCGCTTCGGCCACGACCGGGCCGAGGTAGCGGGCGAGAGCAAGGCCGGGGAGGACGCCGACCACCGCCCCGGCCAGGCTGTAGAGCGCGCTTTCGAGGACGGAGAGGAAGACCAGGCCCGAGCGGCTGAGGCCGAGCGCGCGCAGCGTCCCCAGCCGCCGCCGCCTTTCCTCGGCCAGCATCAGGGTCAGGTGGACGACGACGGTCGCGGCGGCGGCGACCACCAGCAGGCTCATGGTCACCAGAGTGGCTCGGGCCGACTGCGTGGACCGCTCAGCTTGCCGCACCTGGGCCGCCTTGGCCTCGTTGACTTCGAGGCCCGGGACGCCAAGGCCGGCAACGGCCTCCCTCACCGCCGGCAGGGAGCGGCGACCGGCCGCGATGCCGGCGAGCCCGTCGCCTGGCGTGGACAGCCGGACCACGTTGATCTGGTTGCCAGCGGCGGCCAGCGAGGGGATCGAGCCCAGCGGTGCGAAGAGGGTCCGGCCGAGGCCGAAGGCACCGGGTCCCTCGAGCTTGACGACGCCGGCGACCAGGACCTCGGCGGAGCTGGCGCCGGCGCTGATCCGCAGCCGGTCACCGGCCTGGGCGTGGAGGGCGTCAGCCAGGTCGCGGCTGACCAGCACGCCCGCTGGCGGCAGGTCATCACCGTACGTTCGGCGGCCGTCGACGAGATGGAAGGCCCCGAACGGCCGCTGCCGGGAGGCATCGAAGCCGTAAAGGCGGACGCCGGTGTCGCTCGCTCGCTGGTCGAGGTCGGCCACCGCTCCGACCAGGTCGAGGCCGCCCTGCACGCCGTCAATGCCGGTCGCCAGATTGCGGTCGGCCGCCAGCCGGTCGGCCACCGAGGCGTCGAAGAGAGCGCCGTTGGCGGTGACGGTCAGGTCGACCTCCCCCATCGACAGGTACGCGTTCTGCGTGACCGAGGCCTCGGTCGAGTCGGCCGCTACCAGACCAGCGGTGATGCCCATGCCGGCCAGGGCCAGGCCGGCGACGACAAGTCCGGTCTGAGGCCCGCCCCGCCAGGCCTCGCGGAAGGCGAGCCGCGCCAGCAGCGGGCGCCGGAGAGCCAGTAAGGCAAGGACTCCGTAGACCGCGAGGAAGGTCCCGATCACAAACCACGACCAGGCGCTCATGTCGCGGCACCCTCGACGCCGGCTCGCGCTGCCTCCTGGATGCGGCCGTCGCGCATTCGGATGACGCGGCTCGCGCGTTCAGAAACTTGAGGGTTGTGGGTGACGAGCACGATCGTCTGGCCCTCCCGGTTCGTCTTCACCAGCAGCTCAGTGATGACGTGGGTGACCTCGGTGTCGAGGTTGCCGGTCGGTTCGTCCGCCCACACGACTGCCGGCTTATGGACCAGGGCCCGGGCCACGGCGACCCGCTGCTGCTCGCCGCCCGAGAGCTGGTCGGGCCGGTGTCGTGCGCGCTGGGCGAGCCCAAGAGTCTCCAGCATCTCCTCGGCCCGGCGGCGAGCTGCCCGAGCCGGTACGCCCTGCAGCAGGAGCGGGATCTCCGTGTTCTCGACGGCGGTGAGGACGGGCAGCAGGTTGAAGGCCTGGAAGACAAACCCCATGTTCCGCGCCCTGTAGGCCGTGCGGTCGCGGTCGGACATCGTCGTAAGGTCAGCCCCGTCGATCACGACCCGGCCTCCGTCGAAGCGATCGAGCCCGGAGAGGCAGTTGAGGAGGGTCGTCTTCCCGGAGCCGGACGGCCCGACGATCGCGACCATCTCCCCACGCCGGACCTCGAGGTCGACGCCGCGCAGCGCTTCGACGGCGGTCGCGCCGCGGTAGACCTTGCGCAGCCGCTGCGCGACGACCATCGGTTGCGAGTCGTCGCCCCCCATCGAGGTGTCCTCCAACGAAGCCGTTTGAAGTTGGCGCATCTTACTTCCAGACCTCCTGGCCAGCAGCCTAGTCGCACGCCGGCCGTCCAGGCGACCGTGCTGGCTGGTGTTTCCAGCCCCCGGCCAACCTCGGGGTTAAGGCGCCGTTGGCCTCAGGCCTGTTCGGGGGCCCGCCTGTCCGCGAGGAAAAGCAGCGTTGCCCTCACCCTCCGGTGAATCTCGGGCTCCTCGCTGAGACCGAGCTTGGAGAAGATCGAATTGATGTGCTTCTCCACTGATGATTCGGCCAGAAAGAGCGCGCGCGCGATGGCCGCGTTGCTCTTGCCTTCTGCGACCGCCGCGAGAACGTCGCGTTCGCGCGCCGTCAGGACTCCAAGCGGCGACTCCTGCCTTGCCGCCCGGGCGGCGATCAGCGCTTCGACCACCTTCGGATCCACGACCGATCCGCCAGCGACGACGGCTCGGAGCGCAGAGGCGATCTGCTCGACGTCATTCACGCGCTCCTTTAAGAGGTAGGCCCGCCCGCTCGAACCGCCTTCGAAAAGCTGGAGTGCGTACTCTGCGTCGGCGAACTGGCTCAGCGCGACAACGCCGATGGCCGGCCTACTCCGGCGCAGTTGGTGAGCAACCTCGATTCCCTCGGCGGAGTGACCCGGTGGCATTCGAATATCTGTGAGGACGGCGTCCGGTCGTTCCCGCTCGATGGTTTCCAGCAGGTCATCGCGGCCTTCGCAGACTGCCACGACGTCGATGTCCTCGACGGTCGCGAGCAGCTGGCGCAGGCCTTCCCTGACCAGCAGGTTGTCCTCTGCCAGGACGACTCGGATCGGCACGCTAGAAGGATTATCGGATGGCCCGAGCCGTCTCGCTTTTTGGCGTTGTCTCCGTTCCGGCTTTCACCGAAGGAGTCAACCATCATGACGGCGACCGCGGCCGGCTCGTCCATCGAGGGGACGTGCCCGAGGTCCGATGGCCGCATCAGCTCCATCCGTCGCCCTCGTGGTGTGACACCTACCGCCACGGCGTGCGGGTGGCTGCCACCGTGCACGCATGTCGATTTCGTAAGGGCAGCATGCACCCCTGGATCGTGCTGGCTTCCCACAAGATCTCCGGCCTTCAGGGTTTGGCTGAGTCGCACGCCCGCCTACGGTGAGCTGGTCATGCTGACCGCGATCGGATCCCCCCTGGCAATGGCCGTAGCCTCCGCCGAAGCGGTCCGGACCGACCTCAAGCTAGCAGTCTCCAGAACGGCGGCCGGCCTCATCAAGAGCTGGAGGGGACAGGGCGAGCGCAGCCAGATCCTGCGCTTCGTCCAGCCCTCCCTCATCGGCCTGATCGACGGCACCATTTCGACGCTGGCGCCGATCTTCGCGGCCGCCTTCCTCGTCGGCTCACACGGCGCCCTCCTGGTGGGCCTGGCGGCGTCGCTGGGGGCCGCGATCAGCATGGGCCTCTCGGAGGCGCTTTCCGACGACGGTGAGCTGAGCGGGCGGGGGAACTCTTTGGTCCGCGGCACCCTGACCGGGATGGCGACCTTCGTCGGCGGAACTTTCCACGCTCTCCCCTTCCTGATCAGCGACACCCAGACAGCGCTGAAGGTCGCCTACGTCGTGGTCGGGATCGAGCTCATCACCATCGCCTGGGTGCGCCGGCGCTTCCTTCAGGTCCCCCTGCACCGATCGTTGATCCAGGTCACCATGGGCGGCTTCGTGGTGGCCGGCCTCGGCGCCCTCATCGGCCATGCCTAGCCGGCGGAAAGAACTCGTTATTGCGGCCTCATTCGCTGTCTTGGCCCGCTCCTTGGACGGTCACGACGAGCCTGGCTCTAGCTGGGGGACCTGGGGGCTTGCGGACAGCATGGGAGTTTCAGTGGATGACATCGCTCTTCCCTTCTCTCTTTGAGGCGGTCGTTTTCTGGGGAATCCTCGTTCTTTGGGTGCTTGCCTTCCTGATTTGGGCTGTCAGGCATTCGAAAAAAAGGGGAAGAGGAGGCAAGACTTCTTGCCCTTGAACGCGCTCGCAATCGTAGTAGGGATAGCAATCGCATACGCGCGCATCGGCGTGCTTCCGAACTGGCTGTTCTATCCGGGAGAAACACTATTTGTCGTTGGAAACTCTTTCGCGCTTTGGTCAATGTCGCTTTTGGGCCGCTACGAATCCGCGTTCGTGCAGGTTTTGCCTGATCACAAGGTGATTGAAAACGGTTTCATCTGGTAAGGGGAAAAGAGCGAGATTCTCAACCTGCCCGACCACCATTCCAGATTCGCGCTGGCTTCGGTTGCCTTTCTCAGCGACAACGGCGCCGTCTTCAGCGACGAGTCTAGAGAAAATGCTGCGCAGTCAGAAATCTGGTGGGCCGAGCATCCCACCAAACTCCCCACTCACGATCCGTGCGGTGGCCGTTCCACGCGCAGCTTGGAAACCATCTTTGAGAGATTCGTACTGGAGCGGGAGACGGGGTTTGTCGCCCCTGGTACCAAGCACCGCGTTGAATTCAGTTATCGGCTCGCATAGGGCTCAAGCGGCCAGGAGCAATCCCAAGGCCTCTCGCCTCGGCTCCGAGCTGTTGGGTGGTCCCCGACATCGGCCGGCACTAAGCCGTTGACGGAGGAGAAGTTTGGTGGACCCAGACTTACAGCGGTCGAACCAATTAACCAAACTCGACGGCCGGGAGATCCCCCTGCACGGACGCCGTCCTGGCCGGCAGCTACGTCTCGGCTAGGTTAGCGCCGGTAGAGGTCGGTGCTGAGGTACCGAAGGCCAGAGTCGACGATCAGGGTAACTACAGTCGCGTCGGGTCCGAGCCGCTCGGCAACCCGCAGTGCGGCAACGACGTTTGCCCCGGATGAGGCGCCTGCAAAGATGGCTTCCTCGCGGGCAAGTCGCCGGCTCATCGCCATCGCCTCCTCAGTTCCTACCTGCTCGATCGCGTCAACCTCGTCCGGTTCCCAGAGAGGTGGGATAAAGCCAATCCCGATTCCCTCGATCCGATGCGAGCCGGTTGGCTTTCCCGAAAGGACGGCAGACTCAGCTGGCTCGACGGCGATGACCTTAAGCGCCGCGTAATGCGCGCGAAGGGAGCGCGCTGCGCCGTGAATGGAGTGAGCGGTGCCGACCGCCTGCACGAAAGCGTCGACACGCCGGTCCGACTGCTCCCAGAGTTCGTCGCCAAGCGTGAGGTAGCCCGTAATGGCGTCGCGGTTGTTGAGCTGGTCACACCACCAGTGCCCAGGCTGCTTGCTCAGTTCGCCGGCGCGGGCGATCATCGCCTTGATCAGCTGCTCGGTGATCCGTGCCCGATCGCTTGGCACATCCTCGACCGTCGCCCCGAACGCCTCCATCGTTGCCCGCTTCTCGTGACTGAATGCATCGGAGAAAACGGCGTGAAATCGGTACCCCTTTGCGGCACAGACAAAGGCAAGCGAGATCCCGGTTGTTCCGGCGGTGTACTCAAC
>WNGK01005645.1_pt1 | contig 13226 bp, 7 predicted proteins | sample 5400601 | NCBI WGS metagenome assembly WNGK01 (sample SAMN13153376, study PRJNA577476) | soil metagenome | isolation source: 60 cm soil or saprolite under Garry oak tree replicate 1 | place: USA:California | collected 2016-06-15 | reverse complement strand
TAGGCCTTGATGAGGTTTTCGCTCGCCAGATCGGCCTGTCCAAGATTGGAGCAAACCAAGCCAAGTTCGGCACGGGCTAATGCAAAGTTAGGGTCGAGTTCCACGGCGCGCTTGTAATACGGTAGTGCCTCCTGGTCGCCCTTTTCATCCCATATGCGATTGGCCTGGGTGTACGCTTGCAGCGCCTCAATCGATGAGGTGGTGGCCTCATGCAGCGGCTTGTCGTACTTCTGCAGCGACGCGAGCGATTCCCCTAGCTTCCCGCGCAGCTTGCTTGCCGCTTCGCTCAGTGTCGTCAGTACCTTCTCGCGGCTTTCCGCTTCCTCCTCTGCGCTGCCCAGCGAGTCCCCCGTCTGGCAGTTGAGCGCCTTCAGCGCGATGAAATAGTGGCTACCCAGGCTGGCAATGGATCCCGCCAGCAAAGCTTTACTCGCTGTCCGTTGGCAAATTTCACGCGCCATCTCCTGCGTGATACGGTCCCCGGGCTTGCGCTTCATCAGCTTCAGCGTTTGGTTGACCTTCTGGTCGGAGAGTATGTTCAGGAACGGCGATTGCTCCAACTGGATGGCCAGCGCTTGTCTTAGCGTGTCATCAAACACCGCATCGCCTGTCTTGTTTTCAAAGTCCGCGAGAACGATAGTGTCTTTCTCGGTCAGTTTGTGGGATTGACGCGACCGGAAATAGAGTCCGCCAGCCACCAGTGCGGCAATGACTACGATGGCGATGGAAACCAGAAGTGTGCCTCCCGGGATGCGTCGTTGCCCAGGCACGACAGGCTGACTCACAGAAGAAGGAGGAGCGTGCTGTGTCAGGCCAGATGGTTTTCCTGGCACCGGAGCACCGGGTATCGCCCCGCTCTCCTCTGCCAGGGTAGTCGAGAGCATCGCACGGCCTGTGCTGACGTCGCGCCTCAGACGCTCCAGATCGGCGCGCAGCTCCGAAGCATGCTGGTATCGCAAGTTGCGATCCTTCTCCAATGCCTTGTTGATAATTTCTTCCAGCCTGGGAGAAACCTGCGGATTCAGCTGAGCAGGTGAAATGGGCGCAACGTGCAGGATGGCCCCGAAGGACGCTCCCGCCGTGTCCCGCTCGAACGGCCCGCGACCCGTTGCCATCTCGTAAAGCACCACTCCAAACGAGAACAGGTCTGTCCGTCCGTCCGGCGTCTTGCCCGCAACTTGTTCCGGCGACATATAGTTCACTGTCCCCACTGTGCTGCCGGCGGTGGTCAAGTCATTCTCGGTGAGAGTGTCATCCTCGGAGCCACCCCCCCCTTTGATATGGCAAGGATCCATTCTGGCCAGCCCGAAATCGAGAATTTTTGCGTGGCCGCGCTTGGTCACAAAGATGTTGGCAGGCTTGATGTCTCGATGAATGATGCCGCCGGCGTGGGCGGCGTCCAGCGCGTCGGCGATCTCGATGGCAAGGTTGAGCAGAGTCTCGGTTTCGATCGCCTTTCCCGCGATAAGGTGTCTCAGTGTCACCCCATCGAGGAACTCCATCGCGATTAGCGCCCGGCCATCTTGCTCGCCGATATCGTAGATCGTGCATATGTTGGGGTGATTTAGCGCAGATGAGGCTTGGGCTTCTCGTCGAAAACGGGCGAGCGACTGGGGGTCGTGGGCTACATTTTCGGGCAAGAATTTAAGGGCAACGAAACGATGCAGGCGCGTATCTTCGGCCTTGTAAACGACGCCCATCCCGCCACCACCGAGCTTCTCCAGCACCCGATAGTGCGAGATGGTCTGGCTGATCACGTTGAGCAATACCTTATCCTGTTATGGGATGAGATGGTAGGACGCTACCGGAATCAAGTCAACGAACCCGCCAACGGGAGGGTGATGAAACCACTGGCGTACGGCCGCTTCCGGATTTCCCGCTGTGATTTGTGTCGCCTAATTTGGCGCTTCGACTTGCGCTGGTGGTAGATGAGTCAGAGTCAACTTCCCACCGCATCAGAAGCGCAGCCGCAGGGATAGCTGGATAGAGCGCGGGCCCGCGTCCTGGATTGCGACTCCGAAGCGTGCATTCGGTTCCAGCGGCGGACCGAAAGACCCCAACTGGCTGTCGAAACCATTGAAATTAGTATGGTTGAAAAGATTGAAGAAATCGACCTGCCACTGCAGTTTCATCTTTTCGGTGATGCTGAACTGACGCCGGATATCAAAATCCAATTGCGTGAGCGGGAATCCCCGGAGGGCGTTGCGCCCAAAGTTTCCCTGCCGGGTCTCGATCGGGACGGAAAATGCCGCGGGATTGATTCGTCTCCTTCCGGGCGACGTGGAATCGTGGATATAAAGAGGTACACCTAAGACTAGGTCTGGTCTGGTTACCAGGAAACTCGGGTCTGACCCGACGTCTCCTCGCGATACAGTCACGTCGATGGGTAGCGCGGTTTTGGCCGTGAAAATGGTGCCCACGGACCAATTGCTCAGAATTGCGCGCAGCGCTGGCCTCCAGCCCGGTGGCGGAATGTCGTAGGTGAATGCTGCATTGAAGGCGTGACGCACATCGAAGTCGGAAGGCCCCCGATCGAGGCGAGGGTCCACGAGATTAACGCCATTTCCGCTGTCGGCCGAGGTATCGTCAATCGAGTGCGACCAAGTGTAGGAAAGCAGCGCCGCCAGGCCGCGCGACATTCGGCGCTGAAACTGGATTTGGAGTGCGTGGTAATCCGATGAGGAGGCACTGGTCGCCAGAACAATTTCGCTGTCAGAGAACCGCGGGTTGGGATCGGTCAGGAGGGTCGGCCGGAGCAGCCTGCGCCCCGCTTCACCGACATAGGAAGCGGAAATCACTTGGTTCGCACCCAGCCTTTGATCGACCGTGAGGTTCCACTGATGGCTGCGCGGCAGCTCGTGGCCGGGGCCGAAGACGTTGAACACGGCCCCGCTATAAGGCGGATCGAGGCTTGCTGGCGGTGGAGGCGCAGCAACCTCGGGGCTCAAGGGATAGGGCACACTCCCGAGTGTCGTCTTTGAGAGCAGGTGAGGGAACGAGGCAGCCGCATTCGCGATGTTACCAATGCCGAGGTCATAGAAGATTCCGAAGCCTCCGCGGATGACGGTTTCTCTACCCGGATGCTGCAAGAGTTGATAGGCCGCGCCGAGGCGCGGCGCAAAATTGGCGTAAGTGGTCTTGTAGACCGGTGTGCCGGGAGGGGCGAGTTGCATATTGGCGAGGTCGGGAAAACCGGTGAGGGTCAGCAGTTGCTTGCCGGCCTGCGCGTGGGGGGACGGTTCCAACTCCCACCGCAGGCCGTAGATCAGCGTCAACCGCCGATTCACCTTCCAGTTATCCTGTCCGTAGAGCGACAGGTCGTGAAACCCCAGAGTGACAGAATCGAAAGACTGGATCTGGGCCAGGTTGGCTACGCCGCTTAAGGCACCCGGGACGCCAGAAAAGACGACCCTCTGGCGATAGTCGAAGGGGCCATGAAGGGGAGCGAGATAGCGATAGTCAACCCCAAACCTCACGTCATGAGTTCCGTGAAGGATGGATGTATTGCTCACGAGGTTTCCTTGCCGTTGGAGGTTGTCTGCAAATCGTCCCACTCGAAAATTCGGTCCCGTCTGCAGGAGAAAAAGAAACAAAGACGAATGAGGGGAAGCGAAAGGCGCAGGAAACAGAAGTGAATCCGGAGGCGGTACCGCGCCGCCAGAGCTATCGATGGCGGCAGAGACGCCAGCCTCAGTCCGCGAGTAGTTCACGCGAAGATCGCTGGCAGTTTTGGGCGAGACCGCAAGCGTGGCGCCTAGGGTGACCGAGCGGAAATTCACCTGGGTCAAATCAAATTCGCCCCCGCCCGTTGGCCTTTCATTCGAAGGCGCTTCGGAGTAGCGGCCAAACACGACCAACTTCTGGTTCACCGCATGGTCGATGCGGATGCTGGTGTTGTCCGAAGATGCCACGTTTGAGCTAGCGATGGCTAGAGGAGCCAACATCGTCGCCGGATCTTCCGGTCCGTTGGGTAGCGGGAATGCATTGAGGAGCTGCTGGATGGCGCCGGTGGCGGCTTGGCGTGCGCTCACAGAGGGAACTTCTGTTTCAAAGAAAAACGGTAGCCGCAGGCGTAGCCCCTCGTAGGAGAAGAAGAAAAAAGTTCGGTTCTTGAGGATCGGGCCGCCAAGGATGCCGCCAAAATCGTTCTGCCGGCGGGGTGGCCGTGGCAAGCCGTGGGCATTGGCAAACCAATCGTTGGCGTCCAGCACATCGTTGCGAAAATAATCGAACAAAGATCCGTGAAATTGGTTTGAACCGGATTGAGTCACGATCTCAAGCTGGCCACCAGCCGCTCGGCCGAACGCCGCCGAGTAGGTGGAAGTTTGCAGTTTGAATTCCTGCATACCATCGATTGAGACGAGGTTGTGGGTTGTGCCCAGAACAGTGGAGGCGGGGACAGCACCGCCAGCGGCAGGACTCACGAAGAAAGGGCTGCTATCCATGCCGACGTTGGCGCTGACCCCATCCACCGTAAAGTAGTTTGCCGTGCTCCGTTGACCATTTACGTTGGATTGGACCACTCCTGGAGCCAAGGAGATCAGCGACCCGAAGCTTCTGTCATTAAGCGGCAGGTCTTGGACCAGCTGTGGGTCCACCTCGGTTCCCACGGCCGGTGATTCGGTTTGAAGGGAAGAAGCACTGCCTTGGACGGTAACACTTTCCTTGACCGCGGCAGGTGAGAGCGTAAAATCCAGCCGGGCTTCTTGCCCTGGATCCAGCTTCACGCCCGCGCGGCCCACGACCCCGAATCCTGGGGCCTCGGCGGTGATCCTATAAGAGCCCGGCAATAAGAAAGCGAAGCGGTAAAACCCCTGTTCACTGGAAGAAGTCGTTTGTTTCAGCCCGGTGCTATCTCTCGAGATGCTGACGCTCGCCCCAACGACTACAGCTTGGGAAGAGTCCCTGACGGCTCCCGACAAATTCGCCGTCTGACTTGCTGCATTCAGACCAAAGGCCAGCAGCAGATTTAAAGAAATGAAACGAAATGCGGTCGTTCCTTTCGAACGCATCAGCGAACTCCTATTTCACTCCGAAACACGGTTTCGGCGACCCGGTCATCGAGGTTGGTAGGGCTGCTGCTGTTCCTGGCTCGACGGAAGCGCGCTTGGAACTCCCACTCGCAATCCCTTTTGAGTCCATCGTTCGGTCGGCATACTGCGACATCCTGCTCGGAAAAGTCAAGCAGTGGTACGCAGAAACTGCAGAAGCTGGGAGAGTCTCCAAAACAGCCCATGACTTATGCGCTGTTGTGAGTTGGCCCACAGCAGTTTCAGGGGAGCCGACCTCACATTGCGAGAGCGCCAGTTCCCTCTAGAAAGCAGTGAGGAATGAACACCAAACGTTTCACACATATTTAATTCGCGGCCGTCCGCCTCGTGCTCCCCTGCAAGTTTTCGAGATATAACGACTTAAACGATTGCTGGACACGGTGCAACAACACTCGCACGTAATTCGTATCCACGCCGAAATCGCAGCATCCCTCATCTTTGGAAATGAAACCAGGCAAGACGCCACTACATCATGCAGGATTGTGTGGCCCCGGCCGAGCCGCCACGGGCTTGAAACGGCAGTAGAATGACCAAGGCTTGTAGGCTCTCATCCGAGCCTCGAGGCGTGCTTGCATATCGCACAACATAGCCGGGCTAGTTTCCGTCTTGAGGCCGCTCGCGCTGCAGCGGGAGCGATCCCCAGGGGCATCTTCCTCTTCCTCTTCCTGTGCCTTCTCTTGCTTCCAAGTGCCAGCGGGGGACAGGCGAACGTCCCGGCGAGCGAAGAGCCGCAAGACGGAGTTCGATTACTTGCGGTCGGCCATGCTGGGGAGGGCCGGCTGGCTGGCGTTCAGGGGCATGTCTATGGGTTGGCTCTTTCAAATGGACAGTTCCTGCGCCTCAGGGTCGCGGTAGAGAATCCGGCCTCAAACGTTCAGCTCACTGTGTTTGGCCCCGACGATAGAAAGGTCGATGAACTATCCGGTCCGGTGTGCCCGTTTTCGCTGTACTTCAGGCCGCCTGTCTCGGGCGTGTATCGCTTCCGCGTCGAACTGTTGCGCAGCGACGATCCTCCAGAAACGTACAAGATCGAGGTGAATGAGCTGCGGGAGTCCACAGCTCAGGATGAGACCCGCGTTGCCGCCAGCCAGGCACTGGTTGAGGCCTATCGGCTGAGCGGTCAGGATTCGCCTGCTTCCCGCCAGCAAGCCGTTCAGAAGTCTGAGGAAGCAATTTCGCTTTTCCGCACCGCTGACGACCGTCGCGGGGAGGCAGAAGTATTCCAGGTCTTGTCTTTCCGCTCCTTTGTCGCGAGGGACTATCAGGCGGCGGTCGACTATCTTCGACAGGCGCAGGCGCTGTGGCACGCCTTGGCCGAGCATGGCATGGAAGCCGGAGCGCTCGAGAGCATGAGTAATTATTTAGGGCGGCTGGGTAAGTCGCAGGAGGAGCTTGACTCATTAAATGAAGCGCTCCCTTTGCGGCGAGCCTTGGGCGACCGTTGGGGCGAAGCCATGGTGCTTACCGGTCTTGGCGACGTCTACGATGCGCAGGGTGAGTTTCAGGAGGCCCTGAATGACAGGGAGCAGGCGCTCTCAATCTTCCGGACCGGCAAGTGGCGAATGGACTATGAGTTCACTGTCCTGGCGGATCTCGGGCACATCGATGAAGAGCTCGGCGAGCCGCAGAAGGCGCTTGATTATTATGATCAGGCGCTCAACCTCGCGCGGTCGCACGGCAACCGCGGTTCAGAGGTCAGCATGCTCTCGGTGGTGGCCGGCGCTTATGCAGGGCTTGGGGACAACGACAAGGCACTCGCGTACTACAACAAGGCGCTGGCATTGGCTCGGGGCGACCGAGGTCTAGAGGTATGGACGCTGGGGAAATTGGGAGCCTTCTACATCGGGCAGCGGGAATACGACAAAGCGCTGCGGTTTTTCGACCAGACCCTGCCTTATCATCACGCGGAGCATCAGCCCGTGCTCGAAGCGGCGACGCTCTATTGGATGGGGGTTGCCTACCACAAGCAAGGCAAGCGGCCGCAAGCTCTAGAAGCATTGAACCAAGCGCTATCCCTCTGGCCCTTCAAGAATCGCATGCGACGCGAGATACTCCGCGAAATCGGCGCTGTCTACCAGGATTCGGGCGACAGTCCGAAGGCCCTCGAATACTACGAAAAATCTCTCACAGAAAGCCGCGCCGCGAAAGACTTGCAGGAGGAAGCGGTCGCCCTTTGCGACATCGCTCACGCCGAGCGCGCCATGCAGCACACTGCGGAAGCGCGGCGCGACGTCGAGGCGGGCCTGCAAATCTTGGAGTCAGTGCGCGCACGGATCGCCGGATCGGAATCGCGTTCCAGCTATTTTGCCACGGCACAGAAGAACTACGAGTTCTATATCGACCTTCTGATGCAAATGCATGCCGAGCATCCGGACCGAGGCTTGGACGCCACTGCCCTCCAGGTCAGCGAGCGCGCCCGCGCCCGCAGCCTGTTAGACATGCTGGTCGAAGCCCACGCCGATATCCATCAGGGAGCAGATCTCCAGCTCCTGGGACGGGAACGGCTGTTGCAGCAGCGGCTCCGTGCCCGCTCGAAATATCAAGTTCAATTGCTGACCCAGCCGCACACGCCGGAGCAGGCTGCTGGGGTAGCCAGCGAGTTGCAGGCCTTGACAGCACAGTACGACGAAACCGAAGCGCGGATTCGTGCGACCAGCCCGCGTTATGCGGCCTTGACGCAGCCTGTGCCACTCGACTTGAAGCAGATTCAAGAGTTGGTCCTTGATTCGCATACGCTCCTTTTGGAATATGCGATGGGTGAAGATCGGAGCTATTTGTGGGCGGTCACAGACTCCGCGTTGTCGAGCTTCACCCTACCCAGACGGGCTGAGATCGAGCAAGCAGCGCGACGCGTCCACGAGCTGTTGACGGTGCGAAATACGCATCCGAAGGGCGAGGAAGAACTCAAGACCGAAGCACGGATCGCGCGTGCTCGTGCCGATTACTCCGCCGCTGCCGGTCGCTTGAGTGAGATGGTCCTCGGCCCGGTGGTCTCGTTATTGGGCAACAAGCGGCTCGTCATCGTGAGTGATGGAGCGCTCCAATATATCCCCTTTTCAGTCCTGCCCGTGCGACGAGGCGGCAGTCCTACCCAGCCGCTTGTGGTCGAATCTGAAATCGTGACGGTTCCATCAGCATCTACAGTGGCGGTGCTGCGCCGCGATTTAGCCGGCAGACAGCCTGCTCCCAAGGCGGTGGCTGTCCTTGCTGATCCAGTCTTCGACCGCCAAGACCCGCGGGTCTCAACGCGCCAACAGATCTCTCAGGTTGGTCACACGGGCGAGCTGCCTTCACACGATCGCGATCTTCCAAGGGACCTGGAAAGGTCATGGGCGGAGGTTGGCTCGACCGAGCGTGGCGGGAAGATTTCGCGCTTGCCCTTTTCCCGGCGCGAGGCAGACGCGATCATCGCTGACGCGCCGCCAGGCAATAGTTTCAAAGCGGTGGACTTTCGCGCCAGCCGGACCACGGCCACGAGTCCTGAACTAGCTCAATATCGGGTTGTCCATTTCGCCACTCACGGGGTCCTCGACAGCCGTACCCCAGCTTTGTCCGGCATCGTCCTCTCACTGGTCGATCGACAGGGAAAGCCAGTAGATGGGTTCCTGCGTCTGTGGGACATTTACAATCTGCATCTGCCCGCTGACCTGGTGGTGTTGAGCGCCTGCCAAACCGCGCTGGGCAAAGAGATCAAGGGGGAGGGACTCGTCGGGCTGACCCGTGGATTCATGTACGCCGGGGCAGCGCGGGTGGTAGCGAGCCTGTGGCAGGTCGATGATGTTGCTACGGCTGAATTGATGTCGCTGTTTTATCAAGGCGTCTTGAAGAAGAACCTGCCGCCAGCGACGGCGTTGCGTGCCGCGCAGGTCCACATGTGGAAGCAGAAGAGATGGCAGGAGGATCCCTATTTCTGGGGCGCATTTCAGCTCCAGGGCGAATGGAATTAAATCCGGTTCAGAAATGCGTTTCCCATCGACTTGTGCTAGAGTCCGAAGCCGAAGAGTTCCTATTGATTCCTCAGACTCGGTGAAGCGGTGGAACCTCCGCCATTACCAAAGAACAAATGGACCTTGACACAGGGTGCATTCGACCTGTTGATGGCGCAACTCGATACCGATCGTCAGCAAGCCGGAACAAAGTACGAAGCCCTGCGACGCGAGCTGGTGAAATTCTTCCAGTGGCGAGGGGGCAGCTTTCCCGAAGATCTAACGGACGACACGATCAACCGAGTTGCGAGGAATCTTGAGGCAGGCGAGAACATTCGCCACCTTGCAGCCTATTGTGTCGGAATCGCGCGTCACGTGTTTCTGGAGAGTCTACGTACCCGCCGGCAAGAGGAAGTTCTTCACGCTGTGACATACCCTTCGCCAACCCCGCCGGATGAGGACCCGCGGCGGGAATGTCTTGAGCGCTGCTTACCGGAACTCTCCGCGGAAAACTTCCAACTTATTGTGCAGTACTATCAGGAGGACGAAAGGGCACGAATTGAAGCACGTCGAAATCTGGCTGCGCGACTCGGCATTCCGCCGAATGCGCTCAGAATCCGGGCCCATCGGATCCGCGTGCGACTGCAAGGCTGCGTCGATGACTGCATGAGGCGCCTACAAAGGGAAGGAAACAAATTAGCTGCTTCGTCACTTTAAAGTGAAGAGCTGGAGTACCAGTCGTGAGCTCTGACCAGGAAAAACGGATGGCGCAATACCTACTTGGACAGCTCCCAGAGGAGGAGCAAGCCGAACTGGAACGTCGATACCTTGCCGACGACACTTTGTTTGAGGAGCTTCTTGCGATCGAGGACGATCTGCGGGACGCCTACGTGCGCGGGGAACTTTCCAGGCCGGATCGCGAAGCCTTTGAGCAGCGGCTCTTGACTGCTCCCAGCCAGAGACAAGAACAGGAATTTGCGCGGACGCTGTGTCGATACCTCGGGGAAACGGGTAGTCGGGTTGGCCCGCTGGCTCAACTGGTGGCCAAGTGGAAATCGCTGCTCCGAGCTCTCGGGGCGCAGCCCCGGATGGTCCTGGTCCCAGCCCTATCCGCGACAATTCTCCTTCTGATGGTAGGAGGCTGGTGGCTGGGGCGCAGAAGCGCCCAACCCCTACAGCTTCCGCCGGCCCCAACCCAAGCGGCTTCGGGCAGGGCTCCAGACGCTGCGGTGCCTACGAAAGGAGAGCAGGAACCAGAAGCGAGAACTATGGCGGTTGTGCTCAGCCGCGGCCTAGTCCGGGGTAACGATGAGCAATCGAAACCCCTGGTGATTCCTCCCGAGGTAAGCCAGGTTCGATTGGAAGCACGGGTGGAGGTTGACTACCCACGCTACGAGGCCGTGCTGCAAACCGCTGAGAGCAAACTGATCTGGAGCAAGGGGGACCTGGAAACCCAAGCATTTCCCGACGGCAAGAGGATTCTTCTCTATTTATCGAGCAGTTTGTTACCCCCTGGCGACTACATTTTGACCGTTCGCGGGTTGCCAACCGCTGGAAGTCCCGAAACCGTGGCCGAATATGCCTTCCGCATCGGAAAGAGATAGGCGAAGCCCCACTTTGCCCCTGGGCTAGCTTTAGCCGAAACGTTTTGGTCATAGACGTCACTCAACAGTGAAGCCAGACCGCTGATCAGCTTCGATAAGTGCGTTTTCAGATTCGAAATCGGATCGGAGATCCGCAATGAACAAAAACCGCAATCTTCTAGTCCTTTCCCTGAGTTTGGTTATTCTGGTGGCAGGCTGGTGGTTGGGTCGCAGAAGCGTGCAGCTGTCACAGCTTCAGCCGGCTCCACACCAAACGGCATCGGGCAATGCTCCGGGCGCTGCTGCACCGACGGCAGGAGAGCAGGAACCAGAAGGAAGAACTATCGCGGTTGTGCTCAGCCGCGGCTTAGTTCGCGGTAACGAGGAGGGATCGAAGCCCCTGGTGATTCCTCCCGAGGTAAGCCAGGTTCGACTAGAAGCGCGAGTGGAGCTTAGCTACCCGCGCTACGAGGCCGTGTTGCAAACCGCCAAGAGCAAACGGATCTGGAGCAAGGGAGACCTGGAAGCCCAAGCATTTCCCGGCGGCAAGAGGGTTCTTCTCCATATATCGAGCAGTCTCTTACCCCCTGGCGACTACATCTTGACCCTACGCGGGTTGCCAACCGCTGGAAGTCCCGAAACCGTGGCCGAATACTCCTTCCGTGTTGAAACAGGCCAACGGGACGCGCGGGCACCCGTTTCTGCCTGGACCAAGGGTTCCCCCTTCGACTGCCCCAGCGACGTTATGAATTTCCGAAATGTTTTGGCCATTGATGTCACTTAACGGTGAGATCAAATGCTTTGCCGGTTGACGTGAAATAGATCACGACAAAGACAGTTAGAGGAGATAACCAATGAAACTACGTAGCTTCTTGCTGGTCCTTCTCGCCGCCACTTCGTTCGCCAAGGGCCCACAACGCCTGAGCAATCTGCCGATCACTACGACGTTTGCCAATGCGGATGCTTCCAGCGCTATGGCCGACATTCAAAGCGACGGGCAGGGATCTTATTTCGACGGCGTCGGAGGCGTTACCAGCTTTCTGACCACTAATGGGTACAACGGTATCGTGTGGGGCGATTGGCAGTTCGGCACGCTGAACTCGACGACTCGCCTGGTCAGCATCAGCTTTGCCAATCCCATTCAGGTTGCCAATGGTGGAACTGCAATACCCAATCCGCCATTCACCATCAAAAATGTAACTGCTCACATCGAGGATAAGTGCACGCAAATCAACAACAGCATGATCTCAATGTCCGTCAACCAGACCTTCCAATGCCCGCTGATCACCCACTTCTTTGACAGCAACGGAGCCGAGTACCGGATTTACTCCGGGCCAAATTGGGAGCCGGAAACCACATTTGTGCAGGTCACTTGCAACGTGGTGGCTTCCGACGGCTGCAATGACTGGTACATTGACCCAATTCCCGCCGGCTATGACGCGAATGGCAATCCCATCCCGGGCGCCGCAATCGGCCGCCTCGTGTACTTCGCCCCGAAAGGCGGTAGCACGAGCGATCCGAACAAGGGAGACTACTATTTCAGGTTCCATTTCCACTTGACCCGGCCTTAGCCATTGAATTTTCGGCAGGTGCAGGATATTCACTCTGGGAACGACTTCTCCGATGTCTGGATGTCTTGTCGAAGCCCTGGCGAGTTGGTGATTATGCCGGAGACGAGTTGATCTGCAGGTCCGTGCAACGCCAAGAACGATTTTTGATCTTACATTTCACTTGCGAGTGATTACCACCAATGCGGCTACGCTGCTGGTCTCGAGAAAGCGAATGCGGCGCGATTCAACCCAGTTTTTGATACGGATATGATTGCAGCACGCGCAATCCGGAGTGGAGTGGTACATTTGCTAAAGCGCCGTCTGAAACCCGTGCAAGCAGCGCCAGCAGATCAGAGCACATCCCAAGGACAAGAATGCCTCATGGATCTCGGCCCGCTTCTCGTAGCGCACGCGCAGCCGCCGGAACTGATTCAGCCAAGCGAAGGTGCGTTCCACCACCCAGCGTCGTCGGCCCAACCCGCTGCCATGTGCGGTGTTGCGCTTTGCCAGAAAAGGGATGATGTGTCGGCCACGCAGACCTTTCCGGATGGCCCCAGCGTCATAACCGCGGTCACCTAATACGCAATAGGGACGATGGCGTGGACGTCCGCGCTCTCCTTGTAAGAGTGGTATGGCGTCAACCAGCGAGAGCGCTTGCTGCGAGTCGTTACGATTGGCTCCGGTGAGCTGAATCGCCAGCGGGACTCCGCGTCCGTCGCAGATCAGATGGCGCTTACTGCCCAGTTTTGCCCGGTCGGTTGGATTGGGGCCGGTCTGCTGCCCCCAAAAACTGCCCGTACCGAACTGCCGTCCACCACTGCCCGCGACCAATCAATCTGCCGGTAGCGTGCCAGCCAGTCCAGCAAGACGAAGTGGATCAGTTGCCAGACACCCGCCTGTTGCCAGTCACGTAACCGCCGCCAGCAGGTCATGCCTGAACCGCAGCCCAGTTCCTGCGGCAGCATTTCCCAAGGAATCCCGCTACGCAAGACGAACAGTATCCCCGTGAGACAAGCGCGGTCGGGCAAGCGAGGTCTGCCACCCTTGGGTCTACGTGGTGCGAACGGCAGCATCGGTTCGATCAGATGCCACAAAGCATCCGGAAGCAAAGGAGCG